>Ga0079037_100000745_pt1 | contig 15581 bp, 12 predicted proteins | sample Mud3Dept4metaG_FD_71479 | JGI IMG/M metagenome (GOLD analysis project Ga0079037, IMG submission 71479) | Freshwater wetland microbial communities from Ohio, USA, analyzing the effect of biotic and abiotic controls - Mud 3 Core 4 Depth 4 metaG | ecosystem: Environmental > Aquatic > Freshwater >... | reverse complement strand
GAGTGGGTGATGAAGAACTGGCTGCCGCCGGTGTCGGCCCAGTCGAGCGCCATGCCGACCGTGCCCCGCAAGTACGGCCGCAGGTTGATCTCGTCGCGGATCGTGTACCCTGGCCCGCCCTCGCCGTCGCCGCGCGGATCCCCGTCCTGCACGACGAAGTTCGGCACCACACGGTGGAACGTCACGCCGTCGAAGAAGCCGCGGCCGGCGAGCGCGATGAAGTTGCGCACCGTCAGCGGCGCGTCGACGATCGCCAACTCGATCTGGATGAGGCCTCGATCGGTGTCGATGAAGGCCTGTGGCGAGTAGGCGGGCGCGAGCAGATCGCGGGTGGCATAGGCCGCGGGCGCATCCACCGGCGCCGGGCGCATCGCCGACACGTCGGCCGCCGGGTCGAGCCCGCGCAACAGCTCGGCCGCCCGGCGCCGCACCGCCCAGTCGGGATCGCCCAGCGCCTCGCGCAGCGGGCCCAGCGCCGTGGCGGCGCCGTACTTCGCGAGCGCGCCGAGGATCGCCGCGCGGCCCACGTAGGTGTCGTCGGTGCGCGCGCGCGCGAGCGCGTCGCGCAGGACGCGCGGGCCGTCGGCCGGCTGAAGATCGCCCAGCAGGCGCGCGGCCGTCGCCCGCACGATCACGTCGCCATCCGTCAACGCGGTGCGCAGCGCGCCGTCGAGGCCCGGCGCCTTCACGGCGGCCAGGGCCTCGAGCACCGGCGTCACGACGCGGACGTCGCCGTCGCGCAGCATGGCCTGCAGCTTCGGTGTGGCCAGCCCGGGCGGCAGCGTCGCGAGCGCTCGCGCGAGCTCGGCGCGCACGCGCCAGTCAGGGTCGGGGTCGATCGTGGCGAGCACGGCCACGAAGCCCTCGGGGTCGAGGCTGGCGAGCGCGCCGAGGGCGGCACCGCGCAGCGCGGGCCAGTCGGCGCCGAGCGTGTCGAGCAGCACGGTCGTCGCCTCCGGCCCGCGCAGGTTCCCGAGTGCGGTCACCGCCTCGAGCCGCACGTTCTGCTCCGTCTGCGGGTTGCCCGCGAGCGCGGCGACCGCGGCCGTCGCACGCGCGTCGCCGATCTGCCCGAGCGAGCGCACGGCCGCGGCCGCCACGCGCGGCCCGTGGCGCGCCGCGTCGCTCAGCGGCAGCAGCGCGTCCACACCACGCGGGTCTTTCAGGATCCCGAGTCCGCGCGCGGCAAACGCCACCGTCTCCTGCCCCGGCCCGCGCGTGAGCGACAGCAGCGCCGGCAGCGCCCGTGCATCGGCGACACGCTGGAGCGCGTAGGCCACCGGCCACCAGCGCAGGCGCGGTTCACCGCGCGCGTCGAGCACGGCCGCGGCGATCTCGTCCCACGCGCCGAGCCGCACCAGAGCGTAGAGGCCGAGCCGGAACGCCTCCACCTCGGGCGCAAGGGGAAACGTCAGGTCGTCGGGTGCGATGACGGCCGCGGCCCCCGCCGTGGCCGCGACGAGCACACCGATCGCCCCCGCACGGTCCGTCGCGCCGAGCAGGCCGAGCGCCTCCGCGGCGCGCCCGGCCACGCGCCGATCGGGGTCCGCCAGCGCGTCGGCGAGCGGTCGAGCGGCCTCTGCCCGTCCTAGCAGCCCGAGCGAGAACGCCGCCACGGCGCGCACGGACGGATCGGTGTCCCGCAGCGCGGCCACGAGCGGCTCGACGCCCTCCGCCATGCCCGTTCGCCCGATGGCCAGGGCCGCGCGCCACCGGATGCGTCCGAGCGGGTCGGCGAGGAACCGCACCAAGTCGGGCCCCGCGGCGGGGCCGACCTCCGGCGCGTCGGTCTGCCTGCGCAGCACCCGCGCGTCCTCGAGGGAGAGGATCTCGGCGAGCGTCTGCTCGTGGGTCGGCGGCGCGACCGGGGCGGGCACCGGGGGCAGGGCTTTCGGCGCGCACGCGCCGCCGAGCGGCAGCAGCACGCCGACCAGGACGGCGGCACGGAGTCGGGTCATCACGGCAGCGTCAGGTGATCGAGCGTCGCGTGCACCACGCGGTCCTCGACGACCGCCACGCCGATGCCGGGCCCATCGGGAACGCACAGGGTGCCGCGCGCGGAGACGACGAACTCGGGGTCCACGAGGTCCGGCCGGTAGTACCGCGCGGAGGCGGCGATGTCGCCGGGCAGCGAGAAGTTCGGCAGGCTCGCGAGGTGCACGTTGTGGGCACGGCCGATGCCGCTCTCGAGCATGCCCCCGTGCCACACCGGCACGCCGTGCCGCGCGCAGGCGTCGTGCAGGGCGATCGACTCGGCGTGCCCCCCGACACGGCCGGGCTTGATGTTCACGATCCGGCAGGCGCCGAGCGCGAAGGCCTCCTCGGCACGCCGCGCGGAGACGATCGACTCGTCGAGGCACACCGCCGTCCGCAGCGACCGCTGCAGCCGCGCATGATGGAGGAGGTCCTCCTCGTCGAGCGGTTGCTCGATCATCGTGAGCTGCCACGCGTCGAGCGCCTGCAGCGCGCTCGTGTCCTCGAGCGTGTAGGCGGCATTCGCGTCCACCATCAGCGCGAGGTCGGGATAGCGCTCCCGCAGGTACCGCACCGGCGCGAGGTCGTACCCCGGCTTCACCTTGATCTTCACGCGCTGGTACCCGGCCGACACCGCCTCGTCGACGCGTGTGGCGAGCGCGTCGAGGCTGGGTTGGATCCCAATCGACACCCCGGAGGCGATCTCGTCCCGCGTCCCGCCGAGCACCCGCGCGAGGGGCACACCCTGCTGGCGCGCGAACAGGTCCCACGCCGCCATCTCGAGGCCGGCCTTCGCCATCCGGTGCCCCCGAACGTGCGAGAGCCGCGTCCAGACGTCGCGCGGGTGCGCCACCGGCCCGGAGAGCAGCGCGGGGACGAGGTGATCGCGGAGCACACCCCAGGCGGTCGCCGTGGTCTCCGCGCTGTAGAAGGGATCCTGCTCGGCGACGCACTCGCCCCAGCCGGCGAGCCCCTCGCCGGCCACCCGCACGAGCAGGAACTCGCGGGTGTCCGTGCGGCCGAAGCTCGTTTCGAATGCCCGCACGAGGGGCAGGCGCAGCCGACGCAACTCGACGGTTTCGATGCGCACGCGCGTCCGGGCCGCCGCAGCGCGTCCCGCGGCTCATGGTAGCACGCGCCCCACGGCTTGCCGGCCTCGCGGAGCCCTCGTTATACTCACGCCAACTTGGACTTCCGCTACCTCGCGATCGAGGGACCGCCCGGGGCTGGCAAGACCGCGCTGGCCGAGCGACTGGGCGCGCGGCTCGACGCGGTGCTGGTGCTCGACGACGCCGACAACCCGTTTCTCGCGGACTTCCTCGCCGGCCGTCCCGGGGCCGCCTTCCAGGCCCAGCTCTTCTCGCTGCTCTCGCGCCACCGCCAGCAGGGCCTGCTGCGCCAGGGCGACCTCTTCAGTCAGGCCACGGTGGCCGACTACCTGTTCGACCGCGACAAGATCTACGCGTACCTCAACCTCGACGACAACGAACTGTTCATCTATCAACGCCTCTACGACCTGCTCTCCAAGGACGCGGTCCAGCCGGACCTCGTCGTCTACCTGCAGGCGCCCACCGACGTGGTGTGGCGGCGGCTGAAGCGGCGCCACAAGGCCACGCCCGACGTGCCGCTCTCCGCCGAGTCCTACGTCCGTGAGGTGAACGAGGCGTTCAACCACTACTTCTTCCACTACGCCGCCACGCCGCTCGTCGTCGTGGAGACCTCGCAGATCGATCCCGCCTGGGACGAGGCGACCCTCGACGAGCTGCTGCGGTTCGTACACGGAGTGTCAGGCGGCACGCACTACTACGTCCCGCGCACGGAAGGGTGAGGTCGGCCATGGCCTGGTTCAAGCGCGAGCGCACACCGATGGCGCCCGCCGCCGACAAGGCGGTGCGGGTGCCCGAGGGGCTGTGGGTGAAGTGCCCCGGCTGCCAGGAGGCGCTCTATCACAAGGATCTCGCCGCCAATCTGCACGTGTGCCCCCGCTGCACGCACCACTTCCGCCTGGGCGCGCAGGACCGGCTCCGGATGCTCTTCGACGCGGCCTGGGAGGAGCACGATCGGGGCCTCGTCTCGACCGACCCGCTCGAGTTCACCGACACCAAGCCCTATCGGGCCCGCCTTCAGGCCGGCCTGCACGCCACCGGGCTGCGCGACGCGGTCATCACGGCGACCGGCCGGATCGAGGGCACCGATGCGGTCGTGGCCGCCATGGAGTACGACTTCATCGGCGGATCGATGGGTGTCGTCGTGGGCGAGAAGATCACGCGCGCGATCGAGCGCGCCCTCGACCGGCGGTACGCCGTCGTCATCGTCTCCTGCTCGGGCGGCGCGCGGATGATGGAGGGCACCCTGTCGCTCATGCAGATGGCGAAGGTGAGTGCCGCGCTCGCCCGGCTCGACCGCGCCCGGTTGCCGTACATCTCGGTGCTGACCGATCCGACGACCGGCGGCGTGACGGCGAGCTTCGCGATGTTGGGCGATCTCAACATCGCCGAGCCCCGCGCGCTGATCGGATTCGCCGGCCCGCGGGTGATCGAGCAGACCATCCGCCAGAAGCTCCCCGAGGGGTTCCAGCGCAGCGAGTTCCTGCTCGAGAAGGGGATGATCGACATGGTGGTGGACCGCCGCGCGCTCAAGGCGACAATCGGCGCGGCGCTGGGCTTCATGGCCGGCGCGCCGGCGGCCTGACTGGTCCACCCGCACCGTGTGTCGTGGCCCGGCCCTTCAGGGCTGGGCCGACAGAGACGCCGTGGCCTCATCAGACCCGCTGCCGCCGCCTCTCGCCGCGCTGCTGGCGCGCGAGTTCTTCGGCATCAAGCTCGGTCTGTCCACGATCGACGCCGTCTGCGACGCGCTCGGCCGCCCGGAACGCGCCTGCCCGTGCGCGCACGTTGCGGGCACCAACGGCAAGGGCTCGGTGACCGCCATGGTCTCGGCCGCGCTCGGTGCGGCCGGGCACCGCACCGCGCGGTACACCTCACCGCACCTGGTCGCCCTCAACGAGCGCTTCGTCGTGAACGCGGCCCCGCTGGCCACGGCCGACCTCGCCGCGGCGGCCGATCGGGTGCTCGCCGCCGAGTCGGCGCTCCGCGCGGCGGGCCGGCTGGCGGCTCCGGCCACCTTCTTCGAGCTGGCAACCGCCGTCGCCTTCGAGGCCTTCCGCGCAGCGGGAGCGGAGGTGTCGGTCTACGAGGTCGGCCTCGGGGGACGCTTCGACGCCACCAACGTCGTGATCCCACACGCCGCCGCGATCACGAACATCGCCTTCGATCACATGGCGCACCTCGGCGCCTCGCTCGAGGCGATCGCCTTCGAGAAGGCGGGGATCGCGAAGCCCGGCACGCCGCTCGTCTGCGGTGAGCGGGCGCAGGCGCCCCGCGAGGTGATCGCCCGCGTCGCCGCCGAACGGGCCAGCCCGCTGGTCGACGCCTTCGATGGCGTCGACACCGCCGTGGCCGTCGGGGCAGACGGCCGGCTCCGGCTGAGGCTGCGCACGCCGGAGGCCGACTACGGCACCGTGCGACTGGCGCTGCGCGGCCGTCACCAGGTCGACAACGCGGTCGTCGCCGTGCGCCTGCTCGAGACGCTCGACGCCTGCGGCGTACGGGCGGGACGCGACGCCATCGTCGCGGGACTCGAGACGGCGCGCTGGCCCGGGCGGCTGCAGCTGGTCGCGCTGCGGGACGGCGGCACGGTGCTACTCGACGCGGCGCACAACCCGGCCGGCGCGGCAACGCTCGCCGCGTACCTGCGCGAATCGCGCCCGCCGCGCCCGCCCCTCGTGTTCGCGGCGCTCCGCGACAAGGACGTGAGCGGGATGCTCCGGTGGCTCGCGCCCGCCGTCGGCCGCCTCGTCGTCACGCAGCCCGCGACCGCACGGGCCTGGCCGGCGACGGACCTGGCGGCAGAGGCGGCCCGGCTCGTGCCCGACCTCGCCGTGGACGTGGCGCCGAATCCCGCGGCGGCGCTCGACGCCGCGCTCGCCCACGCTCCGGACATTGTCGTGGCTGGGTCGATCTTCCTCGTGGGCGAGGCGCTCGACCTGCTCGCCCCGCGCGCAACGGGTCCGGTGTGGTGACGCGCGCGTCGTGACGCGCTTTCCGGGCCCGCGGAGCGCGTGCTATCCTGCGACTCGTCCTGGCGCGTCCTGCCGGGCCGCCGCGCGTCGCCCCGCGTCCCGACCCATGATTCGCCCCGTCCTCCCTCTCGTCGCGGCCGTGCTGTTCCTCGCCACGCCGGTCGCGGCGCAGGTGCCCGGCTTCAGCGTTTCGAAGCAGTTCAAGCTCGATCGGCTGAGCGAGACGCACTGGCGGGCCGCCGGCCAGGTGGAGATGGAGCAGGACGACCAGCGCTTCTTCGCCGACACGGTGGACTACTACAGCGACACCGGCCGCCTGGAGGCGTCCGGCAACGTCGTGTTCACGTCGCGTGACGGCCGGATCTCCGCCGATCGCATCGAGTTCGACACGCGGACCCGCACCGGGATCTTCCACAACGCGAGCGGGTCGGCGTCCCTGGGCCAGCGGGCGGAGAAGGACATCTTCGGCACCCAGGAGGCCGATGCGTACTTCTACGGCGAGACGATCGAGAAGCTCGGCCCGGCGAAGTACTCCATCACGCGCGGGGGGTTCACCACCTGCCTGCAGCCCACGCCGAGGTGGGAGATGGTGGCCAGCAGGGCGACGATCACGCTCGACGAGTACGCGGTGCTGCACAACCCCGTGCTGCGCGTGAAGGGCGTCCCGCTGCTCTACGTGCCGGTGCTCTACTACCCCATCAACGACGAGGACCGCGCCACCGGCTTCCTGATCCCGACCTACGGCAATTCGACCGTCCGCGGGCACACGGTCAGCAACGCGTTCTTCTGGGCCATCAACCGCAGCCAGGACGCCACGTTCTACTACGACTGGTTCTCGAAGACGGGACAGGGTCTCGGCGGCGAGTACCGGTACGTGCTCGCGCCCGGCGCCGACGGCCAGGCGCGCGTGTACTGGCTCGACGAGGACGAGACCACCTACGACAGCGGCGCCGGCCTCGTCACCCAGCCGGCCCGGCGCAGCTACGAGATCCGGGCCTCGGCGCAGCAGCCGCTGCCGTTCGGACTGCGCGCGCGCGCCAACGTGGACTATTTCTCCGACATCACCGTCCAGCAGCTCTATCACGGCGGTCTCTACGACGCCTCGCGGCGGCAGCGCCTCTACGGGGGGAACCTCGCCGGGGCCTGGGGCGTCAACCGCGTGAGCGCGACGCTGCAGCGGAACGAGATCTTCTACGGCACGGAGGACTCGCAGGTCTACGGATCGATGCCCCGCCTCACCTACGACCGCGCCGCGCGGCGCATCGGCACCTCGCCCGTGTACTTCGCCGCCACGGCCGACTACGTGAGCCTCCTGCGCGAGACGCGCGTCGGCGCGAACGTGTTCGACACGGGGCTCGGCCGGCTGGGGCTGCGGCCCGTCGTCTCCGCGCCGATCTCTCGCTGGCCCTTCCTGAAGATCAACACGTCGGCCGCCTTCGAGGCGACCTGGTACTCCGAGAGCCTCGACGCGCTGGGCCGGCAGGTGGAGACGCCCCTCTGGCGCAACTTCTTCGACGTGCGCGCCGACGCGGTGGGCCCAACCGTCTCACGCGTGTGGAACACGCCCGACAACGGCTACGCCGAGAAGTTCAAGCACATCGTCGAGCCGAATTTCGGGATTCAGCGCGTCACGCTGATCGAGAACTACGACGAGATCGTGAAGCTCGAGACGAGCGACTTCACCCTCGGCGGGACCACGCGCCTCAGCTACGGCCTCACCAACCGGTTCCTCGCCAAGCGGCGCGCCGGCCGCGGGCAGGCCCGCGAGTTCGTCAACCTCACCATCAACCAGAGCTACTACAGCGACCCGCGCGCGAGCCAGTACGACCCGTCGTACGGGACGAGCTTCGGCGGCCGCGCACCGAGCAGCTTCTCGCCGATCGCGGTGGGCGCCCGCGTGTCCCCCACCGACACCATCAACGCCGGCCTGCGCCTCGAGTACGACTACCAGGAGCGGCTCCTCCAGACGCTCCGGCTCAACGGCGCCTACTCGCTCGACGAGCGCCTGCAGGTCACCGGCGGCTGGAGTCAGCGGCGGTTCTCATTCGACCGCGACCGGCTCGACAACACGATGAACCTCGGCGGCACCACGCGCTGGTTCCAGAACCGGGTGGGCGGCACCTACCAGTTCGACTACGACCTCGGGCGCGACCGCTTGCTGCAGCAACGCATCCTCGCCTACTACAACCCCCAGTGCTGCGGCGTCGCCGTCGAGTTCCAGCGCTACAACTACCCCGTGTTCGACCCGCGGTTCCCCGTGCCGTCCGATACCCGCTTCAACATCTCGTTCACCCTCGCCGGCATCGGCACCTTCTCCAACCCGTTCGGCTCCTTCGGCGGCGGCACGTCGGGCCGCGCGTACTGAATACCGTGGCGCCCCGCGTCCTCGTCACCGGCGCCAGCGGCTTCGTTGGCCGCCACCTCCTCGCGTTGCTCGAGCAGAGCGGCGCGTCCGTTCTCGCCTGGGGTGGCCCGGGGCCGGACGGGACGCCGTTTGCGCCGCCCCCGGACATCGCCGGCACCGCCTGGGTCGGTGTGGACGTGCTCGACGCGCGCGCAGTCGAGGCGGCCGTCGCCGCCACGCCGCCCGACGTGGTGTATCACCTGGCCGGGGCGGCACAGGTCGGCGGATCGTGGGATCGCGCGGGCGAGACGCTCGCCGTCAATGTCGCCGGGACGCACCACCTCCTCGACGCCCTTCGGCGCCATGCGCCGGCCGCGCGCGTGCTCGTGTCGGGCTCGGCCCTCGTCTATCGCCCGGCCGATCGGGCGCTGCGAGAAGACGACCCGCTGGGCCCGGCCAACCCGTACGGCCTGAGCAAGCTCGCGCAGGAGATGCTCGCGCTGCGTGCGTGGCAGGACGATGGGCAAGCCGTTGTCGTGACCCGATCGTTCAACCACATCGGACCGGGGCAGACGCCCGCGTTCTTCGCGCCGAGCTTCGCGCGGCAGGTGGCCGCCATCGAGGCCGGCCGTCAGCCGCCCGTGATCGAGGTGGGCAACCTCGAGGCGCGCCGCGACCTGATGGACGTCCGCGACACCGTCTGCGCGTACCGCGCGCTGATGGCTGGCGGCCAGGCCGGCCGCGTCTACAACGTCTGCGCCGGCCGCGCGCACCGCGTGGGCGACCTGCTCCAGGGACTCGTCGCGCGCGCGGGGATCCCGATCGCCGTGCGGGTGGACCCGGCGCGGCTGCGGCCGAACGACACGCCCCTCGTGCTCGGCGACCCCTCGCGCATCCGAGACGAGCTGGGCTGGGCGACCGAGGTGCCATTCGAGCGGACGCTCGACGATTTGCTCGACGACTGGCGCCGCCGCCTCCGGAACGAGCCGTGACGGACGCGGCACCAGGCGCGATGCGGGTGCTGGTCACCGGGGGCACGGGCTATCTCGGCAGCGCGATCGTGGCGGCCCTGTGCAGGGCCGGCCATCGGCCGGTGGTGTTCGCGCGGCGGGCGACAGCCACCGTCGGCTCGGCAGGCGGCGGCGTCGAGGCGGTGGACGGCGACGTCCGCGATGCCGTGGCCCTCGCGCACGCCGCCCGCGGGTGCGACGGCGTCGTGCACGCGGCCGCGCTCGTCTCGATCTGGCAGCGCGACCGCACGGCGTTCCACGCGATCAACGTCGGGGGCCTCTCGAACGCGGTCTCGGCCGTGCGCGAGCACGGGATTCGGCGGTTCGTCTACACCTCGTCGTTCCTGGCCCTGCCGCCGGCGGGGGCTGCGGTGCCCCTGGCCAGCAACGACTACCAGCGCACGAAGGCCGACGCGCAGCGACTCGCCGATCGCGCCATCGCCGATGGCGCACCCCTGGTCTGCGTGTTCCCCGGCGTGATCTACGGCCCCGGCCCCCGGACGGAGGGCAACCTCCTCGGGCGGCTGGTCGCCGATCACCTCGCGGCCCGGCTCCCCGGCCTCGCGGGCTGCCGGCGCGTCTGGTCGTTCGCCTGGGTGGAGGACGTGGCCCGGGGTCACGTCGCGGCGCTCGAGCGCGCGAGTCCCGGGGCCCGATACGCGCTTGGGGGAGAGAACGCGTCGCAGCGGCGCGCGTTCGAGATCGTGCGCGACCTCACCGGCCGGGCCCTGCCCCGGTCGATTCCTCTGCCGGTTGCCTACGTGGCAGGCCTCGCCGAGGAGTGGCGCGCGCGGCTCACCGGCGCTCTCCCGATCGTCACGCGTGGCAGCGTGGAGATCCTCCGGCACGACTGGCCGCTCGACAGCACCGCCGCCGTATGCGACCTCGGCTACCGGCTCACGCCGCTGCGCGACGGGATCGCGCGGGTCGTCGCCGAACTCGCCGACGAGACGCCGGGAACCCGGAAGGGCGGGTTGCCGCACCCGCCCTCCCGGCGCGGAGCACGGTGATGCCGGGCGTATCGGCGACGCCACCGGGACACTCCGACCTCGCGCGTCGCGCCGTGCACGTCGGCATGCTCGGGTTCGCCCTGCTGCTGCGATACCTGACGCCGTGGCAGGCGGCCGCCTGCGCGCTCGTGGCGTGCGCTGTCAATCTCCTGCTGCTGCCGCGCGTGGCCCATGGGATCTTCCGGCCCGGCGAACATCGGCGAACGGAAGGGATCGCGCTCTACCCCGTCGCGGTCCTCGCGCTCGTCCTGACGTTCCCGCGCCGCCCCGACATCGCGGGCGCCGCCTGGGCGATCCTCGCGGCGGGCGACGGCCTGGCCGGCGTGGTGGGCACACGCGTCGGCGGTCCGTCCTGGCCCTGGAACCCGCGGAAGACGCTGAGCGGGTCGCTGGCGTTCGTCGTCTTCGGCGGCGCCGCGGCCGTGACGTTGTCGCTCTGGGGGCGGCCGGCCGTCTCTCCCGCACCACTGATGCTCTGGTCGGTCTTCGCGCCGCTGCTCGCGGCCGTGATCGCGGCCCTCGTGGAGACGCGTGGCCGCGGCCTCAATGACAACCTGACGGTGCCGGCGACGGCGGCGGCCGTGCTGTGGGCCTCGAGCCTCGTGAATCCACACGCGGTGGACGCCGCAGCGGGCCTTCTCGGCGGCCGGCTGCCCTGGGCGCTCGGCGTGAACGCCGTGGCCGCGATGCTCGGCTTCGCGGCGGGCACCGTGTCGCGTGCAGGTCTTGCGGGCGGGTTCCTCGTCGGCGTTGCGGTGTATCTCGGCGGCGGCTGGCCGCTCTGGTTGCTGCTCTTTGCGGGATTCGCGCTCGCCGCCATCACCTCGCGACTGGGCCTGGCGCGGAAAGCCGCCCTCGGCATCGCCGAGGATCGCAACGGACGGCGTGGCGCTGGCAACGCCTTCGCCAACTGCGGCATCGGGGCAGCGGCGGCGCTGCTGGCGCCCGTCGTGGCCGAGCCGGGTCTCGCGCTGCTGGCTGCCTCGGCCGCGCTCGTCGCGGGCGCGAGCGACACGGCCGCAAGCGAGGTCGGCAAGGCCCGGCGCGGGCCAACCTACCTTCCCACCACGCTCGCACGCGTCCCGGCCGGGACACCGGGCGCCATGTCGCGCGACGGCACGCTCGCCGGCCTGGGCGCTGCGGCGCTGCTCGGCGCACTCGCCGCAGCGCTCCAGGTGATTGCCCCCTCCGGGGTGGCGATTGTCGTTGCTGCGGCAACCGCCGGCGCGCTCGTCGAGAGCCTGCTCGCGGCCACGCTCGAGGGACGCGGCGCCATCGACAACGACACGCTGAACGTCCTCAACACCGGAGTGGCGGCCGCGGCCGCCCTCGCCCTGGCGCGAGTGTTCGCATGACTCGTTCGGAACCACGCACCGCAGCCCTCGTCGAGTTCGCCCGCCCCTTCACGCTCGTGGCGCCGGCGCTCGGCGTGTTCACCGGCGGCCTCACCGCCATCGGCGCGGCGCCGCGCGAAGCCTGGCGGCCCGAACTCGTGACGCTGCCCCTGCTCGGCGCGGCGGTGGCGGCGCTGCTGAACGCCGCGTCCAACGGCCTGAACCAGATCTACGACCTCGAGATCGACCGCATCAACAAGCCGAGGCGCCCGCTGCCGTCGGGCCGGCTATCGCTCGCCGAGGCCTGGGTGTTCACCTGGATCACGTTCGCCGCGGCGTGGCTGCTCGCCTGGTTGGTGGCCCCGGGCAGCCGGCACGAGTTCTTCTGGCTGGTGGTCGCCGCCACGCTCATCACCACGGCCTACTCGGTGCCGCCGCTGCGGACCAAGCGCCTCGGCATCTGGGCCAACCTCACGATCGCGATCCCGCGCGGCGTACTGCTGAAGGTGGCGGGGTGGTCGAGCGTCAAGACGATCGCCGGCGAGGAGCCCTGGTACATCGGGCTCATCTTCGGCCTCTTCCTGCTCGGGGCCACGACGACGAAGGACTTCGCCGACATGGAGGGCGACCGGCTCGGCGGGTGCCGAACGCTGCCGATCGTCCTCGGCGTGCGGCGCGCGGCGTGGGTGATCTCGCCGAGCTTCGTCGTGCCCTTCCTGCTGATCTCCGCAGGCTCGTGGGCGGGTATTCTCACCGGCAGTTTCTGGCTGCTGCAGGCGCTCGGCGCAGTGATGACGGCCTATGGCGTGTTCGTCTGCTACCTCATGCTCCGTCGTCCGGAAGAGCTGGCGGTGGACGAGAACCACGTGTCCTGGGCGCACATGTATCGCATGATGTTCGTCGCCCAGATCGGCTTCGCGCTCAGTTACCTCCTGTGACACGGTACATGGCTGTAACAGAAGAGGTGACACTCTCCTTGTCTCGCTGGCGAAGCGAAAAGGAAAGTGTCACCTTTTCTGCTGACTACTGCGCTGCAATCTTGCGCACCAGCCCCGCAAGCAGCGACGCGCGCTCCGGCAGCGACGCAATCAGCACGTGCTCGTTCAGTGCGTGCGCCCCGTCGCCCACGGCGCCGAGGCCATCGAGGGTTGGGATGCCCAGCCCTGCCGTGAAGTTGCCATCGGAGGCCCCACCGGTCCCGCCCTCCGCGAGGTCGATGCCCATGCCGGCCGCGACCTCGTGCGCCATCGCGTACAGAGCCGCAACCCCCGGCGTCCGTTCCATGGGCGGGCGGTTGATCGCGCCGGTCACGGTGACGCGCGTCCGCGGGTCCACGGGCGCGAGGCCGCGGATGGCGCGCTCCATCCGCCCGGCGTCCTCGCGCGTCGCGAGCCGCACGTCGACCTCCGCCGTGGCCCGTTCGGGAACCACGTTGGACCGCGTGCCGCCGGCCACGAGCCCGACGTTCAGCGAGATGCCGCGCGCCGGCTCCTGCATGGCGTGCAGCGCCAGCACCTGGTGGGCCATCTCGAGGATCGCGCTCGCGCCGCTCCCGGGCGCCGCGCCGGCGTGCGCCGAGACGCCGTCCACCGTCACGGTGAACACGCCGACGCCCTTGCGGCTCGTCTTCACGGCGCCGGCGCCGAGCGCCGGCTCGAGCACGAGCACGGCCGTGCTCCGGCGCGCTTCGTTCTCGATGAGCGCGCGCGAGGTGGCGCTGCCCACCTCCTCGTCGGAGGTGCAGAGCAGCACGAGCCGCACGCGGTGATCGAGCCCGAGCGCGCAGAGCGCCTTGATGGCGAGCACCGCGATCGCCACGCCGCCCTTCATGTCGTAGACGCCGGGACCGAACAGGCGGCCGTCGCGCACGTCGAGGGGCATGCGCGCCAGCTGGCCGATGTCCCACACCGTGTCCAGGTGCGTGAGCAGCAGGATCCGCCGGGCGCCGTCGCCGAACTCCGCGCGCCAGTGGTCTCCGGCTGAGGCCTGCGGCAGCCGCTCGACCTGCCCCCCAATCTCGCGCAGCACCGGCTCGAGCGCAGCCCCGCAGCGATTCACCGCGGCCGTATCGTGGCTCGGCGACTCGATCCGCGCCAGCATCGTCGTGAGTTCCAGCACCCAGCCGGCGTGGGCGCTGCAGAACCGGAGCACGTCCTGCATGGGCCACTATAATAGTCGCCATGCGCGTCACGCAGCGCGGGCTCGCGGTGTTCTGCGCCTGTGCGATCTGGCCCACGGTCGTCGCGGCGCAGCCCGTCCCACAGCCGTTTCCGCGACCCTCCGCGCCGGGGCCGACCGCGAGCGCGCCGCCGCAGGCCCCGGCTGCGCCCGTGCGCCCGGCCCCGGGCCAGGCGACGCCGGCCGCGCCGGCACGCACGACGGCCCGGCCGGCTGCCGAGGACACCGCGCCCAGCGAAGCGCTGCTGGGCCTGCCGGTCTACCCCGCTTGCGTGTTCCTCCGCTCCTACGACGCGGGCATGGGCCAGCGCTACTACCTGTTCGGGTGCGACACCACCTACGTGGACCTCGTCACCTACTACCGCAACGTCCTGCGCACGCGCGGCGAGGAGGTCTACGAGGCGCCGCCCGTGTACATGTTCGAGGTGGGCCGGTTCCGCGAGGAGACGATGGCCTTTCCGCCGGGGGTGACGGTGAAGGACTACACCTGGGGCGGCGGCAGCGGTTTTCTCGACGCCCGTCTCTCGGCCCAGGGCCGTCGCTACCCCACCGTCCTGCAGTTCGTCCCGGTGCCTGCCGCAGATCGGAAGCGCTGACCCATGCTGGTCGTGATCACCGCGGGGCTGATTGCCGGCATCGTCCACGTGCTGTCGGGGCCGGACCATCTGGCCGCGGTCGCGCCGCTCTCGGCGAGCGCGGGGCGCGGACGGTGGAAGGCCGGTTTCACGTGGGGCGTCGGCCACACCGCCGGCGTGGTCGTCGTGGGCGTGCTCGCCCTCCTCCTGCGGGGAGTGCTGCCGATCGACGCGATCTCCTCCTGGAGCGAGCGCATCGTCGGCATCGCGCTCGTCGCCGTGGGGTTGTGGAGCGCCCGTCTCGCGCTCCGGACGCGCGTCCACACGCACGTGCACACGCACGGGACCCAGCCCCACGCCCACGTGCACGTGCACGTGCACCGAGCCGGCACCGAGGCGCACGGCCCCGCCGTGAGGCAGGCCGTCCCGCACGCGCACACGCACGCCTCCTTCGGGTTCGGCATCCTGCACGGCCTTGCGGGCAGCTCGCACATCCTCGGCATCGTGCCGGCGCTGGCGCTGCCCACGCGAGCGGCGTCGATGGCCTACCTGCTGGCCTACGGCGCGGGCAACGTCGTGGGCATGACGGCGTTCTCCTCGGCGATCGGGTACGCCGCGTCGCGCGCGGAGCGGTTCGGCACCTCGCTCTATCGCGGTCTGATGGCCGCCTGCTCGGTTGCCGCCATCGCGGTGGGCATGTTCTGGCTCGCCGCGTGACGCGGCCGCGGGCCTGTCGCCCCCCGTGCCTCCAGGCACCGGCGCCCCTGCCCGGGATCAGCGATTGGCGCAGGCCGTCACGGCCCGCTCGAGACGTTACCCTTCAAGCGAGTCGCCTGAGGACGAGGCACTTCAGGTAATAGGTCTCGGGGACCCCGAGCAGGACGGGGTGGTCGCGCCCCTGCATCCGCTTCTCGACGAGGGTGACCTGCGCGCCAGCATCGAGGGCCGCGCCGAACACCACCTCGCCGAAGGTGGCTTCATCGACGTGATACGAGCAGGTGCAGGTCACCAGCACGCCGCCGGGACGCAGCAGTTTCAGCGCGCGCAGGTTGATCTCCTTGTACCCCTTGAGCGC
>Ga0079037_100000744_pt1 | contig 15582 bp, 14 predicted proteins | sample Mud3Dept4metaG_FD_71479 | JGI IMG/M metagenome (GOLD analysis project Ga0079037, IMG submission 71479) | Freshwater wetland microbial communities from Ohio, USA, analyzing the effect of biotic and abiotic controls - Mud 3 Core 4 Depth 4 metaG | ecosystem: Environmental > Aquatic > Freshwater >... | reverse complement strand
ATGCGTCCTCCTTGTTAGAAAGGAACGGCTATTCCCCAAATCATTTTATAAAAAGTCTGTTTATTGCCCAGCGGGCTTGTCAGGACGTCCGACCAGATCCCCCCTCCCATGGTGGCTTCGATCCAGCCGGCGAGCCGGACACGGAAGACGAGGTCGGCCAGCCAGACTTCGCTCCGGCCGAAGACCCGGCTGGACTGACTGATAACCTGAAGACTGAGGCTCGCCGCCTCTCCGAGCGCCGCCCCCACCCGGAGGCCGATCTCCTGCTTGAGTTTCTCCCCGGAGAAATCCAGGTAGGGTCGCTGGTTGGTGTGGTGGAAGAGGCGCAGAAAAGGCTCGATGATAAAAGCCTCGCCTTCCCAAGGGGCATAGATTCCGAAGTAATTCCGGTTCGTATAATAGGGCCGGCCGGCGAGCCGGCTGGTGTGGTCCGAATCGTGGTCGGAATCGTGCCCGAGCTCAAGGGTCAGGCCTTGGACCACTTGCTGCCGCAGCGAGAAGTGCCAGTCGAACTTCGTTCTTTCCCCCCCCTTGTCGTGGGTGACGAGCTGGGCGTGAAGGAGGGTCGTCGGCGTGATCAAGAGATAGTCATGAAAACCAAAGTTCCAGCGGTCCTCTTCGCCGCTAAGGTCGTTATAGCTCGGAAAGGTGGATGGGGAAAGCAGCTGGGCGAAGAGCTCACCGTGCAGAGTGATTTTCTTTTGATCGAGGAGATTTTCCCGAAGGTCGAAGCGCCGGTAGATGAAGATTTCATAGCCCGTGAGGACGGACGGAAAAAGCAGCGGGATGAGTAGCCCGACTATTCCTATAATGCCGATCGGCTTTATACCCTTTCTAAAATTCATACCGCACCCCGACGCGGATGACCCGCGGAGACTGGACCTCCGTAGCGTTCCGCAGCAGGAATTCCGGCCCTGTCCATTCGTACTCCTGAGTCGCCAGAGCCCAATTGAAGACGTTGTACGCGTCGACAAATATCCGGCTGCGGGATCCTCCCATGGGGATGGCCTTTTCCAGCCGCAGGTCGACGGTCAAGTTGAACTCGTAGCGGGCGACGCCGCGCGAGAACGCCTGGACATAGAAGGGGCCCTGGTTGAGCCCCCTGACGATGATCTTGCGGCTGAACGGCTGGCCGTCATAGTATTTGGCCAGCCCGGCCAGGCGGAAACCGAAGGGCAAGGAGAAGCTCACTCCGAGCCGGGCCGTATAGGCCCGGTCAAAGCGCAGTCTTCCCTTGGAGAAGATAAAAGCGTTGGGGTTGTCATAAAGGGCCCCGATGACTCCGTCGTCATTCTCGTACTCGGTGTTTCCCGGGCTCGAGGTACCGATGGCTTCAGTGGCCGTGGCGGCCAGAAAGAATACGGTGGATCCGGATTTTTTGACCAGGGTCAGGTCGAGTCCGCGATACCGGTTGACCCGGCTCCCTGAGTCCGGGTTGGTCAGGCTAAAAAAATCTTTCCCGAGAGTCTCTCTGTCCTGGTTATAGACAGTCAGGAAAAGGTCGTCGTGAGTCGCCGGGATGGTGTCGTCTCCAGGGTCGTAAAGGTCGACAGGACTGTAAGCGGTGAGGGGGACTCCGACGTTGAGCGTCTCGACCAGGTTTCGCGTTTCGCGGTAGAACCCGGCCAGAGTCAGAAAAACGCGGCCCCCGAATGCCTTGGTTACCGACACCGCGTACTCGTCGGCGTGGGGCCTCTTGAGCTCGGCGTCGATTCCGGCGTAGAGGGGCCCCTCCCGCCGCCACAATTCTCCCTCCTCGCCCGGCTGGTATCTCCCATCATGATTCCCATCTGTCCAGGGATAGGCGAGTCCTCCCCAGGCCTGGGGATTCCCGTAGGTCAGGTACTGAAGGGGGAGGTGGAAGTAGTAGCGGCCCGCCGAAACCCGGAAAGTCAGGGATTTGTCGCTTAGGAGGGGAAGGGCGAAGGCCAATCTCGGGGCCGCATTGAGCCAATGGATTTTTCCACCCTCCGACCCGGAAGCCGACCTGACCTGAGGGGCTTGGGCGCGCGCCGAGGCGACATGGACTCCCAACGAGAAAGAGGCCAGATTCCGGAAGAGGATTTGGTCTTCGACGAAGAGATGGGTCTCGAAGGATTCTTCCTCGTGGTCGATGGGCGTTCTGAACTTCACGACTTCAAAAGGCACATCTCCCAGATAATGGAGGTGGATATTATCGAGAATCTCCTCTTTCGAAGATGATGCCGCCTGGCGCAGGGATATCCCGTAGTCGATCCGGTGGCGGAGGCCGGACGGTCGTCCGAAAAGCGACTGCCCTTTTCCTTGGAGGACGGCCGTCGTCCGGTCAGAGCGCCCGGCCGAGGACGCGGCCCCCGTGGTGATGCGGCGGAAAACCTCCTCGCCATGGGGCTCGTTGATGCCGTCCTGGAACTGCGAATGGATATTTCCTTTGTTGAACGCCGCCGCGAATTCGAATTGGTGCCTGGGAGAGAAAGATACGTCCCAGACAGCCTGGACTACGTTATAGAGGTTCTTGCTGTTGAGCGTCGCGGAGATCGGCGTCTTGCGGGCGGCGCCGAGGGTGGGATGATGGACGGCCTGCCCGGTCCAGAAGAGACGGAAAGTGCCCGGGCCCAGCCTGAAGGTGAGGTTGACCAGGGCCGAAGAGACGGTCCCCTTGTCGCCGGGCTCGAATTCGGCCACATCCCGGTTGATGTTGAGGCGGTAGAAGGAAGCGAAGACGTGGATCTTACGGGGAACGATGGGGCCGGAAACCTGGGCGTGATAGTCCGCCAAAGAGTTGAGGCGGGTTCTTTCATGAAGACCTTCGTCGTAAAGTCTCGTCGGGACCGAATCCGATGCCATCCCGGGTGCCGTGATATAAGCGCCGAGGGCGCCGTGAAAACGGTCGCCGCCCTGCTTGGGAATAAGGTCGAGAGTCCCTCCCGGTGAGAGTGTCGAGACCGGGTGACGGCCGTTGCCATGGCTTATGAACGCGAAGGCTTCGGGGTCCGGATGAAATAGAGGTATCCCTGTTGTGTAAGGGTCGGTCGCCTCCAGCCCGTTGATTAGATAGGAGCTCTGGGTCCAGGAGACGCTTCCCCGGGAGCTCCAGAGGGCCGGCAAACTCGCCCAAACGCCGCCGACATCGATCCGGCCGGTGGTGGCGGAGAAATCCTGGTTCTCGATAAGGGACCAGATGTTATTGGCCGAGGGCAGGGATTGTATTTGGAAGTCATCGATGACCGTCCGGGAGGAGACATCCGTTAGGTTGGTCCAGACCGCTGCGGCTCCGGTGGTTTGCGGCGCTGATTCCGCAGCCAGGGTGACCCGGACCGCGTATTCACTGGCCGGTTCAAAGGTGATCACCTGCGAAGTGAACGGCGCCAAGCCCTCTCCTCGAACGGCGAGGCGGTATTTTCCCGGCGGGATTCCGGCGATGCCGAAAGATCCGTCGTTGGCGGACCGGGCGGCGAGCCGTACCAAACCGCTGTCCGGGATGAGCTCGATCCCGGCGTCGGCGACCTCTTTTCCTTCAGGGCGCATGATCAGGCCGAGCAGAACGCCGGGGTCCCGAGCCCAGACAAGCGGGACGGCCAGGAGGACCAGGACGGCGGTGAAAAACGGCCGGAGGGAGGCCCTGTCGCCTCCGAAGATTCCGGCTGTCTTCAACGATTCATCTCCCGCACAAACCTCCCTATATTTCCCAATTTCCAATCTCTCTGTCAAGGACGCAAAAATTCCGGCGACGCACGCGGCGCATCATTTACGAATATTCTTGGGAGCAGAATTGGTTTGATTTACTTTGGCCTAACAAAGGCGAGGGGTCCCGGAGGATTTGAACGAGGCTGAGATCTCGGGAAAAGGCGGGCGCGGTTTCGAGGCCATCCCCCCGAGCTTGATTTTGAAAAGTCGGTCTGGAGCCACTATAATGACCCCTCGTCGGCCCAGGCGGTTTATTCCATAATCCAGGAGGCGTCATGGCGGAGAAACGCGACCTCGTCATTATCGGCGGCGGCCCCGGCGGTTACGTGGCGGCCCTTCGGGCGGCCCAGCTTCGGAAGAAAGTGACCATCATCGAGGAAGACCGCGTCGGCGGCACCTGCATGAACTACGGATGCATCCCGACCAAGTTCCTGCTCAGCCAAACCAAAATCTTCAGCGAGCTCAAGCACAATCCGAGAATCGAGGGATGGGGAGAAACCGTCCGTCTCAACTGGACGGCCGTCCTGAAGGAAAAAGGCGCGGTCGTCGATAAGCTGGTCCGTGGAACTGAGTTCCTCCTCAGCAGAAACGGCGTCGAGCTTCTCAAGGGCAGGGGGGAGCTTAAGAGCGAAAGGGAAATTTTCTTCCGCGGGTCGTCCGGAGAGAAGACGCTGGAAGCGGAAAAGATCATCCTGGCAACGGGCAGCTCATCGGCTGGCCTGCCTTTCCTGAAGCCCGATGGGAAAACCGTCATAACGCATCTCGAGGCGCTGGAGCTTGAGTCGGTCCCCCGCTCGCTCGTCGTTATCGGCGCGGGCGCCATTGGGTTGGAAATCGGCACGATCTACTCACGGATGGGGACCGAGGTGACCGTGCTTGAGATCCTGCCGGATATCTTGCCCGGGACGGACCGTTCGATGGCCGCCCGCCTGGAGAGGTTTCTCAAAAAACAGGGGTTGAAAATCTTCACTCAGATGCGCATCGAGGAAAGTTCACTCGAGGAGGGAGCGGCCCGTCTCAAGGGGACCTGCCTGAAGACCGGACAACCCTTTGAGTTCGCTGCAGAGAAAATCCTTCTGGCCGCCGGCCGCCGGCCCAATTCGGAATTCCTCCGGGAGGGCTTTGGAGCGCTCCTCGGTCGAGGAGGCTTTGTCCAGGTCAATGCCCGGTTAGAGACGTCCGTTCCCGGCGTCTATGCCGTCGGAGACCTCATCGGCGGCAAGCTGCTGGCGCATAAGGCCTCCCACGAGGGGACGATCGCGGCCGAGAACGCGGCCGGCGCGGCGGTAGAAATGCATTACGAGGCCCTGCCGATGGCGGTCTTCACCGAACCGGAGCTGGCCTCTGTCGGACCCACCGAGGACGAGGCCAGGGCGTCGGGGCTTCAGGTCCAGGTCGGATTGTTCTCGCTTCAAGCCAACGGCCGGGCGCTGACCCTGGAAAACCCCGAGGGAATGGTCAAGATACTGGCCGCCCCGGACGACCGGATCGTCGGGGCGCACATCCTCGCCCCCTTCGCCAGCGAGATGATTCCAGAGCTGACCCTGGCCATAAGAAAAGGCCTCAAGGTTCAGGACATCTCCCGGACAATCCACATTCATCCCACGGTGTCTGAGGCGATGGCGGAAGCGGCCCTCAAGGTCAAGGGAATCGCTCTCCACGCCCTGAACCAATAATTCAGTTAATGAACATAACCCAGAGCGCGGAGCATCTCTTTCGTCCGGGCATCGACTTGGACGTCCTGCTTTGCGGCGAGGACCTCCCGGGCGAATATCTCTAGCTTCTGTCTGAGGGGGGCAAGCTCCCGAGGCCAGTCCCGGCCGTCGCTGAGGTTTTCCTGCTCCCCCGGGTCCGTTTCCAAATTGTATAACTCATACCTGTCTTTATGGGGCGTCAGGATGAGATGCCAAGGCGGGGAGAGCAGTCCGAAGCGGTCCTCGTAGGCTTCCGGACGGTAGGTTTCCTCGAAGACGACGGGGGTGTCGTTTTTCTTGAGCCGGAGGAGGTTTCTTCCCTGAAAGTGGGGGAGGGGCTTGATCCCCGCCAGAGCCGTCAGGGTGGGGGCGATATCGAGGAGAGTGGCGAGCTCGGTCCGGATGACCCCGCCGTCTCTCCGGGTCGGATCGCGGATGATCAGCGGGACGCGAAGGTAGATATCGTAGAGATAATGGATATGCCCCAGATGGGGGTCGCCGAATTCGTTGTGATATTCGCCCAGCCCTTCGCCGTGGTCGCCGGCTACGAGGACCGCGGTTTTATCGAAGACCCCCATTTCCCTGAGTTTTTGCCAGAGCCTCCCGATCTCTCCATCCATGTATTCCACTTCTCTCCGATAGCCCGCGGCCGCGCCCCGCTCGTCAAGGACCGGCCTTCCCCGGAAACGCAGCTTGACTTGTCTGCGGCCGCTGCCGTTCCGGATGTTGATAAGGCTTGCGTTCTGAAAAAAATACACCTGGTCGGTCGGGCGGAGGTACCAGCCCCGGGCGAAATCGACCCCGAAGCCCGGCGCGTCGAGCGGCGGTTCGAATTCAAGCCTGTCCAGGCGGCCCAGAAAGTGGTCCGGCCGGTCGTCGAACTCGTTCCGGAACTCGACGCGGAGCCGGTTCATCCCGGGCTCGAGGTCAAGGACGGCCTCGTTGAGGGTGTACTTCTGGAGGCTCGCTTCAGCGACCGGACGGTCATTGAGAAAAAGGGCGAAGTCGTCGGGGGAATCGGGCGGAGCATAGGGATCATGGGGGTCGGAATAGTGGATCCAGAGAAAAAACGGCCGCTTCCCGTTTCGGCCCAACCAAGAGAATACCCGCTCGTTGACCTCGCCGGCCGAGAGGTACCAGCGGTCCGGCGGAAATGCGTCGACGTAGTCCTCAAAACCCTGCCCGAGGCCGAACTCCGAGGCGAGGACACCGAGGGAGACAAAGGCCGCCGTGGCGAATCCTTTTTTCCGGAAGAGGTTGATAAAGGACGGGCGGGATCGCCGGGCAACTATCGTCTGGCCGTTGTTATAATTCCGGATGCGGTGGGGCGGCTCGGAAAAAAAGAGGGACGCATGGGCAGGGACGGTAATGGGGGTCAGGCTGTAGGCGTTCCTGTAGAGAATCCCCTCCCGCGCGAGAAGGTCGATGTTGGGGGTCGCGGCCCGCACAGGATGATAGGCGCTGATATAGTCGGCCCGCTGGGTATCGAGCGTGATCAAGAGGATGTTCTCCGGCTTCTCCGCTGGGCGGCACCCTGGAAAGAGGAGAAACATGATGAGCCCGGACAGGGGAAGGGCGAGCCGGCCGGTCCCGCGCCAGGGAAAAAATCGCGTCATATCTGTATCAGCGGAGCCCGTATTATGGGAGATCCCTCTTTTTTTGTCAAAAAATGTTGAAAACCCGGGCCTCTTTTTATAAAATAGGGGCCTTTCGTAGGAAAGAGAAACGTGCTCGAGCTATTTCTTGTCTTTCTCATCTTCGGGCTTCTTGGTTTGATCCTTATCTTCATGAACATGCTGTTGGGTCCTTCCCGCACCAATCCTCATAAGGAACAGCCTTTCGAATGCGGCAGCCCCTATTTGGAGAAAGGAATCAAGCCTTTCCCGATCAAGTTTTATCTGGTGGCGTTCATTTTCCTCCTGTTCGATGTCGAGGTGGTTTTCTTCTTTCCCTGGGCGCTCATATTCAAGGACATGGGGGGAACGGCCTTTCTGATCATGATGGCCTACGTCGCGGTTCTGATTGTCGGGTTCATCTATGCCTGGAAAAAAGGGGCCTTCGAGTGGGAGTGACGGGCGGCATGTCATGACGGAAACACAAAAGAAGCGACCGCCGGCCGGGCAGTTCATCACCACGCAGTTCAACTCCCTTCTCGGCTGGGCCCGGAAATTTTCGCTGTTCCACTATCCCTTCGTTACGGCCTGCTGTGGGATGGAATATATGTCGGCGGCCTGCGCCCATTTCGACATCGACCGCTTCGGGGCCGGCTGGACGCGATTCTCTCCGCGGCAGTCGGACATGCTCCTCGTCGTGGGCACCATCACCCAGAAGGAGGCCCCGGTCCTCCGGACGGTCTATGACCAGATGACCGAGCCCAAGTGGGTCATCGCCTTCGGGACCTGCGCCGTGAGCGGCGGGATCTACGACAATTACGCCGTCGTCCAGGGAATCGATCAGATCATACCTGTGGATATATATATCCCGGGCTGCCCCCCGCGGCCCGAGACAGTCCTCGACGGCCTCCTCAAGCTGCAGGAAAAAATCCAGCATCAGGATCAGGATTGGCGATGGAAGAAAAAGCGATCCTAGAGCTCGTCCGGATCGAATTCCCGGCCGGAGTCCGGGAGACCGCGAACTCGCTGGGCGATGAGGTCGCGGTCATCGAGAAAGGAGCGCTTCTCCAGATCGCGGCTTTCCTCCGGGACGGGCCGGGAAAATTCGATATGCTCCTGGACCTGACCTGCGTCGACTATGCCAGAGAGGACCCGCGCTTCGAGATGGTCTATCATTTCTTCTCCCTCTCCCGGAACCAGCGTATCAGGATCAAGACGAGGCTCGGCGAGGGCGACCTCCGGATCTCCTCGCTGACCTCTCTCTGGAAAAACGCCGACTGGCTGGAGCGCGAGGTCTACGACCTTTTTGGAATTCACTTCGAGGGGCATCCCGACCTTCGGCGCCTTTTCATGTACGACGGGTTTGAAGGGCACCCGCTCCGAAAGGATTACCCTCTGCGCCGCCGGCAGCCCCTCATCCGCCTGAAGGAGTGATATGCCGACACGGATCCAGAAGCAGGCCCGCCCGGACACGATGCTCCTGAACATGGGCCCTTCCCATCCGGCCATGCACGGGACGATCCGCATCATGCTGGAGCTCGATGGCGAGCGGATTCTGAACTCCGAGGTGGAGGTCGGCTATCTCCATCGCGGGTTCGAGAAGACCTGCGAACACCGGACCTACTTCAACCTGCTGCCCTACACGGACCGCCTGAACTATGTCTCGCCGCTCATCAACAACCTGGGCTACGTCATGACCGTCGAGAAGATGCTGGGAGTCGAGGCCCCCGAAAGGGCCCAGTACATCCGTGTTTTGATGAGCGAGCTCTCCCGCATCTCCGACCACCTGACCTGCCTGGCCGCCATGGCCATGGAATGCGGCGCCTTCACCGCCTTCCTCTACAAGATGAAAGCCCGTGAGTTTCTCTGGGACGTCATCGAACAGACGACGGGCGCCCGGATGACCACCTCTTACATCCGGATCGGCGGCGTCCGGGCGGACCTTCACCCCGGTTTCGACTCGGCCCTCAAGAAAGCCGTCGAGGAGACAAGGGGCGTCCTCAAGGACGTCCACGGACTCCTGGATAAAAACAAGATTTTTCTCAACCGGACCCGCGACGTCGGAGTCATATCGCGCGAGGACGCCGTCTCTTACGGTTGGACAGGACCCTGCCTGCGCTCCACGGGCATCTCCTATGACGTCCGGAAAGCGCATCCCTACCTCGTTTATGACAAACTCAAATGGGACGTCCCGTTGGGCGAGAGGGGAGACAACTTCGACCGTTACATGGTCCGGATGAAGGAGATGGAGCAGAGCCTGCGCATCATCGAGCAGGCCGCGGTCCGCCTTCCCAAGTCTTCCCGGGCTTTTATCGCCGGCGGCCTGCCTCCCGACGAGGCCATCAAGGAATCGCGCCACCGGCGGTTCCGCAAGGAGATCGAGCTCTCACCCAACCTGGAGGGCTCGGAAGAATCCCATTATCCGGACATCCTGGCCTCGGACAAGGGCTTCGTCGTTCCGCCCAAGGAAGAGACCTACACCTCGATCGAGGGCCTGATCGACCACTTTAAGTTCTTCATGCGCGGCCATGGGCTCCGGCCTCCCAAAGGCGAAGTGTACTTCAGCGTCGAGGGCGGGAACGGCGAGCTGGGGTACTACATCGTTTCGGACGGCACCGACCGGCCCTACCGGCTGCACCTTAGGGCGCCGTGCTTTCATGTCGTCTCGGCCTTGGAGCAGCTGATCCGAGGACGGTATGTGGCCGACGTCATCCCGACCTTCGGGTCGATGAACATGATCGGAGGGGAGTTGGACCGGTGAGTCCCGAAACCTCGGCTTTGCTGCGGCGCCGGATCGAAGAGACCGCCGCACGCTATCCAAAAAAAGGGGCGGCGCTCCTTCCGGTCCTGCATCTTGTCCAACAGGAAACCGGCTGCATCTCCGTCGAGGAGGAGAAGTTCGTGGCCCAGGCCCTCGGGCTCAAGCCGATGAAGGTCCGGGAAGTCGTCACTTTTTATACGATGTTCCTGCGCCGTCCCGTGGGGAAGTATCATCTTCAGGTCTGCTCCAACCTGAGCTGCATTCTGCTGGGGGCGGGTCCGCTTCTGGAGTATCTGCAGAAAAAGCTCGGCGTCGGAGTCGGAGAGACGACGTCCGACGGCCGGTTTACCCTCTCCGTCGTGGAATGCCTGGGAGCCTGCGAGCAGGCGCCCTGCGTGATGGTCAATTTCGATTATTACGGCCAATTGGATAGAGAGAAGATCGACCGGATCCTGGAGGGCCTGGAATAGCCGTGGACGAAAAAGTCTTGACTCGGCACTTCGGAGTGGAGGGGCTTTTCCGGATCGAAGTCTATCGCGGGCTGGGCGGCTACAAGGCGGTCGAGAAAGCCCTGAAGGAGATGTCCCCGTCCGCCGTCCTCGAGGAAGTCAAAAAGGCCAGCCTGCGCGGCCGCGGCGGAGCCGGATTCCCGGCCGGGATGAAGTGGGGGTTTGTTCCCCAGAACGTCCCCAAGCCCAGGTACCTTTGCGTCAACGCCGATGAGGGAGAGCCCGGAACGTTCAAGGACCGGTATATCATGAGCCACAACCCCCATCTGCTGTTGGAGGGGACGATCATCGCCTCCTATGCCGTCGGCATCCGCTCGGCTTTTATTTACATCCGCGGAGAGTACGAGGCTGTCGCCCTGAGGCTCGAAGCCGCGATCGCCGAGGCTTACAAGGCGGGCTATCTCGGCGACAAAATCCTGGGTACGGACTTCGGCCTGGACGTGGTTGTCCACCGGGGAGCGGGGGCTTATATCTGCGGCGAGGAAACGGCTCTCCTCGAATCGCTCGAAGGAAAGAGGGGGCATCCCCGGCTCAAGCCGCCTTTTCCCGCGTCGGTCGGCCTGTTCCAGTGTCCGACCGTCATCAACAACGTGGAAACCCTGTCCAACGTCCCCTCCATCGTCCAAGAAGGAGCCGACGCGTTTATCAAGAAGGGCCTGCCCAAGGACGGGGGGACGCGGGTCTTCGGCGTCAGCGGCATGGTTAAGAGGCCCGGCATCTACGAGCTCCCGCTCGGGACCAAGCTCCGGACGATCATCTTCGATCACGCCGGGGGCATGAAGGACGGAAAGGAGCTCAAAGCCGTCATTCCCGGCGGGATGTCGGCCCCGATTCTCACCGCGGACGAGATCGACCTGGCGATGGATTTCGATTCCCTGGCCGGAGCGGGTTCGATGCTCGGCTCGGCGGCCGTCATCGTCATCGACAAGGAGACTTCGACCCTGGACGTCCTCAAGGCGGTGGCCAAGTTCTACTCCCATGAATCCTGCGGCCAGTGCACGCCCTGCCGGATCGGAACATCCTGGATCCACAAGATCGTCAAGCGCCTGGCCGGAGGGGAGGGAGAGCCGGACGATATCGACACCATCATCCGGCTGGCCGGCAACATCAAGGGCAAAACCCTCTGCCCCCTCGGGGACGCCGCGGCGCTTCCCATTCTGTCCATCTGCCGGAAATTCCGAAGTGAGCTGGAGGGATATATCCCCCATGCCTAAGATCTTCATCGATGACCGCGCCGTCGAGGCGGCCCAAGGGCAGACCGTGCTGCGGGCCGCGGAGAGCGCCGGTATACCCATCCCTCATTTTTGCTATCATCCGGCCTTCGCGCCCGAGGGGAGCTGCCGGATGTGTCTCATCGAGATCGAGGGAATTCCCAAGCTGGAGCTGGCCTGCTCCACGGTCGTCAGGGAGGGCCTGAAGGTCCAGACCAAGAGCCCGAAGGTCGTCGAAGCCAGGAAAGGCGTCCTCGAATTTCTGCTGGCCGAACATCCCCTGGATTGCCCGATCTGCGACAAGGCCGGAGAATGCAAGCTCCAGGATTATTTCGAGGAATACGGGCTTTTCCGGAGCCAATTCAAGGAATCCAAGGAAAAGCGGGAGAAAAAATTCAAGCTCGGTCGAAACCTGATCCTGGACCGGGAGCGATGCATCCTCTGCACGCGCTGCGTCCGGTTCCTCAACGAGATCACCAAAACCGAGGACGCGGGCATCCTCAACCGCGGCATCCATTCCGAGGTCGGCATCTTCGAGTCCGAGTTCATCGCCAGCAATTATTCCGGGAACCTGGCTCAGATCTGCCCGGTGGGCGCGATCACCGACTCGGATTTCCGTTTCCGGACGCGGGTCTGGTTCCTGGAGTCCAGGGAATCGGTTTGTCCCCTTTGCAGCCGCGGCTGCAATATCATCATCGACTCTCATCCCGGCTTTCCCCGGCTCCCCCGGGGCCGCCGGGTTTATCGCATCCGGGCCCGCTGGAATCCCGACGTCAACTCCCACTGGATCTGCGATCACGGACGCTACGGGTATGCCTACCTGGATGAAGGACGGCAGGACAGACTGGTCTGGAAGAAGGGGAGCCGGGACACGGGGCTGAGCTGGGACAAGGCAGCCGGGATTCTGTCAGGGAAGATCCAGGGCTTGATGCTGCGCGGGAAGTCGCAGCGGATCGGCGTCATCCTCAACCCCAACCTGACAAACGAGGAGCTTTTCCTGGCCGACCGGCTTTTCCGGAAGGGGCTGGGCATTGAAAAAATCTATGGGGCCGGTCCGGCGCCCGAAAAGGGAGATGATTTCCTGCTCACCGCCGACCGTGCCGCCAACTCTCGAGGGCTGCGCGAGATCTGCCCGGCCGTGCGGGCGCCCGAGCCAAAGGACCTGGCGGAGCTCGATCTCCTCCTACTTTTTGGCCATCATCTCGGCGCCGCCGAACGGTCGGCGGACCTCCTGAAGGCCCTGGAGAAGGTGGAGGTGAAGGCCCTTTTTGTCTCCCACAGAAGCGCGCTTGACGACTTCGTCGATTTCGTTATCCCGGTGCCTGCGATCGCCGAGAAAAGCGGCAGCCTGACCAATATCGACGGCCGGGCACAGCCATTCAGCGCCGGGCTGGCTTTCGAAGGCGACGGGCTTCCCGAGTGGAAGGCGCTCCTGGACCTGGCCAAGGAGCTGAATGTCGATCACCGGTATTTCTGGCCGCTGGACTCTCCGGCGGCTGTTTTCCGGGTTCTCCAGGAAGAGATTCCTTTTTTTAAATAGAGGACGATGGACATCCTGATTGCCGTCATTAAGATCATCCTGGCCCTGGTCTGGTTCCTTGTGCTGACGCTCTATCTCACCTGGCTGGAGCGGAAGGAAAGCGCCGTCATCCAGGACCGGATCGGAGCCAACCGGGCCAATATCTGGAAATTCCGGTTTCTCGGTCTTTTCCAGCCGTTCGCGGATGCCATCAAGATGATCTTCAAGGAGGATTTTGTCCCGGCCTTCGCCAACAAGTTCCTCCATACCCTGGCGCCTTTCCTCTCGTTTTTCTTCGTCGCCATCACCATCTGCGCCGTTCCGTTCGGCGATACGCTCCGCATCGGAGGCCGGACGATCAACCTCCAAGTCCTCGACCTCAGCGCCGGGTTGCTCTTCATACTGGCCATGCTCTCCTTGGCCATCTACGGCATCATCCTCAGCGGCTGGGCCTCGCGCAACCGGTTCACCCTGCTCGGCGGGATGAGGGGAGCCGCCCAGCTCATTTCCTACGAGGTTGCCCTGGGCCTTTCGCTCATCGGCATTATCATGGTCTACCCCTCGCTCCGCCTTCAGAGCATCGTCCAATTTCAGGGGGGAAACCTCCTCGGTTTCATCCCCAAGTGGGGAATCCTTCTTCAGCCTCTTGGGTTTGTCGTCTTTTTCTTTGCCGCCCTGGCCGAGACAAAACGGGTCCCCTTCGACATGCCGGAGGGGGAGTCCGAGATCATCGGGTTTTTCACCGAGTACGGGGGCCTCAAATGGGGCCTCTTTATGATGACTGACTTCATGGAGATCATCATCGTCTCCGCGCTCCTGACGACGCTCTTTTTCGGCGGCTGGCAGGTGCCCTGGCTCGCCGCCGACGGCTTCCACTGGCCCTGGGGCGGACAGTGGGGCCTGCCGCACGGCGTCGTGGTCCTGCTCCAGCTTCTGGCTTTCAACGTCAAGATCGTCTTCTTCTGCTGGCTGCAGATCCTCATCCGCTGGACCTACCCGCGCTTCCGCTACGACCAGGTCATGGACCTGGGCTGGAAGCTTCTCATCCCGTTGAGCCTGCTCAATATCGTCGGGACCGGAGTCGTGATGGGGATTCTCAAATGATCAAGGCGCTCGGCTATTTCTTTGAAATCATCAGGGGCGGTCTGATCACCGCCCGCCATTTCACCGTCAACATGTGGTTCCACACGCTTAAGGTCCTCGGCTTCAAGCCCAAGCGCAGGGGGGCCGTGACCATCCAGTATCCCGAAGAAAAAAAAGAGCTCGCCGCCCGCCACCGCAGCCTGCACCGTCTGACGCGGAGAGAGGACGGCCAGCCGCGCTGTGTTTCCTGCCTTCTGTGCGTGACGGTCTGCCCGTCCGAATGCATCTCGGTCGAGGCCGCCGAAGACCCCGACCCGGAGATCCAGAAGCGGCCGGCCCGGTTCGTCATCGACCTCAGCCGTTGCTGCTTCTGCGGTTTTTGTGTCGAGGCCTGCCCCGAGGATGCCATCCGGATGGATACGGACCGGATTGAGATCGCGGCCTGCCGGAGGCCGGACTTGATCTACGACCTGGATAGACTCTTGAAATGACGCTCGACCGACTCCGGCTGGGGGATTTCGAAATCATCGGCCTCCGAGACGGCTTTTTCTACCTGGACGGAGGGGCGATGTTCGGTGTCGTCCCCAAAACCCTCTGGGAAAAGAAATGCCCGGCCGACGACCGGAACAGGATCAAGCTGGCGCTCAACTCTCTCCTGATCAAGACGCCCGCCGCCCTCGTCCTGGTGGAGACGGGGATCGGGTCGAAAATCGGCTCCAAGATCTCCGATATCTATTGCGTGGAGCAGGACCCGGGGCTTCTGGGCAGCCTGACCCGGCTCGGGTTCGCGCCGGGTGATGTCGACTTTGTGATCAACACCCACCTGCATTTCGACCATTGCGGCGGGAACACCGTCCGGAATGAAAAAGACGAGATCGTGCCGGCCTTTCCCCGGGCGCGCTACATCATCCAGAAGGGCGAATGGGAGTGGGCGCGCCATCCCCATGAACGAGAGAGGGGAAGCTACCTGGCCGAGAACTTCGAACCGCTGGCCGACTACGGGCTCGTCGACCTGGTCGACGGCGACTCGCCGGTCACCGCCGGGGTCGAAGTTATCCTGGCCCCCGGCCATACGGCCCGTCACCAATGTGTCAAGGTGAGAAGCGGCGGCGGGACGCTCCTCTATTTGGGAGACCTGGTCCCGACCTCGGCCCACATCGCGCTTGCCTACGGTATGAGCTATGACCTCCATCCCCTGGAAACCCTGGAGAGCAAGCGGACGCTCTACGAGCCGGCGGTCGCCGAGGATTGGGTCCTGGCGTTTGTCCACGACCCGGTTCATTACTTCGGCAAGGTGAGAAAGGTCAACAGGAAGTACGAGTTCCAGCCTCTCGTTTGACCTCCATCCCGGGTTGACTTTGCCTTATGGAGGGATATAATACGCTTTCTTATTCCAAGGAGGTTTCATCATATGAAAGAAGTCACCATAGAAGAACTCTTGGCCAAAGCCGAGAAGCCGTCGAAAGACGCGATACGCCTTCACGCCTATTACAGGGGCAAGATCGGCGTTCAACTGAAGTGCCGGG
>Ga0079037_100000741_pt1 | contig 15618 bp, 14 predicted proteins | sample Mud3Dept4metaG_FD_71479 | JGI IMG/M metagenome (GOLD analysis project Ga0079037, IMG submission 71479) | Freshwater wetland microbial communities from Ohio, USA, analyzing the effect of biotic and abiotic controls - Mud 3 Core 4 Depth 4 metaG | ecosystem: Environmental > Aquatic > Freshwater >... | reverse complement strand
AGAGATTGTCTCCGGCAAAAAAGGGGCGTACAAATACCTGCCGGACTCAATGCTCAACTTCCCGGCCCCGGAAAAGTTCTCGCATCTGATGGAAGAGGCTGGTCTGAAGGATGTCAAATACTATAAACTGACATTCGGCGCAGCCGTTGTATACGTTGGGACCGTGCTATGAACAGGTTTGTGATACAGGAGCATCACGCGCGACATCTGCACTGGGATTTCAGACTGGAAAAAGACGGGACCCTTAAAAGCTGGGCCGTACCAAAAGGGGTGCCGGAGAAAAAGCTTATCAAGAGGCTCGCGATACAGGTTGAAGACCATGAGCTGGAGTATATAGATTTTGAAGGCGAGATAGAAGAAGGTGAATACGGTGCAGGGACGGTAAAAATATGGGACAGCGGGACCTATGAACTGGAGTCTGAATCCGCCAAGACCATCGTCTTTGATATGCGCGGTAAACGCTTAACCGGCAAATACAGTCTGGTGCATTTGAAAGACAAGCAATGGCTTTTGATAAAGCTGTAGCTGTTTTTTCCCCTCTAAAAAGAGGGGTAGGGGTGTGTAAAAAAAAGAGCATAAAGGAAAACACACCCCTCGATCCCCTCTTTTTAGAGGGGAGGCAGATACAATGCAGACCATCGATCTTCTAAATAATGGTTTAAAAGAGCTTAGGCTTCCCTGTTCCAAAGAACAGGCATGTGCTTTTATGACCTACCTTTCGGAACTTAAAAAATGGAACAGGGCCTATAATCTCACTGCCTTAAAGACAGATGATGATATCATCGTAAAGCACTTCCTTGATTCCCTGCTCTATCTGAAGGCCCTCCCCCCGGGCACATTAAAACTGGCCGATGTTGGTACAGGAGCGGGTTTCCCGGGAATCCCGCTTAAAATTGTGAGGTCTGAATTAAAAATCGCCCTCATTGAATCATCCGGGAAGAAGACCGCTTTTTTGAGGCATATAACCAGACTGCTCAATCTTGGCGGGACCAATGTTATTGAGAAGAGATTGGAACAGCTGGGAAAAGAATATGAAAAAAGTTTTGACGTGATAGTATGCAGGGCCACATTCAGTACAATCGACTTTTTCAGAATGGCCTGTCCTTATCTTAAAGATAGCGGGAGGCTTATATTAAATAAAGGGCCGAAATTTTCTGAGGAATTAAAAGAGTTGGAACAGGCTAAATACAAAAAGCTCCCTGCAGTCGACGTCATGACAGTGGACCTGCCGTTTGCGAATGTCCAGAGAAATTTGATTGTTCTTTCGTGTAAAATGGAACCATGAAATCCTACATCGTTGCTATCTCAGGAGCAAGCGGGGCAATCTACGGCATCAGACTTGTAGAGGAACTTCTCAAGGCAGCCGATACTGTACACCTATGCATATCCGGTACGGCATTTTCCATAATCAAGACCGAAACAAATATTGACTGGCTTGGCAAATCCGAACAGGAAACAGAGAAGAAGCTCCGGAAACATTATTCATCAAAAATTATTCACTACTACTGTGAAACCAATCTGGCGGCCCCCATCGCAAGCGGCTCTTTTATCACAGACGGCATGTTCATTGTTCCCTGCTCAATGAAAACGCTTTCAGGTATTGCGAACGGTTACGGAGGAAACTTAATTGTCAGAGCGGCAGATGTGGCATTAAAAGAGGGGCGCAGTCTCATTATTTCCCCTCGTGAGATGCCCTTCAATGCCATTCACCTGGAAAACATGCTGAAGCTCTCCCGGCTGGGCGTAAAGGTTGCGCCGCCGGTCCCCGCGTTTTATCAGAAACCGATCGACCTGAATGACATCGTAGATTTTGTCGTCGGGAAGATTCTCGATGCAGGAGGCATCAAACACAGTCTCTTTAAGAGATGGGAATAAATTAAACTCGTGTTATCCCACTTTCAATCCTGATGGGTCCTGAATATCTCATTGAATGTGGGGGCCAGTTTCTTAAATGCCCTCAGGACCTGCGGATCAAAATGCTCCGGACTGGTCCTCCCGTCCCCTTCTGTTATGATCCTGACTGCTTCCCTGTGGTCCATGGCAGGTTTGTACGGCCTTTTGCTCGTCAAGGCGTCATACTGATCGCAGACAATGGTTATCCTGCCTTCTATCGGTATGTCCTTTCCACTTAAGCCGCGGGGATATCCGGAGCCGTCCCATCTTTCATGATGGTTCAAAGCGATTGATGAACCAAGCTGAATCATGGGATGAGAAGAGTCTGCAAGTATTTTCGCCCCTATCGTGGTGTGCGCCTTCATAATCATAAATTCTTCATGTGTGAATTGTCCCGGTTTCAGGAGTATATTGTCCGGAATCCCGATCTTGCCGATATCATGAAGAGAACTCGAATAGGAGATCGCGTCGATAAAGTACGTCGGCATATCCAGCGCCTCGGCTATCCTGCCTGCATAAAGGCCGATTCTCGAAATGTGTGCGCCCGTCTCAACATCCCTGAATTCGGCGACTGCGGTCAACCGCCTTATTACCTCCCTGCTGAGATTGAATATCTCCTGTGTCTGCTGTTTGACCGTTTCTTCAAGCCTTTGTTTGTATTCCTCTTCTACGTGGAGGAGCTCGACATGTCTTGAGGCCTTATCAACAGTATGTAAAAGATAGTCCGGGTTATAGGGTTTGATAATAAAATCAAAGGCCCCCCTTTTAATAGCATCTATTGCCATTTCCAGTTCCGCATATCCCGTCATCAGGATCACAGGCATCTTGGGATAAATCGAGTGTATTTTGTCGAGAAGTTCGATGCCTGAAATACCCGGCATCTGAATGTCCGTTATGATAAGGGCCACATTGTTTCGAAGCGCATGGACTACTGCCTCTTCTCCGTTACTGCACGGGATGGCATGGTGACCTGATTCGATGAGTAATCGGGAGGCCGATTCGAGCACGTACGGATCGTCGTCAACAATTATGATTGATATCTTGTTTTGCATGTCTATTTGACCGCCATTACTTCTCTGATCTTGTGTAACAGGTCCCGGGGTAAAACAGGCTTTACGAGAAAATCCAGTCCTTCTTCCGGGAGGCCTTTGGCTTGAATAACGTCCCGCGGGTAGCCGCTGAGAAAAATAATCTTTATGTCCGGACACATTTCTTTTATTTCTTCGTATGCCTCCCTTCCGTTCTTTTTCGGCATTACCACGTCGAATATGAGAAGCTGGATTTTAGCATGATGCGTGGTAAACTTGTCTACCGCATCGGCGCCATCTACCGCTTCTATGACCGTATAACCGAACTCCTGGAGATTATTCTTGATGGCGCTTCTTACCTCTGCCTCATCTTCTGCCAGAAGTACCGTCTCTGAACCTTTGACGGGAGCAGGTGCACCTTCCGGTTTCCGTTCTTCGACATCATCCTTTATAAGCGGCAGATGTATCGTAAACGTGGTACCGAGTCCGGGTTCGCTCGAGGCGTTAATATACCCGTTATGCTGCTTGATAATACCATACGTCATTGCGAGCCCGAGCCCTGTGCCTTTCCCGACCTCTTTGGTCGTAAAGAAAGGATCGTAGATTTTCCGTAATGTTTCCCTGTCCATGCCGGTACCGGTATCGGAGACTGAGATAAGGGCATACTCACCCGGTGCTTCGTATTCGGCTGGTTTAATATGTTCATGGTCCAGATTCACCAGCTCTGTTTCCATAGACAACGTACCGCCTTCAGGCATGGCGTCCCGTGCGTTGGTAGCAAGGTTGATCAAAACATGTTCAATCTGGCTGCTGTCTGCCCGCACAATCAACGGTTTGTCGGTAAGCTTTATCCTGAGCTCGATGTCCTCGCCGATGAATTTCGGCATTAATTTGCCTATCCTGCTGATCAGATCATTGAGCCTGACCGGCTTCAGGCGGACGGCCTGTTTTCTGCTGAAGGCCAGCAGGTCCTTTGTAAGCGCGCCCCCCCGTTCTGTTATTGTGAGGACCTGCTCGACGATATGCAGGAGCTGAGCATTGTCTTTCAGCTTCAGTTTCAGCAGGTGACCATATCCCATAACCGCAGTAAGCATGTTATTGAAATCATGGGCAACCCCCCCGGCAAGCTGTCCGATGGCCTCCATCTTCTGTGCGTGCCGGAGCTGGTCCTCGAGCTTTTTACGTTCTGTCATGTCCTCTATCATTGCAAAATTGTACTTAAATGTTCCATTAAGGTCTCTTATGGCTGTTACGGTCATATGTGCCCATAATATGCTGCCGTCTTTCCTGATATAACGCTTTTCCAGCAGGTACTGGTTTCTCTTCCCGTCAACCATTTCCTTAAACAGCCGCATGTTTTCTCCTACATCATCCCGATGGGTAATATCTGCAAAATTCCTGTGCAGTTCATCTTCAGTATATCCAAGCATTTTCTGGTAGGCGGGATTGGTCCGGACCAATTTGCCTTCGGGACTGGCCACGCTTATGCCGACCGGCGAGTTATCAAAGATAGTGCGCAGACGTTCTTCACTTTCCTGGAGCGCCTCTTCTGCCTTCCTGCGCTCGGTGATGTCACGGACAATCCCGTCGTATGAAATCAGGACCCCGCCTGCGTCTTTGAAAGGGACGATAATACTTTCCACCCGGCGGACAACGCCGTCTTTTCTTACTATGCTATGCTCAATGGTCTGGGGCGTCTGCCCTGATAGGGCCTGCCCGGCCTGTTTTCGCACAAGGTCATGGTCTTCCTCGGGCACCATACGGATCCATAAATACGGGTCCTCTGCAAATTCCGGACTCGAGTAGCCGGTCACGGCAAAACAGGCCTCACTGTGCCGTGTCTCCACCGGCCTCCCGTTTTCTACCCGGACCGTATAGATATAATCGGTAATGGCCTCGGTGATGCGCCGGTACCGTTCTTCGCTGTTCCTCACCATGTCCTCCATATGCTTACGGCCTGTTATGTCCCGGATCATGCCGATATTGCCCGAGGGACGGCCCTGGTCATCTACCAGCTTTAAAGCCTGCACCTCTCCTGTGAAAATCTCGCCGTTTTTTCTTCTGAGGGGCACTTCCATTATTTTGCCCTCGACGAATTCCGTTACGTCAAAAACCTCTCTGCCTGTTAACTCATATCCTTCGTCATCGGCATATAAAATCCTCCCATGCTTACCGATCACTTCTTCCAGTTCATACCCGAAAAGATTTCTCAGCGCAGGCTGATTAACATCAAGGATGTTACGGTTTAAATCAGTAATAACGACAACATCTCTCATGCTTCCGAAGAGGTTTTTGTAATGTCTCACACTGGACGATATCTTCCCCTTTAATTCATCAAGCTCTCTGATCTTTGAGTCGAGCTTTCTGGAAAGGCTGTCATCGTGCATTTTTTTCAGTTGGGCTTCTTCAAGCAGCTGTTCCGGAAGGGGAAGGTTGCCTTCCTTACACGCTGTTACTACGTCACTTATCATGTCCAGAAATTCCTGCGTATTGACAGGCTTGATAATAAAACGGGATGCGCCCAGAGACAAGCCCAGTTTCTCATCCTCCGGGTCAGTACAGGTTGCGGTATAGAAGATAAAGGGGATATTTCTTAACGCCGGGTCCTTTTTGACTTTGTGGCAGAGCTGAAAACCGTCCATTCCGGGCATAAAGATGTCTGAAACAATCATCTCAGCAGGGATCTCTTTAAGCAGTTTCATTGCCTCAACGCCGCTGGAGACATCTCTGATTTCATGGCCCGCAGATTCGAGGGTCTTTCTGAGGATCACCCTTGCATCGGCATTGTCATCGGCAATGAGGATCTTCATTTTCATTCCAGGGGCGCTATATGACGCACCATCGTATATCAGAGTTTTCTACATGCTATATATTAATATACCATAGTTCCTCAGACCATTCGTCCTGCATTTATTGCCGTACCAATTCCTGATTGATTGCGGACAACAGGTTGTAAATAAAGTTTAAAGTATGGTTTAATAATTTTCCGATGAAATGTCCGTCCATACTAAACAGACGTAAACAGGCTGACGTATCAAAAATCAGCATCGTCAGTGCCAGGCATATGCAATGTATAAAATAACCCTTATCCCGGGAGACGGCACCGGCCCTGAGATAACAGAAGCAACAACAAAGGTCCTCGAAGCAACCGGCGTTCCCTTTGAATGGGACATACAGAATGCCGGAGAAGAGGTCTACAGCCAGGAAGGCAACCCCCTGCCTGACAGGGTCATTGCATCCATAAAAAAGAACAAAGTAGCTATAAAGGGGCCTGTTACTACCCCCGTAGGCACCGGCTTCAGAAGCGTAAATGTTACACTGAGACAGATACTGGACCTCTATAGTTGCGTCAGACCGTGCAAGACCTATAAAGGCGCAAAAACCAGATACGATAATATCGACCTTGTCATATTCAGGGAAAATACCGAAGACCTTTACGCCGGGATAGAATATAAAAAGGACTCTGAAGGCGCCAAGGCCGTAATTGATCTGATAGCAAAGCTTTCCGGTCGGGCGGTGCGGCAGGACTCCGGCATCAGTATAAAACCGATTTCCGTCTTCGGGACAGAGAGGATTGTGCGCGCGGCCTTTGAGTATGCCAGAAAAAATAAAAGGCACAAGGTCACCTCTGTTCACAAGGCAAATATCATGAAGTTTTCGGACGGCCTGTTCCTTGAGGTGTCCAGGGAAGTCGCGAAGAACTATCCGGATATTGAATTCGAAGACAAAATCATCGATAATATGTGCATGCAGCTTGTGCAGAAACCTGAGCTTTACGACATCCTTGTCCTTCCGAACCTGTACGGGGACATTATCTCAGACCTCGCCGCAGGCTTAATCGGCGGTCTCGGACTTGCGCCGGGGGCAAATATCGGGGAAGAATATGCCGTATTTGAGGCGACCCATGGAAGCGCGCCCAAGTATAAAGGGATGAACAAGGTAAATCCCCTTGCAATGATCCTCAGCGGAGTCATGATGTTAAGATACCTTGGTGAAATGAAAGCTGCGGAAAGGCTCGACAACGCAGTGGCAACTGTAATAAGAGACGGGAAAGACGTCACGTATGACATGAAACCTGCCCCTGATGACCCCACAGCTGCAACAACATCCGGTGTAGCTGACGCTATCATCGCAAAAATGGCCATATAATCAATGGACACCGACGCGTTAAGTTTTCTGATAATAGCAGTTTGTATCATCTTCATCGCCCTGCTTTCGAGCTCTGAAGTGGCGTTTATTTCCCTTAACAGGATCAAACTCCGGTACCTTGTTGAAAAAGGGAACAAAAAGGCCGCGATCGCCCAGAAGATCCGCGATGAGCACGACCGCCTCTTCAGCGCCGTAATCCTGTCGGGCAACCTGTTTACTGTCCTGGCGACCTCTGTGGGCACAGCAGTATCAATATCTCTTCTCGGTGACGATATCGGAATAATCGTCGCAACAATCGTCATGACCATACTCACCGTGATCTTCGGTGAGCTTGCCCCAAAAACGTTTGCTGTCACACATTCAGAGGGAATATCTCTTGCCATGGCAAGACCGATTGAACTATATATAAAGGCCATTTCACCGCTCGTCTGGATCTTTAACAAGCTTTCAAATGCATTAATCATGCTCCTGGGCGGTGAGATAAAACCTGCCCCGCATCTGTTGACAGAAGAAGAGATGAAGTCAATGATAAAACTGGGAGAAGAAGAAGGCGCAATTGAAAAAGAGGAGAAGGAAATGCTCCATAACATATTTGCCTTCGGGGACAAGAGGGTGACCGAAGCCATGGTGCCGAGGACCGAGATCGTTGCCGTTGATGAAGAGGCTGTAATTAAAGATGTGCTGAACCTTGTATCGGAAAAGGGCTATTCCCGTTATCCGGTCATAAGAGAGACCGTAGACAATATAACCGGGGTCTTATATGTGAAGGACATTCTGAGAAAGATGGCCGTCGAAAATATATCCCCGGAGACAGTGATAAAGGATTTTGTGAGGGACGCCTATTATATCCCTGAAAGCAAAATGGTGACGGCGCTCCTTGATGACATGCAGAAGAACAAATTCCAGATTGCCGTTGTTGTGGATGAACACGGAGGCACCGCCGGTCTCATCACCCTTGAAGACATTATGGAAGAGATCGTGGGAGGACTTCAGGATGAATTTGAGGCCATTGAGGCCGAGAAAGAAGTAGAGGTCCTTGACGAGAGGACCTTTGTGGTATCAGGTACAACCGGGATGGATGAGATTAACGAACTGGTCGGAACAGAACTTGAAAGTGAAGAATTCCATACCATCGGCGGCTTCCTGTTCGGACTCTTCGGTCACCTGCCCAAGACAGGCGAGCAGATGCGGTACCACGGGCTCAGGTTCCTTATCCTCGAGATGGACGGCAAGAAGATCGAGAAGATAAAGATAACGAAGATTTAATACATCTTACATCCGCCTCAGACGTGAGATAGACCAGTTCATTATGCACTGGCTTCGTGCCTTCACAGGAATGACAAAACCTTTTCCCTTATTAAAGAACTACTCGTCCATACTATCGCTGTCAGTGAATATTTGCTAAAGAATTAAAGACTATGCACTCCCCGCTCTTACAGTCTTTTTGTGAAAGAGCGGAGGCTGATGTATCGTACACAGTTATTTCTTGATATCTACTTCCCGCTTCTTCGTGTAGAGCATCCGGATATTTTCATACTCAAACGGTGATCCGCTTTCATAGTAACGGAATGGCACGCGATGACGTTTGTCTATAGCAGTGACCACATTGAATACCGTTGTCACATCCTCTTCATCCACCCAGGCAGGTGGTCCGAGATAAGTGAATGCTGCGGCGTCTGTCACAAGTCCGAAGGTATCACGCAGATTCGACGGGCCGAGTATCGGCAGTACAAGATATGGACCATGGCCTACCCCGTAATGGCCGAGCGTCTGACCGAAGTCCTCGGTCTTGCGGTGCAGCCCCCATTCTGATGCAGGGTCCCACAGTCCGGCAACACCGACCGTCGTATTGATGGCAAAACGGCTGAGGGTAATCCCTGTCTCCTTAAATTTCAGCTGCAGCAGATTGTTGGTAAAATTATTAAACTCGTAGACGTTGTCAACAAAGTTAGATATCCGTTTCTCTACATAATCCGGCAGGATGAACTCGTAGGTATTTACGATGGGCAGATAGATGAACTTGTCGAAATAGTAGTTGAAACGGTACATCCCCCGGTTCCAGCCCTCAATGGGGTCATCTACCTGCAGGAGGTATTTCCTGTCAGGCTGCACAAATTCTCCGTATTGCCGGAGCGGGGGCTGTGTATCAGGCCCGGTCCTTGGCAGGGTGCTGCAGCCTCCCAGTAACAGACTGACCATCACAAAAGAAAACAGTACTCTCAACGCGCTCATACGTTTCATGATCAGCCCTCCTGTCCCTTAAAATAATTAATAATGAACCGGACAACGTCCGGGTGGTTCATGTTGCCGCAATGGCCGCCTGTGGGGTAGATCTTTGCCCGATCGCCAAAGACCTGTTGAAGGTAATCAACCTCTCCGGGCGCCATGATGATATCGTCCGCATTATGGAGGAGGGCGATCTTCCCTGAGCTGCGAAGGTAGGGTTCAATCTTGCGAAGACTCAGCCGCTCAATGAACTCCTGCTTGTCCAGCCCCGGCTCACGCTTCTGGAAATAGGGATAGAAATATTCATTAAAATAGTCGGGAAAACTCGTCCGGTATGCAACCATGGCATAGGGTGTGAGGGACGTGGAGTTCGTAAATTCGGCATTTTTCGGGGTGATAAAGCCGCCTCCATGCATGATGTCCGAAGCAAATATCATATTGGCCGAGTCCATCCTGAAGGAAAGCCCTACAATGGCAGCGAGATTGTCTTCATTGGGGGGGAACCTCTTGTACACCTTGTAGATGTATTCTCCCGTAAGCTCAAAGTATCCCATCTGCTCTTCCATACCAGCCAGACGATTCATGACGTCGCCAAACCAGCTCTGAAAGTTACCAATCCCGCCCGGAATATTTTCTGTCAGCAGCCGGTCGAGGATGGTAACGGAATTATAGAGATTTACCGGCGGGTTGATGAGCAGCACCTTCTTGAAATTAAATTTCTTGCGTTCTTCATCGAGTTTCGACACAAATGCCGACTGGATCCCTCCCAGGCTGTATCCGGTCAGATAAAATTCGGAGATCTCAATCTTTTTGGGCAGATTTTCAAGGGCCAGTTCCATCACCCGGTAAAGGTCTTTGGAGTCCTCGTAGACATTGCCCGGCGTCAGTGTGCTTGAGGCATTCACCAGAAAATGCATATGGGTCGGAGATGTTATAGAAATAACATGAAAACCGCCCATGTAGAGCGCCCGCTGGAGATTTTTCATTTTCGGTGAGTTATATCGGGCGCCGGTGCCGGCTATAATAAACACAAGGGGGGCCTTTTCCTTCTGGTAGACAAGCGAACAGGTCAGGCCGTTTTCGTACCAGAAGACCTCGGGAATGTTTCGCTCGGGAAAGACCTTGAACGTAAAATCTTTCGTTGGCACCTTTTCAGGAAGCTTGGCAACATATATGGGCGGCATCTCCATGACCGTAGCCTCAAAGGGATTTACATAGGGAAAGAAATAGGGCTTTTCCGCAACGGCCGGACTAAAAGGCCAGCAGAATACTGAACATGCCAGGACAACCAGAATCAATCTTCGCATCGTTTCCTCCTTTAAAGACCTCATTTCACCTCCTTGCAATGGCTCATTCGAGCAGGCCCGCTTCACGGAAATAGCGTTCTGCCCCAGGATGAAGCGGGACAATAAGGCCTTTTGTCATGTCCTTTTCCTTTATGCCGGCAAAGACGGGATGCTGCCGCCGGAAAAGGTCAAGATTACCCATGACCTCACGTACCACCTTGTAGACCGTCTCTTCATCCGTGTCCGAGCGGGTAAACAGAATGGCCCTCACGCCGATTGTGGAGACATCCTCCCTGTTCTCAAGGTCAGGATAGTCATTGACAGAAATTTTCGTTGCTGTAAGAAATGGCCTTGGACGAACAATATCTTCGATGAGCGCCTGATCAAGGGCGATCATTTTGACTTTCCGTTCGCCGGCAGTGGCCTCGATGATTGTAAGATTTGGGTGCCCGACCGTATAGAAAAATGCATCTATCTTCCCCTGCTGGATCAGTTCGGGTGCTTCATAGGAAGGACGCTCAGAAACCTTTAGGTCATTTGCCGGATCCATTTTGAGCCACTCCTTCAGCAGCAGGAGGGACGTAATCTGGTCGGCAGAACCAGGAGCGCCGATGTTCACCCTTTTGCCCTTAAGGTCAGAGACCCCGGCAATGCCTGACTTAACCGCAGTAACGATAGTAAGGTCCTCAGTGTAGAGTCCGACAACAGCACGAAGATTCCCCTGAGGGTTCCCTTGCCACGGTCCTGAACCGGCCTGTGCCAGATAGAGCCCATTTGCCTGGGCAATGCCGAAAGTCGCCTCCTTCTCTTTGACCCTGTTGATGTTGTCAATGGACCCTTCCGAGGCTTTTGTCACAAGGCGCAGCCCATACTCCTGCCGTTTCTTGTTGAATAGTTTGGCAACAGCGGTGCCGGCTGCATAATAAACACCCGTGGGGCTGCCAGTGCTTATGGAATGCGTGATCTCCGCGGCTGACAGTGACAGAGGCAACAGCACCAGCGCCTGGAGAATGATAAGTGACAAGCAGATTATCTTGAAATATCTGTGTGGCATGGATTTCTCCTGTTATTTTATTCCCACGTAATTGTGGGCCTGTTTACAGTGTTTGCTTAACCCCTGCTGCTCAGGACAGGGCATTGACTACACGTTCATGCAGTGAATTCAGCTTAAGAAGCATTCTAAGTCGAATTTAATTATACTGATAAAGAGCCAAATGTCAACTATTTATTCAGTTTAATTAAATAATAATTCTTACCTGATGATACCCCGCTGTCTCTGCGGCGGGGAGTCTTCATGTAGTGCCTTGCTTTATTTAAAGCGTCCCCTTCGTCGACAGGACCCCTTTTACCTTCGGGTGGATTTCAGCGGCCGAACGCAGCGCCCTTCCGACCCCTTTAAAAATGGCCTCAAAGATATGGTGCGGGTCACGGCCGTAGTGCAGGTTTATATGCAGGTTCATCCCCGCATTGTTTGTCAGGGCGCGAAAGAAGTCCTCGAAGAGAGAGACCCCGAGGCTCTGGATCTGGGCGCTGCCCCTTGGTGTTCTGACCTTATATACCAGATACGGTCTGCCGCTCAGGTCGATGACCACCTGTGCGAGACTCTCGTCCATCGGGGTCATGGCCTCACCGTAACGCCGTATCTGCAGCTTCTTGCCTAACGCCTTGCTGATTGCTTCTCCCAGGACAATGCCCACATCTTCCATGAGGTGATGATAATCGACTTCGATATCGCCTTTGGCCTGAACGTCAAGGTCTATGTGCCCGTGTTTTGACATAAGACTGAGCATGTGGTCAAAGAAAGGGATGGAAGTATTAATCTTGTAATCCCCTTTGCCGTCAAGATTTATAGTTATCTTTATATCTGTCTCTTTAGTCTTCCTTGATACTGTGGCTTTTCTGGTCATTCTGTCCTCCTTCAGATGATATATTACCCAAATAAGTCTTTCAGAATAATGCAGGAGTTGGGAAATAATTTATTTTTCGATACCTTAAACGCAACTTCAATCAAAGTATTGATGCATATTTTATTTAAGGCTGCGCGCATAATTTGATAATAAGTTTATCGAGTTGAATAGATTATTTACCAATGTCAGCATTATTCTGGTTAATCAATCATAATATCATAAAATCAGTTTAAGCGCCTTTATGAAAGCAGCGTTTTCCGCAGGGGTACCGACAGTCACCCTGAGACAGCCGTCTGCAACTCCCTTCATGTTCCTGATAAGTACCCCTTTACGGAGAAGGCCTGAATATACCCTCTCCCCGTCTTTGACTTTAAAAAATATAAAATTCGCATCGGAAGGATATGGCGTTACGCCGTCCATTCCTGCAAGTTCTTTAAAGAGGCGTTTCCTCTCAGAGATGATACGGCGGATATCCGATATCAGCTGCATCCTGTTCTGCAGGGCCTCTGTCGCGATCCTCTGCGACAGGGCATTTACATTAAAGGGAAGCCTTACCTTGTTCACTTCGTCAATGATGTCAGTATCTGCTATCATAAAACCGACCCGCAGGCCTGCAAGGCCGATTTTGCTTAATGTCCTAAGGATGACAAGATTCTTGTGCGTCTTTACTAAAGGGATGAAAGACCTTTTATCTGAAAACGGCTGGTATGCTTCGTCCACGATGACCAGCCCTTTTGACTGTCTGATTATTTTCAATATCCTGTCTTCTGAAAAACAGTTGCCGGTAGGATTGTTGGGAGAACTCAGGAAGATCAGTTTAGGGTTGCTTCTCTTTATGGTCTTAATGAAGGCATCGGTATCGAGATCAAATTCATTATCAAGCGGGATTTCGATCTTCCTCTCTCCAAGCGCCTGAGATATGATCCCGTACATTGAAAAAGTGGGGACAGGGTATAGTACCGGTCCGCCGAATACGGTAATAAGATTGTAAATCAGCTCATCCGACCCATTCCCATGCAGGATGTTCTGAGGCCGTACTTTTAATCCCCTTGCCATGAGTTTCCTGAGGGATGCTGCCTGCGGGTCAGGATAACGGTTCAGCGCCTGTAAATTTCTCTTAAAGCTGAAAGCTGACCGCTGACCACTGACCGCTGAAAATGGACTCTCATTCGCGTCCAGTTTTATCCTGCAGGGAATTTCCTCCGCCTGATACGCGCGAAGAGACCGTATATTGGGTTTTATGAGTTTATTAATATCCACTGCCCCGAATTATAACACAGGAATTATTTGATGATCATAAAGAACGCAATGCTGCTTAAGCATTACCCTTCGAGCCCTGCCAGGAATTGATATACACATTCCGGAAGGTCTCTGCTGTAACCTCCTTCAAGGACAGCGAAGGTCGGTTTCTTTAAACCGGCAAGCATTCTGCCTATTTCCGCATATGTTTCCTGCTCAAGGGAAAGCCCGGCAATCGGGTCCAGTTTGTAAGAATCAAATCCCGCGGAGATTGCGAGAAGGTCAGGATTGAACTTTTCCACTGCCTTTATCCCTTCTCCGAGCACCGATAGATACCGGTCAGGGCCCGTGTCTGCAGGGAGAGGAAAGTTTAAACAGTTGTCCCTGCTCTTTAGTCCGGTGCCGGGATAGAGGGGGCTTTGGTGAAGAGAGACGTAAAGAAAATCCTGATTGCCAAGCACGATATCTTCCGTGCCGTTTCCATGATGGCAGTCAAAATCGATGATCGCGACTTTCCCGATATTGCCGATTTCCTTTCCGGCCTTTAAACAGGCAATAGCAATATTGTTGAAATAACAAAACCCCCCCAGATGGTTTCTGGTTGCATGATGGCCCGGCGGCCGCATGAGTGAAAAGGCCTTTTCTCCATGATTCAGACAATGCATGGCAGCATCAACTGCGGCCCCGGCAGACAATTTAGCAATGTCGTATATGCCCGGAAAGACGGGGGTATCAAAGTCAATAAAACTCCCGGTATTTACGCTCTGGAGCAGGTCCTTTGCATGGGCGAGTAAAATGTCCTCATCCCTGCACGGATGAGGCCCGGTAAAATCAAAACCCTTTTCTCTGAGGAATCGAACGGTGGCGTCGACCCGTACCGGCGACTCCGGATGTCCGTGTTGCGCATACTTAAGACATTCAGGTGAGTAAAATATTTTCATCGTAAGCGTTCCCCTTCTTACATATTGATTGTCATCAGGTCTTCTGCAAGAACTATTTGACCGCTAAAGACCTCTCCGCTTTCCCTGATCCTGTCGGCATCAGGAGAGTCCGCAGGATAAAGATGGGAAAGCACCAGCGTTCTGACTTTTGCCCCGGCCGCAACCATCCCGCACTCTCTCGCGCTTAAATGCCCCTTTGCCTTCATGGCATCAGGGAATGAGCAGTCCGCGATTAACACGTCCGTGTTTTGCGCGAGCGCTATGACCCCCTGGTCATAATCAGCATCTCCCGTAAATACGATTGATTTGTTCTTGCATTCAAACCTGTAGGCAATACTGTCCCTTGAATGTATGGTCTTTGCAGTGAGAATGTTAAACGGACCGAAATCAAACCTGTCCTGGACTTCCACCGTCCTTACACTAAATTGCTCCGGATGTCCCAGCACCGATGCAACAGATGCTTCATAATATTCCATGAACCCTCTGGGGCTGAATATATAGAGGTCCTTTTCCCTGTTTAATTCCGGAGTGGCAAGCAGGGCATGTACCAGAGGCATGAGGTCCGCAAAATGGTCCGGATGCCTATGCGTGATAAATACCGCATCGATGTCCCTGTAACTTCTTCCTGCTTTTTCGAGCTGAAGAAGTGTTCCGCTCCCGCAATCGACCAGTATCCTGCAGCCATCTGCTTCCAGATAATAGCCGGGGGCATTTCTTTTCAGTGAAGGCACGCAGGTCCCGCTTCCCAGTATAATCAGTTTCATGTCTCTGCCAGCATGTTGATTAGTAATACAGATTTATATGTTGATCCCGGCAACATGCGGTATCATAATTATCAGGTATAATAGCAGATATTCAGTCTAAAATTAAGCCGGAGGTGTCTGATGATTATTGAAAATATAACAATGGCCGAGTTTAAACGGCACCTGAAGAAAACCAAAACGATAAT
>Ga0079037_100000738_pt1 | contig 15647 bp, 12 predicted proteins | sample Mud3Dept4metaG_FD_71479 | JGI IMG/M metagenome (GOLD analysis project Ga0079037, IMG submission 71479) | Freshwater wetland microbial communities from Ohio, USA, analyzing the effect of biotic and abiotic controls - Mud 3 Core 4 Depth 4 metaG | ecosystem: Environmental > Aquatic > Freshwater >... | reverse complement strand
CAGAGCCCCGCCGGTGTGGCGCCGTCGGCGCCCCGCGATTCGAACGACACGTTCTCGACGGTGAGTTGGTCCCCGCGGCCCGGATCGAGGCCGACGGCGGCCGACACGAGCGCGTGGAGCTTCTGCATCTCGGCGGGGGTCCGGGGCCGCGTCACTGCAACTCCCCCACTCGTCCCCGCCTGCGCGGTCCCCGCGTGGTCGTCGTCAACGATCACGGCAACCGACAGGCGAGCCACGTCCCCGCGGGGCCGCACGGTGTGGCGCACCACCTTGCTCACCTCGTAGTTGGTCGTCTCGGTGCGTTTCACGAAGGACCCGACACTCGCGGTGGACCCCCCAGTGGGCAATGCGGCCGGGGGCGGCTCGGGCGTGTTGGAACCGGGCACCACGGGCCCCGGCACGTTCGCCCGGGCGCCCGCGATGCCGCCCGCCAGGCTCGACGCGCCGGCACCATCCTGCGTCAGCGCTTGGCTTCGGACGACGGTCTGCGGGTCCCAGCGCTCCTCGAGGCGATCCTCGCTCTCGGGGCTGAGCCGCGCGGCCACATTCACGCGCACCCGGTCCACACCCACCACGGGTTCGAGCAGGGCGACGACCTGCGCCGCGAGGTCCCGCTCGAACCGCTGCTGCCGCTCGACCTCTGCGCTGCCAAGCGGGGCCTCACCGACCTCCGCCGGGCGCGACAGCGGCCGGCCGTAGCCATCCATCACGACGACGTGCTCGGGACCCAGGCCTTCGACACTGGCCGCCACCAGGCTCGTGATGCCGGCCACGGTCTGTGCTGACAAGGGGCGGCTGGGATGGCGCACCTTGACGATCACCGACGCCTTGGCCGGTTGCTGGCTCGCCCCGAACAGCGTGTCCTTCGGCATCACGATGTGCACGCGGGCCGCCGAGACCTCGGCGATCGTGGCGATCGTCCGCGCGATCTCCCCCTCGAGCGCCCGCCGGTAGTTGACCTGCTCGAGGAACTCGGTGGCGCCGAACTGCGTGCGGTCGAAGATCTCGAACCCGATGCGTCCGGAGACGGGGAGTCCCTCGCCGGCCAGTTCGAGGCGCAACCGATCCACCTCTTCCTCTGGCACCTTGACCGTGCGACCGCCATCGGCGAGCTGGGGCTCGATGTCGCGCGCACGCAGGCGGTCCACCACCTGCGCGGCCGACTCCGCGTCCATGTCGGTGAAGAGCACCCGATAGGTGCTCGCGCCGAACCAGTAGGCCGAGCCGGCAACGACCGCCACCACCACGACGAAGGCGGCGGCCAACGACGCCAGTTGCGCGGCACTCAAGGAGGCGCGGAGAGACCTGAGGCGAGCGAGGAGTTGTTGTGGGTCCACGGCGGCACAACGGCGAAGGATGCGTCAGACAGGCATCCGCATGATGTCCTGGTAGGCCTGCACGAGCTTGTTGCGGACCTGGACGGTGAACTGCAGCGTCAGGTCGGCGCGCTGCAGCGCGATCATCGCGTCGTGCACGTCGCCGCTGCCGTCGAGCATCCGCGACACCGCCTGGTTCGCGTCGGCGTTGGTGCCTTCGACCGACGTGACGAGTCGGCCCAGCGACTGCTCGAAGCCCTGCCCCGCGGCCGGCCGGCCCGTTGCAGCCGGAGGGGCCGCCCCGCCGGCCACGCCGGCAATCAGCTGTTCGATGGCCATGGCTACCCCCTGCCGAGCTCGAGCGCGCGCTGCAGCAGGTCGCGCACGAGCGAGATGGCCGTGAGATTGGCCTGGTAGGCACGCGCCGCGCTCACCATGTCCACCATCTCCTCGGCGGGATCCACGTTCGGAACGGACACGAAGCCCTCGGCATCCGCGTCGGGGTGGGAGGGTTCGTACCGTTGACGCGCCGGTGCGCGGTCTTCGACGATTCCCGCCACCGCCACGCCGATGGCACCGGCGCGCCCGAGGACGGCGTCGAAGGTCTCGACGGGGGTCGCCGACAGCACCACGTCGCGCCTGCGGTACGGACGGCCGTCGGGCGCGCGCGTGGACTCCGCGTTCGCGAGGTTGGAGACGGCCACCTCGATCCGTGCCCGTTCAGCCGCCAGTGCGCTCGCGCTCGCGTCGATCGCCGCATTCAGGGTTGACACCTTGGAGCCTCCTATCGCGACTCGCTGAGCGCGTACCGCACGAGGCGGAACTTCGCGGCGAGCACCGTCTGCGCCCGCGCGAAGTCCCCGGCCGCGTCGGTCATCGCCAACAACTCGCGATCGATCTGGACGCTGTTGCCGTCGCGCCGCACTGGTGCGCCAGCCGTTTCCCGGGTCAGCGGTCCCGCCGGGGCGTCGGCCGCCGCGGTGAGGTGGTCCGGGTGTGTGGTCACCAGCGTCCCGGCCACGGCGTGGTTGAGCGTCACGTCGAAGTCCACCTCGCGGGCACGGAAATTCGGCGTGTCGATGTTGGCCAGGTTGCCGGCCGCCACGACCTGCCGGGCCACGGCGTGCGTCATCTGCCGACGGAGCAGCGCCACGAGTGCCGCGTCGCCGATCTCGTTCATCTCAGTACCTCAAGGTCGCTCGCACCGCGCCGATTCTCGAAGGAGCATCGGGCCGTGCCGGTGCGGCAGCAAGAAGGGTGCCCGTCCGCAAGCCGACGCAGGCCGCTGTGGCTGTTCTCCGGACCGGGCCTGTTCCTTCAGAACGCCCGCACGGGCACTGCTGCGAACGGTCCGGGCTCAGTCGGTCAGCCGACACCACCGCCGCCGCGCCGTCGTGCCGCGGCACCGCCAGCAGCCCACCCTGGCGTCAGGCGGCCGACATGCCAGCCATCACAGAACCGTGATCTGGCAGTCCGGCCTGCAACCGGAGGGCTGTGGCCAGCACCGCGTGAAGCCCGGCCGGGCAACCGGGTCCGCCACACCTGCGCGGGATGACGTGACTTGGGCGGTCGAGGCGCGCGCCGGCGTCGCGGTGGCCGGCAGTCGCCAGCCGACGGTCGGATCGAGGTCAGCGAGGCTTCAACAGCGTTTCGATCCGGGCGAGTCGCGCCTCGATCCCGTCGAGGCGCTGCATCAAGCGGCCGGCAGCGGCGTCCTCGGGCCGTCGCCCGAGCTGCCAGAGCAGGCGCCGGTTCTCGGCCTCGAGGGCGTGTCGCTCTCGCAGGCGCTGCAACACCACGTCGATCTGGCCGAGCGAGAAGGGCTTGGTGAGATAGTCGTACGCCCCGAGACGCACGGCCTCGATGGCCGACGGCAACGAGGCGTAGCCGGTGACGATCACCACCGCGCACGACGGATTGGCGGCTCGGGCCGCACGCAGGACGGCGAGGCCGTCCACGTCCGGCAGCAGCAGGTCCGTGACGACGAGTGCGAACCGAGCCGGCGCCCGGGTGATCAGGGTGACGGCGGCGCGCCCTCCGTCGACCGCGGTCACCGCAACGGCTCGCGCCCGCAAGTGTTCGGCCACGAGGTCGCGCACGTCGGCCTCGTCGTCGACCACGAGCGCCTCGAGGGGCGGACCCTGGCCGGGCAACGGCTTCTCGGTGTCGTTCACGTTGACAGCCCCGGTGTCGGGTAATCGGCACTCGTCGCGATTTCGTCAATCGATCCGGCGAGGCTGAGCTACACTATGCAGGTTTCTTACCGGGCCGGTAGTGCGCGGCGACTGCCGCCGACCGTCCCGGCCGGCGGCGACACCAACTGGACTGAGGCCCTATGACGTCTCCCCAGCCGACGGTCCTCATCGTGGACGATGAGGCGGATCTCCGTGCGATGGTCAGCGAATCGCTCAGCGCCGAGGGCTACGCCGTGGCCGAGGCCGTGAGCGGGGAGGACGCGCGCGAGCGCCTGCGGGCATTCGCGTACGACGCCGTCATCATCGACCTGCGGCTGCCCGACGCCGACGGCCTCGACATCCTCGACGCCGCGCTCGCCCGCTACCCCGAGATCCTGGCCGTGATGATCACCGGGTTCGGTGGGGTGGCCGAGGCCGTGGCCGCCATGAAGCGCGGGGCGGTGGACTTCCTGATCAAGCCGTTCCAGCTCGCCCAGCTGTCGCGCGTGCTCACCTCCGGGCTCGAGCAGCGTCGCCTGCGTCACGAGAACGCGGAGCTGCGTGCGCAGCTCCGCGAGCGCTACCGCTTCGACGAGGTGGTGGGCCAGAGCGCGGCGATGCGCCAAGTGTTCTCGACGCTCGAACTCGTGGCGCCCATGAACAGCACCCTGCTCATCCAGGGCGAGACGGGGACGGGCAAGGAGCTGATCGCGCGGACGGTCCACCACAACAGCCCACGGGCCGACCAGCGGTTTGTCGCCTTCAACGCGGCCGCGATACCCGAGACGCTCGCCGAAGCGGAGCTGTTCGGCCACGCGAAGGGGGCGTTCACCGGCGCCGTCGCCGCCCGCGTCGGCCGGTTCGAGCTCGCGCACCGGGGCACGATCTTCATCGACGAAGTGGGCCTGATGCCCATGCCGTTGCAGGCCAAACTGTTGCGCGCCCTGCAGGAGCGCGAGATCGAGCGCGTGGGCGAATCGCGCCCGATCAAGTTCGACGCCCGCATCATCGCCGCCACCAACACCGACCTGCGGAGACTGGTGCGCGAGGGGGCGTTCCGCGAGGACCTGTTCTACCGTCTGAACGTCATTCCCCTCACGCTGCCCCCGCTGCGCGAGCGGCGGGAGGACATCCCGCTGCTGGCCCGCCACTTCGTTCAGAAATCGGCGCGGGCGAACAACCTGCCGGCCAAGGTGCTGCGACAGGACACGCTGCGCGTCCTCATGAGCTACGCGTGGCCCGGCAACATCCGCCAGCTCGAGAACGCCGTGGAACACGCCGTCGCCATGACGGGGATGGAGCGTGAGCTGCCGCCGGCGGCGCTGCCCGACGAGATCCTGCAGCCAGCCTCGTCGCTGCTGCTGCCCGCCGTGGCGATCCCCGACGAGGGGATCAACTTCACCTCGGTCGTCTCACAGCTCGAGCGCGAGCTGATCCTGCGCTGTCTCGAGAAGACGGGCGGGAACAAGCGGCAGGCCGCGCGGCTGCTCAACCTCAGCCGCACGACGCTGATCGACAAGCTGCACCGACTCAACCTCTCGGAGGAGCCGTCCTCGGCAGCGTCATGACCGCCCGGGTGCCGGGCCCGGTGGCCTCGACCCGCAGCGTTCCGCCCTGACTCCGGAGGAGCGCGGCGGCCACCGGCAAACCCAGCCCTGGCCCGCGCCGGGCGCTGGGGCGTGGCCTCGCGTCGGCACCCGACCCGGTGCCGTTGTCGATCACCACCATCTCGCACGCCGTCGCGTTGGCCGACAGCTCGACCCGGATCTCGGCACTCGGCCGGCCCGCCACGGCCTGCTCCGCGTTCACGAGCAGGTTGAGGAACGCGTGCAGGATCGATGGGAGGTGGCCGCGCACGAGGCAGGTGCCCGGCTGGCCGTGCACGGCGACGGTGACCTGCGCGCGCGCGAGGTGGTAGCGGCGCAGGGCGAGCGCCGCCTCGGCCACGCTTGCGAGGTCCACGGTGTGCGAACCCTCGCCCTCGGAGCGCACGCACGCGACGAGATCGCGCAGCATGCCGGAGGCACGAGCCGCCTGCGCCCCCATCCGGGCCACCTTCTCGGCCACCGCCGGAGGCAGGTCCTGCCGGGCGCCGAGCAGCTCGGCGAGCCCGCTCACGACCTGCAGCGCGTTGTTCATCTCGTGGGCGACGCTCGGCACCACCAGCTCGAGCAGGCTGAGGCGATTCAGCCGCACGACCTCCCCCGCGGGCAGCGGACGGCCACCTACCGTGAGCAGCGAGGCGAGGTCGGGCGCGTGATGCGCCGCGGCGGCGCGGTCATCCATGCGGCACCTCGGGCGCGCGAGTCCGTGCGTCCCGCTGTGCGTGCCCGGCATCGAGCGCGGCGCGCACCTGCCGGAGCAGCGCTTCGAGGCTGAACGGCTTCTGGAGGAACGCGGTGCCCGCCGCCAGCAGGTGGGGGTCGCCGATGGCTTCCTCCGCGTGTCCCGACACGAAGATCACTTTCATGCCGGGCCGGAGCGGGAGGAGCCGCGACGCGAGCGCCGGGCCGCCCATCTGGGGCATCACGACGTCGGCGACCATCAGGTGAATGGCGCCGGGATGCGCTGCGGCGAGCGCCAGCGCGTCCGCCCCGTTGGCCGCGGCGAGCACCGAGTAACCGTGTTCCACGAGCCACTCCGCCACGAGGTCGCGCACCCCTTCCTCGTCCTCGACGAGCAGCAGCGTCTCGTAGCCTCGCCGGGTGGCGGCCGGCTTGGGTGCCGACCCGGCGACCGCCGTGCCCGCCTCCGCCGGGGTCGCCAGGCGCGGCAGGTAGATGCGCACGCGGGTGCCCTGCCCCGGCTCGCTGTCCACCCAGATGTAGCCGCCGCTCTGCTTCACGATGCCGTACACCGTCGAGAGGCCCAGTCCGGTGCCCTGGCCCGGTGGCTTGGTCGTGAAGAACGGATCGAAGGCACGAGCTCGCGTTTCGGCGCTCATCCCGCACCCGGTGTCGGTGACGGCGAGCAGCACGTACGGTCCCGGCACGATCGCGAACACGTCGCGCTGGTCCTGCGTCGAAAGCTCGACGTTCCGTGTCTCGATCGTCAAGGTGCCGCCATCGGGCATCGCGTCCCTGGCGTTCACCGCCAGGTTCATCAGCACCTGTTCCACCTGCGTGGCGTCGGCCTTCACCGTGCCCAATCGTGCGTCGAGCTCCGTCTCGAGGAGGATGTCCTCCCCGATCAGCCGCCGCAGGAGCTGCTCGACGCGGCACACGCTGTCGTTGAGGTCGAGCAGTCGTGGCTGCAGCACCTGCTGACGCGCGAAGGCGAGCAGTTGCCGCGTGAGCGCGGCCGCTCGATCACCCGCGCGCTTGATCTCCACGGCGTGGTGCTGCAGCGGGTCGTGGCTCGGCAGGCGCTTCAGCATCAGGTCCGTATAGCCGCCGATCGCCTGCACGAGGTTGTTGAAATCGTGCGCGATGCCCCCGGCAAGACGGCCGATGGCCTCCATCTTCTGCACGCCCTGCAACCGGGCCTGGCTCTGGAGGAGATGTTCCTCGGACGCGCGCCGGCTGATGGCGGCGGCGAGGATGTTGGCCACGCCCTGCACGAAGAGGACGTCGCCCCGGTCGAATCGCCGCGCGGTGCCCGTGTACACACCCAGCACTCCGCGTGGACCGTGCGGCCCCGGCAGGAGCACCGCCAGGCCGCTGCGCACTCCGTGATCGCGCAGCAGCGGCGCCAGCGGGACCGTGCTTCCCGTCGGGCCTGCGTGCACCGACGCGGTGCCGTCGAGGGCCCGACCCGCCAGTTCGTCGTACCCAGCGGGCACCCGCCGTCCCACCACGCCCGGCTTCCAGCCCTGTCCCGCGCGCAGGACCAGTCCCTGGCTGCCGGGCGCGGCCTCGAAGACCGCGGCCAGCGGTACCTCGAAACTGCGCCGCAGCAGGTCGAGCCCGTGCTCGAGGAGGTCGGTGATGTCAACGGCCGAGAGCGCCGTGACCCCGAACTCCGACAGCACCTCCTGCTGCCGCGCACGCACGGCCACTTCCATCCGCAGCCGCGACAGCTCGCGGTCGGCGTCGAGCAACCTCAGGCGATCGACCACCCGGGCGACGAGGGTGTCGAATGCGAGCGGCTCGGCCGGCGAGGCCGCGTCGAGAAACGTGATGCCGGCAGGAGGTGCCTCGAGGCGACACCACAGACGGATCGGAAAGAGGGGGGCCGCCTGGGGAGCCGACGGGATCGGCTCGACGATCACCGCCCGGCCGTCGCTCTGCTGGAGCCGCACGGCGGCTTCGCCCACGCCAACGAGGGTGCTTCGTGCGTCGAACCCGCGACGAGCCAGACCATCGAGCACAGGCCCGGCATAGGCGGCGGGCAGGTCGACCAGGAGAACGTCGATGGGTTCGTCCATCTGCGCGTCGCGTCATCCGCGCGGCGGTGCCAGCACGTCGACGAGCACGGCCCGCGCCACGGCGGGTTCAATCGCCAGTTCCGTCTCGTCGCACCTTAACACCACGCCGGGAAACGTCTGGAGCACCTCGATCTCGGCGCCCGGTGTCACGCCCAGCGCGAGCAGGCGCTCGGCGCGCCCGCTACGATCCGGCAGGACACGGCGGACGATCGCCCGCGTACCCGCGCGCAGCGACGAGAGTCGCGGCGCATCGTCAAAAGCTGAAACCGAAGAAGCGGAGCCCATGGTTGAGGACGGTGCCCGTCAGAATGGCGATCGGGGTGATGACGCCGACGATGGCGAGGCCGACGCGCCAGCCGCGCTCCTTGACCATCATCAGGAAGTTCGCAACGCACGGCACGAACAGCGTCATCACGGTGAGCGCCACGACGGCCTGGACGCCGGTGAGCGCCCCGTCGTGGGCGAGCGCGAAGAGGCCCGCCGCCCCGTAGTCGCGCCGAAGGAACCCCATGATGAACACGCCGGACATGCTCGCCGGCAAGCCCAGCATCCCGGTCATCACCGGCTCGCCGACCCGGCTGATCCACGCCAGCGCCCCCACGCGGTCCAGCCCCCACAGCAGCAGGGTGCCGCCAAGGAAGATCGGCACCGCTTCCCTGAGGTACCAGCGCACCCGAAGGCCCGTCTTGACCAGCAGGTTCTTCCATCCTGGCAGGCGGATCGGGGGCAGCTCGAGAACGAAGTCCGAGCGGTCTCCCGGCAGCACCCGGGCGGCCAGGAAGCCCACGAGGAAGATCTGCCCCGTGACGACACCGAACAGCGTGAGTAGCGCCCAGAAGGAGATCCCTCCCAGGATGCCGAAGATCGTGGCCAGCTGTGCCGAGCACGGAACGCCCAGCGCCAACAGCAGGATGGCGATGAGCCGCTCCTTTGGCGTCCCGAGGATTCGCGTCGTCATCGTCGCCATCGTGTCGCACCCGAGCCCCAGCACCATGGGCAGTACGGCCTTGCCGTTGAGGCCGATGGTGCGGAACAGGCGGTCGCTGAAGATGGCCACCCGCGGGATGTAGCCCGAATCCTCGAGGAAGCCGAACACGAGGAAGAAGGTCGCCACAACCGGCAGGACGATTGCGATGGCGTAAGTGAGGCCCATCGTGATGAGCCCGAACTCCCCGACCAGCAGGTCTCGCAGCCAGGCGAATGGCACAACCTGACCGACGAGGCTCATCGCGGCCGGGTTGATGACCGACCCGAACAGGCCGTCCTCCACCCAGCCAACCAGGGTCTGCGCGCCGAACACGCCAACGGCGAGGTAGAACAGGTAGAGGACGAGCGCGAGGATGGGGAGCCCGGTGAGGGGCTGGCGGACGGCCCGACCAATCCATTCTTGCCAGCGGGCCGTGCGGCGGCCGGTGCCGACCCGGCACGTCGTGGCGACGTCCTGGGCCCAGCGGAGCTGTTCCCCGTTGATCCGCGCCGGCAGATCGGGCCGCCTGGCGTCGGCGAGCGCCCCGCGGAGCGCCTCCAGGCCGCGCCCCTCCGTGGCCACGGTTTCGACCACGGGCACGCCGGTGCGTTCCGACAGCGCCGCGGTGTCGATGACGATGCCGGCATGGTGCGCTTCGTCCACCATGTTGAGGGCGAGGACCATGGGCTGGCGGAACGCGGCGAGATGGGCCGTGAGCTGCAGGGCCCGGCGAAGGTTCTTGGCGTCGGCCACCTGGACGACGAGGTCGGCCTCCCCCGCCTCGAGCACGCGCCGGGTGATCAGCTCGTCTTCCGACAGGGGGCCTTCGAGAGCGTTGACCCCCGGGGTGTCGATGACGTCGCACACCTCAGCGCCAACGAGCGCCCGCCCGCGCGTGACCGCGACGGTGGTGCCCGGGTAGTTCGAGACGGTGGCGTAGCGGCCGGTGAGGCGGCCGAACAAGGCGCTCTTGCCGACGTTGGGTTGGCCGACGAGGGCGATGCGAAGAGGACGCGCGCGCAGCCGAACAACAGCGGGCGCCGCACCAGCAGCCGGCGCGGTCCGGGGGCACGACATTGTGCACAGATGTTATCACTACGACAGCGCCTGTCGGAGGCGACACTGCCGCAGCGCGTGGACGCCCCCTCGCCGGTCGCTGCCCCGGCAAACCGGGAGGCCTTCCCCGCCATCGTCCGGATGATGGCGCCCCGGCGGGCGCGTGAGGCCGCCCCCGGCCGGCACGGAGGCGCCGCTCCTCCGCAGCGCCGGACAGGTCGGCCGTACAAGGACCGGGCCGGCCGCCGTCGTGTCGGCAGCCGGCCCGGGGGAACGCCGCGCATCGGCCTAGAAGCGATAGAGGCCGCGGATGAAGAAGTTGTGCCCGCTGTAGGGCCGGTTCATGTACCCCGTCATGACCTCCCCGAGGTAGTCCCACCGAGGATCGCCGGTGAACCCGCTATAGACCGTCCCGGCTGTCGTCGCGGTCGCCCCGGAGTCGATCCGGGCGAAGTCGGTGATCTCGAGGTCCTCGTAGTAGTAACCGACGCCCACACCAATGCGCGGCGTGAAGTAGAACTTCGCGTCGGCCGTGAACCGGGTCCAGTCGTTCGTGACGTTCGGGAGGGCGATGAACTGCCCGGGCGGCGTCGCGGCCAGTGACGCGATGCGCGGCCCGCCGTGGTCGAACTCGTTGTCCGAGTCGCTCCGGTCGTAGTCGAACCGCAGGTCGAGGTTCTCGATGGCCCGTGTGAGCTCGAGCCACACGTTGAAGTTGTTGACATCCTCGCCGTTGTCCAGCGTCCAGTTGCGGTTCGGGTCGGTCCACGACGGGTCGGGCGGAGGGTTGGCGTTCCGCGACTTCTGGAACGCGCTCCACTTGTCCTGGCCGTAGTTGATGCCGAAGGCTACCTTCTCGTTCGGATTGATCGTCGCCCCCACGTTCCAGGCGTCGTAGTCGGAATCGATCAGCCCGAACTGCTCGCGGCCCTCGGGGATGAAGTCGTCGGCGAGGTACTCGTCTTTGCCGTGGGCGTACTGGAAGTAGATCGACGCCATCTGGTGCGGGTTGGCACTGACCACGACACTGGCGCGCGTCCGGTTCCGGTCGGCCTCGTCGTAGTAGCGCAGGCCCGGCTGCTCGCCCGCGGGCTGCGTCTCGTAGTCCTCGCCGGCGAGGTAGAAGCCGTCGCCCCGCCGCTGCCCGTAGTCGTACCCGAGCCGAATCGCGAGGAAGCTGAGGCCCATCGCGTCGTACGAGAGGCGGATGACGTCCTCGGCGCTGTCGGAGAAGCCACGCCCTTGGCGCTCGTAGTCCTCGCGCCCGTACCCCACGCGGAACGAGCCGTATCCCAGCAGGCTCAGCGTGGCCGTGGCATCGAAGTTCTGCCGGGTGACGTCGAACTGCTCGCTGAAGCCGTGCTCGATCTCCTCCGGCACCGCGTCGAAGCGCACGTACTCGCTGGCGTCGAACTCCGGGGTCTCCACGTCGCGGTCGTTGTAGCGGTACCGGGCCTGGAACCCGAGGTAGGCGAAGGGCCGCGAGGTGAAGTTGATCAGCGCGTTGAGGCCGCTGGCGCTCGCCTCGGCCGTGTTGCGCGGCAGGGACGCCAGGTGCGGGAACCCGAGGCCCGGCGCCGTCTGGTTGATCACCTCGTTGATTGTCCAGGGAATCAGGTTCTCGTCCTGCTCCTGATTGGTGAACTGCAGCGTGCCGTTCACCGCGGTGGCCCGCGCCAGCTTGAAGAGGCCCGTCGCGCTGAGCACGTTCATGCTGTTGCTCGGGAACAGTGCCATCCGCCCCTGCGCCGGGCCGTTGCCGTTGCTGTACCCGCTGGCGTCCCACGGAATCGACGGGTTGCTGCTGCGGTAGTCGGTGAGGCGGACCGGGTTGTCCCAGATCATGGTCTGGTAGTTGTTGTCGAACCAGGACCCATCCCAGCCCACGCGTACCATGCCGCGCGCGCCGGCCCACTCCGCCCCGATCCCGAGGTCGTTGGTGCGGTTGTCGATCGGCAGCGGCACCTCGTTCGCGTTGTTGAAGGAAAACGACGCGCCCCACGGCTGCTCGCCTTCCTTGGAGGTGCTGAGGAACTTCATGCTCACGTCGAGGTTACGCGTGGCGAAGAACGTCCCCTCGAACCCGAGCGACTGCCGCTTGGTCCGCATCTCGAACGTCTCGAGATCGTTGTTGTAGATCGACCGGTTGGCCAGGGCCGCACCCGACGTCGTGTTGTTGCAGGTCGTCGGACCCGAGCCGGGTCCGCACGGCACGCCCACGGCCTGCCTGTTCTCCACGGCCCGCTGGAAGTCGTCGTTCAGCGAGAGCGTCGTGCCGCCGCGCGTCCACGCGGTGAGCGCGTCGTAGTAGTAGTTCGTCGGGATCGAGTCGAAGAGGAACCCGAAGTTGAACTTCGCGGTGTCGAACTCCGCCTCGATCCGCTGGTCGCGATACCCGATGTGGTTGGCTCGCACGGAGGCGAAGTACGTCGCCGCCTCGCGGGAGAAGTTGATGTCCGAGTAGATGCCGTTTCGCGTGTCGCGGTACCGCTCGTAGCGAGCCGTATCGCCGTCGGTGTCGCCGAACGCCCCGCCGAGGTCGATCGTGCCGACCCACGGCAGGCTCGGCGTGGGCGACGGGGTGGTGGCCACGGGTTGCGGCGTGGTCGGGGCGGGCTGCGTCGTCTGCGCCATCCCTGCATGGGAGGCGAGCAGCAGCGCCGCAGTCAGGATCATCACTCTGTTGCGCATCGCTCTTGTCCTCCTCACCTAACGCAGGAACGCCTTGCCAGACGGCGCGTTGGATCCGTGCACCTGCTGGTGGCAGCTCACGCACGACCGCCCGAAGATCTTGTTGGCGTTCTGCGAGTTCTGCAGCAGGTAGCCCTCATAGACCGTGGGAGGATGGCGCGAGGTGACGTGGCAGCGCTGGCAGAGGAAGGGCTGCTTGGCGACGAGCATCCGGTCGTTGTTGGACCCGTGCGGATCGTGGCAGGTGGTGCAGCTCTCCGACACCGGCGCGTGGTCCCAGATGAACGGGCCGCGCTTCTCGGCGTGGCAGCTCGTGCAGCTCTCGTCGATGGTGGTCCCCGCCTTGAGCAGCTTGACATTGGTGGAGCCGTGCACGTTGTGGCACGACGAGCAGCTCATCTTGGCCTCGCGCACCGGCATGTGATTGAACCGGAACTGCTTGTTCACGATGGCACGGTGGCACTGGCCGCAGAGGGCCAGTTCGTCCTTTGCCTTCAGCTGGCTGGGCCCCGCCGGGTTGTGCACGCTGTGGCAGCTCAGGCAACCCACCTGGCGCATGTCGTGCTGGCTCCCGTCCCACAATGCGTGCGTCGCCCGGCTGTGACAGGGCGTGCAGGTGTCGCTGGACTGCCGGACGCCCATCTTGCCCGGGTTCTTGATCAGGCTCTTGTCGCCGCCGCCATCCACGTGGCCCTGGCCCGGACCGTGGCAGCTCTCGCAGCCCGTGCTGGCAGCCGGCGCCTTGGGGTTGTAGGTCCGCCCGTGGGCGGTGCCCTTGACACTCTGCGCCTCGTGACAGGTCAGGCAGGCGTCCTCACCGACGTAGTTGCCGGCCTGGACCACCGTGCCATTCGCGGGCGCCTCCCTGGTGGCCGAGACCGCTGCCACCCCGGCACAGGCGATACCCACCACGGTTGCCGCCGTGAGCATCCACCTCGCCGTTCTGGTTGGGCTGGGTACGTGCATCTGGTCGCTCCTTGGCCCCTGACTGAACAGAACAGGCCTTGCGCGGCGCGCCGGGACTCCGGCAGCCGCAGATTTGCCGGGCCGGAACACTGCAATGACAATGCCGAGTGTTGAGGATTTCAGCGGACGCCGATCTCCCGCGCCCAGTGCGCACACGATGCGAAACCGTGCGCACCGTGCGACCGCCACGCGCCAAGGCGGGGAACGACTGCTTCGAGAAAAACCGGAAATCTGGATCGGGCCGTGCCGGAACTTCGGCGGGTGCCGAGCCCCCGGTGACGTGAGTCCCACAGCCGAGTGCCGCAGGACGTGGCGATGTCGAAGGTCACCGCCTACGGCATCGTGTGGCAGATCTCGCAATCCTGCCCGATCGCCCGGCCATCGGCCGTCTTGTGGTCGTCGGTGTGGCAGCGGAAGCAGCCCGGCGAGTCGGTGTGCCCGATGTTGCTCGGGTGTGTGCCCCAGGTCAGCTTCATCGGCGGGAACACGTTGTGCGCGTACACGCGCTGCACCCCGGCCACCGCGCGCCCGATCCGCGGGTCCTTCGCGGCCACGAGCTGCGGGTAGTTGTCCGCGTAGAACTCCTCGAGATGCGCCTTGATGTCGCGCTCCGCGACTGCCCGGTCGGCGTACGGCTTCTCGAGCGCGGCGACGGCCTCGCGCCGGACGAACGGCAGGTCGGCGGGCACCCCGCCGGTGAGCAGCGCATCGTCGAGGGCGCGCCCCGCCGTCGGTGCGAACCGGTGACTCGGCCGGTTGTGGCAATCCACGCAGTCCATGGTCCGGAGCTGGCCCGCTTTGATCACCTCGGGCGTCGCCGCCTCGGTTCTGAACTCCGTGACCGTGCCCTTGTCGTCGGTGAGGCGGATGTACACGATCTCCTGCCGCTTCTCGTCGGCTGCGATGTACTCGACCTTGTGGTCGCGACTCGTGTGCCAGTGAATCCCGTGCGGCCCGCCGAAGCGCCACGATCCGCCGCCAACGCGCAGCTGCAGCCTCGTGTGTCCCGGCGTATTGGCCTCGTCGTCGGCGAAGGATGGCACAGTGCGGACGAGATCGCCCGTGAACTTGTCGGGCCAGTGGCAGTGCTCACAGGTTTCTCGGGCCGGTCGGAGGTCGTGCACCGGCGAGGGGATCGGCCGCGAGTAGGTGTTGAACGTGACGGCCCAGACCTGCCGGATGCCGTCCACCTTCGACTTCACGAACCACGAGGCGCCAGGTCCGATGTGGCACTCCACGCACGCCACCCGCGCGTGCGGGCCGTCGAGGTACGCCGTGTACTCGGGCTGCATGACGGTGTGGCACACCTGCCCGCAGAACGACGACGAGTCCATGTACTCGAGGCCCTTGTAGCCCGCCAGGCCGACGATCACGAGATTCACAATCGTCAGCACCGCGATGATGCCGACCACTCGACGCTGACGGGGCTGGTTGAGGTCCACCCGGCCCCAGAGCCAGCGGCTCGGCCCGAGGCCCCGGGCTCGGTGGCGCCGCTCCCGGAGCACGCCGATCGGGATGAGCAGCAGTCCCAAGATGAACAACGCCGGGAGGACGAGGAACGCGACCATCCCCAGATACGGATTCGGGTGGAGCCCGAAGAGGTCGACGAAGAACAGCAGGATGAACAGGACGGCGCTGATCGTCGTCAGGAAGATCCCGATGCTCGTGAGCGGGTTCTGCGCAAGTCGCGGGGTCGTGTCGCTCTGGGTCATGGCCGGGTCTGGGGCGGGCGCGGCGTCCCGCAGACGACGAAGAAACGGGCCGGGCGGTCGGTCAATGCAGCCATGCCCGGATGATGAGCGCCACCATGAGCAGGCCCAGGGTGACCGCCGTGGCGCCAACCAGCCGCCCCACGGCGTGGGAGCGCACCGACGGCGGCCCCGACTCGAACTCGGCGAGCCGTCCTTCGCGGGCCAGCCGCTCGTACTCGGCCGGGCGCTCCTCCCGCAGTTCGTGCTCGCTCACCGTGCCGGTGAAGATCACCGGGTCCATGGGGAACTTCTCGGGCCGCAGGTGGCCGTTGAAGAAGTGGATCGTGAAGATGAACCCCACGGCGAGCAGCGCCTCCTCGCCGTGGATCAGCAGCGCGATGTTGAACACCCAGCCGGGCA
>Ga0079037_100000737_pt1 | contig 15659 bp, 10 predicted proteins | sample Mud3Dept4metaG_FD_71479 | JGI IMG/M metagenome (GOLD analysis project Ga0079037, IMG submission 71479) | Freshwater wetland microbial communities from Ohio, USA, analyzing the effect of biotic and abiotic controls - Mud 3 Core 4 Depth 4 metaG | ecosystem: Environmental > Aquatic > Freshwater >... | reverse complement strand
GGTGATAGGTGATACGTGATAGGTGATAGGTGATAGGTGATACGTGATACGTGATAGGTGATACGTCATAGGTGATAAGGCCCCTGCCCGTCTCCGTGAAGCCTGCCCTGAGCGAGCGGCGCAGCCGCGCCGCGAGTCGAAGGGTCTCCGTCTCCGCCGAGGACGCGCCGTTCGTGACTGGCGCATCGGGCACGGGCTTCCGGCTTCCGGCTTTGCGTGGAGCTGCGCCGTGACAGGTCGCTGTTGGCTTCGCCGGCGCGCGCCGCGAGCGGTACCTGGAACGGGTGCGCACAGGGGTGCGGACCGCAGCGTCGGGCTCAGCAGATCACCGCTCGTCCAGCGCGCTCCGCCAGTCGGCGATGAGCTCGATGGTGCGCCGCGTCGAGCCCTCCGCCACCTGGCAGACCAGAAAACGCTCCCCGGTCGGGTCGACGTCATACTCGGGAGGGTAGACCGGATTGAGCGTCTTCGACCGCAGGCTGAACAGGGGCTGCGGGACCGCGGCCTCGAATCCGTTCGCGGTCCGCACCGGCACGCTCATCAGCATCTGGCCATCGGAGGCGAAGAAGAGCTCGCGCCCGTCGGCGCGCCAGCGGGGCCAGCTCCCGCCGGCCGTCGAAACCTGCCACCGGGTGTCGAGGGCCGGGAACGGCAGCACGTAGACCTGGTAGCGCCCGCTCTCCTTGGAAACGGTTGCGAGCCAGCGCCCGTCCGGTGAAACCGCGCCCTGGACGCCGTCGGTCAGGGGTGTCGGCTGCCCGCCCGCGACCGGCAGCAGCCAGAGCCGGTTCCGCCCGTCCGCCTCCCTGACCGCCGCCAGCACGCCGCCGCCGTCGGGTGTCCACTGCCGCGGAAACGCCTCCACGATCTCTGGGCTGTCGAAGAGCAGCGTGTCCTCGCCCAGGCCGTCGGCGCGCTGTCGGTAGGCCAGCCACTTCCCGCTCCGGGTCGACGAGAAGGCGACCTGCCGGCCGTCAGGCGACCACGCCGGGTGGTGGCCGTCGTGAGGCGGCCGGGTGAGGCGCGACCGGGACCCGCCGCCGAGGCCGATCGTGAAGACTGTGTGCTGGTTGGTGTCGTGGTCCTCGATCTCCACCGCGGCCCGTCGGCCGTCCGGACCGAGAGAGGCACCGATGTAGAGGTCCGGCTCCGTGACCCTCGCAGTCACGATTCCCTGGCGGTCCCTCCACACGAGCTCGGTCAGGACGTTGGCCCCCTCGGCGTACACCAGCGTGCCCCGGTCGGAGACAGAGAAGTTCGCCCACCCGCTGCCAGCGTGGTGGAAGACCCGGCTCGCGAGCGGACGCAGCTCTCCGAGCGGCCGGAACGTGCGCTCGTCAACGCGCTCGGCAAACAGCACGCCGTCGCGCACGAACAACAGGTGACCCGAGGCGAAGAGCGCTCGGGACTGCCCCTCGTGGACGAGCTGCGGCGGTCCGCCATCGAGCGACCCAAGGTAGATCCGGTTGGCGCCCTCGGCGCGGCGAACGAAGTACAGGAAACGCTCGCCGTCGGGCAGGAAGCTCGGGAAGCGCAGATCGAGCTCCTCGGGCGCCGAGCGCTCGAGCACCAGGCGCGGGCTGCCGCCGGCAGCGGCAACGCCCCACAGAGAGCCCTGCTGGGAGAACAGGATCACCCCGGTCGGTCCCCATGCGGCTCCCCACCAGCTGGTGTAGGCGACATCGCACAGCACCTGGGCCGGGCCCCCGCTCACCGACACCTTGCGCAGCTTGTCATCGGCCATGAAGGCGACGAACTGGCCGTCAGGCGACCAGATGACCCCCACCGCATTGTCGGTGCCGGGCAGCTCACGGGGGATGGCCGAGCCGAGCTCGCGGATCCACACGCTCGAACGATGGGCGCCGCCGAGCCCGAGGTAGGCGATCCGCGAGCCATCCGGGGACAGCGACACCGCCCCTGCGTCATTGGTGAAGACCAGCGACCCCTCGCCCTCGGGCAGCACGATCGAGGCGGCGATGGGTGCGCCGGGCGCCGGCCCTTGGCGGCCCCGCGGCGGCAGCGCGAGGAGGGCGACGGCGGTGATGGCCGCGCCCGCCAGAGCGCCGGCGAGCCAGCCCGGCAGCCGCCGTCGCGGGCCGGTCGCCGGGGGCGGCGGCACCGCTGCCGCGGTCGGCGCGGTGGGTGCGACGCCAGCGATCTCCAGCGCGAACAGCAGCTCGCGGCCGCTGCCGAGGCGCTCGGCCGGGCGCTTGGCCAGGCAGCGCTCGAGAACCTGGGCGAGGGCGGCGGGGACCTCGGGGCGCAGCTCGGAGAGCGGGGGAGGATCATCAGTGAGGACGGCCGCCATCGTCTCCACCGCGGTCGGGCGGGCGAAGGCCCGCCGGCCACCGAGCATCTCGTAGAGGATGCAGCCGAACGCGAAGATGTCACTGCGCGGATCGGCCGGCTCACCGCGCACCTGCTCGGGCGCCATGTAGCTCGCGGTTCCGATCACCGCTCCGGCCACGGTGAGCGCCGTCGCCGCCTCCGATGGTGGGCCGCCGGGCTCGCCCTCGATGAGCAGGGCCAGCCCGAAGTCGAGGATCTTGACCAGGCCGCCGCCGGTGACGAAGAGGTTCTCGGGCTTGAGGTCGCGGTGGACGATCCCCTTGTCGTGGGCAAGGCTCAGGCCGCGGGCGATCTGGACCGCGTAGCTGAATGCCCGGGCACGCGGCAGCGGCCCGCGCTCGAGCAGCTCGCGAAGCGAATCCCCCTCGAGCAGCTCGGTGACCAGGTAGCGGGTCTCACCGTGATGCCCGAACTCGTAAACCGTCAGGATGTTGGTGTGGTTGAGCGCGGAGACGGCGCGGGCCTCGCGCTCGAAGCGCTGCAGCCGCTCGGGCTCACGGGCCAGCGCCTCGGGGAGGACCTTGACCGCCACCTCGCGACCCAGCCGAGGGTCGAGAGCGCGGTAGACCTCACCCATCCCGCCGGCGCCGAGCGGCGCCACGACCTCATAGGGCCCGAGCCGATCCCCTGGCTTCAACGGCATCTGGATGCTCCCGGTCAGCGTAGAGCGTTCGCGATTCGTTCACAACTGCTGGACACCGGCGCGGCGACGGCGCGAGGCGGCCCGACCCCCGCCCCTCCGGGTGCCCGTCACCGTCCCCGATGAGATCGCTCACCTCGTGAGCGCCACCCCGGGCATGGGCACGCTCCAGCCCGCGAGGCTCGGTGGGTCACGCGCTCTTGCGCGCAGCGCCCGCGGCGAGCAGCGGCCGCAGGTAGCGCCCGGTGAAGGACGCCGCGGATGCGGCCACCTCCTCGGGCGTGCCGGCCGCCACCAGCTCGCCGCCGCCCTCGCCGCCCTCCGGGCCGAGGTCGATGATCCAGTCCGAGGTCTTGATCACGTCGAGGTTGTGCTCGATGACCACCACCGTGTTGCCGCGCTCGACGAGCGCCTGGAGCACGATGAGCAGCTTGCGCACGTCGTCGAAGTGGAGGCCGGTGGTGGGCTCGTCGAGCAGGTACAGGGTCTGGCCGGTGGCTCGCTTGGCGAGCTCGCGCGACAGCTTGATGCGCTGCGCCTCGCCGCCCGAGAGCGTGGTCGCGGGCTGGCCGAGGTGGACGTAGCCGAGGCCGACCGCGACCAGGGTGTCGAGGATCCGCGCCACCTGGGGCACGTTGGCGAACAGCTCCCGCGCCTGGTTGACCGTGAGGTCGAGCAGCTCGGCGATGGTCAGCCCTTTGTAGTGGACCTCGAGGGTCTCGCGGTTGTAGCGCAGGCCGTGGCAGACGTCGCAGGTCACGAAGACGTCGGGCAGGAAGTGCATCTCGATCCGGATCTGGCCTGCGCCCTGGCAGGCCTCGCAGCGGCCGCCCTTGACGTTGAACGAGAAGCGGCCGGGCGAGTAGCCGCGCGCCCGCGCCTCGGTGGTGGCCGCAAAAAGCGTCCGGATCGGGTCGAAGACCTTGGTGTAGGTCGCGGGGTTGGAGCGCGGCGTGCGGCCGATCGGCGACTGGTCGATCGAGATCACCTTGTCGAGCCGGCCGATGCCGTCGATCCCGGCGTGCCGGCCCGGCCGCGACAGCGTGCCATACAGCTCGCGCGCCACCGCCTTGTGCAGGATCTCATTGACCAGGGTCGACTTGCCCGAGCCCGAAACGCCGGTGACGCTGATCAGGCGGCCGAGCGGGAAGGCGACGTCGATGCTCTTCAAGTTGTGCTCGGCCGCGGCGCGCACGGTGATCATGCCGTTGTCGCCGCCGGTCCGGCGCGCCGGCACCGCGATCGAGGCGCGGCCGGACAGGTAGGCGCCGGTCAGCGACTCGGGGTGGGCGGCGATCTCCTCCGGCGGGCCGGCAGCGACCACCCGGCCGCCCTGGCGACCGGCCCCGGGCCCGAGATCGATCACCCAGTCGGCCTCGCGGATCGTCTCCTCGTCGTGCTCGACCACGACCACGGTGTTGCCGAGGTCGCGCATCCCCTTCAAGGTCTCGAGCAGGCGGCGGTTGTCGCGCTGGTGGAGGCCGATCGACGGCTCGTCGAGCACGTAGAGCACGCCCATCAGCTTGGAGCCGACCTGGGTCGCGAGGCGAATGCGCTGGCTCTCGCCGCCCGACAGGGTGCCGGCCATCCGGTCGAGCGTGAGGTAGTCGAGGCCCACCGCGACCAGGAAGGCGAGGCGGTCCTCGACCTCGCGCAGCAGCTTGGCGGCGACCTCGGCGTCGCGGCGGTCGAGCGCGAGGCCCTCGAACCACTCGAGCGTGCGCCGCACCGGCAGGGCCGACACCTCGGCCAGGCTGGCGCCGCCGACCTTGACCGCGAGCGCCTCCCGGCGCAGGCGCGCGCCGCCGCAGGCGCGGCAGGGGGCGTAGGACAGGAAGCGCTCGAGCTCGTCCCGCACCTCCTCCGAGGAGGTCTCGGCGAGCCGGCGCTGGAGGCGCGGCACCACGCCCTCGAAGCGGTCGCGGTAGCGGTAGGCGCCCTTGCGGCTCTCCCACACCCAGTCGAGCTCGCCCTCGCTGCCGTACATGATGAGCTGGCGGACGCTCTCGGGCAGCCGCCGCCACGGCGCGTGGAAGTCGAAGCCGATGTGCTCGGCGAGCTGCTCGATCTGGCGCCGGAACCACGAGCCCGGCATGTGGCCGACGGTCGCCAGGCAGCCGGCGGCGAGCGACCGCTCCGGGTCGAGGACCAGCTTCTCGGGGTCGACCTCGCGCAGCGAGCCCAGGCCCGAGCACTCCGGGCAGGCGCCATGGGGCGAGTTGAACGAGAACAGCCGCGGCGACACCTCGGCCAGCGAGAAGCCGCACCCCGGGCAGGCGTGGCGGGCCGAGAGCACGATCTCGTCGCCGCCGGCGACGGCGGCGCGCGCGATCCCGTCGCCCACCCGCAGGGCGGTCTCGAGCGAGCCGGCGAGCCGCGTGCCGAGGTCCGGCCGCACCGCCAGGCGGTCGACCACCACCTCGACCGTGTGCTTGCGCTTCTTGTCGAGCGCCGGCGGGTCGGCGACGTCGATGACCTCGCCGTCGACCCGGGCGCGCAGGAAGCCCTCCTTGACCATCTGCTGGAAGAGCTGGCGGTGCTCGCCCTTGCGGCCCTCGGCGAGCGGGGCGAGCAGCAGGAATCGGCTGCCCTCGGGGAGCGCGAGCAGCCGGTCGACCATCTGCTCCACGGTCTGCGGCCGGATCGGGAGCCCGCAGTCGGGGCAGTGCGGCACCCCGACCGCGGCCCACAGCAGGCGCAGGTAGTCGTGGATCTCGGTCACGGTGCCGACCGTCGAGCGCGGGTTCTTGGAGGTCGTCCGCTGCTCGATCGAGATCGCGGGCGAGAGGCCTTCGATGGTGTCGACGTCCGGCTTCTCCATCTGGTCGAGGAACTGGCGGGCGTAGGCGGACAGGGACTCGACGTAGCGCCGCTGGCCCTCCGCGAACAGGGTGTCGAAGGCGAGCGACGACTTGCCGGAGCCGGACACACCGGTGATCACCACCAGCCGGTTGCGCGGGATGACGACGTCGATGTTGGCCAGGTTGTGCTCGCGCGCGCCGCGAATGGTGATGGTGTCCCGCATCTGATCCAACCGTGTCCGCCGGCCCCCGGCCGGCGCCCTTCCGGGGCCAACCGCCCCGGCTGCGACCGCTATTCCCCGCCGCTCGCCGGGCCGCCGCCGCTCAGCCGCGGCGGTGGGCCTCCTGCTCGGCCTCGCGGTCCAGCGTGCGCTCGCGCAGGGTCTGCCGCTTGTCGTACGTGAGCTTGCCCTTGACCAGCGCGATCTCGAGCCGGATCCAGTTGCCGTCGACGAACATCTCCAGTGGCACCACCGTCAGCCCCTTCTCGCGGACCTTCGCGGCGAGCCTCTCGATCTGCCGCTTGTGCAGCAGCAGCCGGCGCCGCCGGATCGGGTCGTGGGTGGCGTAGCCGGCGTTCGAGTAGGCGCCGATGTGGCAGCCGACCAGGAAAGCCTCGCCGCCGCTGAAGGTGACGAAGGCGTCGGTCAGGGTGACCCGGCCGTCGCGCGCCGCCTTGACCTCGGTCCCGAGCAGCTCGAGGCCGGCCGTCTCCCGCTCGAGGATGTGGTACTCGTGGCGGGCCTTGCGGTTGGTGGCGAGCGCCCGGCTCATGACACCACGCGGGCCAGCAGCTCGACCATCTCGGGGTCGAACTGCGCGCCTGCCCCCGAGGTCAGCGTGGCGAGCGCCCGCTCCGGCGGGATCGGCGCCAGGTAGCTCGAGGACGAGGTCAGCACGTCGAAGACCTCGGCCACGTGGACGAGGCGGGCGAGCGGCGGGATCTGATCGCGGCCGAGCCGGTCCGGGTAGCCGGTGCCGTCCCAGCGCTCGTGGTGGTGACGGATCGAGGTCGCGACCTCGTCGAGGCCCACCCCGCGCAGGATCCGCTCGCCGACCACCACGTGGCGGCGGTAGACGCGTCGGTGCTCGGGGCCGGGCCGCTCGAGGCGGTAGAGCCGCTCGTAGTCGAGCTCGCGCATGCCGACGTCGTGGAGCAGGCCGGCGAGCGCGGCCTGCTCGGCGCGCTCCCAGCCGGCACCCGCCGCCCGGACCATCTGCCAGCACAGGCGCGACACCGCCAGCGAGTGCACGAGCAGGTCCGGATAGCGGCTCTCGCCGGGCTCGAGCAGCCGGCGCGCCAGGCTGCGCCGTGCCGAGCGCAGCGACGACCGCCGCTGCGCCGCCGCCACCTCGCGCTCGAGCCGGTCCAGCACCGAGGCCGGCTCCTGGGCGCCTTCCGCGCCGACGACCGAGAGGATGAGCGACCAGCCGCCGTCGTGCATTGCGACCTCGGAGGAGATCAGCGACGGCCGCAGCTGCTCCTCGCCCACGCGCAGCCGCCGCCACTGGACGGTCCAGGCACCGCCCCGCGGCAGCTTCGCGCCGCAGCCGGCGAGCGCCTTGCTCTGGTGCACCTTGATGGCGGCCGCGTCGCCGTCACCCGCCTCGCTGCCGGCCAGCACCAGGGTGGTGGCCGCCCCGCCCTCGGCCACGGTCACCGCGACCGCGTAGCTTGAGTCGCGGAGGACGGCGTCGGCGGCGGCCTCGACCAGCTCGGCCAGCGCCGGCTCATCGAGGAGCTCGGCGGCCGCCCGCGCAACGGCCGGCGGCGCCTCTTCCTCGGGCTCGGCGGCGACCTCCGGCGGGTGCTCGAGCGAGCGGATCAGGCCGAGCTCGCCGACCAACGCGAGCAGCACGTCCGCGATCGCCGCCGCGCGCTGCGCGTCAGCCGATTCGAACGGCTGCTGGCCGCCCTTCTCGCGGCCCTCGACCAGGCCGATCAGCCGCCCGCCGGCGACCAGCGGGGCGAGCACCAGCCGCTGCACGCCGGCGGCGCGCAGCCACGCCGCCAGCGCCGGCGTCTCGTCGGGATGGTTGACGATGACTGGCCGCTCGGCGCCGGCCGCGACCACCACCAGCGGGTCCTCGAGCTCGAGGCGGGCCGGGGGCGCGTCGCCGCGCCCGAAGCCGTAGCGCACGGCGAGCTGGAAGCGGTCGGACGGCGCGCGCAGGTAGAGCGCGGCCCTCGTGCAGTGCACCTCCTCGAGGAAGCGGTACAGCACCTCCTTCAAGGACCGCTCGACATGCGGCGTCCAGCCAGGCATCCGGTCGATCATCCCGCTCGTCTCTCGACTCCTCGACCCTCCACTGTAGCACCCGCCTGCGCGCGCCGGTTTCGAGATAGAATGCCGCGATGATGCCCGCGCTGCTCGCCGTGGTCCTGGCCGCGTCCGCGGCGACCGCGGCGCCGATCGTCGTCGAAACCGCGCTCGAGGGCGACATCCTGACCGTCGATTTCAGCCTCACCGAGCCCCTGCCGGCGACGATGGAGGCGGCGCTGCCGACCGGCGCGGTCGTCGAGGTGCGCTACCAGGTGCGCCTCAGGGCCACCCGCAAGATGTGGTGGGACAAGAAGATGTGGACCGGAGAGGCGGTCGCCAACGCGGTCTTCGACCCGGTCATCGGACGCTTCGAGTGCGCGCTGGTAGTCGACGGCGTGATCGTCGCGAGCCACGAGGTCGAGACCGTCGACGCCGCCCGCTCGTGGCTCACCGACCCGGCCCTGGTCCGCTTCGCGCTGCCCCCGGACCTCCAGCCCCGCCCGCTGTGGGTCCGGGTGCGGGCGGTCTTCTCCTCCTCCACCAAGTGGCTGTTCTTCCCGGACGTCGAAGGCACCGAGTGGGTCGAGGCGCCGATCGCGGTGCCGGCAGGGGAGGTCGCGCCGGCCGGGCCCGGCACCACCGAGGGCTGAGCGATGGCCAACCTGGTCGAGGCCTGGAACCAGCATCGGCGCCAGAACCGCTCGCTGGCCGCCGGCTTCGTCATCCTGCTCGTCCTCTCGGCCGGCGCCTTCTACCTCCTCCAGCGGACGCAGGCCGCCTCGCCCGAGGACCTCACCAACCGCCTGCTCTTGTTCGTGCTCTGGTACCTCGACATCTCGCTGATCCTGATCCTGACCTTCATCCTGGTCCGCAACCTGACCCGGCTGATCGCGGAGCGGCGGCGCGGCGTGCTCGGCAGCCGCTTCCGGACCAAGCTGGTGCTCACCTACGTCGTGCTGACCTTCGTGCCGGCGATCTTCATCTTTCTGATCGCCACCAACATCCTGCAGCGCTCGATCGATCAGTGGTTCTCGTCGCCGGTCGAGGACACGTTGCGCAGCGGCGCCGCGGTCACCGTGCAGGTTCGCGAGCTGATCGAGCAGCGCCTGTACCGCCAGGCCCAGGTCGCGGCGGACGCGCTCGCCGGGGACGATGTGCCCGACCTGGCCCGGCTGCGGACCACGATGGGGGTCGACCTGCTGGCGCTGTTCGAGGGCGCCCAGCTGATCGAGGCGGTCAGCGATCCCCGCACCATTCCGACCACGCCGCCGCCGCTGCGCTGGGAGGAGCTGCCGCCGTCCGGCGTCCGCGCCAACCGCTGGCGAGGCGGGCTGCTGGTGCGCGGCTGGGCCCCGGTCGCCGACGCCACGGCCGTGATCGTCGTCGGCGACATGCTGCCGCGGCAGCTGCTGCTCGACCTCGAGAGCACCACCGCCGCCCACGCCACCTTCCAGGAGATGAAGCTGCAGCGGGGAACCGTCACCTCCACCACCATCCTCGTCTTCCTGGCGGTGACGCTGCTGCTGCTGTTCGCCACGGTGTGGGTGGGGCTGTTCCTGTCCCGGCGCTTCACCGAGCCACTGCTCGCGGTCGCCGCCGCCACCCGGCGGGTGGCCGAGGGCAACCGGCTCGAGGAGGTGACGAGCCCGGCCAGCGACGAGGTCGCCGTGCTGGTCGACTCGTTCAACGCGATGGTCCGACGGGTGCGCGCCACCGAGGCCGAGATCCTGGCCTCGAACCAGGAGCTCGCGACCCTGCTCGCGACGGTGCCCACCGGCGTGCTGACCGTGAGCTCCGACGGCGGCCGCTTCCGGCCCAACCCGGCGGCGGCCCGCCTGCTCAGCGAGCCCGACTGGGCCGGCACCTGGCGGCCGATCGAGGAGCTCGACCGGCGCGGGTTCGCGCCCCTGCACGATCGCCTGCGGCCGGGACGGCCGACCGACCTCCGCACCGAGCTCGACCTCGAGATCGGTGGCTCGCTGCGGCACCTCGAGGTGGCGGTCAAGCCGCTCCCCGGCGGCGGCTCGGTGGTCACGCTGGATGACCTCACGGTGCTGGTGCAGGCCCAGCGCCAGGCCGCATGGAGCGAGGTCGCCCAGCGCATCGCGCACGAGATCAAGAACCCGCTGACCCCGATCCGGCTGTCCGCCGAGCGCATGCAGCGCTGGGCGGGTCGCCTCGAGGGCCAGGTCCGCGACATCGTCGACTCGTCGTGCGAGGCGATCATCGCCCAGGTGACGGGCTTGAAGCAGCTGGTCGACGCCTTCCGGCTCTACGCGCAGATGCCGCGGGTCGAGCCCCGTCCGAGCTCGGTCAGCCAGATCGTTCGCGAGGTGGGGTCGCTCTATGACGGCGTGCGCGAGGAGCTCGACGTCCGCATCGAGATACCGCCCGCCGAGGTCTTCGCGATGGTCGACCCGGCCGCCCTGCGCCAGGCCCTGGTCAACCTGGTCGACAACGCGGTCGATGCCGTCAAGGACCGCGGCGCGATCACGATCTCGCTGGCGACCCACGGCGACGGGCTGGTGCTCGAGGTGGCCGACACCGGTGTCGGGCTGCCGGTCGAGGACACCGAGACCCTGGTCCAGCCCTTCTACTCCACCAAGGGACAGAGCTCCGGCATGGGTCTCGCCATGGTCCACCGGGTGGTCACCGACCACGGCGGCACTCTCGAGCTCGCCAACCGGCAGCCCGGCGGCGCGCTGGCCAGGATCACGCTGCCGGCGGCGATCGTCGACGGCGTCGCTCCGACGATCGCTCCCTCGGTCTGACACCGCCGCGCGCTGTTCCCGCTTCCGCTTCCGCGCCCCGCACGATCCCGTCCCCGTCCACGCTCGTTCGCCCCGTCCTCGAAGACGCTTCGCGCCGATTCTCCGGAGGCGCTCCCCGGGGGTGCCACCTTGGGCGATTCCGGGTCTCCAGCACCTCTTCAGGAGGAACGTCACCCCCGGAATCGCCAAAAATGGCACGCCCGCAGGACGCGACCTTCTCGCGCCCGCCTCGACCTCGGGAGCGGGCAGTGACCCACCTCCCTGTGATGCCGCTCGTTGACCCTTCCCTGGGCACTTGTTACCATCCGGGACATGGCGTACTTGGGCAATCGTGAGCTCTCGATCGAGGCTCAGGACCGTGTCATGTCGGCCTTCCGGAAGGTCATCGCCAACCTCCAGCAGCGGCAGCGCGAGGAGGCGCTGATCGGGCTGGAGTTCGTGCTTCGCATCGACCCGCTGTTCCGCCCCGCGCTCGAGCTCCAGCGCCAGCTGCAGGGGGGCGCCGAGGCGATCGACCTGTCGGACCTCATCGCGCAGATCGAGGCGCCGACCACCGACACCATCAACGAGCTGCTGATCGAGGCGGTCGAGGACTTCAACACCCGCGACTTCATCGCCGCCAAGTCCAAGGTCGAGCGGGTCCTGCTCGAGCTGCCCGGCCACCAGGAGGCGCGCCGACTGCTCAACCAGCTCCAGGAGGCCCTCAAGGTCGAGCAGCAGGTCGGCCAGTTCCTCATCCAGGCGCGCGAGGCGCTCGCGATCGGCGATCCGCAGGAGGCCGCCAACTTCGTTCTCATGGCGCAGGCGCTCGATCCCCATCACGGCGGGATCGCACCGACGCTGCAGGAGATCTATGCCAGGAGCGGCGCGCAGCCAGCCGACCTGCCGCCGAGCCGGCCCGCGCCCCGCGGCGGCGGGCCGCCTCCGCCGCCGGCCAGCGCCGCCGAGCCGCCGTGGGGCTCGGCCGGCGACGAGCTGTTCGGCGACGGCATCGGCGCGGCCGAGTTCCCGGGGCCCGACTTCGGGCCGGAGCCGCTGACCGACACCCTCGACATCGACCTCGGACAGCCGGCGGTCGACCTCGGCCCGCTCCCCGGCGACGACGTCTCCGACCTCTTCGACGCCAGCGCGCGTCGGCCCGGCGTCCCGCCGCCAACCGACCAGCCGGTGGTCGCCCAGCTGCTCACCCGGGGAACCGCCGCCCTCGACGCCGGCCAGTACCTGGCCGCGATCGACGCCTGGTCTCGGATCTGGCTCGAGGACCCCACGAACGAGGACGTCGGCCCGCGCGTGGCCGAGGCCAAGAAGCGGCTCGAGCAGGCGGGCCGCGAGCTCGAGCACCTGCTGTTCGAGGCCGAGGACGCGCTGATCGGCGGCGACTCGGACAAGGCCCTCGAGCTCGTCAACCGGGTGCTGACGAGGAACCCGGGCCACCGCGAGGCGATCGCGCTGCACCGGCGGCTCAGCGGCGAGCCGGAGGCGGCCGCCGCGCCGCCCCCGGTCGCGGCGCCTGCCGGGTCAGCTCCCGCGGCCACCGCCAGCCCCGCCATGCCGGACCTCGAGGAGGACCTGTTCTCGGAGCCCTTCGCCGACCTCGAGGCGACCGCCGAGGAGCGGCCGTTCGAGCCGGCCTTCACCCAGGCCGGCGCGCCCGCGGTGGCGCAGGCCCCGCGGCGGATGCTCGCGATCTCGCCCCGCACCCTGGCGCTGGCGGCACTGGCCGCGGTCGTGCTGGTGATCGCGGCCCTGGTCGGCGTCAAGCTCATCCTCTCCGCCCGCCAGCCGAGCGCCGAGAACGATGTCGACATGCTGCGCACCGAGGCCAACAAGCTGTACACAGAGGGCAAGCCGGCCGCCGCGCTCCAGCTGGTCGAGCGCTTCCGGCCGCGCAAGGAGGGCGACGAGGAGGTGCTCAGCGTCCTCCGCGCCAAGTACACCGCCGCGCTCGCCACCCCGACCCCGACGCCGGTGCCCGAGGTCGCGATCGAGGCGCAACGCATGCTCGCGGCCGGACAGTGGTTCCGGGCCTACGACGAGGCCCGGCAGGGGCTCGAGTCGTACCCGCGTGACGGCGGCCTGCTCGCGATCGTCGAGCAGGTCGAGGGCCGCGAGCCGCTCGCGGCCACCCTGTCGGGCCAGCTCGCCGCCCGCAACCACCGCGGCGCCGCCGGCACGGCGCGCGACCTCCTGATCAGGTATCCCGGGCAGGCGGATCTCGTCCAGACCCTCGAGCGCTCGCTGTTCAACGCCGCGCTCGGCGAGCTGCGCACCTACAACCTCACCGGCGCCCGCTCCTTCCTCGACGAGCTGACCGGCCTCGAGCCGAACGACGAGGAGGTCAACCGGGTCCTCGAGTTCATCGACAGCTACAAGGCGCGACCGGTCGACATGCAGCTCAAGGTCTTCATCCAGAGCCTCGGCGAGCGGCTGACCTGGCCCACGCCGGCGCCGCCGCCGCCCGCGGCCGCCGTTCAACCGACGCCGACGCCGGCAGCACCAGCGTGAGCCCGGAGCCGACGCCCCCGCGCGCGCCCGAGGTCCCCGACGGCTGGGACCAACTCCCCAGCCTCGCCGACGAGCCGGCCGCCACCGCGGCGCCGGGCCCGGCGGCCGGCGACCCCGGCTCGGTGATCCCGGTGATCGCCGGCTCCTGGGGCGACCTGGCGGTCATCCTGGGCCTGTCGGCCGCGACCCTGGTCGCCCTCAAGCTCGCCGGCCACGGCGCTCCGTTCGCCGCGGCTCCGTGGGCGGCCGCCGTCGCGGTGCTGTGGTGGCTGGTGGCGGCCGCGGCGCTGCTGACCGTCCGCCGGGGAACGCCCGGCATGGTCGCGGCCGGGATCTCGTTCGCCGGCGCCGTGCGGCCGGCTCGCCTGCCCTGGGTGCTGCTGGTCGCCCTGCTGCTGGCAGCCACCCTCGGTCTGCCGTCGGCCGTCGGGCCTTCCGGGTGGGCGCTACGGGTCGCCGCCGGCACCCCGCTCACCGTCAGCGGGCACGGCCTCCCGTGAGCCGAGGCCGGGCGCGGGCGGCTTCAGGATTTCCTGCGCTTGAAGACCATCCCGATGTGGTCGGTGGCGCCGGTCTTGAAGTTGATGGCGGTGATCGCCACCAGCTCCCAGCCGTCGTCGCCGAGCTCGTTGAGCTGGCTGCTGTAGTTGGGGTCGAGGCGGTAGTTCTCCGAGCGGATGTTGATGATCTTGTACTCCCAGCGAGCCGCGTCCATGCCGTCCTCCCTCCCAGGTTGCTCCAGAAGAGTGTCTGTATTGTAGCACCGGCCGGCGCACTCAGAGCTTCGTGGCTGCAGCGGCTTTCGCAGATTCGTCCGGCAACCGGCCCGGCCGATCCGGCGGCGCCCGGGGAGGCGGTGCGATGGCCCGGCTGAGCGTCGTCATCCCGGCCTTCAACGAGGCCGAGCGGCTGCCGCCGACGCTCGCCGAGATCACTCGCTACCTCGCGGCGCACCCCAGCTGGCTGCCGGCCGAGCTGATCGTGGTCGACGACGGCTCGCGCGATGGCACCGCGAACGCCATTGCCGCCACCCTGCCGGACGGTCTCTCCCTGCACGTGATCCGGCACCAGCGCAACCGCGGCAAGGGCGCGGCCGTGCGCAGCGGCTTCCTCGCGTCGCGCGGCGCCGAGATCCTGCTCTGCGACGCCGACCTGGCGTCGCCGATCGACCAGCTCGCCGTGCTCGCCGCGAGCGCGCCGGCGACGGCCGTCCGGATCGGCTCGCGCGCGCTCGACCGCAGCTTGATCGCCGTCCGCCAGCCGGGCTACCGCGACTTCATGGGCCGCGCCTTCAACCTCGTCGTCCGCGCCCTGGCGCTGCCCGGCATCCACGACACCCAGTGCGGCTTCAAGCTCTTCCCCGGCGACCTCGGCCGGGCGCTCGCGGCGGTGCAGCGGACCGACGGCTTCGCGTTCGATGTCGAGCTGCTGTTCCTCGCCCGCCGCTGGGGGACGCCGGTGGTCGAGGTCCCGGTGCGCTGGTGTCACGTCGAGGCGTCTCGCGTGCGGCCGCTCAAGCACTCGGCCGAGATGCTGCGCGACCTGACCTGGCTGCGCCTGCGGGCGGTTGCCGGGCGGCTGCCGCGGGGTCCCGAGAGCGGCCGCCGTGGCTGACGAACCGGTCGAGCCGGCCTGGCACCTCGAGCCCTTCCTCGAGCACCTCGAGTGGGAGCGCAACCTCGCCCCCGCCACCCTGCGCGCCTACCGCCGGGAGGCCGCAAGCCTGATCGACTTCGTCCGCAGCGAGCTCAGCGCCACCTCACCGGCGCAGCTGACGCCGGCCGCGATCCGCTCCTACCTCGCCGCGCTCCACCAGCGCCGCCTGTCGGCGCGCTCGATCGAGCGCTCGCTCGCCTGCCTGCGGACCTACTTCCGCTTCCTCGTCGGCGAGCGCGTCATCGCGGCCAGCCCGGCCGAGTCGGTGCCGCACGTGCGCGCGCCGCGCGGCGCGCCCGAGGTGGTCGACCGCTACGCCATCGAGGAGCTGCTCGACAGCCAGCCCGCGACGCCGGTCGGTGACCGCGACCGCGCGGTGCTCGAGCTGCTGTACGGCGCCGGGCTGCGGGTCGGCGAGCTGGTCGCGATCGACCTCGCGGACCTCCAGCTTCGCGAGCGGCTGCTGCGGGTGCGCGGCAAAGGCCGCCGCGAGCGGCTGGTGCCGTTCGGCCGCAAGGCCGCCGAGGCGATCACCCGCTACCTGCCGCAGCGGGCGCGCTGGCGCAGCGGCCGCCGGGACAGCGACGATCCGCTGCTCGTCAACCAGCGCGGCGGGCGGCTCAGCGACCGCTCGGTCCGCCGCATTCTCGACGCCGCCGTCGAGCGCACCGCG
>Ga0079037_100000736_pt1 | contig 15660 bp, 14 predicted proteins | sample Mud3Dept4metaG_FD_71479 | JGI IMG/M metagenome (GOLD analysis project Ga0079037, IMG submission 71479) | Freshwater wetland microbial communities from Ohio, USA, analyzing the effect of biotic and abiotic controls - Mud 3 Core 4 Depth 4 metaG | ecosystem: Environmental > Aquatic > Freshwater >... | reverse complement strand
GTGGTTCTCAGAAAAGGAACCGCTGCCGCCCACTACATCATGGGCGGGCCGCAGGCAACCCGGAACAATGCCTTCACCCTGGGGGTAGGGACCACCGAGATTTATGTCATGCACGGAGAAACGGCTGCAGCCGCTTCTTTCGCGCGACGCCTCGTCAAGGAGAAGGACTCGGGAAAACCTCTTGAGCCTGTGATCGAGTCCATGAATGCTCTTGTCAAACAGTACTATGATCAGTCCCGGCCCATCTACTGCGCAAAAGCGGGGCTGGTGGACGAGATCGTACCCATGAAAAAAATAAGGGATTACTTCGTCGCTTTTGCGAGAAGCTGCTATCAGAACCCGGACACGATCTGCCCGCAGCACCAGATGCTGCTGCCAAGATCCATCAAGGGATGAAGGATTTTTGATTTTAGATTGTTGATTTTCGATCTTGGAGCCTCGACGATCCGAGTTGCACATCCCAATCGCAGATTTGAATCTAAAATCGCAAATCAAAAATCTAAAATACTATGAGGGAGAAGAGCAATGAGCGAGTATGATTTGTTCAAAGTCCATCCCCGAATGCCGAAAAAGGTGAGACTCGGAGATATCACCGTCCGTGACGGTTTCCAGCACGAAGAGAGCTGGATCCCCACGGAGGCCAAGATCTACTACTTGCAGGAGCTTGCGCTGGCAGGGGTCAGGAGACTGGAAGCCACCAATCTCGGCAACCCAAGGATCATGCCCCAGTTCAAGGACGCCGAAGAAGTGCTCAAGGGAGTGAGAGATGAATTCTTCCTTAAGAGACTTGCCGGTAAAGGCATTAAACCGGAAGACATCGAATGGACGGCGGTGACCATTCGTGAGCCCGGTGTCGACAAGGCGATCAGACTGAGACAGCAGGGAATCGGTCCGGACCGTGTGCTCATGATGGTTTCGACCGACGAGCAGCACCATTTCGCAAACAGCGGCACCACCCTGCCCGAGTACTGGAAGGAAGCGGAAAGATGCATCAAGAAATGCAAGGATGCGGGCATCAAGATGTGCGGGACGGTCAGCACCATCTGGGGAAGTCCCATTTCCGGACCGACCCGGTTCGAAGATGCCGTGGAGTTTACGAAGCGGTGGCTGAGCATCGGGGCGGATGACATTGAGCACGCGGATCACGACGGATCGGCTCCTCCGAATCAGGTCTACCGCTATTACTCCATGATCCTGGACGAGATTCCCAATCCGGATCTGCACATCGGCCATTTCCATGTCACCCGAGGCTGGGGGCTAGCCAATGTTCTTGCCGCTCTCCAAGCCGGGATAGATATCTTTGAAGGGACGCTGGGCGGGCTGGGCGGTCAGCCGGCCAATTTTCTGGACCGGGTGCCTGTGCCGGGCACCGGGTCCTATTACTATAAGGATCCCAATGTGGTCGGCTTGCCCGCTTTTGAAGACATGTGCGTGATGCTCGATGAGATGGGCATCGATCTTTGCAGCATCAACGTGGATCGCATCCTGGAGCTGGGAACCCTCATGGAAAGGACTATCGGCCGGCGGCTGCGATCCGAAGCGATTCTTAACGGCAGGATTCCCAAAGAGCCAAGAGAGGAGTTCAAACGGGCAGGACTTTCGGGACTCAAGGCCAAGCTGAAAGAGCGACCGGATCAGTTCATCCCTGAGGGATGGCCTCAAAAGGCCGTTGTTCCACCGGAAGCGCTCAAAAGAAAACCCTGAACAACGCGGGGTGTCGGGTTGCTTGCCAGTGGACTCTCAGAGAGACTATCTGACCGGGAGTGTAATCTTGCGATAAAGCTCCTTATCAACAAACTCTGCCAGAGCGGAAACGTCTTCTCGCTTCAAACCAGTGTGAATCCCCTTCTCCTCGAAGAATCGGACGAGTGCTTCGGTCGGCTGATTTCCCGGAGCGCCCGTCACACACCCCCCGGTTCCCCCAAGGGACGCATCGAAGCGCCTGATACCGGTTTCATAGGCCGCCATGCTGTTCGCTATGGCCTTTTGACCGGACACATGGTGAGGATGATATCCGATTTTTTCGATGCCCTTTCCGTTTCTGAGGTTCAGGGTGTCCTCTAAAAGCTTCCGCGTGTATTCCGGATCCGCAACACCCTGGAGGTCGGACAGGGTCACGACCGTCGCGCCCAGGTCAAAGAGAAAGTCCAGGTAGCCGGCGATAGGTTTGGCCTCCACTCTGAGGACATCCCCTGTCTCAGGTTCTCGAAAGCCGAATGCCGCTGAGAGGTAGGCAACGAGCCTCACACCTCGCGAAGTGGCGTCCTTGGCAACCGCTTTATACTCGTTCAGAGTCTCCTGGATGGGACTTCCCAGGTTGAGAAGGTTATGAGCTTCCACGGCAGAGAAGAAGATGCCCAAGGAGTGGTTGCAACCGTCAGGACCAAGCCCATAGGCAAGAAAGTTCTTGTAGCCGGCTTTGTTGGGAACAAGAGTGATGATGTCGCAGGTCTCGAGCCGGCCGATGCCCCGGCCGATCTTCTTGATCGCCTCCTCGCTCATGGCAGGCGCGATGCGGGGATGAACGCATGAGAAGGCTTCAATCCCTTTGAACCCTAAGCGGATAAGCCTTTGAGCGATCTCGATTCTTATTTGCGGGGAAAAGACGTGAAGAAAAAGGGAGGGAACATTCTGCCCGTACTCCCTCAGAGTCACGTCCGTGATGATGACCCTGTTTGCGCTTTCTCCCATTGATCCAACAACGAATTAACCCATTCACCGGTTAACTCTTTCTTATTCTCATTATTCCAGTCTTCCAGTCTCCCACTCTTCCGCTGCTTACCCTTGTCGCTGTGCTCCCAGTTCCCTGATGGTGCTCTCAAGGGATTCCACATCCTCAACGTTGAGTGTAGGGAGGTTGGGCGCGATACTTTTGATCATGCCGCTCAAGACCTTCTTGGGACCGATTTCAATGAAAAGGTCAGCCCCGTTTTCAACCATTCTTTCGGTACCGCGGCGCCAGTCCACGCAGGTGTAAATCTGCTCGTAAAGCTCTTTACGAATGTGAAGGGGGTCAACGATCGCTTCGGCAGAGACATTGGCGATAACGGGCTTGTTGGCGATATAAATCTGGCTTGCTGCGAGGTCTTTTTTGAATCGATCTGCGGCAGGTCTCATCAAAGGGGTATGAAAGGGCCCTTCGACCTTCAGAAAGGTGGAGAAAAGGTTTTCCTTTTTCAGAGTCTTGGAAAGTTCCTCCAGGTTCTTCTTGAAGCCGCCGACGACAAGCTGATTCTTGGTGTTGTTGAGCGCTATGTGGACTTGGGCCTCCTTTGTCAGGCTTTCTATTCTGCTTTGTTCGAGTTCGCCTCCTTTGTTCACGATCGCCATGAGGGCCGCGTGAGGATAAGCTTCACTGAACTCGGTGATGCAGGTTGCTCTTTTGTTCACCAAATCCGCACAGGTTCTGAAATCCATGGCCCCGGCAACAAGGAGCGCGGTGTACTCGCCTAGGCTGTGACCGGCAAGAAAACAGACGTTCGGATGAACACCGACTTCCTCGCACATTTCTTTAAAGATCCGGTAACAGGCATAGCCCGTAACCATGACCGCTGGCTGAGTGTAGATAGTCCTGTCGAGGTCCGGCTTGTGAATAATGCTGGTGCCGGGAATCGGTTTCTTAAAGCATTTCTCGGCAATGTCATAACCCAGCACGGAACCGGCTTCATCATAAATGTCCCTGACCAGTTTGAATCGGTCGTGGAAATCTTTTCCCATTCCGACATACTGAGATCCTTGTCCCGGGAAAATCAGCGCGACTTTCTTATACTCCATGTTTCAACTCCTTCCTTAGCGATCGGGAAGTTTTGTTCACAGGAGGGCGCGGAATGCCTCGCCCGTGTTTGGGCAGAAGGAATGATACACTGAAAGCCCTTTTTTTGGAAGGCCCAAACAAGGTTCTTTCGTAGAGGGTTGCCTATGGTCAGGGCAGAGGTTTCGCCTCGTCAATCAACATGATGGGTATGTCATCTTTGATCTCGTAAAGCAGTTTGCACTTGTCGCAGATGAGCCCGTTTCCCGCTTCGTTCAGGTAGATGTCCCCTTTGCATTTGGGGCATGCCAGGATATCAAGAAGTTCTTTACTGATTGCCATAGGAGCTCTCCTTCCATTGTAACAGTTTAGCTTTTTGAAATGGATGGCCTTTTCCTGTAACTATTTCAAAACGCTAAACCGTTACCTTCAATTAAGAGGTTTTGCGTAAGGGTTGATCTCCATCTCCGCGTCCCAGGATCCAGCGCACAGCGTCCAGAAGATCCTCTGCGATGTGTGCGGGCTTCGTGGTTTTCTGAGGTAGGATATACTCGATCTCCCCAAGCCCATAGCCTGTTTTGACCAGGATACCCTTGATCCCGGCTCTGTGAGCAAGTTCCATGTCGGAGCACATGTCTCCCACGACAAAGGATCGCCGGAGATCGATCTCAAAAGACCTGGCCGCCTGCTCTATGAGACCGGTCTTGGGCTTTCTGCAATCGCAGTCACGGGAGAACTCCGGAACAGACCCTGCAGGGTGATGGGGGCAGAAAAAAACTCCGTCGATGATCCCCTTTTTCTCTTTGATCCGGGAGACCATGAGGCGGTGAATGGTCTCCACAAGATCCATGGGGTAATAGCCCCGCGCCACTCCGGACTGGTTTGAGACCACAAGGACGAGAAACCCGTGACGGTTGAGCATCCTTATGGCCTGAGGAACGCCGGGAATCATTTTGAACCGGCTCACATGGTTGATGTAGCCCATTTGCTCATTAATGGTGCCGTCGCGATCCACGAATACCGCAGGTTTTTTCATTTCCCTTCAGTCTCCCAAGCAGTAACAAATGACAAGTAACGAGTGACAAGTGACAAGTAACAAGTAACAAGTAACAAGTAACAAGTAACAAAACGTTAGTATAGAACATCCGGAATCAAGAATCCAGTTGCTGGCACGAAGAAGGCAATTCACAGAAGGCCGAATCCAGAAGACAGAAGACAGGAGCCAGTAGACAGAATAGTAAACTCATGGTCTCTGTCCCTTTGTCCATGACCCATAAGACACCGCATTTCAACTCGAATCACTCGGCCTCAAGCGCAGCACTCCTCAAGTCGCGCATTAGCGGGACGCTCCTTGAGCCCCGCTTCAGGCGGGGCGGTCTTCAGTGTAAACGATCCGGCGGAGGTCCTCCATCTCCCTCCACACATCGTCCGGCTGCACAGTGAGAAGACACCGGTAACCGACAGGACACTCAGGCTTCAAGCAGGGAGAGCATTCCATGTCCTGTTTCACAATCCTCGCGTTCTTGCCGCGTGGCCCTGTGGCGACAGGGTCCGTCGATCCAAATATCGCAATGGTGGGCACATTCAGAGCTGCTGCGACGTGCATCAACCCTGAATCATTGCTCACGAACACTTGGCATCGTTTGATGAGGGCCAAAGCATCTCCGAGCCCGGTCATGCCGCAGCAATTGACCGCTCCAGGCGCCGTTGCAGAGATCAGGGTTTCTCCAAGTTCTTTCTCTTTTTCAGTCCCTATGACCACCACCCTGGCTCCCCACTCTTTGATCGCTCGTTTACCAATGGCGGCAAAGCGTTCAACAGGCCATCGCTTTGCAGGGCCATAGGCTGCGCCGGGACTGATCCCCACAAGCAACTCCTGATCTTTGATTCCCCTGGAGGCGAGGATCGCTCTGACGCGGGTGACGGCTTGAGGGTCGGCTCTTAGCACCGGGTCCCTGGTCGGTGCGTCCCAGCCGATAGCCCTCAAGAGGGTGAGGTAGTATTCTACCTGATGGAGTTTAAGCACCTCAGTCCCTCTCACCACGGAGTGGGACAGAAGAAACCCTCTCCCATCCGTATTGTACCCAACTCGGATCTTGATTTCACCGAGGCGTGCGATAAGAGCAGCCTCGAAGGCGTTCTGAAAAAGGACGGCCATGTCAAAGTGAAGACCGCGTATTGCGCGAATGACTCTTAGGAATTCAGAAGAGTCTTTCCAGACTCCATGCCCTCTTTTGTAGGGAATTACTTCGTTGACCGCCGGATGGCTTTCGTAAAGAGGGAGCACCCATGGTCTTGCAAGGACCGTGATATGGGATTCCGGGAAGTTCTCTCTTACCGCTTCAAATGCGGGCATGCTCATCACGGCATCGCCCACCCAATTCGTTGCCCGGATAAGGATCCTGCTGATCTTTGATTTATCTATGGGCAGAGCTCCGCGAACTTTGTTCATCTTGGCATAGACCGATGGTAACAGTTTAGCTTTTTGAAATGGATGGCTGAGGCCATGGGGGTCTCCCTCAAAACAGAAAACGAAGAGTGATCGGGAAAAATTTCGCAGATAAGAGGCAGCGAAGGCGGGCGGCGAGGTTTTACCGGCACCTCCATGCAGAGTTCTAGATGGCGAGTTCCCCGATAGCCTTCCGCCCGCCTCACCCATGACCTAAAGCTGGACACAGTGCTGTGGCTTCTTCGTTGTTCTATTTTGAGGGAGACCCCCATGGCCTTTTCCTGTGACTATTTCAAAAAGCTAAACTGTTACGACCGATGAACCCCATCAACCCGTTAACGAAAATACCCCGGCGGCAGTGGACAATAATTTTTCGTCTTCCATCGTTTGTGAAACCAGAAATACTGTTCAGGGTGCTCCCTGATGTGTCGCTCGATGATGCTCGTGAAAAGAGCGGTGTTTTCCTCGACATCCCTGAGCTTGTCTCCTGTTCTGATCAGATCGACTTCCTTTCCAATCATAATCCGATAACGGCCGTCTTTTGCTTTTGCCGAAAAGATGGGGACAACGGGAGCACCGGTCTTCAACGCGACAAGAGCTAATCCCTTGTTGGTGCATGCCGGCCGGCCGAAGAAATTCACAAAAGCCCCTTCATACCAGTCCACGTTCTGATCCAGCATGATGCCGATGATCTTGTTGGCTCTGAGGCTCGTCAGGAGCTTTCTCATGGATCGTTGCTTGGGGATGATCTCGGTGCCAAACCGGGACCGAAGGTCAATCATCAATCTTCCCAAAGGCTCGAAATCCATGGGTCGCGCCACCACTGCGGTATTTCCAAAGCGGATGGCGCTGACAGTAGATACAATCTCCCAGTTGCCGAGGTGACCTGAGAAAGCAAGGACTCCTTTTCCTTTCTTCAAAGCATCAAGAAAATGCTCTTCTGACTCGAATACAGCATATCTGCGAAGATTCCCGGGATTGAGCCTCACGGCGTGCGGGAATTCAAGGAACATCTGCCCAAAGTGGATATACACTTTCCTGAGAAGTCGCTTTGCCTCATCTGCGCTCATCTCGGGTCCGAAGCTTTGAATGAGATTGTCAAGAGCGACGGCTTTCCTGCTCATGGGGACCAAAAAGGCAAGGTTGCCCACGATCTTGCCTGCGAACTGCGCAACCGGGAGCGGGATGCAAGACACCATTCGGATGAAAAGCCCCAGGAGCCTGTAAGTTACATTGGCAAGCATGCTTCCCTGGCCTTTCCTCTGACCATGTCAAAAAAAGTCTCAGCCCCTGAGATAATCTGGAATCGAACCGTGAGATAGCCGAGGTGGTTCTCTGTCGGGGCCAGCTGCCCGAGGCGAACATAGTCCTTCTCGGTGGTGATAAGAAGATCGGCACGGAGCCTGTGCCTTTCGGCGACCAGTTCCTGGTACTCAGATCGAACAAAGCCATGATGGTCTCTAAAGCCCTTGAAAAGGGCAATCTCAGCACCGAGCTTGATGAGGGTATCTCTGAACCCTTCAGGTTTTGCGATTCCTGCAAAACCCACGACCCGTTTCCCTCGGATGAAATCCGGAGCATGGGTATGGCCAAGGTTTGGAAGAACAAGACTTTCCGGCACGTGCTCGCTCTGGAACGCAGGCTTGGCCCCGAACTTCTTCCTGAGATAGTTCATCATGATGAGGCTTGTCCCCTGGCCAGTCCGCGTGATGATGAAAACGTCTGCCCTTCGCAGGTGATCGACCGGTTCCCTCAGGGGTCCACGGGGGAGAAGGTGCATGTTGCCGAAAGGGCTGGTTGCATCCAGCAAAACAAGGTCGAGGTCCCTTTTGAGGCAGATGTGCTGAAATCCATCGTCCAGGATGAAGAAGTTTGAGCCGTGCCGCTCAGACGCAAGGAGGCCCGCTTCATAGCGAGCCTTCGATAGGACCACCGGAACCCCTTGAAGCTTCCTTGCCAGCAGATAAGGCTCATCCCCTGCCTCCGCCGGAGTGCAGTAGAGATGCTGTCCGTCCGATACTTCGAAGGTCTTGCCCCCATGCTTTCCGCCGTAACCCCTGGATAGAATTGCCGGACGGTATCCTTCCTTGAGTGCCCACTCCGCGATCATGGCCGCTGCCGGAGTCTTGCCCGTTCCACCCACAGTCAAATTTCCGATGCTCAGCACAAATCCCGGCAGCTCTTTCCTTTTTTTCTTTTCGTAGATCTTGATCCTGATCCTGACGGCAAGACCGTACAGATAGGATAAACCTGCGAGAGGAATCATCCCTGGAGAAAGAGTTCTTTTTTCATGAATCCTTGGCCAGTCAGTCATAGAAGGTTTTCTATCTCAGTCTTACGCCTTCCCTCTTTGGATGCTCGCCTCTTTTCGGAGAGTCTTCGGACAAAAGGTGCGTTAGGATTGTTGAGATAGTTAGTTGAGATTTCGCAATCTTTACCCTATATTAAATAAACGATAAGAGAAGCTAACACAAGATTTTTCAGTGGATAGGAAGATGAACGGAACAAACCGAAAAGACATCAAAAAGGGAACGCGGGTCAAAGTGGTAAGGAAAGAGGATCAGCGATCCGGAAAATTGACGGAAGGGATCGTCATGAATATTCTCACCAATTCGGCGGTCCACCCCCACGGAATCAAGGTGCGCTTGGTCAGTGGAGTTGTAGGCCGGGTGAAAGAAATAATTGAGGGACACTCTTAAGTAAATCAATTGACAATCGCCATCCGCTTCGCATAGCGTGGAGAACATGCCAAGATCCGCGCGTCTTGATGCTCCAGGGGTTTTGCACCATGTCATCATCAGGGGCATGGAGCGCAGGAGCATTTTCAGAAACAAACTGGACCGGGAAGATTTCCTCAGACGGCTGGGCAATCTCCTGGAACAAACACGGACGGCCTGTTATGCCTGGGCTCTTCTCCCCAACCATGCTCACCTGCTCCTCAGGACCGGCTCGGTGCCTCTAGCGACGGTGATGAGAAGGCTGTTGACCGGCTACGCCGTCAGCTTCAATCATCGTCACAGAAGACAAGGAGGTTTGCTTGAAGACAGATACAAATCCGTTGTTTGTCAGGAGAAACCCTATCTCAAGGAGCTCGTTCGCTACATTCATCTAAACCCCCTTCGAAAAGGAATCACTCTGTCCCTGGCTCAGCTTAGCGTGGATGCATGCTCAGGGCATAGCGCCATCATGGGTAACAAGAATCGACCCTGGCAGGATGTGGGGTTTGTTCTTCATTCCTTCGGGAAAAACGCGGGCCATGCCAGGAGGTCCTATCTGACCTATGTGAAGGCAGGCATTGGGCAAGGGAGACGCGACGACCTCAGAGGGGGAGGTTTGATCAGGAGCCTGGGCGGTCGGACCGAGATGAAGCGGGCACAATCAAAGGGGAATCGTCACGTCAAAGGGGATGAACGAATTCTGGGGGACTTAAAATTTGTAGATTCAATCCTTAGCAAAGCGAGAGACCGCACCTCAGTCCACAAGGAGGTGACACGGCGCGGATTTGATCTCAAACGGGTTGCGGATAGAGTCGCTAGGGTTTTGGGATCAGAGGTAAAGCAGATTTACGCAGCGGGACGAGAACAGGATCAGGTCCAAGCGAGGGACTTATACTGCTTCTGGGCGGTTCGGGAGTTAGGACTGTCTTTGACCGACTTGGCGAGACGGCTTGGAATGAGCCCGGCAGGGGTCGGGTACGCAGTTCGAAGAGGCGAGGCGCTTGCGCAAAAAAAGAGATATCGGCTGGCAACGTAAAAATTTTGTTTACCTGAGGGCGTGCCCAATACTCATTGAGGAGGGCCTCAAGGGGGCCCGAGTTAGACCTTCAGGGGAAGTTCAATGATGAACCGGGTGCCCTGAGGTTCTTCATCCTGAACCCGGATAGAACCGTTGTGATCGTTGATGATGTTGTTGACAATGGCAAGCCCGAGCCCTGTGCCGTGTTTCTTCGTGGAAAAATAAGGCTCAAACACCCTGGCCTTGTGCTCAGGAGGGATTCCTTTGCCGTTGTCCGCGATCTCAATGGTTACGATTTGCTGGTCCTGGTCATAGGAGAGCCCGATGGTGACTTGGCCTTTCCCGTCAATGGCGTCCAAGGCATTGTCGAGGAGATTGATCATGACCCGTTTCATCTGTTCCCGGTCCACTTTGATCTCAGGCACCTCGCCGGCATCGTGAAACACGATGGCGACCGCTTTCTGAGCCTCTTTGTATACGTTCACCGACTCCTGGATAATCTGCTTGATGTTGTTCAGGCTCAGGTTCGGTGCAGGGAGGCGCGCGTAGCTTGAGAATTCGTTGACCAGGCGCTTCAATCCCTCCACCTGATCGACAATCATGTTCGTGCACTCTTCAAAAACTTTGCTATCCTCCTTAGCCAGGGTTGCGCCGTACCTCCTCTTGAGCCTCTGCGCGGAAAGCTGAATGGGCGTGAGAGGGTTTTTGACTTCATGGGCGATCCGCCTTGCCACCTCTCGCCAGGCTGCCATTCTCTGAGCTTTCTCAATTTCCGACAGATCTTCAAGCACAGCCACAACGCCGTGCGATTTGCCTTTGTCATCTCGCAGCACATTTAAAGAAACGAGCAGAGGAAGGGTCCTGTTTCCCACGGTCAGGCTGATCTGCCGCTTGAAGGAGCCTTTCCTTACCAGATACCGATCTTGGAAAAACTCGTTGATGATTTTGAGATGGTCCCTGTTGAGGACGTCATTGTAGTCCCGGCCGACGATACTTTCAGCTTTGAGGTTGAGCATCTTTTCCGCCGATTTGTTGAAGGTCAGGATTTTTCCCTCCGCATCGGCCGAGATGACTCCTGCAGCCACATTGGCAAAGACGATTTCCATATTGAGCCGCCGCTGCTCAAGTTCCACGTTGCTTCGGATGAGTTCCCTGTTTGTTTCCTCCAGTTGCATTTTGCTGTTCTTGAGGTCCATCGTCATCTGGTTGAAGGAGTTGACCAGGACTCCGATTTCGTCCTCTGCATGAAGATCAATGAAAACATCGTAATCCCCTGATGCAATGCGATGGGTGCCTTCCGCCAACTCCTGAATGGGCACTGTAATTCCCTTGGAAAGGTAAAGGCCGAACCACACGGAAGCAAAGATGATCAGCAAAGTCACAATGGACAGGGTGATGAAATGGATGGTCTTAATCGGCTTCTTGAGCAGCTTGAACTGCTTGAATTCGTCAAGCCCGCTGGGAAGCTCGTTGAGCCGGTTGACGAGATCTCCTGGAATAAATTTCTGGGTGACCACAAGCCCCACGACCGCCTTGGATTCGGTTCTGGAGAATATGGGGATAATTCCACTGACCAGTTGGCCGTGCGTGGAAGTCTGGATTTCTTGGGCATCAGTCCCTTTTTCAAAGCTTTTCCTCAAGATATCTGCACCGGGTTCCTTGAAAGGACTCAGGTCCAGTTTCTCATCCTGGGATAACGCCCGCTGTTGCATGTTCTGGGAAAACACCCGGATGGAGGCCAACTGATATTCTACACGTTTCTCATTGATGAGTTTGTCCACCTCCTCATTGCGGGACATGAGGGTGTACCCGTGGTAGCTGATGAGGCGTCCCAGCGTGTTCCCATGAGAAAGGAGTTCATCAACCACGCGGCTGTAAAAACTTTGTCCGACTTCAAGGGAGCTTTTAAGAGATCTCTCCATGGGGATCTTGAACCAGTACTCGATGGAAGTTGAAATGAACTGGACTGAAACAAAGAACAAGATGATGGTAGGCAGGAGCGACAGGGTGATGAAGGCCATGACCAGCTTTGTCCTCAGGTTGGCCCCCATGATCTTTTTTCTTCTTTCGAAGACAAGCTTGACCAGGTTCCTCATGGTCAAATAGATCAGAAGGAGAAGAAGGATGACATTAATATCAATGAGGACGAAAATAAGGATACTGTTGGCGATCGGAAGGTCCAGTCCAAGATCAAGGATTTTCATCCCCAGGTAGGCAATGAAGGGGATCAGGACAACCAGGCAGGCGATGATAATCCTTTCTCTTCGTCGTCTCCTCAAATCCTGTTTTTCAGCTTCAAGATATGCCTTCATGAACCCTAATACCTGAAGTCTACAGCGTACCAGTCGGTTTCAAAATCCCAGAGGGACAAGAAGAAGAGAACGTAATGAAGGTAAAAAGGGAGCCTTATCTTGTCCAATTGGGCCATCATCTGCAGTTGATAGCGCTTTCCTTTTTTCAGTTGATGCATCGGAACGACCTTCAGGGCCACGACCTCTGCCATCAGCTTTTTGGCCTCTTCGAAGTTCCTCGCAGTGACTTCTCTGTTGTTGTTTTCCGAAAACCTCACAGAGTAGATTTTTTTTAGGCTGTCATACTTGATGCTGTGATTGACTTCCAGATCGGCAATCTTTTTGTCCCAGATCAGGTCCCTCTTTTCATGGAGCTGGATAAAAAAAGTGAAAGTGGTCTCAAGACCGCTCTCAATGGCATTGCTCATTTCCGGGGTAAAACAGTTGTTCACCGTGAAGTAAACGAGGAGGTGGTCCCGGGTGTTGGTGACGACAAAGTCGGACAAATAGGCTTCCTTTGCCATGGCCGGCACAGCTCCGGCCAGCCAAACGATCATGATCAGCAGCAGGCTCTTTAACCCTCTCATGGACCTGAACCAGAAACGCTTCTTCCTCCGGTGATCATCCATCCGGGCATAGGGTGAAAACATAAAGAATTCTGACTAGATGGGATATTATCGGAGAGAAAAAGGAAATGCAATCAATATCCCCTGAAACAGGGACATCGCGGAAGGGACTCAACGCTTGTTAGGCGCGAATGGGGTCGGAAGAACCGAAAACCGGAACAGTAAATCTCTTCTCAGCCCACTGCTCAGGGCTGGTGATAGCAAGATCCTCCCAGGTTTTCTCGGAATGAATCAATTTCTTGAGGAGCTGGTGGTTCAGGGCATGCCCTGATTTCTTGACCACAAAGTGGCCGATCACGGGACAACCCAAGATCGCCAGGTCCCCAACGAAATCAAGAATCTTGTGTCTTACAAACTCGTCTTTGTACCTCAATCCATCTTCATTGAGAATCCGGAAGTCGTCAATCACAATAGCGTTGTCAAGAGAACCACCAAGAGCCAACCCGTTTTCTCTCAGGGTCTGAATGTCTCTCAGAAAGCCAAAGGTCCTCGCCCTGCTGATCTCCTTGACAAAATCCTTTCCGGAAAAGCGAAGTTCAAAGGTCTGGTCTCGCAGCAGGGGATGGTTGAAATCAATGGCATAGGAGATCTTCAGTTCCTGGGAGGGGTTGATGCGTATTGAGCGCCCGCCCTCGCGGATTTCCAGAGGTCGCTTAATGACAAGGAAACGCTTCGGGCTCTTCTGTTCTCGAATGCCCGAAGATCGCAACAGGAAGATGAATGGAGCGGCACTGCCGTCCATGATGGGGACTTCGGGGCCATCCAGCTCGACCCGGGCATTGTCAATACCCAACCCGAAAAAGGCAGCCATGAGATGTTCCACCGTTGACACCCTGAAGCCGTTGGAACCGAGGGTGGTGGACAGTCTTGTGTCAACAACATTCTCGAAAGCGGCCCTGATCGAGGGCCGAGAAGGGACATCCTTCCGAATGAAAGTGATCCCGGTGTCTGCCGGGGCAGGTTTAATGGTCAGGTTGACAGGATGTCCTGAATGGAGCCCAATGCCGGTGCAACTTATTTCATCTCTTATGGTTCGCTGCCTGTAATCCACGTCAAGTCCTCTTGTTCAGAGATAGATAATCACCTCAATAGTCAGCAATCCTTGTGCCAGGTCTAGAAAAAGAGAGAAAATTGATTAGAAATTTCAGTTAACATTCGAGGATTACATTGAAAATTTATTTCTCCTACCTCATAGAGAATTTCCGATAAAAGTTCGGATATGGCAAAAAAACCACACTCGAAGTCGCCTGTGACACAGTCACAGATCATGTTTTGCCTTGTACGGCAGCTATTTGAAAGATAGGATAAAGATCAAAATCCCCGATCCGGACTTATTTGTCCGACCTGTTGTAGCCTATGACTCATGCGCCTGAAATTCTATTTGCCGGGTAAAGGAGCCATCCATGCAGAGATCTTGCAAAAACCGCATCCTGCTCGTGTTCGCCATACTCGCCTTGTCGGTTTTTACTGCTTGCCATCCGCCGCTGCTGAAAGAGGCTGAAGGGCCGGAGCAAGCGCTCGTTCCCGTGCGCTGGTTTTACCCTTTTTTCGAAGATGACTTGGAGTTAGACTCCTTGCGGGAAGCTCTTGACAGAAATCTCCAGTATCTCGGTAAACTCAGTCCGGATCATGTTTTCGTCTATGGACCGCATCGATACACGTGCCGGCAAGTGATAGAGAGCCAGGCCGCTTTCATGGAAATGATCAGAACCGCTTCGGGACCAAAGGATTTGAACGAAAGGGTCAAGAAAGACTTCCTGATTTACAAGGCGGCAGGTATAGGTGGAGGAGTGCTTTTCACAGGGTATTTCGAACCGATTCTTCAAGGAAGGTTCCGGCCCGACAGCACCTTCAAGTACCCGATCTATCGAAAACCCGATGACATCATCAAGATTGACCTTTCCCTTTTTAATGAAGAGTTCAAAGGCAAAAGCATTATCGGTCGAATCGAGGGAAAAACAGTTATCCCCTATTACTCAAGACGGCAGATCGCACAGGGCTGGGCCCTGGGAGGGAGGAACCTGGAACTTGCCTGGCTCAAAGACCCTGTGGATGTTGCCTTTCTCCAGATCCAGGGATCCGGACGCCTTGATCTGGGAGAGGGCAGAGAAACTCGCGTCGGCTATTCGGAAAGAAATGGTCATCCCTATCGCTCGATTGGGCGGTATCTCATGGAACGAGGGCTGATCACCAAAGAGGAGATGTCTATGCAGGCGATCCGCCGGGTCCTTGCGCAACGGCCGGAGATGGTCGAAGAGGTATTGAACTACAATCCCTCCTACGTTTTCTTCCGGGACCTGGGAGACGGCCCCCTGCTCGGCAGCATCAACACTCCCATCACGCCTGGAAGGACGCTGGCCCTGGATTCACGGCTTTTCCCAGCCGGAGCCATGGCATGGATAAGGACTCAGAAACCGAAAGTGAACGACAGGGGTGAGATTGTCTCATGGGAGGCTTTTTCCAGGTTCGTCATGAATCAGGACACGGGCGGAGCGATCAAAGGGCCGGGAAGGGCGGATCTTTTCTGGGGGAGCGGCCCCTATGCGGAACTGGCCGCCGGGCATATGAAGCATGAAGGAGAGCTCTATATCCTGATCAAGAAACCGAATAACTAGGCACAAAGGAAGAAAGGGACAAAGGCACAAAGTAGCAGAGGGACAAAGGGATATAAGAAAAGGGCTTTTCCGCTTTGTGCCTTTGCAACTTTGTCCCTTTGTGCCTTCATAAGTCGGCTTTAGCCGACAGCGATCGACTTCAGATTGCGAATTTCGAGAAGTCGGCAACCTTGAGGAAGAGTCTTGACAGCTC
>Ga0079037_100000735_pt1 | contig 15669 bp, 11 predicted proteins | sample Mud3Dept4metaG_FD_71479 | JGI IMG/M metagenome (GOLD analysis project Ga0079037, IMG submission 71479) | Freshwater wetland microbial communities from Ohio, USA, analyzing the effect of biotic and abiotic controls - Mud 3 Core 4 Depth 4 metaG | ecosystem: Environmental > Aquatic > Freshwater >... | reverse complement strand
CTCACCTTGACTGTGAGGGTGCTTCCGCGGGTACTCGTATGAATGTTGGGGGGCATGGGGCGTCTCCTCCGAAGGTGTGTCTTATCGTTGTGTGAGCTACGGCGGTCCTGCGTGGGCATAGACCACGACAGGCTCGTCGGTATCTCCTTCGTTCGAATTGCGGCGGGCCCGTCGATGGAACGGGGTCGAGCTTGCAGAGTAGCTGCCGCGCATTGATCGGCAACCGTGCCGCGCTCGCCACATCGCGTGTTACGAATTGGCAAAGCCGATCATGAACAATGACTTGCCAGTCACCGCTGGTCGTGCGCGTACGGAAATCCGCGGTGTCTTAAAGATATCCTTAATCGTTGCTGCTGCATCGCTGCGGAGGTATTCGGTGCCTCGGCAGTGACGAGCCTTCGTACGCCGCCTGCCTGACACTGGCGGTGGCGCTTCGCCGGGGGCTAAAGGAACGACTAGATCGGTTGGCGATGGTCACGAGTCGCGTGAAGGTCGCGCGAATTTCGCGCTGGCAACGGGTTGCCTAGGCTTTTCTCAGGGCCGGCGACGGCCCCGCTGTAGCGGCATTCCGCTGACACAACGCTCATTGAGGTGAATTGCCATGACACGACTAACGACTGCACTGCTGATCACGACTTTTTCAGGCATCGCCTCTGCCGGCGACATCTACAACGGCTTGGCGCGCGGCAATCCGGATCTCTACCCGCACGATCTGTCCGGAGGCGGCTCGCGATACGGCGGCACGGTGGCTTCGCAGAGGATCGGCGTCCAACCCGGCGTCGGCGACATCGGGATGAGCTCGAGGTCGCAAGGGGCCGGCTGGGTCACGTACTACCAGTCCGAGCGGTTTCGCCACTATCACGACTGGGCCCGAGGAAACGGTGATGTCTATCCGGAGGGCTTCGCAGGGACACGCACGCAGGGCTACCTGAGGACAGGTATGCAGCCGGGCGTCGGTGACACGGGGATGGGCAGTCGTTACTACGGCTACCCGGCACCGCTGTCCGAGGACAAGCCGTTCAAGCCGACGGTCGAAACCTTCGGTCAGTAACGCGAATCCACAATCACCGCGCGGTGACGAGGCCACAGGAGCCGGCCGGGACCGGCTCCTGTGGCTCATGGGGCGCTATCCTTATCTCCAGACGGTCCATCCGCGAGATTCCCCATGGCGCAGAATCGGCGCTCGGCAGATGGGCGCCCCCGGTTCGGAGAGCGACGAGCGAATGTCGTGCGCTCGGGCGTCTGCGAGGGCTGGGTGACGGCTCTTGCTGCGCTTCTTGCGTCGGCTGTGCTGGTGCTGCCCTTCGGATCACTGTCGCGCGACGTCGGGGCTGAGCCCGTCCAGGAAACCGGCTCGTCCCTGGTGAGCGACGAGATCCGGCACGTTCGCGACAGCCTTGTGCCGCAGATCGAGGCCGCGCAGCGGTCCTATTCCATTCCCGGCCTCAGCCTCGCGGTCGTGCGGGGTGGCGATGTTCTCTGGGTAGAGGGGTTCGGCCATGCGAACAGGTCGCGCCGGACGCCTGCGACACCGGACACGGTGTTCAGCGCCGGCTCGCTCGCCAAGCCTTTCACCGCGCTGGCCGTGATGCAGCTGGCGGCGGCAGGCAGGATCGACATCGACCGACCGCTGCGGACCTACCTGCCGGAGCTCGCCATTCGCAGCCGCTTCGCGGCGGCTTCTCTACCGACCGTCCGGAACGTCCTGACCCATCACGCCGGGTTTCCCACGGACCTGACAAAGGGGATGTGGAGCGATGCCGCTCTGACGTCCGTCACTGCGGCGCTCGGCGAGGAGTACATGGCCTTCCCGCCGAATCTCGTCTTTTCGTACTCGAACGTGGGCTACACCCTGCTCGGGCACGCGGTGCAGCGGATCACGGGCGAGCCCTACGCACTGTACATGGACCGGGCAATCTTCGGGCCGTTGGGAATGACACGCACAGCCGTCGGGCTTTCTCCCGACCTCGAGCCACGGCTCGCGCAGGGTTATCGCGACGGCCGAGAGGTCCGGCGCCTGCCCATCCGCGACCTGCCGGCGCTGGGGCTGTACACGACAGCGGCGGACCTCGGGCGGTTCATGAGGGCTATTCTCAGCGGTGAGCCGAAGGTGATCGCGGAGCGGATCTGGCGGACGATGCTCGAGCCGCAGAACCGCACCGTCGCGCTGGACCTCCACATCATGGTCGGCCTCGGGTGGTTCCTGGAGGCGGGTACGATCCCGGGGGCCGGCTTGGTTGCCCGGCACGGTGGTACGACGCTCGCCTACAGCAGCGAGCTGATCCTGTTGCCGGAGCAGCGCCTGGGTGTCGCGGTGCTGGCGAACAGCCGCGACTCGCGAACGGTCGTCGCCACACTGGCGGAAGAGATTCTCGCGCGGCTGCTGGAGGCAAAGGTCGCCGAGCCGTCGCGGCTGACCGCGCGGATCAGCCGCAAGCTCCATCAGGCCAGGCTCGCCGACATCGAAGGCAGCTATGCGACCGACTTCGGGCTCGTCGTCATCGACCCGGAGAAGCATCAGATGTGCGCGTGCCTGATGGAGCAGGTCTTCGACCTGATCGAGTACCCGGACGGCTGGTTCGGCCTGGCGACCGCCACCTCGCTGCCCGACGCCATGGGGCCGCTCGTGGGCGCGCAGTTCCGTGCCGAGCAGATCGGTGGACGCGAGGTCATCGTCGCGACGACCGGCGACCAGCGGATCGTGCTGGGCGAAAAGGTGGCCGCGAGCGCAATCCCCACCGCCTGGGTCGAGCGGGTCGGCAAGTACGAACTGCTCAACCCGGACGACGGGTTTCCCCTCACCGACCCGCAGCTGCAGATTCGCCAGGGACGGCTTTGCATGAGCTACAAGCTGCCCATGCTCTCGGACCAGGCCATACAGGTGCCGTTACAGCCGGTCTCGGACACGGAGGCGATCATCCTCGGCCTCGGCAGGACGCGCGGGGAGACCCTGCGTGCAGTGACGGCGAACGGCGAAGAGCGGCTGCGCTATTCAGGGTTCATCGGGCGCAAGCTGCCGGGTGGTGGATAGGCCGCCGATGGCCTGCCTCGCGGTGCTCCGGTGCCCACGTCGGGCGTTTCGCCGTCGAGGGCCTCCGGCGGTGCTGCGACCCGGAATCGCAGGCGCGTCGCCGCGCCATCCGCCGAAACCACGATCAAGCCGTTCTCGTTGCCCCGGAGGTCTCAGGTGAGCGTTAGCTGGACGACGCCCCTCACCGGGTGATCGACGTGCGCTTTGGGACCTCGCGCCGTGATGACGAGATCGGTACACCGACCGTGTTCCTCGGTGGCTGATCTCGTACGGGCCAACCGCGAGTGCGGGTGCAACCAGGAAGAAGCCGAAGAGCAGTGGGAGGAAGAGAAAGAGGTCGGATTGACCACCATCCACATGACGCGCGACGCGACAGCGCCTTTCGGGTTGGTCCGCACTCCTGAGGAATCCCCGAGTAGGGCAACCACGCGTGATGTCCTTGAACAAATTCTTGAGTACAGCGTTCCGCGCGTTGGTCGCCGGTCGACGTCTTACGCATTCAGCCCGTGGATGTGCCAGCCGACGCCACCGACACCCACTTCCGGGTGCCGACGGGACACCACCTGCTCCACGTCTTGCACCCTGCTCTCGGGAACGTCGACCATCAGGACCACCTCGCCGTGGTGCAGCGGGACACTCTGCTCGTCGAGATGCGCGTGTGGAAGGCGAACGGCAAAACGCTCGCCGGTGATGAAGGTCAGCACCATGATGCCCAGAGCGAACATGGCGAGGATGGGCTTCCCGGCGTACAGCGCTGCCAGGAGTCCGACGAGCGCGATGAAGAACAGGGCCAGGTTCGCCTGCCAATAGGCCGCTTCCAGACTCCAGGTGCGGTCGCGCCGTTGTTCCACAGTGGCTGGCGGGAGATCCGCGACGGCCTGGGGATCGAGGGCGACGGCATGGATGTCGGTACGGGCAATCCCGGCGGCCAACAGCTCGTTCACCGCGCTGCGGGCCTGTCGCGGCTCAGGAAATGCGAAAAAGATCCTGCGTTCCATGGGCATCGCTCGTGTAGCACCCCGATCTCTTAGTGCCAGTGGGCGTAAAGGATCGCGGCGGTGGCCGTCACGGTTCCCTCCTCGTTGATCGGGACGCGCTCCGGACCTGAGAAAAGTCTAGCTCCGCGCTGGCGCAGCGCGGCTCACAAGGCCTCGACGACGATGCGGTTTTTCCGCGTGGCAGCCGCTGCCGTGAGCCGGGCAGGCGCCGCAGCCGCCGCACGCAGTTCGCTCGGCCTCGGCGCTCAGTCGCTCCGTCCCAGCGAACCGTGCTCGGTCACCACGACGTCCATCGGGATGTCGTGCGGCTGCGGGTGGATGGTCGCAATAGCCGCCTGGGCGTAGCCGACACCGACGACACGCGGCCGCAACGGCATGGCGGCCAGCGTGCGGTCAAAGAACCCGCCGCCGTGGCCCAGCCGATGGCAGGCGGAATCGAAGCCCACGACCGGGACGATGAGGATGTCGGGCACCACGGCCTCGGCATCGGGTCGGGGGATCGGAATGCCCCGAACGCCTCGGTGCAGCGACTCGCCGGGCGCCCAGGCCCGAAAAATGAGCGGTCTGCTGGGTGCCACGACGACGGGCAACGCGGTGCGGGCGCCCGACGCGACGAGGCGCTCGAGCAGCTGGCACAAATCGGGTTCGCCGTCGGTGGCCTGGTAAGCGCTGACGACCAGGCCCGCGACGTCGCCGAGGATTGCCTCGAGGTGCGCCGCGATCGCCGCGTCCTTCGCACGCCTGACCGACGGAGGAATCGCCAGCCTCGCCGCCAGCAGGCGCGCACGCTCTGCGGCACGCCACTGCTGTATGTCCGACCACGCCGGCAGATCGGCCGGCAACGCGAGCCCGCTGTAGGCCGGGTCGACCTCGTGTAGTAAGCACGGTGGCGACGCGAAGGCTGCGTCGTCGTCGTCGTCCCTTTGGGCGGTCACGCCGAGCAGCTCTGCGATCTCTATCAGGTTCGAATCCGGGTCACGAAGATAGATCGACCGAATGCGTCCGGTTGCGCCTGTCCGCAGCACGGGCCCTTCGATGATCGGCCATTGGCATCCCCGCACACGCCCTATCACTGCCTCCAAGGGCAAGGTGGAGATGAAGCAGAGGTCCAGTGAACCCGGCGTGGGAGCATGGGCCTTTGGCTCGAGCTCTTTACCTCTGACGTGCAGGTTGATCTTCTGGTCGCCGAACCTGAATGCCTTGCGTTCCACCGGCGGCGTGCTTCCGATAAAGGTCTCCAGGGCCATGCCCAGCACCCGGGTATAGAAGTCAATGCAGGCCATCTCGTTGGCCGTGGTGAGGACCAGGTGATCGAGGTGGCTAATCATCTCGAACGATCCGCGGATGGTGGTGAGTCCCCATCTGCCGCAATGTCCTCTGGCCTGTCAAGGATGGCTCCCGGTAACTCGCCGGGGCTGTCGCGAAGTTCGCGACCCGAGCCGGCCGCGGCCGGTGGCGCAATCAAGCGCCTGCCATCGGGGCTCGCGCTGATGGGGCGTGCCGGGGCCGGGCGCCATCGTCGCTCCGCCAGCGTTCCGGTCGCGTGGCCCGATTGCAGGTCGCGCGCCGGCGCTGGTGCCATCGCCAGCGCGGGCGTTGGAAGTGCGGCGGATGGTACCGGTCACCGCGAATCCGTAGCGCTTCTTCCCTCATACTGAGGCGACCCAATGCCTTGTTGAACACGATAAAGCACATGTGCGGCCGGTACGCCATCGCCACCTCCCGCCTTCCGCGGATCGAGAACGCGCTCGGCATCGAGCTCCCGGCCGTTCAGCCTCGATACAACGTCGCGCCGACCCAGACGGTTCCCATCGTCCGCGCGACCGCGGACCGCCGTTACGAACTGGCCGCGGCGCGTTGGGGCCTGATTCCGGCTTGGTCCAAGGAGCCGCGCACGGCGTATGCGACGTTCAACGCGCGCGTCGAGACCGTCGCGACTAAGCCGGCCTTCCGGGCCGCCTATCACGCCCGCCGTTGCCTGGTCCCGGCCAGCGGGTTCTACGAGTGGCGGGAGGAGGGCGGCCGCAAGCAGCCCTGGTACTTCAGCGCCGCGGACGGGCAGGAGCTGGCGTTCGCCGGGTTGTGGGAACAGTGGCGGGGACGGGAGTTGCCGTCGCTGCTCTCGTGCACGATCCTCGTCGGCACGGCCAACGACCTCGTTGCGCCGATCCACGATCGCATGGCCGTCGTCCTCGGTGCGGACGACTACGCGGCCTGGCTTGATCCCGCACAGGCACCTGAGGCGATCGCCAAACTGCTGCGACCCTGCCCGTCGGCGTGGCTACGCGGCTGGCGGGTATCCCGCGCCGTCAACGTGGCGCGCGCCGAAGGGCCCGCGCTGATCACACCGGTCGGCGTCGACGGCGCGTAGCCATCACAGCGCCCGCAGCTAGGCAGGTTGCCGCGAGCCCGGAGTGCGGCATTACGCGTCGGTGTTGCGGCAGCGCGATCCCGCATCGGCACGCTGGCATTGATGAGCCGAACTGCCGTCGCCGAAGAATCCCGGACCGACCGTGTGCGCGCTTCGGGGAATGCCCGTTGTGCACAGACTTCGGGCATTCAGAACGGCAGAGGCGAATGCCCCTAGTTCTCGGTTGGTCGACCATACATGTGAAAATTCTCCCGACTCGAAGTGGCGTCGTCACCATCGCCAGCGGTCCACAACTCCTCTCATGGAGAAAGGTACAAGCCCCACGATGCGCCTCCTTGAGCTGAGGTTCGATCTCGCCAGTCAGCCTCATGCCGTGCGCCCCTCCACGATTAGATTCCTGCCCAGTTGAAAGTGTTCCTGCTGTCGGCGATCGATCAGCGCCACACCTGTCGCGAAGACGAAAACCACGTCGAAGTACGTGGGGTAGAAGTCGCGCACTGAGGCGTCGGCGGTCCCGACGCGGCGAGACCAGCGGCAACAGTGCATGCAGGTGGACAGCTACCGATTCCTCATTCCGCGCCACGGGGACGCCCATGACGCGGCCGGAGACTGCGGGATTCGCATCCGTGGTTCCATCCTGCTCAGCCAGGCCGTGGTGCGGTGGCTCGCCGGTACGGTGATTTTCGCCTTGGTCCTCGCCCTTCCATTCGACAGCTCTGCCCAGTCCAGTGCGCCGCCTGCTGAAGCCGAGTCTGTCTGGACTCGCGATAACCTGGGTGGCGACTGGAGCGGCCTTCGCAGCGGGCTTGCCCAGCATGGCGTCCAGTACGACTTCTGGATCACCGCGTTCTACCAGGGGCTGTTCGCCGGCGACGGCGACGACGACTTCGACTTTGGCGGACGAGTGGATCTACTGATCAATGGCAGCACCGAGAAGCTCGGACTTTGGCAGGGCGGTGGATTGCATGCCCACCTGACCTACAGCGGCGGCTCGCTACAGGGATTCCGCGGTGGCGCGCTCTGGCCCGTGAATACCAGCGTCGAGCTGCCGCTGGGCACGAAGGACGAGCTGGTCGCCACGTCGCTGTATGTCAGTCAACGGGTCGGGGAGTCGACGCGGCTGATGCTGGGCAAGATCAACGCCATCGACCTGCTAGCGAGCCACCCCTTCTTCGGTGGCTGGGGCATCGATCGGTTCTGGAACATCGCCTTCGTCGCTCCGCTGAGCGGGGTGGTGCCGCCGGTGATCATGGGCGGCATACTCTCCCACTCCTTCTCGCCGTACGCCCTGACCCTCATGGTCTTCGATCCGAACGATCAGACCACAAACTACTCGCCGGGTGATCTGTTCGCCGACGGCGTCAACACGTCCCTCGGCCTCTCCTGGTCTGGCGCGATCGATGGGCGCAAGTCGGGCGCCGGCATCACGGCGACTTACAGCACCGCGGAGGGCACCGACTACACCACGATCGGGCTTCCAGCAGGCGCTGAAACGACCACGAAGCAGGGCTCGTACAACGTGGCAGTCGAGGTGTCGCACTTGATATTCGAGAGCACGCAGTCGCCGGACAAGGGGCTCGGCGTGTACGCGAAGGCGGCAATCGCCGACGGCAATCCGAACCCGTATACGCGCGACGTTCATCGGCGGGCTTGCGGGCCACGCCATCGTGCCGGGGCGGCCACTCGATTACTTCGGCGTCGGTTATTTCGTCTACGACTTCAGCGACCAGCTCCAGGATGCCGTCGCGGCGATTGGGAGCTTCACGGACGAGCAGGGCGTCGAAGCCTACTACAACGTTGCCGTCACGCCTTGGCTGCGCGTGACCGCCGACCTGCAGTGGATCAATCCCGCGAGCGGCGCGAACGAGTCGATGTGGGTGGGCGGCCTGCGGGCAAAAGTTGCGTTCTGACGGATCGGCGCCCCGCGTTCGAGAGGCGGTCCTCCATCCGTCTCTCCGCACCTCTCCGGGTCCAGCGAATCAAGGGTCGCAATCTGTGCTCTCGACGATTCAATTTCAGCGGTCTTAACCCTCGCGCTCGAGCACCGATTCCGGACTCGGCGCCGCTGGGGTCCGTCGCAGCCAAGCAAGCGCCTATCGCAGCGCGGCGTCAGCTCCATTCACCATCGCAGCGGTGAGCTGGAGGAAGACGTCGCTCTGGCACGACAGGCCGTGCGACTCCTCGTCGTGCGCGTGCTCGGCGCCCGCCTCGTGCGCCGGATCGCGGCGACCCGCCGCCGCGGCGAGGGCCCGCCCGAAGGCCCGCTCGCCGAGGCTGCCTGGTGTGAGCATGAAGTCCGCCTTGCGCTGCTCCTCGGCCGTGAGCTTGAAGATCGTCGCGCCCTCCTTGATCGTCTCGGTGACCTTGATCTCGTTGATCGTCTTCGTGTCACCTTGGGTGGGGTCGCGCGACAAGACCACGAAGTCGGCGAGCTTGCCGACCTCGATCGAGCCCTTGTCCTTCTCCTCGAAGTGCTGCCAGGCGGGCCAGATCGTCATCGCCTTGAGCCCCGTGATCACGTCCACGCGCTGCTGCGGCCCGATCACCTGGCCCGAGCCGCGCGCCACCCGGTTGACGGTGGCATCGAGCACGCGCATCGAGTCAGGGAAGGCGACCGGCGCGTCGTGGTGCGTGGTGAACATCATCCCGCGCTGGCGCACCCAGCCCGTGGGCGAGATGTTCTCAGCGAGTTCAGGCCCGACCGTCTTGCTGGCATGCCAGTCGCCCCAGTAGAAGGTGTGCATCGGGAACAGCGACGGCAGCACGTCCAGGCGCTGGTAGGCGTCGACCTGGTCCTCGCGCAGGAACTGGCCGTGAATCAGCACGGGCCGCTGCTCCTGTGCCTTGGCCGCGCCGTGCTTGAGTTGTGCCAGCGTGTGCGCGGCGATCAGGAGGTCCGAGGCGGCCTCGCCGTTGGCGTGCGTGATGGTCTGCACACCGTTGGCGTAGCCCCAGTCGATCACGTCCACCGCCTGCTCGTTGGTGGCCGATTGATAGCCGCGGTAGCCCTTCGGATAGTTTCCGACCGGCGCATAGTACGGCCGGTCGCGCCAGGCCGTGAAGCCCTGCGGCGATCCGTCGATGCTGAGCTTGGCGCCGGCCACGCGCAGACGGTTGCTGTAGGTTGCACTCAGGTTCCTCTTGATGAAGTCGCGGTCGATCAGCGCGTCCGGGTAGGTCGCCACGTCGATTTTCAGCCCGCCCGCGTCGGCCACCTGCCGCATCACCGCCACGGTGCCAGGCGTGGAGCGGCCCTCCTGCGCCGTCGTGTAGCCGAAACGCGCCCACAATTCGGCGCCGGCGCGCACGAACGTCCGGGCCCCTTCTGCCCCGACGCCGCCAAGCAGCTTCATGACAGCGGCGTAGTGCGCGGTTTCCTCCAACACGCCGTCGGGCTCCTTGCCACCGGCTTCGCGCCGGATCACGCCGCCCTGCGGGTCGGGCGTGACGGCGTTGATGCCGGCCGCCTCCAGCGCCTTGGAATTGAGCGCCGACAGGTGGCCGGATTGGTGAACGATGAGGATCGGCACGTCCTTCGACACGGCGTCGAGGTCCTGACGGGTCGGGTGGCGCTGTTCGGTCAGCGTGCCGGGGTCGTAGCCGAAACCGACGATCAGGTTGACCTTGCGGACGGTCGCCTCGTTGGCCGCCATCCACTCGCGCAGCGTCTGTTGCAGCGAGGCGATGTCCTTGACCTTGCCGTCGGGCGGCGCCAGCAGGTTGGCCGACAGCGCCTGTATGCCGCCCGCCATGACGTGCCCGTGCGGATCGACGAAGCCGGGCAGCAGCGCGCGGCCTTCGAGATCGATCACCCGGGTGTCCGGCCCCTTCAGCTTCATCACCTCGGCGGCGGAGCCAATGGCGACGACCTTCCCGCCCTTCTCGGCCACGGCCTCGGCGCGCATCGCGGCATCGTTCATGGTCAGGATCGGCCCGCCGGACCAGATCCGGTCGGCGGTCTGCTGCGCGGAGGCGGGCGCCGCGAGTGCGAGACAGGCGGCGGCGAGGACGGACAGCACGGCACCGAGAAAGGAGGCGCCGATCGGCAGGGTGGGTGCTGCTTCGCACTGATGTGACATGTCGCGCCCTCTTGATTGGCCGCGCGGGTGTTGGGGACAGCCGGGCAGCTGCCCGGAATCGTTTCCAGTCGCCGCCGGCGCGACACCCAACGTTCGGCTCGAGAGGGGTCGTCCCTGGCGGTTGACCACTTTAATAGACTATTGTCGGTTTCACACTTGTCCGATCCGCGACAATTCGAGCGAGGCGCACAGTGGATCTCAAGGCCAACGCCGCGGCAGTTGCCCTGCTGAGAAAAGGCGCCTGGTTCGGAAGTCTTCCCCCCGATTTGCAGGCGACCGTCCTCCAGCGTGGGGTCGTCCGCCCCTACTGCAGGGGCCAGGTCATCATTCAAGAGGGGGAGTCGCCGAAGGGCCTGTTCGCGGTGCTCGAGGGTGCCGTTCGCGGTGTCTGCCAAGTCGGCGACGCCGAGGAGGTCCTGATCCACATCGGCGAGGCAGGCCTGTGGTTTGGGGTATACGGTCTGCTGTCGGGCGCGCCGAGCATCGGCAGCGTCATCGCCGACGCCGCCACCCGAGTGCTCATGCTGTCGATCGCCGAGTTCGGTCGCATCGTGGATGAGGAGCCGCGCTACTACCGGCACTTTGCCGCTCTCGCGCTCCAGCACTATGCGCTGCTGTACCGGTATGTCGCCGAGGGGCACGGCCTGCCGCGCGAGGATCTGCTCTGCCGGCGACTGGCGGACCTGGCGGACTTCCGGCGGCGCGACAACCCGACTGAGGGGCCTGTCAGCCTGACGGTCTCACAGGCAGATCTTGCGACGATGATTGGCGTCGCCCGGCAGACCGTGAACGCCATGCTGACCCGCCTGGAAGGCCACGGTCTCATCGAAGTCGGGTTCCGGACTATCCGCATTTTGGATGAAGCAAAATTGCGCAAGGGGTGCCGAACTGCGGCACTCGGGACCGACGCCGCGCAGCGCGCATCAGCACCCCGTCGGCCAGCCGTGACCAAGGCATGAAGTGCCCGTGCGCGGTTCTATGAGAGCCGCCCCTGGTCCACGGGAGGGAGCGGGCTGGTTGACCCGGCCGGTCACCGTGAGGGCACTGTATGACGCGGCAAGTTCAATTTACATGGCGCTGGTCCCCACCTTTTTCGGCCTGTACTTCGTCAAGGTAATCGCTGCCGGCCACGTCCAGGCCACATCGTGGTGAGGCGTGCTGGTCGCACTCACCTTGATCGTTGCGGGGCTCCTTGCGCCGCTGGTTGGCGCGCTGGCGGATCAGGTCAACCGTCGCATTGGCATGGTCGCCGCCACGACTGTCGTCTGCTGCGCCGCTACTGTCGCCATCCCGCTCGCCAGTCAGGGGGACCTGTGGCTCGCCGCCGGCCTGTTCGCCGTGGCGCAGGTGGCCTACACGCTCGCTACCGCAATCTACGATTCGCTACTCGTGGTTGTTGCGCGACCGCGGATCATGAGTCGCGTCTCTGGCTTCGGCTGGGCGGTCGGGCTGGCTGGCGGCATCGTCGGGCTTTGCCTCGCGATCCTGGTCGTGCACGGCGTCCCGCCCGGCATCCAGCCGACACTGCTCGGCACGGTGTTCATGCTGAGTGGCCTTTTGATGGCCGCCGTCGGACTGCCCGCGATCGGCATGATGCATCGCTTGTCCGGCAATGCGCTGGCGGGCAGGCTGTCTGCCGCGCTGGGGCCGCTGACCTTCAGCGCGGTGGTGGTGGCGACAGGCGGTGAGCAGGCCGCGGTATTGTCGCTGATCGTCTTTCTCGTTCTTGGCGGGCTGGTCCTGTCGGGCGTCCGGACTCCGGCGATGGGTTCAACGCAGGTCTGACGCAGTCGACCGGAGTTGCCGTGCCTGCAGCAGCGGCTCAAGGGATGCGACGAAACCCCAATCGTTTGTGGGGCTATGCCCTGCGCAATCTGTCAGCTAGCGGACAACTTCCTCACCGAAAGCTGCTTTAGGGTCTCGACGCGACTCATTGGCAAGCAGTGTCGAGCGACGCTGCGCCGTTTCGCCGTCGCGCAATATGTGACGAGATCCTGAAGGCCCAGAGCCCACGAGCCAGTGGAGGTTCGTTGTGAGGCGAGGTCCGGTCATCGGGACAAAGACACCGACCAGGGGAGAAGGCGGTATGGGATGCAAACGGTATTGGGCGCTCACGGGCATCGCGTTGACGGTGCTGTCGGCCCAGGGAGTGACGATGGCGCAGACCGCGGCGCCGGCCGCCGCTGCCGCCGAGGCATCGCAAGGGACCGACGTGCAGGCCGACCAGCCGGTGTTCGTCGAGGCGCAGATCGAGCAGATGGTGGCGCCGATCGCGCTCTACCCGGACGCCCTGTTGGCGCAGGTGCTCATGGCCGCGACCTACCCGCTCGAGATCGTCCAGGCCAGCCGGTGGGTGAAGCAAAATCCGGATCTCAAGGACGAGGCACTCGAAGCTGCCCTGCGCGAGGAGCCCTGGGACCCGAGCGTCAAGACGCTGGTCCTGTTCCCGGACGTGCTCAAGCGGCTGAACGACAACCTGGACTGGACCCAGGACCTCGGTGATGTCTTTCTGGCCCAGGAAGGCGACGTCATGGGTGCGGTGCAGCGGCTGCGGCACGAGGCGCAGAAGACCGGGGCGCTCAAGGACACGCCGCAGCAGAAGGTGGTCGTCGAGAAGGAGACGATCGTCGTGGAGACCGCCGATCCGCAGGTCGTGTACGTGCCGACCTACGACCCGTCGGTGGTGTACGGCCAGCCGGCGCCGGCGACGCAGTACTACCCGACGGTCTACCAGCAGCCGGCCTACGCGACCACGGCAGCCGATCAGTGGGTGAGCTTTGGCGCCGGCGCCCTGGTGGGCGGGCTGCTCACGGCCGCGATCATGTGGGACGACGATGACGACGACTGGTACGACGGCTGGGGCTACCGCCATCACATCTGGCACCACGGCCCCGGCTACTGGGACGACGACTGGCGGGGACCGCGCTACGGGAGCGACAACTGGAACCGCTGGCGCGGCGACGTGAACATCGACGGCGACGTCTGCATCGGCCGCTGCATCAACATCGACCGCAACGCGTGGAAGAAGCAGGCGCGCACCTTCGAGCACCGCCCCGAGCACCGGCGCGGCGTGCGCTACAAGGACTGGGCGAACGTCACGGCACGGCATCCGGACGTCGCCACCGCTCTCCCGGCCAAGCCGAACAAGCCGCCCGGTTTGGCCGGCGTCGGCGACCGTCCGGGTTTACGGCCGCGGCCGCCGGAGCGGCCGGATCTCGCGCGACCGGACCGGCCCGCCATCGCCACCCGGCCGGCACTGAAACCGGATCGACCGGGCCTGGGCGGAGGCGATCGGCCCGGGATTGGCATGCGTCCGGGCAAGCTGCCCGAGCGTCCGGACAAACCGGGTATTGGTGGTGACAAGGACCGTCCAATCATCGGCACGCGGCCGGGCAAGCTGCCCGAGCGACCCGGTGCCGGCGGTGACAAGAAGCGGCCGGGCATCGCGACGCGCCCGGCGGATCGGCCGAAGCCCGAGACCCGACCGGCGAAGCGACCGACGACCCTCGAGGCGCGTCCGGCCAAGCAGACCAGGCCCGCGACGCGCGAGGTCAGCCGGCTACCGCAGACGGGCAAGGGTATGGCCTTCCAGTCGCGAGACACCAGCAGCCTCGAGCGCAAGGCGAGCCAGCGCGGCGCGTGGAGCCGCGGGAAGGCGGCTGGCACGGCAAAGCCCAAGATCCAACCCCAGGCCAAGGCCAAGGCGTTCAATCGGTCCGTCGGCCAAGCGCCGAAGGCCGCCACGAAGGGCAGCGCCTTCCAGGCGCGCAGCAGCGGCAAGATGGAGCGCAAGGCGAGCCAGCGCGGCGCGGTCAGCCGCGGCAAGGTCGGCGGCGGACGCGGCGGTGGCAAGCGGGGCCGTTGACGGCGCGCGCGCCGATCGGATTGCGATGCAACGCAGAGACATCTCGAGGAGTGACTGAAATGTTTGACCCTTTGACCCGCAAGTCCCTCGTCGCTGTTGGAGTTCTCGCACTCGGCCTGCATGCGGCGGCGGCCGCGGGTGCCGAGGCGCACCGCCACTTCCCCGCAATTGGCGCGGCGATGGACGCCATCGTCGCGGCTGCGCAGGCCGGCGACACGGCTGCCCTCGGCGCCATCCTCGGCCCTGACAGCGAGGAGCTGTATTCGTCTGGCGATCCGGTGGCCGATCGCAACGCACTGCAGCAGTTCGTCGAGGCCGTGAAGGCGAGGACAGTGATCGAGTACGACGGTCCCGACCGGGTCACGTTCAGCGTCGGCGACGACGAGTGGCCGGTGCCGACACCGCTGGTCAAGGACGCGCAGGGGTGGCGCTTCGACGGCGCGGCGGGCAAGGAGGAGATCGTTAACCGCCGCATCGGGCGCAACGAGCTCTATGCCATCGAGGTGATGCGGGACTTCGTGGAGGCGCAGGCAGACTACGCGGCATCGGATCCCGCCCGCTCTGGCGTGCGCCAGTATGCGCAGCGCATGGTCAGCAGCAAGGGGCAGAAGGACGGGCTCTACTGGCCGACCGCCGGTGAGAATGAAGTGGCGAGCCCGCTGGGCGAGCTCGCCGCGGCGGCCGTCAAAGAGGGTTACGCCGACACCGACCCGAGCAAGCTCGTGCCGTTTCACGGGTACTACTACCGGATGCTGCAGGCGCAGGGGAAGAACGCCCCCGGTGGTGCCAAGAGCTACGTGGTGGACGGCAAGATGACGGGCGGATTCGCCTTCGTGGCCTGGCCTGCCGACTACGGTAACGCCGGTATCAAGAGCTTTGTCGTCAATCAGCAAGGGATCGTGTTCGAGAAGGACCTCGGGCCCGACACGGAGAAGGTGGCCGCCGGCATCACCGAGTACGACCCCGACGACAGCTGGGACGCGGTCGAGGACACCGACATCGAAGGGCCTGAGGTGACGTCGACTCCTTGAGGCCCCGGTCGACCGGGAATGCCCGCGGGCGGCAGACGTATCCTGCCGCTCGAGCTACCGGCGCTGGGGCCTTGAGTACCTAGTCGCCTTGAGCGAGGCAGACTTTTTTTTGAGCCAGTCGGGTTCCATCTTCAACCGGCCAATCTCCTGGAACAGCGGCGCCGTCAACGCCTCCTCGGCGCGCGGGTCGCGCGTCGCCTCGTGACCGAAGACCTCGGCCAAGTGCTCGAGGACCTGGCGCTTCCACTGGCTGATCTGGACCGGGTGGACCTGGAACTCGCTGGCGAGTTGGGC
>Ga0079037_100000734_pt1 | contig 15680 bp, 16 predicted proteins | sample Mud3Dept4metaG_FD_71479 | JGI IMG/M metagenome (GOLD analysis project Ga0079037, IMG submission 71479) | Freshwater wetland microbial communities from Ohio, USA, analyzing the effect of biotic and abiotic controls - Mud 3 Core 4 Depth 4 metaG | ecosystem: Environmental > Aquatic > Freshwater >... | reverse complement strand
GGTGGGTGCGATAGAGGAAGCTTTCGAGAAGGCCAAGACGCTGTAGTAAGCGCCCCGTCCAGGAACCACTCATGGCCAATACCATTCGCGTCGACGTCGTCAGCGCCGAAGAGCAGATTTTCTCCGGCGATGCAGAGTTCGTCGTCCTGCCCGGGGAAGCGGGCGAACTCGGCATCTATCCGAGGCACACCCCGCTCATCACGCGCATCAGGCCTGGCGCCGTGCGCATCAAGTCCGCCGGCAAGGCCGACGAGGACCTCATCTTCGTCGCAGGTGGAATTCTGGAAGTGCAGCCTACCGCCGTGACCGTGCTCGCCGACACTGCAATCCGGGGTACCGACCTGGACGAGGCAAAGGCGATCGAAGCACAGCAACGCGCGGAAGAAGCCCGCAAGAATGCGCAGGGCAAGGAGGAACTCGCGGTGGTGGAAGGCGAACTCGCCATGCTCGCGGCGCAGCTGGCGGCCATCCGCCGCTTCAGGAAGAGATAACAAAAACGACGAAGAAGAAAAACCTCCGGTACCTGCCGGGGCTCGAGGAAAAGCGGCGTATGCCGCTTTTTTTTTCCCCAATCCTGGCGAGTGGGCGTCAGCGAATTGACAAGGCCCTGCGCAGACCATAGCCTTCTGCGCTTTCCCTGCCGAGAAGGAACCGCTCAATGGTCGCCCGTGCGCTTCGATTTGCCCTTGTCGCAGCCCTTCTGCTGTGCGCGCCGGCGCTGCAAGCCAAGCAGACGGTCAAGCTGGTGTTCATCGGTCCGCTCACCGGCGGTGTCTCCGCAAACGGGCTGGGGGGCCGCAACTCGGCCGATCTCGCGGTCAAGATGCGTAACGCCGACGCCAAGGCCCGCTACCAGTACGAACTCGTGTCCCTCGATGACGAGTGCAAGCCGAACATTGGTGTGCAGGTGGCCACCAAGGCGGCCACCGACCGCAACATCGTGGCCGGCATCACTCACTACTGCTCGACGGTTGCAATGGCCACCGTCGACGTGTATCACAAGTTTGGCCTGCCGGTGGTCGTCTGGGGTGCCGTGCTGCCGGACGTGACCTACGCGCAGGATTACAAGGAAATCCATCGTGTGAACGGCACGATGATCAACCAGAATGAAACCGCCGCGAAGTTCATGGTCGCGCACGGGTACAAGCGCTGGGCGATCATCCACGACACCACGGACTACGGCAAAGGCCACAACAAGTACTTCACCGAATACCTCACCAAGAACGGGGGCACGATCGTCGGTACATTCGGCGTCACTGCCGACCAGCAGGATTTCTCTGCCGAGCTCACCAAGATCAAGGACCTCAAGCCGGAGGTGCTCTACTTCGGCGGCACTACCCCGCTGGGCGTGCGTATCCGCACGCAGATGGACAAGTTGGGCGTAAAGGCGGTGTTCCAGGGCACTTCGGGCATCGTGTCGGACGCCTATGTCGAGGGTCTGGGCAAGCAGGCCGAAGGCACGGTCGCATTCCGCGAGGGCGCGCCGATCGAAAAGCTGCCGGGCGGGAAACAGTTCATGCAGCAGTACGCTGCGCAAAAGTACAACGACCCGCCCGAGGCCTACGGCGCATTCGCCTTTGCGGCAGCCAACCTGGTGATGGACACCATCGAGCGCGTCGGCCCCGACCGCAGGAAATTGCGCAACGCGCTCAACGCCACGCGCGACTACCAGTCGGTGGTTGGCACGATCACCTTCGACGACCACCGGCAGAACGCGGTCCCGTTGATCACCAAGCTGGTGGTCCAGGACGGCAAGTGGATCGTCTGGGAGGACAGCGACTTCGCCAAGGGCAAGCGCAAGCTCGTCGCGCCCTGACCGGCAGGACAGAAGAACACGCATGGATGCAGGCCTGCTTGGCCAATATGTGTTCAACGGGCTGATGCTCGGGATCATCTATGCGATGGTCGCGGTCGGGTTCACCTTGTTCTTCGGCGTGCTCGATGTGATCAAGTTTTCCCATGGCGACGTCCTCATGGTCGGCGCCTTCGTCGGACTGATGACCTATCTAGGACTGTCCGGCCTGGGCGTCACTTCCGGGGCGCTGCTGACTGTGTGCGCGATGTTCGCGGCGATGCTGGCGATGGGCGTGCTCGGCGCCTTAATGGCGCGCTGGTTGGTGCTGCCGCTGCGCAACGCACCGGCCATCAACGTGCTGCTGATCACGCTGATGGCCGGTACCGTCCTGCGCGAGCTCATTCGCCTGTTCTATCCCGCCGGCGCCAACCCCAAACCCTTCCCCCGCTTGCTCCCCACCGACGCAATCAGCATCGGCACGCTCACGTTACGCTACGACAACCTCATTCTCCTTGCGGTGGGCGTGGGTGCAATCGTCGCCGTGCATCTGTTGGTCACGCGGACCAAGCTCGGTCTGGCGATTCGTGCGGTCGCGCAGGACAGCGAGACCGCGCGCATCATGGGCATGAACTTCCAGATGGTGGTGCTAGTCACCTTCGCGCTTGGCTCAGCGCTGGCGGCACTGGCGGGCGTGACCGCCGGCCTGTACTACAACGAGATCAACTTCAGCATGGGCCTGCTGCTGGGGGTGATCGGCTTCAGCGCTGCGGTCGTCGGCGGGTTGGGCAATCTCTACGGCGCGATCCTGGGCGGCTTTCTGTTCGCCGCATTGCAGACGCTGGGGGCGGTGTGGTTCAGCGTGCCCGCCTACAAGGACGTGTTTGCCTTCGCCTTGGTGATCCTGCTGATGGCGTGGCGCCCCACTGGGCTCATCGCGGAAAAAGCCGCCGAGCGCGTGTGATGAGTCGGGATAAGCCAGCTTCCATTCTGCCCGCATTGCTGCTGCTTCTCTCCGCGGGCATCTACGCTTTCCTGTTTCTGCACGCGGAGCAGCAATGGGAAGTGGCGGTACTGGCCATCCTCGGGGTTGCGGCGATCCTGTCTGCCGGGCGCCTGGGCATCTCTGGGCAGGTGGAACGCAGCTGGCGCTGCAGTCCTGTGTTGCTCGGCTGGTTGGCGATGATCGTGGCTGCGGCACTCATCTATCTGTTGCGCGAGGATCACTTCTCGCTGCTGATGGTCGCCACGTTGCTGTTGTACGCAATGGTGTGTCTGGGCCTAAACGTACAGTTCGGCTATGCGGGCGTGGTGAACTTTGCCGGCGCCGCCTTCTTCGGCATCGGCGGGTACACGGCCGCGATGCTGGCCGGGCACACTGCGACACCGCATCTGCTGATCCTGGCAATCGCCGGTCTGCTCTCCGGTCTGATCGGGTCGTTGCTCGTGCTGCCGCTGTTGCGCACCCGCGGGCACTACGCTGCGCTGATCACGATTGCCTTTGCCATCCTGTTCCGCACCTTTTTGGAGGTGAATGATCTGCTCGGTGGCCCGCAGGGCCTGAAGGTGCCCGGAATCTCGCTGCTCGGCTGGAATTTCAACGACAACATCGAGATCGACGACGAGACCCAGTTCTCCTTCTATCTGGCTTATGCGCTATTCAGCCTCGTGCTGTTCGCGCTCGCCTTCCTGCTCGTGCGCCGCCTGGAACGTTCCTGGCTGGGCCTGAGCCTGGATGCAGTGCGCATCGACGAGACTGCGGCATCGGTGTTCGGCTTCAACGTGGCGCGTTGGAAGATTCTTGCCTTCAGCTTGGGCAACGTCCTCGCCGGCGTCGCAGGCGCGGTCTACGCGATGATGACCGGTTTCGTCGCCCCGGCGAGCTTCACCATTGCCGAATCTTTGATCTTTGTCTCGATCATCATCCTGGGCGGGGTCGGCAATCCGATCGGCATCCTGCCAGCCGCTGCGCTGGTGGTGATTCTTCCCGAGAAGCTTCAGTTCATCCAGGAGTACCGCTACCTGCTGTTCTCGGCGTTCGTCATCCTGATTCTGCTGTTCAAGCCTGGGGGTCTACTGCCGCGCCCGTTGCGCCGCTATTTCGCGCACTGGGGAAAGGCGTGAACGTCTTGCTCGACTGCAGCGGGCTGACGGTGAGATTCGGTGGCCTGACCGCGCTCAATGGACTGGACCTGTCGCTCAAGCAGGGCGAGACGCTCGGTCTCATCGGTCCCAACGGCTCCGGCAAGACCACGTTCTTCAATGCGCTGACCGGTTTGTATAGGCTGTCGGCGGGCCGCGTGCGCTTCGACGGACGCGAGGTGACCGGCGCGGCGCCACAGGCGCTCTACGACGCCGGCATTGCGCGGACCTTCCAGCGTTCGCGGCTGTGCCTGGCGCTGTCCGTGTTCGACAACCTGATGATCGGCAACCACCGCCGCCTGTCGCTGGGCATGGCGTTCAACTTGCTGCAGCGCCGGTCGTTCGAGCAGGAGCTGCGCGCGCACGAGACGCGCGCGCGTGCGTTGCTCGCGAGCTTCAATCCCGGCCTGCCCGATCGCCTGTACGATCCAGCCGGCGAACTGGGCATGATCGATCGGCGTCGGGTGGAGGTGTGCCGCGCGCTGATCGGCGAGCCGAAGCTTCTTCTGCTCGACGAGCCCTCTGCAGGCATGACGCACGACGAGACCCATGAACTGATGGAGGACATCCTGGCCACGCGCGAGCGCCAGCCAGGCCTCAGCGTCATCCTGATCGAGCACGAAATGGGCGTGATCGAACGCGTCAGCCATCGCTGCGCGGTGCTCAACTTCGGCGAGAAGATCTGCGAAGGCCCGTACGCGTCGGTCGTGTCCGACCCGCGCGTGCAGGAAGCCTACCTCGGAGCGGAGTGAGCGCATGATCGATCTGCTCGTCAGCGACCTCCACACCGCCTACGACCGGGCCGATGTGTTGCACGGCGTCAGCCTGCACGCGCGCTCCGGCGACATCACCTGCATCCTCGGATCCAATGGCGCCGGCAAGAGCACGCTGATCCGCTCCGTGCTGGGACTGACTCCGCCGCGCAGCGGCAGCATCCGGCTGGGCGACACCGAGCTTACCGGTCGTCCAACCCATCGCATCGTCTCGCTGGGCATCGCGTGCATTCCCGAAGGCCGCAAGGTGTTTCCCCGGCTTTCGGTGCGCGAGAACCTGCTCGCGGGCGCGTACCAAGTGCGCGCAAGGGAGGAGATACGGGAGAACCTCGAGCAGGTATTCCGTACCTTTCCGCGCCTGAAAGAGCGCGCGGAGCAACTGGCGGGCACGATGTCCGGCGGCGAACAGGCGATGCTCTCGATCGGCCGCGGGCTGATGTCGCGTCCGCGCATGCTCATCATCGATGAGCCTTCGCTGGGGCTCTCGCCCCTGTTCGTCAAGGAGAACTTCAACGTCATCCGCCGCGTGAATGAGGCCGGCGTGTCGATCCTGCTGGTGGAACAGAACGTCAAGCAGACGCTGGCCATCGCGCATCGCGGGTACGTCCTCGCCCAGGGTCGTGTGGTGGCCGAGGGCGCGGCGCAGTCCCTGCGCGACGACCCTGAGGTTCAGCGCGCCTACTTCGGCTGAGATCGGTCGAATGGGCGTATGCTTTCGGCCACATCATCGAGAACGATCATGAACGCTCCCAACCCGCTGCTTCTCACGCAGGAGATCCTGCGGCTCAATACCATCAATCCGCCCGGCAACGAAGAAGACTGCGCACGGCTACTGGGAGGCGTGCTGGAGCAGTCCGGCTTCCGCACGCGCTATCACAGCTTCGGACCCGGACGGGTGAACCTGCTGGCCGAGATCGGCGGCGAGGCCGAGCGGCTGCCTCTGTGTTTCACCGGCCACATGGACGTGGTGCCGTTGGGCGCTGCGCCCTGGAAGAAAGATCCGTTTGCTGGCGAACTCGACGGCGGGCGCGTGTACGGCCGCGGCAGCAGCGACATGAAGAGCGGGGTCGCTGCGTTCGTCGTCGCGGCCGTGCGCATGGCGCCACATCTGGCGCGTACTCCCGGACTGACACTGGTCATCACCGCGGGTGAAGAAACCGGGTGCGAGGGCGCATTCCACATGCACCGGGACGGCGTGCTCGGTCGTGCGGGCGCCGTGGTCGTGGCGGAGCCGACGTCGAACTATCCCTTCGTGGGTCACAAGGGCGCGTTCTGGCTCAACGCCCACGCGCGCGGGGTGACTGCGCACGGCTCGATGCCGGACAAGGGCGACAACGCCGTGTACAAAGCTGCGCGGGCGGTTGGTAAGCTGGAGGCGTTCCGTTTCGGCAACCCGCCGCACCCGCTGATGGGCCAGGCGACGTTGAACGTCGGTACGTTCCACGGCGGGCTCAACATCAATTCCGTGCCTGACCGGGCGAGCGTCGGAATCGACATCCGCACCGTTCCCACCGTGCGGCACAGTGAACTCCTTGCCACGCTCACGCAGCAGCTCAGCCCGGATGTCGAACTGGAAACGCTGATGGACCTGGAAGCGGTCTACACCGATCCCTCGGTGCCTTGGATCCAGAGCGTGTTCGAGGTGATGACTCCCATTCTTGGCGCCGCACCGACGCCGCGTATCGCCACCTACTTCACCGATGCCGCCGCACTCAACCAGGCGTACCGCAATCCGCCGACGGTGATTCTGGGCCCCGGCGAAGCGCAGATGGCGCATCAGACCGATGAGTACTGCGTGGCCGATCGCATCGGCCACGCAGTGGCGGCCTACGAGGAGATCATCCGTCGCTGGTGCCTGAACTGAAGCGGTGAAGGCAGTGCCCGGCGAGCCGTTCACTTCGGCCGATGTCCAAGCGCGCGTCGCCGCAGCGTTCGATGCGGAGCCGGCACGCATCCGGCGGCATCGAGCGCTGGTCACCGCAGAAGGCGTGATAGAGGGCAGGCAGGTTGCGGTGGCGGCCACCGACCCTGCGCAGCTGCGGGGTGCCATCGGCATCGTCGAGGCAGGCGCGCTCGCGCAATCATTCGCGCAGGCGCGCGCTGCCGGCATGCCGATGGTGCTCATGCTGGACTCGTCCGGCGCGCGCGTGGACGAAGATCTTCCCGCGCTCGGTGCGTTTCGCGAGCTGTTTCGCGAAGCACTTGGCGCCCGGCTGGAGAACGTGCGCATGTTTGCGCTGCTCGGCAGTGCCTGCTTCGGGGGCGCCAGCCTGCTCGCGTGCCTCTGCAGCCGGCGTAGTTATCTGACGGACACCTTGCTGGCCGCCTCGGGTCCGCGATTGATCGAATCGTCCCAGGGCGCAGACCGCTTCGATGCGCGCGACACGCGGTCCGTGCGCGAACTGCTCGGTTCCGCGGCGCGCCGCGCCTGGCATCCGCAGGATCGCGAGCGCACCGACACGCTCGCGGCTGCCCGTGTGGTGTTGCGTGAGTGGATCCAGGATGCGGATCCGGGACTCGATCTGGAGCAGACGCAGGCGCGGCTTGGGCAGCGGCTGGCTTCTGCCGTGCAGTCTTCGCCGGACGCGGCCAACGCACGTGGCGCAGGCCCGTCCTCTCTCGCCGCACTGCTGCCTCCCGGATACACAGCTCAGTTCAGCGGGCGGCTCGCGTACGCCCTGCCGGTCACAGCCGGAAAACCGGTCTTCGCCGGCGCGCTCGGCGGCTCGCCGCTGGATGCTGCGGACAGCATTCGCTTGTCGGCCAAGCTTCTGGATCTTCGGGTCAGCCATCCGGGCAGCCCGGTGATTCTGCTTCTCGATGCCAGTGCGCACGCTGCAACGATTCGAGACGAGCAATTGCTGCTGTCCGACTACCTGGTGCACCTGAGCTTGGTCATCGCATCGCTGGCACGAGCGGGCCACCGCGTCGCCCTGTGGATCGTCGGGCGTGCCTCCGGGGCTTCCTACGTTGCCTTCGCGGCAGCCGTCGAGAGTGTGTCCGCGGCCGTCGATGCCCAGATCGAGATCCTGCCTGCGGGTGCTCGTGCGAGCATCATCGGAACCCGCGCCAACGCGAAAGTGAATGCGCATGGCTGGCTCTCCGCGCGCGTTGCTGACGCAGTTCTCGAACAGCGGCTGCGCCTGCAGTCCGATCAATCCAGCGGATGAATACGATGAACAATCTGTACGCATACGTTGAACGCGTGGCGCAACGTGACCCCGCCCGCTCCCTGCTCGTAACGGACCAGGGCGAGCGGTTCAGCTGGGCCGATCTGCAGGCGCAGACGGCGCGCTATGCGCAGGCACTGGCACACGCTGGCGTGGTGCGCGGCGACCGCGTCGCGGTGCAGGTCGAGAAATCGGTGCAGTCGTTGTTCCTCTATCTGGCCTGTTTGCGCGCCGGCTTCGTCTACCTTCCCTTGAACACTGCCTATCAGCGTTCGGAGTTGAGCTATTTCATCGGTGATGCGCAACCGCGCGTGATCGTATGCCGCCCGCAGACCCGCTCGGAGGTTCAGAGCATGGCCGCGGGGGCTGTGGTGCATACGATGGACGAGGAAGGTCACGGCAGCCTGCTCGCGGCCGCCGAGCGGTGCGCGCCCCAGTTCGCCATTGCGCAGGTCGAGCCTGATACCCTGGCCACGATCATCTACACTTCGGGCACGACTGGGCGCTCGAAAGGCGCCATGATCAGCCACCGCAATCTGGTATCGAACGCGCAGGTGCTGATCGATTACTGGGAATTCACCGATAGCGACGTGCTGCTGCATGCGTTGCCCATCTTCCACGTTCACGGCCTGTTCGTGGCAAACCACTGCGCCTTGCTGTCCGGTGCGCGCATGATCTGGCACCGCAAGTTCGATCCGTCCGCGGTGATAAGGGATCTCCCCAAGGCGAGCGTCCTCATGGGCGTGCCGACGTTCTACACTCGCCTGCTCGCCGAGCAGGCGTTCACGCGCGAATTGTGTAAGGACGTGCGGCTGTTCATTTCTGGTTCCGCACCCTTGTTGATGGAAACCTTCAGCACCTTCGAGCAGCGCATCGGTCAGCGCATCCTCGAACGCTACGGCATGTCCGAGGCCGGTATGATCACCTCCAACCCGCTGCACGGTGAGCGGAAGGGAGGCACCGTTGGCATTGCGCTGCCGGGCAACCAGGTGCGCGTGGCCGACGAGCGCGATGGGGCGCTCACTGTCGGGCAGGTCGGAGCGATCCAGATTCGCGGTGAGAACGTGTTCCAGGGCTACTGGCGCATGCCGGAAAAGACGCGCGATGAATTTACCGCTGACGGCTGGTTCCGCACTGGTGACGTGGGCGTGTTCGACAGTGCTGGCTATCTGTCCATTGTCGGACGTGCGAAGGATCTCATCATCACCGGTGGGTACAACGTCTATCCCAAGGAGATTGAACTGGTGCTCGACGCGTTGCCCGGCGTCGGGGAGTCGGCGGTGTTCGGTGTACCGCACGCCGATTTCGGGGAGGCGGTTACGGCAGTGGTGGTTCCGCGCAATGGCGCGACGCTGGTCGAGCGGGACCTGCTCTCAGCGCTTAAGGGGGAGCTCGCCAACTACAAGGTCCCCAAGCGCGTGATCGTGGTTGACGATCTCCCGCGCAATGCGATGGGAAAGGTGCAGAAGAACGTGCTGCGGCAGCGCTACGCATAGCCAACTTAGAGCGCGTTTCGACGTTCGTCGTCGGCGCTGCGGACGCGCATGCTTGCTCGGCTGTGGCTGCTCGCATATGCTGTGCATCACACTGAATCGGGAGGTGTTCCATGAAGCTCCTGCATGTCTTTGCCCTCGTCTGTACCGGCCTTGGCGCAGTGAACGCGCCTTCCGTTTGCGCCCAGAGCAGCCAAGAGCTGGTCGGCGCGAACGCCAATTCCAAGGAGTGGATGGTCTATGGACGCACTTACGACAACCAGCGTTTCAGCCCGCTGACGCAGATCAGCCCCTCCAACGTCGCCACCCTTCGCCCAGTCTGGGCGGCCTCTCTCGGATCCCTCGACGGCGTCGAAGCGACGCCACTGGTCAAGGATGGAGTCATGTACGTGACCGGTGCGTACTCGCATGTGCACGCGTATGACGCTCGCAATGGCCGGCGCTTGTGGTCCTGGGCACCGGAATACGCGCCGGAGTTGGGCACCGTATTGTGCTGCGGGCCGGTCAATCGCGGAGTCGCGATCCTCGACGAGCTCGTCTACGTGCTCACGCTGGACGCACGCCTGGTCGCGTTGAAGAAGGTCGACGGCAAGCCGGTGTGGGAGCAAGTGATCGACGACTGGAAGAACGGCGTCTCCGCGACTGGCGCGCCTCTCATCGTCAAGAATAAGGTGATCGTGGGCATAGCGGGCGGAGAGTACGGCGTCCGCGGCTATGTGCGCGCCTACGACGCGAAGTCGGGAAAGCAGGCGTGGACCACCTATACCGTGCCAGCGCCCGGTGAACCGGGAAGCGATACGTGGCCGGGCGACACCTGGAAGACCGGCGGCGGCGCGACCTGGCAGTCCGGCGCCTTCGATCCGCAGTTGAACCTGCTGTATTGGGGCACCGGCAACCCCGGGCCATGGAACTCGGATCTTCGCAAGGGCGACAACAAATGGACCGCATCGCTAATCGCACTGGATCCCGATAGCGGCGTGATCAAGTGGGGCTTCCAGTACACGCCCAACGACGGATGGGACTATGACGGTAACAATGCTCCCGTTCTGGCTGATATCAAGTTAGGCGGCAAGGTGGTGAAGGCCGCCTTGCAGTCCAACCGAAACGGCTTCTTCTACGTGCTCGATCGCACCGATGGCAAGTTCCTGTTCGCCGTTCCCACGGTCGAGAACATCAACTGGACGTCAGGGTTGGATACCAAGACCGGTCGCCCGAACGTCAATGAGGCCATGCGCCCGCTCGCCGACGGCAAACCCGTGCTGCCGATCATTCCTGGCCTGGAAGGCGGAACCAACTGGTTTCCGATGTCCTACAACCCGGAGACGGGTGTAGCGTTCGTGCCAACCAACCAATGGGCGATGGCACTAACCGGTTACAAGCCCGAAGACATCAAGTATGAGCCGGGTAAGGTCTATATGGGCATGGACTACAAGATGCACCGGACCGGCGAGACTATCGGACGGTTGAAGGCGTTCGACGTGGCCAACCGCAAGTGGTTGTGGGAGATCAAGAGCCCATTGCCGCTCTTCGCTGGCGTGCTCAGCACGCGCACGGGTCTGGTGTTCACAGGCGACCAGCAAGGCTTCTTCTTTGCCGCCGAGGCGCGCTCCGGCAATGTGCTCTGGAAGTTCCAGACCGGCTCCGGCATCAATGCTTCGCCCATCACCTACGAGTTGGATGGCAAGCAATATGTTGCCATTCTCTCGGGTCTGGGTGGTGACCCTAGCTTCTATTTCAAGGGTCCGAAGGGCGGAACGCTGTGGGTGTTTGCATTGAACGGACTCGCCCCCGATAAGGCCGGTGCGGGAAGCTGGAAGGTGGACGAGATCGACGGCGCACTGACGCCAGTGCCTAATCAGTGATCGTGTTGGATTCTGCATCTGGAGGCGGCGCCACGTGGGCGTGGCCGCAGAGGGTCCTCATTGCGTTCGGTTGCTTCGTGCTGTTCACAGTCGAGGCCGGTGCGCAGGCGCATCAGCCGCCCAAGGTCGAACAGGACGACTACCTTTGGCAGCACGAGAGCAATCCATATAGCGGTGATGCCGATGCAATCGCAAGCGGTCGTCGCCTATATCGGAGCACCTGCTACATCTGCCATCTGGACTCCGGTGGCCGAGGTCCTGACCTGCGCAAGTCCAAACTGAAGGAGAAGGATTTCATGCGCGTAGTCATCAGCGGCCGCAAGGGAACCCAGATGCCGGCCTGGAAAGGCAAGTTGAGCGAAGACGAGATGTGGAAGATCCTCGCCTTTGTCCAGGCGCCGCGGTAATGATGCGTGCGTTGTTTGTGCTCGCTGCGTTGTTTGCCGGTTGCACGAGCGACACACGTCGTGGTCATGGAGATCTGCCGACCGTTAACGGGCTAGACACCGACCGCTACCTTGGCACGTGGTACGAAATCGGCAGCTATGCGAACCGGTTCCAGAAGGGTTGCGTAGCCACCAGCGCCACCTATACGCGCAAGGAGAACGGCAGGATCGGCGTCGCCAATACTTGCAGGCGCGAGCGCCTCGACGGCGAGGTGCGCAGCATCCAGGGCGAGGCCTGGTCTGCGAGCGGCGATTCCGCCAGATTAAAGGTGCGCTTCTTCTGGCCGTTCAGCGGCGATTATTGGGTAATTGGTCTCGACCCGCAGTATCGCTGGGCGCTGGTTGGCGAACCGCGGCGAAAGTATCTGTGGATTCTGTCGCGCGAGCCGTCCATGGACGAGACCACCTACGCGCGCATTCTCGAACTCGCGCAGCAGCGCGGCTACGATCCCGCCCGCGTGCAGCGCACGCCGCAACCGACATCAGCGCACTGAGCGTGCGCTTCAGAACAAGGTCCAAAGCATCTTCGTTGCCATCAGGAACAGGATGACCCCGAAGATCTTCTTCAGGCTCGGTACTGGCAGCGTGTGCGCGGCCTTTGCGCCGTAGGGCACGGTGAAGAAGGTACCGACGACAATGCCCGCCAGCGCCGGCAGATAGATGTAGCCGATCGTCAGAGGCGGCAGATGCATCAAGTCCAGCCCGGTGATGACATAGCCGACCGCGCCGGCTATGGCGATCGGGAGCCCCAGCGCTGCCGAGGTGCCGATCGCATTGCGCATCGGCACGTTGCACAATGTCATCAACGGAATGCTGATAACGCCTCCCCCGGCACCGACCAGACTGGAGATAACGCCGATGCCCAGGCCTCCCGCGGTCATCCCCATCTTTCCCGGGAGCTGGCGCGAAGCCTTGGGCTTCATGTCCAGCCACATCTGCGCCGCCGAGTAGTACACAAACGCAGTGAAGAAAATGGCCAGGTAACGCGAGGGCAAGGCATCCGCGAACAGGGTGCCCACCAGCGTGCCGAGCACCACGCCGATCAACACGCGCCGGATGATGTCCCAGCGCACGGCGCCGCGACTCTGATGCGCGCGAATGCTGGAAAGCGAGGTGAACACGATGCTGGTCAGCGAAGTCCCCAGCGCGAGGTGTACCACACGATCGGCGGGGAAGCCTTGGTGGGTGAACATGAACACCAGCGCGGTGACGATGATCAGTCCGCCACCGATGCCGAGCAGGCCGGCGAAAAAGCCGACGAACAGTCCCAATGCCAGGTATGCCGCCCACCACCAGTCCATAGTCGTCGGAGGCCCTTTACAGCAGCTCGAGGATGAACGCCCACTCGTCGGGTTGCACCGGCGTGATGGACAGGCGGTTGCCACGCTGCAGCACGCGCATAGACTGCAGCTGCGGGTGCGAGCGCAGGGCCTGGATCGACAATAGCCGCGTCTTGCGCATCAGGGTCACGTCCACGTTCACCCAGCGCGGATTCTCGCGGGTGGAGGCCGGGTCGAAATACTCGCCGTTGCGCTCGAACTGTGTTTCGTCCGGGTAGGCGTGGCGCGACACACGCATGATGCCGGCGATGCCCGGTTCGGGGCAGCTCGAGTGGTAGAAGAAGGCCTCGTCGCCGACCTGCATGTCGTCGCGCATGAAATTGCGTGCCTGGTAGTTGCGCACCCCCCACCAGGCAGCTGTCTTCTTCGGAGCCTTAGCCAGGTCGTCGATGCCGAACACGTCGGGTTCGGATTTCATCAGCCAGTAGCGCATCGTGCCGTCGCAGCGTTTACGGGGGAAGGGTCTGCCGTGCGATCCGCCCAAAAGAAAACGAGCGGCTGTGCCGCTCGTTCTTCCTCACGAATTGGGTGCCCCCCGCAAGTGCCGCAAGGCCGAAATCTTGAACCTGAGGTTCAAGGGTGGTCGCTTTCCGAGCGCATCAGGCGCTTCCGCGAAGGACGCGCACAACAGCACTACTTGAGGGCCGCAACCAAAGCTAACGACATTGGTTCTAAGAATATACGACCTACACGAACACCGCAGGGAGCAACTCTTGATTCATCAGCAGAGGCGACTGTCAGAACAGTTCGTCCTGCGCGGCCATCGCCTGATCGATGGTGGCCGACATGCTCCGCATTCTACGCTTAAACGAACCCATGTCAAAACCGTTGCCCAGGCGTACCGAGAGCAGCTCATGCGTGACATTGAGCGCCACCATGATCGCGATCCGGTCGTAGCCGACGACCTTTCCGCCGTCGCGCAGCTCGCGCATACGACCGTCTAGATACTCCACCGCCTGGCGCACGTCCGCCTCGTCTTCGGGCTTGCAGGCGATCTGAAATTTTCGGTCGAGAAGGCTTACTTCGATCACGCCGGGTTCGCTCATGGGGCGTCTGCCGGAATCCTGGTCAGCAGCGACTCCAGCCGCGTCCGCGCGGCCTCGATGCGCTCCGACAGCTGCCGGTTGAGGATTTGGGCCGCCGCCAACTCTTGGCGCAGGTCGGAGTTTTCCTTGCGCAGACGATGGCATAGCTGCACCAGTTGCCCGATCTTCGCGTCGAGGGAGTCCAGTTCCGCGTCCATCGTGACACTATAGTAATCGTCTTCTCGCTGAGTCAACCTCCAGCGCCGCCCGCTGCAAGCGATATCGTAGGATGTTGGGTCATGCCGCCGCACTATGCCGTGTATACGGACAGGTGACACCCGTGCTCGGCTTGCCTAGAATCCGAGCGAGCCGCCGCGGCAAGCCGCGGCGACGGTGTGCCCGTGCATGGGGGTCGGCGCGGGTGTAGAGATTGGCAAGTATTTTACGGCACCTAATGCAAAGGAGAACTGCAATGTCTTCCAGGTTGCGCACCTGTTTGACCCTGTTGGCCGCCGTCACCACCGGCGCCTCGCTGGCCTCGGGCGCCGCCCATGCCCGGGTAGAGAAACTCGGCAAGGGGGAGGGTTTTGTCGATATCGTGGCCTGGCCCGGCTACATCGAACGCGGCGAAACCGACAAGAACTTCGACTGGGTCACCGATTTCGAGAAGAAGACCTCGTGCAAGGTGCGGGTGAAAACCGCCAACACCTCGGACGAGATGGTCGCGCTGATGAACGAGGGCGGCTTCGACCTTGTCACCGCCTCCGGTGATGCCAGCCTTCGCCTGATCGCCGGCGGGCGCGTGCAGGAAGTCAACACCAAGCTCGTTCCAAGCTTCAACAACGTTGATGCGCGGCTGCAGAAGTCGCCTTGGCACTTCGTCAACGGCAAGCATTACGGGGTGCCCTACCAGTGGGGCTACAACGTGCTTGCCTACAACACCAAGGTGTTTCCCACGCCGCCCAAGAGCTGGGAGGTGGTGTTCAAGGAGATGAACCTGCCTGATGGCAAGTCGAACAAAGGCCGGGTCCAGGCCTTCGACGGCCCGATCTACATCGCCGATGCCGCCCTGTACCTGATGAAGACCAAGCCGGAACTGGGCATCAAGAACCCGTACGAGCTCGATGACAAGCAGTACAAAGCCGCACTGGACCTCCTGCGCGAACAGCGCAAGCTGGTATCGCGCTACTGGCATGATGCATTTATCCAGATCGACGACTTCAAGAACGAGGGCGTTGTGGCCTCCTCGGCATGGGGTTTTCAGGTCAACCTGCTGCGCTCGGAGAAGCAGCCGATCGCCAGCACGGTTCCGGTCGAAGGCGCCACCGGATGGGCGGATACCACCATGCTGCATGCCGAAGCCAAGCACCCGAACTGCGCATACATGTGGATGGAGCACTCGCTCAATCCCAAGCTGCAGGGCGATCTCGCCGCCTGGTTCGGATCGGTTCCGGTCAACCTGGCTGCCTGCAAGGGCAACAAGCTGCTTAGCGATGCAGGCTGCGCCACCAACGGCCTGAACGAGTTCGAGCGCATCTGGTTCTGGCGCACGCCGGTCAGCAACTGCGGTAACGGGCGTACCTGCGTGCCCTACTACCGCTGGGTGACCGACTACATCGCCATCCTCGGCGGGCGCT
>Ga0079037_100000732_pt1 | contig 15685 bp, 18 predicted proteins | sample Mud3Dept4metaG_FD_71479 | JGI IMG/M metagenome (GOLD analysis project Ga0079037, IMG submission 71479) | Freshwater wetland microbial communities from Ohio, USA, analyzing the effect of biotic and abiotic controls - Mud 3 Core 4 Depth 4 metaG | ecosystem: Environmental > Aquatic > Freshwater >... | reverse complement strand
CCATGATTCGCCTCCGCCCGATCCTCATGGTCAGCGCCGCCACCATCGCCGGCCACTTCCCGCTGACACTTGTCACCGGCGCCGGCGCGGCCGCGCGGAACTCCATCGGCCTGGTGCTGGTCGGCGGCATGTTCATCGGCACCCTGTTCACCCTGTTCGTCATCCCGTCCATCTACATGCTCATCGCCCGCGACCACGGGAAGGACCGGGTGGGTGATGGCGCATTTTCGGCAACGGAAGCCTGAATTTCCAGGGATGGATACAGAAGTGCCGGGACCTGGCGATGGCACGGCCCCCTGGATCAATGGAATGCTTGATCCTTGTTGTCTATCACCCTTACCGCCCCGAATTTGCTCTCGTATTTACGCAGGTTATCCGAAAACGCATCGATGATCCGTTTCATGTGGCCCGGGCTCACGATGATCCGTGACACCAGGTGCGTGCCGGACGGCGAGTTCAGAAGCCACTCCATGATGAATTCCTCGGGGCTATGACTCACCAGCATGTTGTTGCTGTAACGTCCCCTGGACATTTCATCGCCCGTATTGACTTGGATCTGCTGGGTGCGCTCCGGCGGTTTCTCGTTCGGCATGGCTCCGGAATGTCTCCTTTCTGGATGCATCGTGGAAATATGCTCCGCCTGACACCGGATTAGATGGGGCCGTTTGGAAGAACGACTCGGCGCCCGGCAACGATCCCGATCTCGCCCATTACCAAACGACCGAAGAAATCTCGTTGGATCGCCAATATTGTGGTATTCTATCTGTTCTGGTCGATTTGGGCCTCGTTGCCTGGGTTGAGCAAGAACATTTTTCATGGGGGCTTTCTTGGAGACAGGTACAGTGAAGTGGTTCAACGACGCGAAGGGGTTCGGATTCATCAGCCAGGCAAACGGGGGGCCGGATGTGTTCGTCCACTTCAGCGCGATCAAGTCGGAGGGCTTCAAGAGCCTTGCAGAAGGCGACAAGGTCCAGTTCGAGATCACGCAGGGCCCCAAGGGTCCGCAGGCCACCAACGTCGGCAAGGCCTGATCCGGCGTAACGACATCGGGTGAAGAACCCGGGAACGATCGAAACCCCCGGCGGGCATCCCGCCGGGGGTTTTTGGTTCTTTTGAGACACCCGGCGGGGGGAACCGACCGGGGAAAAGCACCGCCGCTCAGGACGAGGGGGATGTGGAGCCCGATGCGGCCGGTTCGATACCCGGGTCGCCGCCGCCGATGTTGAACCCCGCGTCGACGTAGTGCACTTCGCCGGTCACACCAGAAGCCCAGTCCGAAAGGAGGTACGCGGTGGCGTTCCCCACCTCGTCCTGCGTCACGTTCCGCCGGAGCAAGGCGCCGCGGGCGCTCTTCTCCATCAGCCTGCGGAAATCGCCCACGCCGGAGGCAGCCAGCGTCCGGATCGGCCCTGCCGAGACGGCGTTGACGCGGATCCCTTCCCGCCCGAGGTCGTAGGCCAGGTAACGGGTCGCAGCTTCGAGGGCGGCCTTCGCCACGCCCATCACGTTGTAGTTCGGCACGGAGCGCACCGCCCCGAGGTAACTCATCGTCACCATGGCCCCCCCCGGTCCCATCAACCGGGCCGCCCGCCGGGCGCAGGCGATGAAGGAGTATGCGGAAATGTCCAGCGCGAGATGGAAATCGGCGCGCGAGGTATCCCGGAAATTGCCGATCAGCGATTCCCTGTTGGCGAAGGCGATGGAGTGCACGATGAAGTCGAGCCGCCCCCACCGGGCCTCGGCCTTGGAGAAGAAATCGTCGATCTGGGCGTCGTCGGCAACGTCGAGCGGTTCGACGAAGCTCGACCGGATCGACTCCGCCAGGGGATGCACCCGTTTCTTGAGCGCCTCGCCGAGATAGTTGAACCCGAGTTCGGCCCCCTCGCGGTGACAGGCCCTGGCCACGCCCCATGCGATGGACTTCTCGTTGGCGACGCCGAGGATTAGCCCTTTCCTGCCTTGCAGAATGCCCACGAGACACCCCCCGGTTTGGATCTCGACCCATTCTGGACCATAACCAAGGTATCATTCGCATTCAGTAAAGTGTGCCTGGAATTGACCTGCCCCCGGTTACAGGCCGACTGGGTGGGCATGCGTATATCCCGCCGCAGGTTGCCTTCCGGAATATCTTGTGAGATGGTGTGTGCAATCCATGGCACCGAAACGCGGAAACACGTCGAGGGGAAAAAGCGACGACCTCCGTTTCGTCGTCACGAGACCGAAACCGTCCGGCCGCATAAAGCTGCCGGATCGACTGTTCCATCCGGAGCGGAGAAGTCCGGCCCGGGGTGCCAGGCCGAAGGTCGAACCGAAGGCCCTGCCGCTGGAAAGTTATCTCCCGAATCTCTCGCTTCCCGCCCGCACATTGGCCATCCTGATCGCCGCGATCTCCATTTGCGGCAGCCTCGTGACGCTCGTCCTAGGCGTGCGAGACGGAAAGTGGCTCCTTGTGCTCCTCGCCCCATTCGGTGTCTGGTACGGTATCGCGTGGGTTCGTGTCGCACAAGAGGGGTGGCTTCCTGGCGGGCGGCTGCGGCTGAACCCATGGGGCAGGGGGTAGGAGCGTTCCTGCGCCATGATACGGGTGGACCGGTCATGCGGGGCTGGCCAGTAACAGACAAGGCCATGTTGTCACGGGTAAACCGGAACGCTCCTCTTACTCCGCTTTCGGAACAAGGTCCACCGCTTTCCGGGATTCCTCCTTCTCCTTCCTGGCCCGGGGATTATTGATCGCACCGGGCTTCACGATGGAATGTGCTATCTCGCCGGTGTGCTTCACGATTACCTTGTCCCCGATATCCATGCCATCGAGGTCCTTCTTCGCGCTCCCATCGGCCTTGAACTCCATCGTCCCCTTCGGTCCCTTCAGGGTCAGGGTCCCCGACGCCGCGTCCAAGGTCTCGATCGTCCCGGTGAACCATTTCAAACCGGCTTTCGGGGCGGCTTTCTTCTCTTTTCCAACGGCCTCCTTGTTCGGTGGTTCGGGCTGTGAGGGCGCTTTTTCCTTGGCACACCCACCCGCGACGACCAACAGGGCGATTGCTGCTGCCGCGAGCAAGGAGAATCGTTTTCTCATCTTCATCCTCAAAGGGGGTAAAAAAAAAGGGCAGGGGGATTGTGACCCCCTGCCCGCGGGATCCGGAAGCCCTTGTGGGGCCGGACCGCCTGCCCGGTTGACCCGGTTACTTCTTCGCCGGGGGAGCCGCCGGGGCCGGAGGCGTGGCGGGTGCAGCAGGTGCAGCGGGCGCGGCGGGCGCGGCCTTCTTCTCCTCGCCCATCTTCTGGCCCGTTTCCTCGCCCTTCTTCTCGGTTTCCTTCTTCGTCTTCTTCGTCGTCTTTTTCGCCTTCTTCTCGGCCGTCGGAGCCGCCGGCTTCTCGGTCGCCGGAGCTGCCTTCTTCTCGGCCGCCGGAGCCGCCTTCTTCTCGGCTGCCGGAGCCGCCGGCTTCGCGGCGTTGTCGGCCGCGCCCGCGACACCGATCATCGAGAGCGCAAAAGCAACCGCGAGGAACATCGAGAACAGTTTCTTCATTTCTTTTCCTCCAGAGGAAAATTTGAAAGCCACGTATGTGTAGTGCATGGGAAGTGCCAACTTGCCTGACGATTACAAGCCGATGATAAATAACATGTTCTCATAATCCCGGCTCCCCCTCCGTCCACGCGGCTTCCCCAAAAGGTATCCCACTTGCCCATATGGGGAATCCCCCGGTATCCGACAACAACCCGGGAAAGAGGTGTCCGGTCAAAACGGGCCAAACTGACCGGTCACAAGAAATGCACAAACCCAAACCGGGTTGGGATATTCTTTCAGCAAAGACTACTTGGGAGTTTCGACCTTCGGGGTGCGCGGTTCCACTGACATGGATCGCCGGTTCCCTTCGAATGCGAATCGTCCCTGGTCCGTATATTGGATGACGTCCAGACGGATGACGTCCATCACAAACCGGTGGAACCTGCACACCACGAGAGGGAGGGTTCGATGAGGAAGGCATTCCTGACGATGATTTGTCTCGCGATTTCCTGCACAACCGCGCAAGCCGGAGAGATCTACGGGACGGTCAAGGAGAGCGGAAAACCGATCAAGGCAGGGACGAAGGTCGAGGTCAAATGTGCCAAGGGGAGCTACAGCGCAGAGACGGACAAACTCGGATCCTATCGCCTGTTTGTGCCGGAGCAGGGAAAATGCACCCTGTCGATCAAGTCCAGTGACGGCTCTCCGCAGATGACCGTTAACTCGTTCGAGGATTCCGCGCGGTACAACCTCGTCCTCGAGAAAAAGGATGGAAAGTCTTCCTTGCGGAGCGAATGAGTATGGAGCCCAGGGAAAAGGATTTCTGGGACAAGGCGGCGATCGTCCTCCAGCCGGTCGGCGGGTTGCTGGCTGCCCTGGCTGTGGCCGGACTCGGATTTTTCGGTTCGCAATTCATCGAAAGACGGCAGTCCGAGGAGACACGTGCACGGTTTGCTTCCGAGTTGATCAGCAAACGGGAAGAGGCGGACAGCGCCTTGCGCAAGGACATGTTCGTGTCTATCATCCAGTCGTTCCTCCGGCCCGAATCGACGTCCATCGATGACCGCCTGCTGAAGCTGGAATTGCTGGCGTACAACTTCCATGAGTCTCTGAACCTCAAGCCCCTGTTCTTCCAGCTCGAGCGCGACGCCGTAAAATACGGCGGTGCGAAGGGCAGCGAACTGCGGGACCGGCTGAGCAAGGTCGCTCGGGAAGTGACCCGAAAGGAAATGGTGGTGCTGGAAGAGGCAGGAAAATCGTTCGAGCGCACCGTCGATTTCGACGATCTCGCCCGCAACCCGGGCGGGATACCGCTGGAGCCGGCCCTATTGAAGCTCAACCAGGTAGAGCGAAGTTTCCTGCTCGTGGTAAAGAAGGTCGACAGCCGGCGAAAGGAGATGCAACTCCGGATGGAGGTAAAGACCCGGAACGAGGACACCGGCGAAATCCGGACGGATGACGCCGAGTTCTGGGTCGGTTATTACGATTTCCCCATGATCGACCATGTCCGGCTCTCCCGTGACCAGCGATTCGCGGTCATCCTGAGAAACTTCGGGGGAGGAAGCGCACGGATCGCTGCCGTCTACTTCCCGGGGGCGTACGCGAGCCTGAAGGAAAAACCGTACGTCCAGGAGATGGTCAAGAACCTCCTTCAGACCAATAAACCTGCCGAGGGAACAAGCCGATAGCCTTCTCCTGACCGTCGAGCGTGGTCAACATCGGACCTGTCTGAGGAGGGTAGGTCACCGGAGGCCTTCCGTCCGCCCCCACTGGGATTGGCGGTGGTCCTTCTCCTCCTCCCGCTCCGTCCCCCCGCGCGGTTTTTCGCGCGAGCCGTTGCCGGGTACGGAATCCTTCTGCTTCCCGTTCACCGGTGTGGCTTCCTTCCGTTTGCCTTTCTCCGCAGGGGCCTCCTGCGGCGTGCCCCTCTCGGCAGGCGTGGGCTGCGGTATGGCCTTTTCCGGGGGTGCCGCCTGCTGCGGCCTGCCCCTCTCGGCAGGCGCTGCCTGCGGTGTGGCCTTTCCCGGCGGCGCCGCCTGCTGCGGCCTGCCCCTCTCGGCAGGCGCTGCCTTCCGCTTGTCTTTTTCCGCCGGGACCATCTGCGGTTTGCCCCTCTCGACAGGCTCTGCCTTCGGTCTGGCCTTTTCCGGCGGTGCCGCCTGCTGCGGCCTGCCCCTCTCGGCAGGCGCTGCCTGCTGGCGCTCTTTTATCCTCTCGCTCGAAGACATCGGTTTCTCGACTTTCTTTACCTCCATGGGGCGAGGCTTCTCTTGTGGCCGTATTGCGGAACGGTCGGGTTCCTTGACCTGCGGACGGGATTGTCTCAGTTCCTTCACGTCGATCCTCCGGACGGCCGCCGGTGGGCGTTTCGCCTCTGGGATCGACCGGTCCACCGGGATGTAACTCGTCCTCGCGGGCTGGATCTGGGGGTTTCCCACCACGATGTTCCGCCGCCTGGCGAAATCCTCCCTCACGTTCACCACCACGTTCCGGTCGACGGAGGACGGACGGCCCGTGACGAATGTGGTCTGGTTGACCACGGTGACGCTGTTGAAGACGTTCACGTTCCGATAGACGTTGGTCACATGGACCTGGTTGATGTTTACGTTGGTGATATTCGTGCTGTACCGGCCGTAGTTGCCGCGCCCGTAGTAGGTTTCCCTCGGAGCGAGGGGCACCCACGCCACGTGGTCCCCCGTCCGCACCCAGCCCACGTATCCCGGTGCCCAGTACACATCCCCCCTGGCGGGAGGCACCCAGAACCACCCGATGTTGACGACGAAGGCCCAACGGCCGTAGTGGTAGGGAGCCCATCCCCAGGGCTCATAGCCGATCCAGACGTAGTCTCCGCCCCTCCACACCCACCTTCCGTGCCGGTACGGAGCCCAGTCGGAGACCACGACGACCGTAGGGGTCCAGCAGTACCCGTACCCGGGCACATTGACCCACCGGCCGCTTTCGTCGAAGTCGCTGGAGTAAACCCGGAGCTCCTCCGGCAGGTACCCGTAGCTGTTCCCCCTGGCAAGGATGACCCGGTCCTGCTGCGCATTCCACCTCCGCCAGTCGTCGGCGGGGAGGAGCGGGGAAAGTTCCCCGTAACCGTCCGGACCCACGGCCAGCATGCTGCCCGCCCGGACCGTTGTCATTCCGCCGCCGTTCTCCATAAGGACCGATCCCATGAACACGGAAACGGCCGTCTCTCCTTCGGGGACTTCGATCCGGAAGGTCGATTTCCCGAAAGCGCGGATGGAGGCGTCGGGAGTGTCGAACTGGAGGGCGATGCGCCTTGGGGCGCGGTTCAGCACGTACACATCCCCCTGTGCAAGATGGAACTGGTAGGAGTCCCGGTCCATCCGCAGGACCTGCAGGGCCGTGTACGCGCCGAGCCGGACGTGGGACCCGCTGTTCGTCTGGATCGCCGCATGGCTCCCCTCCGGTACCCACAGTTCGTCCCCCTCGGCGAGGGGCATATTGACCGAGACAGGCGCCCAATCCCCCGTTTCGGCGATCTTCACCTGCACGTCTCCCTGGGCGAGTCTGACCCGCATCGACCCGAGGGATCCCGCCCCGGAATCCGGCGGGAACAGCAGCAACGCTCCGACGATGAATATCGACCCGAAACCCTTTGTACATGCCTTCATTCGTCCCCCCGATCTCCTCAGTGGCGCCCCGGCCGGGCCGATTTGTCCACCACCATCACGGTCATCAAGGCTCCCCCCTTATTGACGCAGGATTCTCCCGATTTGTTCACCCTGTTTTCGCTTCTTGGCCCGATGCGTCATCGGATGCGCGGGTGGGAACATCCGGCAGAATATCCAACCGGGGCCGGGATGGACCGATCACGGGGCCCCTACCGTAGTTTGGGCAGGCTCCAGCCGAGGTAGATCGCCGCGGTACGCAGCAGCAACGTCGTCAGGAAAGCGGCGGCTGATGCGACGGGCGTATGGAACCCCGCCCCGGCGATGAGAACGAAGGAGAGCCCCCCCAGCAGCGCCGCGGTGGCGTAGAAGTCGGCGTGCAGGATCATCGGGATCTCCAGCACCAGGAGGTCGCGCAGCGCCCCGCCCCCCGCGCCGGTCAGGGCCGCGAGCACCACTACGCTCCACGGCGCGAGCCCCGCAGCGGATCCCGCCGAGGCGCCGATCGCCGCGAAGACGGCCAGCCCGAGCGCGTCCACGAGAAGAAAGGCCCGGTCTTCGTCCAGAAACCTTCTCCCCTTCGCGGCACAATGCCAGGCGCATGCCAGCAGGCAACCGATGAGAGCGAACAGGGCGTAGAGGTTCGTGGTGAACGCGACCGGGGTCCGGTGAAGGAGGGCGTCCCGAACGACCCCGCCGCCCATCGCCGTGGCGAACCCGAGCACGAGGATGCCGAGCAGGTCCAGGCTTTTCCGGATCGCCTTGAACGCACCGGACATCGCGAAGGCGCAGGTCCCGACCAGGTCGAAGACCAGGAAAAGGGAATCCTGGGTCACGTTGGGAAAAGGCGGACGGCCTCTAACCGGCCGTCGTCCCTATTCCCGACGGAGCGACCTGCGAAAAACGTCTTTGATGGGTTTGGAAGCTCCATACAAGCCGTGGACCGCCTTGAAGTGTTCTGCCATGATCTGGAAGACTTCATCCTCCGTTTCGCCTTTGGCGACGAAATCACATTCCTTTTCCCCGGCAATTTCAGAACAGCGAAGTGATAATGCCATGCCAAGACCCCTGTCCCCGGATGGTTGTCGGAACGGATATTTCCGATTATAGCAGAGAAACCTCCTGGCACAGGGCGCAGAGTACAGGACCCGGCCTCCGGGGTACGGGAGCGAAAGGCATCGGGGGTGGCGATCCTCTTTTTCATCTCCCCATCCCTCCTGTTTGAAGCGCATAATTCAGGTGAATCATCGCGGTACGTACAGGTCATTCCTTCCGAAAGAGAACAGCATTTTCGGTGGGGAGTCCAGTGAACATGAGACGCTCGGCCCTCTGGTGTGGCGCGGGAATGGCGGCCCTTCTGGGGGTCGCCGCGCTCACCGTGGCATTGGCCGTCTACCGGCCCCTGCTGATCCGCCCATGGGTGCAGCGGGCGCTTGCTCCGCGGGGAGGAACGGCTTCCCTGGCCGGCCTGAGACTATCGCTTTCCCCCCCGGCCCTTGAACTTTCGGGCCTCTCGATCGCAGGCCCCCCGCATGAGGGCGACCTGCTGCGCCTGGATCACCTGCAATTCGAATTGATCCCTCGCCGCTTCTTCCGCAAGGGTCCGTGGTTGCGCCGCGTGAAAGCCCGGGGGCTTGTTTTCGAGCGCCCGCGGCCCCGGGAGACAGAGGTCACACCCGACCTGACACCGCTCACCCGCCTGTTCGACATCGAGGATTTGGAACTTACCGGCGCCCGGCTGCGCGTGGCCCTGCCCCAAGGCGATTTCGCGGCCGACGGGGTCCGTTTGAGCCTGGTCCCGGGGGAAGAGGGCATCCGAAGCTTCAACGGGTACGGGGAGCTGACCTTCTGCCGGAAAGAGAGCACCCTCGCGGAAGGCAAGCTTTTTGCCCGGGGAAAAGTCACGCCCGGCCCCGCGATCGAGGTCGACCTGGCATTGGAGTCGGCACGTGTGATGCTGCCGTGGCTCTCCGGCGACGTTTCCGGCCAGACCAGGCTGAGGGTGACCCCGAAAGGATTCCAGGCCGAGGAGTTGACCCTGACCCTGACACGGGGGCGGGTAACCCTGGGTCCACAGGCAATAAGGAACCTGGAGCCGATCCGGCTGAACGCGATGGCGAGCGCGACGCTTTCGGGGAGGGAACCTCGCCTGGAAGTGCGCGGGCTCGACATCGGAGGCCTGCTCCTGGCGCAGGGGGTTCTGGGCGGCTCCACCCTGGAAGAGATGTCCGGAACCCTGGCCGGTGACATCCCCCGGGTCGAACGGTTGAAAGCCGTTCTGGCTCCCCTCCTGCCCGGGGGCATGACGGGCATGGACCTCGCGGGCAGGCTCCCCTACCGCCTCCGTCTCGCTGCCCGAGGACCGGCGCACGTGCTGGCCCTGGAACTCCTCCCCCGGGATTTGCTGTTTTCCTGGCCGAACGCAGGATATGGCTGCCGCTTCGGGGGATCCTTGCGGGCGGAGGGCCCGTTCCAGGATTGGCTCCACGGAAAGGCCAGCCTGGCAGGGCGGATCCAGGGGACCGGGCAATTCGAGAGGCCGCCTCTCGCGGTACGCCTGTTCCGCTTCGACGCGCCGTTGGCCGGTGGAACCGCCGCTCCCATGTCGCCGGGCTGGAAGCTTTTTGTCGGAGCGGGCGATGTGCTCTACGAAGGCCGGTCCCTACCCCTGGGGAAATTGGGACTCCGGGGCTCGGCAAGGCCGGTCGACAATTCCTATCGCGTGGAAGGCCTGGACATCCAATCCGGTTCCCTGGGCCACTTGACGGGTGAGCTTTCATTCCACGGAGGGAGCCTCAGCGGCCGCCTGGACGGCGCGAGCCTGCCCGCGGACAACCTGGTGGCCCTCGCGCGGGCACTGAGTGGACAGGAATGGGACGGATGGTCGCCGACAGGCGCAATCGACTTCGCCGCCCGACTCGAACCCGCGGCGGGCGGCTCCCGGATCGGGGCTACGGCCACGCTCGGACAAATCGGCTTCACCTCGCCCGCCGGCGATGTGATGGGTCAGAACCTGGCCGGCAGAGTCGACCTCGAGGCGCTTCTGGTCCCGCACCCCCGGATGAAAACCGACCTGACCCTGCACCGGGGCGAGGCCCTCTGGGGCACGGTGTACGTCGACCTCGCCAGGGATCCCATGGACTTCCACGCGGGGGGAACGAGAGTGGCCCCCGAGGAGTATGAAGACCTTGTGCTGGAAGGCGGTATGGCGGGATTCGGTCGCCTGAGCATCGAAGGGAAGGCGCGGCACGCAGGAGGCACATGGCGCCACCAGGGGCGCCTGGCAATACGCGATGCGCGGCTCGGGCCGATCTTCCGGACTTTCTTGAGGGATCCGCTGGCCGCGTCGCATCGCGATCTGGCAGGGCTGGAAATGGATGGCACCGCGGATGTCGTCCTTTCCTTCTCCGGCTCCGGGCAAGCGGCCGACCTGACCGGGACGCTCCGGTTGCGCTCGGGCGATCTCCGCAGGGGAACGGAGCCGCCCCTCCTCTCCGGGCTCGCCATCGACCTCCCGATCTCCTACTCCCTGGGGACCGCGAATCCGGGCCTTCCCAGACCGTCCGATGCGGCAAGGTGGGGCCGGTTGAGCCTGAAGGAACTTCGTCTGGCCGGGCAGGAACTGGGGCCTTTGGAGATGCCGGCAGTCCTCGTACCCAACCACCTCTACCTCGAGGGAGCGATCGACACGTCTCTGTTCGGAGCCAGACTGTCCCTGCGGCGAATCCGGGTGGACGAACCGCTTTCCCCGGGCTTCCGCATCAACATGGCGGCGCAGCTGGACGGTCTGGATATCGCCCGGATTGCCGGGGAGAGCCCCATGCTGGAGGGACGACTGGGAGGCCTTCTCGACCCCGTCGCCATCAGCCGGGAACGCCTGACCGCCACCGGAGAACTGACCGGGGATCTGTTCGGAGGCCGGTTGGACATCCGCAACGTGACGGCGGAACGGCCCGTCAGCGCGGGCCGGGAAATCGGAGCCGACGTGACCGTCGAACGGATCGACCTGGAGCGGCTTTCCGCAGCCTTGGGCGTCGGCCGCATCACCGGGCTCCTTTCCGGTTCCATTGAAGGCTTGCGGGTTGCCTACGGCCAGCCGGTCGCATTTCATCTCAAGATGCAGTCGGTGCCCGCGAAGGGGGTGACACAGTCGGTGAGCCTCAAGGCGGTGAACTCCATCTCCCTGGTGAGCACGGGCTCCGCCCTGAGCGGCATGGGAGTGTCCCTGATGACGAGGTTTTTCAAGGAATTCCCCTACGAGAAGATCGGTTTCGAATGCGGCCTGAGAAACGACGTCTTCACCGTTCGGGGGCTCATCCATGAAGATGGTGTAGAGTATCTGGTGAAGAGGCGATTTTTTACCGGGATCGACGTGATCAATCGCAACCCGGATAACCGCATCGGCTTTTCGGACATGGTGGAGCGTGCGAAGCGCGTGACCAGCGAACGCTCCGATTGAGACGGAACCTTCTGTTCGACCACGAAAAGGGGGATGGCATGGAACGACCCGCGCATCGCTTTTTTCTTTGTCTCCTGGCGGTTCCCGCGCTCATCGCAGGGTGCGTCACGGTAAACGTCTACTTTCCTGCCGCCCAGGTGGAGAAGACGGCCGAGAAGATCGTGGACGAGGTCTACCAGGAAAAGAAGGAACCCACCATGCCGGGGCCGACGGAAATGCCGCAGTCATTGAACGAGCGCGGCCTGATCGGCGACATCGCCCGGCTTGCCCGCTTCGGGCCCGCCCCGGCCTACGCCGAGGAAGCAACGACCGTGAGCAACGCGGCCATCCGTGGGTTGAAGGACCAGATCGGCCAGCGGCACCGGGAGTTGCTCCCCTACTATCAGCAAGGCCAGGTGGGGATCAACAAGGACGGGTTCCTGGAAGTCCGGGGGACCAGCGGCCTGGGTTTGCAGCAGGTAGCGTCCCTAAAGAGACTCGTCGACGCCGACAACGCCGCGCGCCGCCAACTATACGAGGAGGTTGCGAAAGCCCTCACCCTGAAACCGGATCAGGTCCCTCAGATCCGCCAGATCTTTTCGAAGCAGTGGCGGGACAAGGCTGAGGCCGGCTGGGCTGTCCAGGCCGACAATGGCCAGTGGGGGCGCAAGTAACGGATCACCCGGATCCCGTATCGCGGGGGATACGGGATCCGGGGTGAACGTCGGCAGCAGCCTGCAGTCAGGCCGCGAACCGCAGCACTGCGACGAAATGACACGCGGTGCCCGCAATAACGAACAGGTGCCAGACGAAGTGGCTGTACCGGACCCGCTTGGCCGTATAGAACACCACGCCCACCGTATAGGCGACACCGCCGGCAAATAGCCAGAACAGACCTGACGATGGCACACGGAGCCACAACGGCTTTATTGCGATGAGAACGAGCCAGCCCATGGCGAGATACAGTCCCACCCTGAGTTTCGGACACCGACCCCCACCTGCCACCGCAAGTGCGACGCCGGCAAGGGCCAACCCCCACACGAGCCCGAACAGCGTCCACCCCCACGCACCGCGGAGCACACCGAGTGTAAACGGCGTATACGTGCCGGCGATCATCAGGAAGATCGCTGTGTGATCGAGAACTTGAAATACCCGCTTGGCGCGATTCCCCGGCAACGCGTGGTAGAGCGTGGATGTGAGGTACAGCAGAACCATTGCCGCCGCGAAGACGCTCGCGCCGACCATTCGCGCCGTGCCTCCTTGCTCGGCTGCAGAAAGCACAAGAACAACCGCGGCGCCTATCGCCGCCACCAAGCCCACACCGTGGCTGACGCTGTTGGCGATTTCCTCCCCGCGGGACTGCGTACGTTCATGCGATGCTTCTGCTTTGATCATGACGTATCGTCCCATACGGTCCACCGCTCCAGCCAGGCTGCGGCAGTAAAGGGCCCAAGGTTTGAATCGAGCGCTATTTCACTTCGACCAGGTAAGAAGTAAGCCGCCGGATTGCTGCGTTTTCCATGGTAAAGACATCGCAGAATACGGCGTAGAGAATACCGCCATCCTTTTTTTTGACACGCACCGTCCCTTCCGCGACGACGACATCGTTCTCTTCGACCATGCGGGTAATGGTAATCGTTGGACTCCCTACGAATGCATCGTTTTCAATTTCCTTGTCGAACGCTTCCTTCCCGGCAAGCCGGAATGTTCCTGGCATTTCCCACTCGACATCTTCGGTCAGGCAGGACAAGATTTGCGCATGGTCGGATTTCATAAAACCGTCCATGTATCTTTCGACGGTTTTTTTGTTCTCGGTCATGTCCTGTCCCCTTGCGGATCGGTCTACCGGTTTCCTTGCACGGATTCAACCACCAGGTCGAACCGGACCGCATTCTCCCCGCCGCGCAGGTACAGCTGTGTCGTCAGCGGCCTGTGCCCCGGCACGGAGACCTTGAAGTGGATGTGGGGGGGGCGACCCGGATAGACGCCGGGCGGAGAGGTCGTGAACGCGTAGCCGCCCGTCGCCCCGGTCTTCTGCGCTCCGCGCAGGGAGTCGACATACCGCCCCGATCGATCCGCGTGCCACCATTCGACTCGCGCTCCGGGAACGGGACGGCAATCGGGATACGAAATCACGTCCCCCGAGACGGCGAGCCCGGAACCGGTGGAAGGTCGCTCCGGAGCCCCCGGCTTGTAAAAGGGCCCCTCCGCGTCTCCCGCTGTCGGGACGCACTTCCCCGCTCCGCCGCGGACCGTACCGGGCAGTCCGACCATCATCAGGACGGACAGGCACACGGCGGCTGCGAGCCCCCCGGAACACCGTCGTCTCCGCCCCCCGTCTCCACGTCTTCCCGCACGTGGCATCGTCATCGCAGTATCGGTGCCCTGCATTGGGGGTGTTGCTCAGACGTCGACCAGGACCTTGAACCCTCCGTAGACGATGCGCTTGCAGTCGAACGGCATCGACTTCGGGTCCATCCCGGACAGGCGCGGGTCTTTCATCACCTTCGCGTTGACGCGATCGCGATGCGCTCGCGACTTGAACACGATCCACGAGAACACCACCGTCTCGCCACGCTTGAGCTTGATCGTTCGCGGGAACGGGACCAACCCCTTCACATCGAGGTCGTCGCCAGCGCACTCCCGGACCTCGAGGGCGCCGTGCTCCCGCCAGATTTTCCCCGCCTTCCGGGCGATGCGGCCGTAGGCCTGCAGGTTTTTCCTCGGTACGGGCAATACGTAGCCGTCAACGTAGCGCATACATCCTCCATGGTCAGGCGTTGAGGTGCAACTTACGCTTTCACGTAAGATTCCGGGGAGAACGGAGCGGATGCCCATGCGGATGATATTCCGGATGGGCAGACGGCGCACATGGGGCGGGCCAGACCCGCGTCAACGGGAACAGCGGTCGTATGCCCGGACGGCCGGCAGTTTCTTCGTCCTCCACGAAACCCGCCTCTGTTCGGCCGCCATCCAAATTTAAGGATTTTGCCGCATCGATTCGAGGGGCGCAACCGATCCGACCGGTTGCTGCCGGACTGCCGGTCCTGAAGGAGGGGCGAATGGACAATCCAATACCGATGACACGGCGGAGTTTTCTTGCGACGACCTCATGCCTCGGTGCGGCGCTGTGGGCGGCCCGCGCTTTCCCCTTGCCCGCGATGGGCGCAGGATTCGCCGGGGGCGGGCGGGTAAGTTCACAACCCTTGGCAGACAAGGGCTTCGCATCCGTCCGGAAAATCGGGAACGGCGTATACGCCACGGTTTCCGATCCATCGAAGGGACTCGAGACGGTGTCCAACGGAGGGTTCATCGTCGGGACCGACGGCGCCCTCCTCATCGAAGGCTTCCGAACCCCTGCCGGCGCCTCGTTCCAGCACGCCGCGCTGCGGCAGGTCAGTTCGGTCCCAGTCCGGGCGGCGCTGGATACGCACTACCACTTCGACCACACCCTGGGGAACGCATTCTACGGCGCACAGGGGATCCCCATCTGGGCGCACGAGAAAACGGCGCCCCTCATGGTCAATGTGTACGGGCCCGGGAGCGGACCCGCCAGACCCGAGAGGATCGCGGCCATAGAGAAACGGATCACGGACGCGACGAGTGATGCGGCGCGGGAGCGCGCGAAGGGGGACTTGAACATGTTGAAATTGGCCTTCGCAAGCGTCGATTCGTCCGCGGTGTCCCTCCCCAACCGGTCGCTGGAACCGTCGAGCCTCCCGTTGACCGTCGACCTGGGGGGCACCCAGGCAGTGATCGAATCGTACCCGGGGCACACGCCAAGCGACCTGATCATCCGGGTACCGCAGCAGAACGTCATCTACACCGGGGATCTCCTGTTCAACGGCATGTACCCGGCCACCTCGGATGCGAACTTGAGCAACTGGAGGAAGACGCTCGAAATGTTTTCGGGCTACGACAAAGAGACGCTTTTCATCCCCGGCCACGGGCCGCTTTGCGGTCCGGAAGGGATCGCTACCCTCCGCTCCGTGTTCGACGACCTGGCGGATCAGGCCTCGAAAATGTACAAGGCCGGGATCCCGGTGGAAGAGGCACAGCAACGGTACGACATTCCGGAGCGGTTCAAGGATTTCCCCATC
>Ga0079037_100000731_pt1 | contig 15688 bp, 16 predicted proteins | sample Mud3Dept4metaG_FD_71479 | JGI IMG/M metagenome (GOLD analysis project Ga0079037, IMG submission 71479) | Freshwater wetland microbial communities from Ohio, USA, analyzing the effect of biotic and abiotic controls - Mud 3 Core 4 Depth 4 metaG | ecosystem: Environmental > Aquatic > Freshwater >... | reverse complement strand
CGAAAGTAGAGTACAAATACTCATTTTTTTTCTTTTGTCAACAAAATAACCGGTCCCGTATTTTTTGCTTCCGCCCTAGCCGAATTCATGGAGACCACGGCCTTGACCGCATATCTTGTGAGCGCCCTCATTTTGTGATAACGTCGCACATCGGAGCGAGCGCGTGAGACGATTCAAAGACAGGGGAAACATGAAACAAGGCGTGTTCATCACTTTCGAGGGAATCGAAGGGTGTGGCAAGAGCACCCAGGCAAAACGCTTGGGAAGAAGTTTGGGCCGAATGGGCATCGCTCACGTGATGACCCTGGAACCGGGAGGGACGGCGATCGGCCGGAAGCTGAGACGGGTGTTGCTCGACTCTGGGAACAAGACTCTCACTCCTCTGGCTGAACTCATGCTCTATGCTGCAGACAGGGCTCAGCACGTTGAGGAGATCATCAAGCCAGCTCTCAGATCCGGGGAATGGGTCATTTGCGACCGCTTTTCCGATGCCACCGTGGTTTACCAGGGCGGTGCCCGGGAGCAGGATGGAAAACTAATCAGGCTTCTGAACGACGTCGTCACCGGAGGAATCCGGCCTCATCTCACCTTTTTGCTGGATTGCCCGGTAGAGGTGGGTCTCAGGAGGGCCCTGGGAAGGAACATGAAAGGGCAGGACCGCTTTGAGAAGGAGGCTCTGTCTTTTCATCACAAAGTGAGAAAGGGGTATCTTGACCTTGCTCGCAAGAACCAGAAGAGGTTCGTCATTCTGGACGCGACAGCGAGCCGAAAGGAAATTGAAGCGGAAATCATTCAGCACCTCAACCGGTTCCTGCCACATAAACCCGGCCGGAATAGGCAAGGGATGCAGTGATGATCAGCAAAACCGCAGTCATTCCCTTTTCTCAGATCATCGGGCAGGACAGGGCGGTTCACCTCCTGAAGGAGGCAATCCGTCGGGAGAAAATGCCTCACGCCTACCTATTTGCGGGTGTCCCGGGAGTGGGGAAGACAACCACAGCCTTGGCCGTGGCCCAGGCCTTGAACTGCGAAACACCGGAGGCAGGAGAAGGGTGCGGCCGGTGCAGGTCCTGTCGGAAGTTGTTGGGAGGCAACTTCCCGGATGTCGAGCTCCTAGAACCGGACGGCCAGAGCATCAGGATCGAACAAGTGAGGGACCTCGAACGTCGCTTGGGGTACAAGCCGATTGCAGGAAGATACCGCGTGACGATTGTCCGCCCGGCTGGAGCGATGACGGAGGAAGCTTCAAACGCCTTTCTGAAGACTCTGGAGGAGCCTCCTGCGGGGAATATTTTGGTCCTGAACGCGACCGAACCCTTGGACCTGCTGGCGACGATTGTTTCCAGGTGCCAGAAGGTGGGCTTTAGGCGGATTCCCCGGCAGCTGATCGAGGAGTGGCTCATCGGCACAAAGGGTATGGACCGGGACAAGGCGTCGGTCCTTGCGAGAATTTCCGACGGCAGCCCGGGCAGAGCCCTGGACATGGAAGAAAGCGGTTTTCTGGAAAAGCGTCAAGAGTATCTTTTTTCGCTCAACCAACTGCAGAGCTTCGCAGCAGAGGATGCAGTGGAGTGGGCATCTCGGTTTGTGAAAAAATTTGGAAAAGAGGACCGTCGGGAACAGGTGGGAGCCCTCTTGGGTTTGTGGAAGTCGTGGTACCGGGATCTGATCCTGCTGAAGGCAGAGGGGCCCGAGCAGTCGCTGATCAACATGGACCTGTCCCGTGAGTTGAAAATCGCTGCTGAAGCATTTAGAATGGACAATCTGGTGTCCAATCTCTTGGCCCTCGATCAAGCGGAAAGAGACCTGTCGCGTTTTCGAAATCAGGAACTCGTGCTGGAGAACACGGTGTTAAGGTTGAGGCAGACCGGCTCAGGGTCCTAGAAAGAAATGTTTCGTGACGCTATGACGACGAACTCAGAAGAAACAAGCTTGGTGGTCGAGGTTCAGATCCTCAAGTATGGGAGAGTCCAGAGCTTTGATCTGAATAACCTCGCCCTTCAAAAAGGAGACAGGGTTCTTGTCGAATCAGAGCAGGGCCTGTGCTTTGGTGTGGTGTGTACTGGTCCCAGGCCATCTTCCGTTTCACAAAAACCGTCGAGAAAGGTGATTCGTGTTGCCAATGAGCACGACATGGAGAAATTCGGGAAAAATGCGGAACTGGAGAGAGAGGTCTATGGGTTCTGCTACATGAAGGCCAAGGAAAGGTCCTTGCCCATGTGCCTCGTCTCCGTGGAGTGTCTTTTTGATGAACACAAGATCATGGTCTATTTCACGGCGGACGGCCGGGTGGATTTCCGTGAACTCGTCAAGGACCTGGTTCAGAAATTCCGCTCAAGAATCGAGATGAGGCAGATCGGCGTGCGCCATCAGGCCAAGATGGTTGGAGGACTGGGAACCTGCGGTCGTCACTTGTGTTGCACGAGCTTTCTTGGTGGCTTCGCGCCGGTGTCTATCAAAATGGCCAAGGAGCAGAATCTCTCCCTCAACCCCTCCAAGATCTCCGGCATGTGCGGCAGGCTGATGTGCTGCCTCGCTTATGAGTTCGATCACTATGAAGCGGCCAAGAGGGATCTCCCAAAAGTGGGCAAGAAGGTAAACACCGCGTACGGGATGGCCAAGGTGATCCGCCAGAACATCTTTAGACAAAGACTGACCGTTCTTCTCGAGTCCGGGGAGGAAAAGGAGATTTCCTACGAAGAGATCGTGAGAGAGCAGGCTCCAGAGAAGAATAAAGGTGCTTAACCTCTCCGGTAGACGTGTGATAGGACCACTGGGCTTAGAACAAATACGAAATTCGAAGCACGAAATTCATCCGCCCATGGCGGGCAAGAATTCGAAATTCAAATGTCCAAAACATCTAAACCTACCCCTCCAAGGTTTGGTTTGGGTTATTGAAGGTTTGAATTTCTGTCATTGTTTCGGCCCGCCCTGGCGCGGCATTCGGAACGGTCACAGTTAGAGGTCAGTGAACGGATTCCTGATCGCTGAAGAGAGGCTACGTTTGACGGGTCTGGGCCAGGGATTTCGGATTTCGATATTCGAATTTTGTCAGGAAGGGAGTAACCAGTTCAAACCTTGGAAAAAGCGTTCTACATCACCACCCCCATCTACTATGTGAATGCAGCGCCTCATCTCGGTCACGCCTACACGACCATCGTGGCGGATGTGTTGACTCGGTTCCACCGACTTGCCGGCTGCGAGACCTATTTCCTCACCGGGACGGACGAGCACGGCGACAAGATTGTGGCGGCCGCGGAAAAGGCGGGACAAGCCCCGAAGGAATACGTGGACGCCATCAGCGCCCAGTTCAGAGCGCTCTGGCCAAAGCTCAACATCGGGAACAATGATTTCATCCGCACCACGGATGCCGTGCACCAGGACACGGTCAAACTGATTCTGAACAAGGTGAATGAAAAGGGGGACATCTATTTCAGCGATTACTCGGGACTGTACTGCTTCGGCTGCGAGCGATTCTACACGGAAAGGGAACTGGTCGACGGGAAGTGCCCTGACCACCAGGTGGAACCCACGAGGATCAGCGAGTCCAACTATTTTTTTCGCATGAGCAAGTACCAGGACTGGCTCATCGATCACATTCACAAACACCCCGATTTCATCCGGCCTGAGCGGTACAAGAACGAGGTGCTTGCGTTCCTGAAAGAGCCCCTGGAGGACCTCTGCATCTCGCGTCCCAAATCAAGGCTCAGCTGGGGGATCCCTATTCCCTTTGATGAGCATTATGTGACCTATGTGTGGTTCGACGCGCTCATCAACTACGCTAGCGCCCTAGGATACCCTGATGGGCCTTTATTCAAAAAGTACTGGCCTGTGGTCCAGCACCTGGTGGCCAAAGATATTTTGAAACCTCACGGCATCTACTGGCCCTGCATGCTCAAAGCCGCAGGCATGGATCCTTACCGGCACCTGAATGTTCACGGTTACTGGAACGTGAATCAGGGCAAGATGTCCAAGAGCCTCGGGAACGTGGTCAAGCCGCTGGACCTGGTGGATATTTACGGACTGGACGCCTTCAGGTATTTCCTTCTGAGAGAAATGGTTTTCGGCCTTGATTCCGAATTCAGCGAAGAGGCCCTGGTGTCGAGAATCAATTCAGACCTGGCCAATGATTTGGGAAATCTCGTCAGCCGAAGCCTCACCATGGTCCAGAACTACTATCAGGGGCACTTACCGGAGCCGGGGCCTTCATTAGCCGCTGACGATGAAGTCCGAAGAGAAGCCTTGAGACTCATCGACAGGTACTCCGATTTCATGGAAGAGCTCAGCCCTCACAGGGCGCTCGTCGCGGTCTGGGAGTTCATGAAGCGGGTGAACAAGTACATCGTCACCACAGAGCCCTGGCTCCTCGCCAAGTCTGATGGAACGCGTCTGGCCGCAGTCATGAATCACCTCGTGGAATCCCTCAAGATCATTTCAGTCCTCATCTGGCCAGTCATGCCGGAGACTGCGGAGAAAATCCAGGGTCTGCTGGCCCTTACGAAAAAAGGAGGGGATCTCGGACTTCAGGACATCCGGGAATGGGGCAGAGTGAAGCCCTCCGGGGTCATTGCCAAGGCGCCTCATCTATTTCAAAGGATCGGTCCGGAGAGCTCCAAGGAGGGAGCAGGTAAGAAAAAGATGGAGAAGAAAAAAGAAGAGGTTGTGAACCGAGTCTCCATTAGGGATTTTCAGAAACTCGATTTGAGGGTGGGAACCATCAAGTCGGTGGAACGCGTGGCCGGTTCCAGGAAACTCCTCAAAATCCTGCTGGACATCGGGGAGGAGCGGACGGTTGTCGCAGGGCTTGCCGGTCTTTACTCTGAAGCGGATCTTGTCGGCAAGCAGGCGGTGGTGGTTGCCAATCTTGATCCAGTGAGTCTCATGGGAGTGGAATCCAATGGAATGGTCCTTGCGGCGGAGGACAAAGGCGGGGTGCACCTGTTGGCTCCTGACGCGCCGACTCACCCGGGAAGCAAGGTGAGATGATCTCTGTCCGGTTCGCCTTGACTCATCGGTGCCTTTACACTAGACTTCCGGGCAAAAGGTTTTCATGAACAACTCATTGAGGGGCCTTGAGAAGCACGTCTTAATTGTTGCGGGGACAAGGGGTAAGAACCATGAAGGCCCGTGGGGCTTTGTCGCCGCAATTCTCGGAACTTCAACACAAAGAAAGGGGGTTGTTTGATGAAAAGGACTTCACTGTTTGTGCTGATCCTCGGCATTCTGGTTTTCGGCGCGTGGGGAATGGCTTCCGCTCAGGCCATCGAAAACGAACTCTACCTCATCACGCCAGTTTCCAAAGATGTTCACGACCCGGCTCTTAAGGCTTTTGCCGCTTACGCTAAGAAAAAATGGAATATTGACGTGAAAACGAGTGCCATTCCGAAAGGAACGCCCGTGGCCTACGGCCAAATCCTCGAATGGAAGGGCAAGCCCCAGGCCGATGTGTTCTGGGGCGGAGAAGGAACCCTCTTCGATGCTCTTGCGGCAGAGGGTCTTTTGGACCAGGTGCAAGTGCCGCAGCAGATGTGGGACGAAATTCCGGCGACCATCGGAAAACCGGTCGGCTTGCCCCTTAAAGACCCCAAAAAGTTCTGGGTGGGAACAACTCTCGAGCCTTACGGCATCATTTATCAGCCAAAGTTGCTTGACCGTTTAGGGGTGCAGATCAAGGATTGGGATGACCTTCTTAATCCCAAGCTCAAAGGCCAGATCGCTCAGTGTACGCCTGATCGATCCAGCTCCAGCCATGCCAGCTACGAGGTGATCCTTTTCATGCATGGATGGGAAAAGGGATGGGAATGGCTGAAGAAGCTTGCTGCAAACACCGGAATTTTCACGGCCCGGTCTCGTGACGTGCCCAATGTGGTCGCAAAGGGAGAATTTGCTGTCGGATTCGCTGTGCCCAGCTACATGGCTTTTGCCGAGGTCCTCGGAGGTTATGATGTAAAGTATGTGTATCCCAAGAATGCCTACGTCACTCCGGAACCCATGGCGGTGCTCAAGGGGGCTCCTCATCCAAAGGCAGGCCATGCGTTTATTGAATTCCTCCTCACAGAGGAAGGCCAGAAGCTTTTCGCGGCGCTAGGCGTTTATCCGATCACACCCAAATACAAGGTCCAAGGTCCTCCGGGATCCGGCCAGGAAAAGGCGGTGGAATTTACAGGAGGCATGAGGTCCTTCTTTGATATTCCTGTCGAGAACGTGTACGACGACAAAGTGGCCGGCGACAAGAAGAGGATGGAGGACGTGAACTCCTACTTCCGTAAGGAGATCGCCGAAAAACACAAGGACATCATCAAAGAAAAGTAAGCTTAGGACTCTTTGGGGAAAGCCCCTCTCGCTTTGGGCTGGGGTTTTCCCCAAAACTGTTTCATCATGGATCATGAACATTCGACTTGAAAATATCGTGAAACGATTTGGATCGCTGGAAGCGGTGAGCCACGTCTCCCTCGACATCAAGGATGGAGAGCTGTTCACGCTCCTCGGCCCTTCCGGTTGCGGAAAAACGACGATCCTCAGGCTCATCGGAGGTTTTCACAAGCCTGACCAGGGGGAGATTTTTTTCGGTGAGAAAAAAGTGAACCCCATTCCGCCTTACGAGAGGAACATCGGCATGGTGTTTCAAAACTATGCCCTATGGCCTCACATGACGATTTTCGACAACGTCGCCTACGGTCTCAAGCTCAAGAAGATGTCAAGGCAAGAGATCAGCGACAAGGTCATGCAGACGCTGAACCTGGTCAACTTGAAAGGGCTGGAGCAACGATACCCGGGCCAGCTCTCCGGAGGACAGCAGCAGAGGGTGGCTCTAGCCAGAGCGCTGGTCTTGAATCCGGACGTTCTGCTCCTGGATGAGCCGCTGAGCAATCTGGATGCGAAGATCCGCGTCCAAGTGCGGGCGGAGATCAGAAAGCTCCAGAAGGAACTGGGCATTACCACGATTTACGTGACTCACGACCAGGAAGAGGCCTTGACCCTCTCTGATCGGATCGCCGTGATCAACCTGGGAAAGCTTCAGCAAATAGGGACGCCCTTGGATCTTTATGAGAAGCCCGAAAAGCCCTTCGTGGCCGACTTCATCGGCATCAACAACCTGATTCCCGGCGAGGTTCTGGAGGAGGCGGATAACGAAGGCCGGGTCAAGGTAAAAACAGGATTCGGGGAGCTCATGTCGTTGACTGGCGGACGCCTCAAGGTTGCTGACAAGTGCATCATCTGTGTCCGTCCGGAAACCGCCTCCATCAGCTCCTCTGCGTCCGCCGAAGAAGGACTGAACTGCATTCCCGGAGCGGTCAGTTTTGCCTCCTATATCGGAAACACGGTTCGGTACGATGTAGAAATAGGGCAGGGGCTCATCTTCAAGGTAGATGTCCAGAATCCGTGGGATCACAAGCCTTATCCTATGGGGGAGAACGTGTATGTGTCTTTCCCTGTGAAGACCAGTCTGGGGATTCCTGCTCAGTAGAGAAGTTATGGCTCCACAAAACGAATCAGACTTGGCTCTCGGCCAAACCCGATCGTGGCCCCAGTTGAACATCGGCGGTCTCCTGGGTTATGCCGCCATCTGGGCCTTTTTCGGCGTTTTTCTGATCTATCCTCTGGTGCGCCTCTTTTTTGATGCCGTCACCACGGAGACGGGTGCGTTCACGCTCCAGAATTTTTATGACTTCTTCACGGATTCCTTTTATCTGAAGACCCTCTGGAATTCCATCCTTCTCGGGCTGGGGACAGTGGTGACCACTTCGATCATCGGGATCACCTTTGCCTTCCTTCTTTTGCGCTACGATTTTCCGGGAAGAGGCCTGTTCAGCTATCTTTCCTTTGTCCCAATGATCATGCCTCCCATGGTGGGAGTCATGGGGTTCGTGTTCATCATGGGCAGGGCAGGGACCGTGAACGTGATCCTGATGGATTACTTTGGGATGGCAAAACCGATCAACTTCATGTACGGGATCCAGGGGGTCCTCCTGGTGGAGACGCTTCACCTGTTTCCTTTGATGACCTTGAGCATCGTGGATGCCATGGGAAAGATTTCCCCTTCCCTGGACGAAGCGGCCGAGAGTGTGGGCTCGCGAGGCCTGCGAAAGTTCTGGGACATCACCTTCCCTCTTACGACGCCTGGGTACGTCTCCGGGGCCTTGCTCGTTTTCATTTGGACCTTTGCGGACTTCGCAACCCCCTTGGTCGTTGGCGTTGACGATCTCCTGGCCTCTCAAGCCTACTTGAACATCGTTCAGTTCGTGGATCGGCGGCTTTTCAAAATGGGCATCGTCATCTCGGCGATCATGGTGATTCTGGCCATTTTTTTCCTCATCGTTGCGAAAAAGTACGTCGCGATCAAAGACTACAGTTCTCTGTCTTACTCGGTGATTGAGAGAAGGAAGCTGTCCCCGGCAGGTAAAATGGGTGTGATTTTCTTTTTGGCCGTCATTCTGCTCATGGCCTTTATTCCCTACCTTGGAATCGCCCTGGACTCCTTCGGCAGAGGCTGGGCCCTGACGCCCTTCCCTGTGAAGTACACGCTGCAATATTTCCAGCGCGTTTCCATAGAGACTCCCAAGTTCATTCTCAACAGTCTGCTCTACTCAGGGATTTCTGTCATCATCTGCATTGCCGTGGGTGTGCCGGTCGCCTGGGTCCTGGCCAGAACAAAACTGCCGGGCAGGGAGTTCCTGGATTCCCTCACCACCCTTATCCTGGCGCTGCCCGGGACCGGAATAGGAATCGCGTATCTCAGGGCTTTCAGAGAACCCCTGCCGTACATGAGCACGGCTCTGATAGGTATGTGGATAGTCATTCCCATTGTGCTGGGGGTCAGGCGGCTTCCTTACACCGTGAGAGGAACGTTCGCTTCTCTGCTGATCGTCCACAAATCCTTTGAGGAGGCGGCTGAGAGCGTGGGAGCCCCGAAAATGAAAACTTTCAAGGACGTGACCCTGCCGCTCATCTGGAAAGGTGTGCTCGTTGGCTCTCTTTATTCCTTTATCCTTGCTCTTCAAGAGGCCTCGGCAACGCTTCTCCTCGTCGTGCCGGGACACGAGATGATGACCGTAGGCATCTTCAATTTCTACATCGGCGGCTCCATCAACGAGGCAGCCGCATTGGGTCTCATCCTCATCATCCTGGGGGCCGCCTGCCTGTTTGTCATCACCAAGGTGGCAGGCACCAAAATGGGCGGCGTCTTCGGATAGCTGTTCTCTCTCTATGCACAAATCCTTGTCCCAGTTTAGAACCGCTAAGCGGCCGTTGATCATCGCGCATCGTGGATGCAGGGCCAAGTATCCGGAAAACACCTTGGTCGCCTTTGAGGCGGCGATCGAGGCGGGCGACTGTTTTAGCCCGTCTGCGTCGAGGCGCTGGTCATGCGGGAGTTGGGCCCTTCATCCATGAGACTGATGTTGAACTTTTTCCCAAGGGCATACAAAAGTGTACGCCCGGCATGAGCGTGAACTTATGGGGTGTAAGTCCCCTGTACGTGAATCCGGTTAATGGTTGACATCATTAATATAAGTACTAGCCGAAGGCAAGGGTGTCGCCGTGAGGCGGGGTCCGAAGGAAGCCGGAGTGCAAAGCTATGAGCCGACGAACAGAAATGGCATACAAGGCTCAGTCTCCGGGCGAGTTGGCACAACACAGTGGCGATCAGCCGCAAAGGCCCTTGGCATCTGGCCCGGACTCTGGCCACTCACACCGGTATGACCAATCAGTGGCTCAAGGATCAGGGCCTTCTGTCTGTCAAAGAGCTGTGGGTGAACATCCATTACCCGACTACGGTTCGGTAGGCTTTGTGAACCGCCGTGTGCGCTTGCCCGCCTCTGAAGGGGACCCGCATGCGGGGTGGTTGTGGGGGCTGGGGGGACAAATCCCCCGGCTACCCAATTGGGCATCCGCTTTGAATCCTTCGTGGAAAGCGACGGTGCCCTGCGGAATATGCCCGTCGAAAGACAGAGCGAAGAAGACTTCCTGTGGCACTCCCTCAAGCACAAGTCCCGACATGTTTTTGAACCCAAATTTCCTGTAGTAATCCGGATGTCCCACGAGACAACATCCTTGAGCATTCATATCTTTCAGCCGTGACAGCCCTTCCCGTATCAGGGCTTTGCCGATACCCTGCCGCTGGTAGGCCGGCAACACCGAAACAGGTCCAAGGCCGTACCAGTTCCGAGTGCCGTCCGAAAGGGTCACGGGAGAGAAGACAATATGCCCTATCACACGGCCATCGATTTCTGCAACGAGCGATACTGTGAGGGCCTTGGCGGCGCGTAGCGCAGCGATGATGAACTGCTCCGTGTGATTGCTGATCTCCAGGGTCTTAAACGCGGCGACGGTCACCTCGGTTATCGCGCTTACATCGGCATCGGTTTCGTTCCTGATAATAGTCTTCGGATTCATAGGTGTCTTGCTGCTCTTCCTTGCTGGCCAACGTCGAAATCAGACACACGGGTTTCGCGTCGGCTGAAGTGAGTGTTAGGCGGGCAGTCAGTACAACTCGTAAAACGAATCTTGCCCTAAGTGCCGGACAAACTTCTTGACCAGCGTCGTGAGCTTACCCGGTCTGCTAATCTCGATCCAATCATCAACGGAGCCGAGAAAGCAATAGCGACGGGTGATGAAGGTCCGCTTCTCCTTGTTGGCCAGTACAAATTGGAGCAATGGCGAGTGCGAGGTGAAGCGGTCGAACACCCCCGTACCTCTTAGCCCGGACACGAATCCTATGGTTTTCTCAAATTCGGCCAAATTCTGATCCGGCGTAAAAACGGTGATAGTCGCCTGTCTGACCTCAACCCGGCATCTCTCATGAGGGCAATCCCTTTTCAGTCCCTCTTCGACGATCGCCAGTTCTTCGTCAGTGATTAACTTCAACTGCTTGCGTCGCAAGAAGACTTGGGCGTTGGGGGTCTCATAGATTTCGAAGCCCTGGGGCAGTGTATCCACTAACTCCCCATGGTTGTTCAGGGAGAAGAAGTATTTCGATTTGCCGGTCTTGGTCGTACCTTTGTGAAGGTAGAGCGTTTGGCTCCTTCTGTTCGTATGCTGTACAACCATTCGTTTCATTCATCTTCCGTGGGATGACGCCTAAAGCAAAAGGTCAGTTGTGCCGTGTCTTTTCGGTATCAACTGTAATGACAGGTTGGCCGGTGACTTACCATTTTTGGAGTGGCCCAAAGGCTCTGAACGTTAGTGAGTTGGCACAGTATCATACTCGATTCTGAAATGCAGCCTGTGCAAGCTTACGAGCGTGGTCCCGGATATCGATAGACCATGAAGCCACCAAACTGTTGAAACGTTCGGAATCGCCTGCAAACAAAGCCCTCGTCGCCTCCTCGAATCCCGGGAAGTCACCAGCCATGGCGGACATGAACCTGTATGCCACCTCTTTCGAATGCCGCACCTTGTCCTTACCGCTGTTCACTCGTCTCGCTTCCTCAACAAGCTTGCGAAGAGCTACAGAAGCGCCTCCTGGTTGGCTATTCAGCCATTCCCAATGCCGCGGTAGCAATGTAACTTCCCGGGAAACGACACCGAGCTTGGGACGACCTGGCCCGCGCTGTGATCGTTGGTCTGTATCTGGCGATGCGTTGGCCGACTCCACCCCCGTTGTTTGTTTTTCCAACCTCTCTAGGACATTTCCCATCGTGCCACGAAAATCTACTTCGACAAGCTCGCTGGTGACATCGTCAAAAATGAGGATAGATGCCTGCCCATCTTGATCAATGATCTCTTTTACTTTTCTGGCGACCTTCAAAAGGCTTCCTGAAGCAACACGCTGGTTGCCTTTGAATGCGGTGCAGCTTTTTAGATTTTGTTCGCCCATCTCTCCATGTCCTCCTGTTGAATTTTGAGTGGACGATTTATATCCGGGTAAAATTATGCTGTCAATATTAATATTACCCGGGTTAAATAAATTCCTCCTGGTAGGCCATTGCGGCGGGCCAAGGAGCAACAAGAAGAAAGAAAAGAGCGTCCCACGCCCTCTGCCGCATTTTTTTGTTCGGCCAGACTATTTTTTGTCGTTATTTCCCTCGTCCTCCTCGCTGACATATTCCCTGTCCAGTTGCCGCAGAGTTTCTTTGAGCACGAGTAGTCGCTGCTTGTCTTTGGCATCGGTAGATGTTCTTTTGAGTTCGATTAACGTTCTAAGGTCAAGTACCCTAAGGGTGTGGCCCCTGAAATCAATTTCCACGGTGTGATCCAGGAGGTCCTCATAGGATCTTCCCCCCTCAATAACAGCCAAAACATCTAGAGGACCAAGTCGGGTCGTAAGAAGCACGTGGCCCTTTCCCGATAGGTCGCGCTCCTTCGGTTGAATCAACTTGTCGTCCAAACGACGATGAATGGCGTCAACCGATTCAAGAAAGGCAAGCAGTTTGGCTATATTTTCATGAGATTGGCTGTGAACTATGTCCACATCCATTGTTGTGACCGGGGCTCCCTGAATTACGGCTGCAAGGCCTCCGACCAGAATAAAATCGACGCCTGCCGCTAGCAGCCCTTCCAGTACTTCACCTAGGCTTGCGCTCGCTGTTTTTCCGCCGCCTGTAGGCATCTCTCAACTCCAGGATTACACGAAACGCGTTGTCGTTAGCCCGTAATCGCTCCTCGGGCGACATCCTTAAAAACATGGCGACTAATCCCTTATCTACACCGGATTGGTCAGCCCTCTTTGTTTCGTTAGACATTGTGACTCCTCTTGAATGAGAGGTATGATCCTGTCAGCCGAACGATTAAGCTCAGCCACGCGAAGTTTTTGCGCGTCGGCTGGAGCGCCTTGGTTCTTTCGGAATGTGCGCCGATGGGAAAACTCGACACAAGAAGACGGGCATCTTGATCCCAGCACCTCGCGTAAGCCCGTTACGCTCTTGATCAAAGGGGTCACTTCACACTGCCCTTCAGACCCATCGACCCACATTCCGAAAGAACTTCAAAAGACTTTCTACCAGGGGATACTTTTACCCCTTGACAAAAAAAGGCCTTATAAGGGTTGGGCGCCTACTAATGTTTAACGAATATTAGTCTGTTTGTATCAAAGCCAAGTGTTGCAGCTTTTCCTACCAACACTTTCTTCAGATCATCATCAATTTCAGTGCCTCTAGCCAGAATCCATAAGTACGATTTGTCCGGACCGCACACGAGAGAATACTGATACCCTTCATGGTCAAGTTCAAATATGACGTAAGAACCATAAAAAGGCCCAAAGAATGAGACCTTCAGATACCCTATATCTGGTTGTTGTACAAAGTAGGCTCTTCCTTCAAGTTCTTTCCATTTTGCATCCTTTTCGGAGTATCCGCGGTTCAGCACTCTGACTCCACCGTCGTTCCGTAAGCTGTAATCTGCCGTTACTTTGGTCAATCCTCTTTCAAACGAATGATCCAATCTGGCTATTTCGTACCACTTACCTAAATATTTCTCTAAATTGAAATTGCTAATAGGGGTGACATTTTTCGGGATTCCAACGCACCCAATTATAAAAAGAAGCAATAGAGCCGACATCCTTCTCAATAGCATTTCGACCTCCAGAGCCCAACGACCTGAATGAGCCGCGACTGCAAGGAGTCGGCTCCGTCAAATGGTTATGCCGTTTCTATCCGTTTAGAGCCATTCAGCAATGCTCTTATCATTATTCAGGATAGTTGTGTTCACTCTGCCCTGTCTTGACTGCGGGCCCTTTTCATCAGATAATAGCCCGCCGTCAGCGCAACAACAATAGAAGCAATTCCGACTAGGCTCAGACTGTCCACCTCTTTGAGATCTAAGATGATCACCTTACGTGCAATCGCGATGATTGCTACCGAGAGAACAACCTCGTAATGGGGTTGATTCTGAGTTATGTAGGTTTTCATTATTGTTTCAAGAAGTTCGATTCCTATCACGACCAACATGAAGAGTCCGAAGATCTCAAGCAGCTGACCAACACTGAGAAGAACATACGGTGGGCCTAAGATATCTTTTACGATGAGCCAGCCAAGGTCGAGGGTGGCAAGTACCAAAACGATCGCCATCATGACCATAAGGGCCTGAATCATTATCTTTTCACACTTCTTTAGTATAGCGAACATAATCTAATCGCTCCCCTTACGAGAATGATGATTGCTGCGGTATCAAACCTTATCCTATTCGTCATTTTAGGCATAACGCCGCTAATAAGCCGCTCGGCTTTTTGCGTCGGCTGAAGTGAAAGGTTGGCGTGATTTATGGCTGACCTGTCGTGGCCCGCAACCTCAGGCCAAGCGCTTTCACGACCTTCAGCACGGTGGTGAACTCAGGGTTGCCCTCAGGCGACAATGCTTTATAGAGGCTTTCGCGTCCGAGACCTGTCTCGCGCGCGATATCCGCCATTCCCTTGGCGCGCGCGATGTCACCCAAAGCCGCCGCCACTAGGGCAGGGTCACCGTCTTCCAGGGCCGCTTCCAAATAGGAGGCCATATCCTCTTTGGTTTCTAAATGCTCTGTAACCTCCCAGGCTCGGGTTTTTGTTTTCTTTGCCATAAGAATCTCCTAGAGTTCTCGCGCCAGTTCGATCGCTGTTTTGATATCTCGGTCCTGGGTCCGCTTATCGCCGCTGGCAAGAAGGATTACGAATGTCTCCCCGCGCTTAGCGAAAAAGACTCAGTATCCAGGACCATAGTTGATACGCAACTCCGAGACGCCTTCGCCTACCGATTTCACGTCACCGGGATTACCCAGGGACAGGCGGCCAATACGCGTATTGATTCGAGCCCGCGCTTGCCTATTTTGCAGGCCCTTAAACCAATCGGCATATTCACGGGTTTGCCGGACCTCGATCATAGATCAAGAGTATCTTATGGGATACAAAAACACAAGAAAAATCTTTGGATCATCGAAAGGACCCTCTCACTGTGGCGAAGAGGTTAACGCTGCGGATGATCATCCGCAGCGTTGCGGCTTTGAGCCAGCCCCAGCGACTGCTTCCGCATGCAGTTTCAATCCTAGCGCTCCTATGACTTTGAGGATTGTGTCAAAGCCCGGGGTTCGTTCCCCAGAAAGTGCCTTATAAAGGCTTTCGCGGGACAAGCCGGCATCCCGCGCCACCTGAGACATGCCCTTCGCGCGTGCAATATCTCCCAGTGCCTTTGCAATGAAGGCAGCATCCCCATTAGCTTCCTCTAAGCAAGCTTCAAGATAAGCGGCCATTTCCTCTGGAGAGCGGAGGTGCTCGGCGACATCGTAACGAGTAGTGATTGTCTTGCCCATAGTATGCTCCTAAAGGTTCCGTGCTAGGCGCAGGGCAGTTTTGATACCCCGTGCCTGGGTACTCTTGTCACCACCGGCCAACAGAATAACAAGTTCCCGCCCTCGCTGTGTGTAATAAACCCGATAGCCCGGTCCGTAATTGATCCTTAGCTCTGAAACGCCTTCGCCAACGGGCTTCACATCTCCAGGATTTCCCGTTGCGAGGCGCTCGACTCGTGCAAGAATTCGAGCCCGCGCACGGATATCGCGCAAGCCATCAATCCACCTGGCATAAGCTTCAGTCTTGCGGACTTCGATCATGGAGTGATTGTAGCCCATAGGCTACATACTGTCAAGTCTTATTAGGCGGGAGCTGCAGTTCAGACACTGAAGGGACCTGGGGAAGCCGGAAGCAGGGTCTCCGGGCGGCTTATAGGCGGGCCGAAGGGATGCAACTTCGCAAAGAGCAACAAGAGCACTGAGGAGAGCG
>Ga0079037_100000729_pt1 | contig 15713 bp, 19 predicted proteins | sample Mud3Dept4metaG_FD_71479 | JGI IMG/M metagenome (GOLD analysis project Ga0079037, IMG submission 71479) | Freshwater wetland microbial communities from Ohio, USA, analyzing the effect of biotic and abiotic controls - Mud 3 Core 4 Depth 4 metaG | ecosystem: Environmental > Aquatic > Freshwater >... | reverse complement strand
TCGGCCTACGAGGGCGAGTTGCGGGAGCGGCTGCGGCAGGAGATCGAGCGCGGCCACGTGGCGCTTTCGGCGCGGTGGCTGGAGTTGCCGGCGCGCGAGGCGGAGTTGTCGGTGGACGTGGACCGGGCCCGGCACGTGACGGGGCGGTTGCGCGAGCTGCGCGATGCGCTCGGCCTCGCAGGCGAGGTGACGCTCGAGCTGGTGGCGCGGCAGCCCGATGTGCTGGTGACGCGGGCGGCGGAGACGACCGAGGTTCCGCTCGCCGAGGTGGAGGCGGTGCTGGTCAAGGCCGCGCAGGAGTGCCGGGCCATGCGGGCGCGCGAGGGAGCGGTGCTCGCCACGGAACTCGACGGGCGGCTCGCCCAGCTCGAGCGGCACGCCGAGCAGGTGGCGGCGCGCGCTCCCGAGCGGCTGCTTCGCGAGCGCGACCGGCTGCGGGCCTCGGTGGCCGTCTTGCTCGACGGCCGTCCGCTCGACGAGGCCCGCGTGGCGCAGGAGATCGCGCTGCTGGCCGACCGCATGGACATCACCGAGGAGCTGGTGCGGTTCCGCGCCCACGTGGCGGCGTGCCGCTCGGCCCTCGGCGAGCAGAAGCCGATCGGCCGCCAGCTGGGGTTCCTGGCGCAGGAGCTCGGCCGCGAGGTGAACACCATGGGCTCCAAGGCGAACGACGCGGTGATCCAGCAGCACGTCATCGCGATGAAGGGCGAGCTGGAGAAGTTCCGCGAGCAGCTGGAGAATCTCGAGTGACGCCGTTCCTGCTGGTGCTCTCGTCGCCGTCGGGCGGCGGCAAGACGACGATCGCGAGGCGCCTGCTCGCGGCGAGGAGCGACGTCGGCTACTCGATCTCGGCCACCACCCGCGCCCCGCGCGCGGGTGAGCGCGACGGGGTGGACTACCACTTCCTGTCGCGCGGCGAGTTCGAGCGTCGCCGCGACGCGGGCGACTTCGCCGAGTGGGCGGAGTACAACGGGCAGCTCTACGGCACGCTCGCCCGCGAGCTCGAGCGGGTGGCCGCCGACGGGAAGCACGCCGTGCTCGACATCGACGTGGAGGGTGCCCGGCAGCTGCGGCGCTCGGTGCCGGACGGGGTGCACGTCTTCGTGCTGCCGCCGTCGGCGGAGGTGCTGGCGCTGCGGCTGAAGGGACGCAACAGCGAGTCGCCGGAGCAGGTGCGCCGGCGGCTGGAGCACGCGGCGACGGAGATCGCCGCCGCGGGCGAGTACGACTACATCGTGGTGAACGACGATCTGGATGCCGCGGTCCGCCAGGTCGAGGCCATCATCGACGCCGAGAGTCGCCGGACGATCCGGCTGGGCGGGCTGCCCCAGACGATCGAACGGCTGCGGCGCGCGGTGGGGGCGGAGGCGACCGGTATCACGACCGCTGGCGCAGGCGCTTAAGGAGGCAGGATGCGGATCTGGACCCCGTTGGAAGTGGCCAAGCAGGCGGGCAACAAGTACCTGGGCGTGCTCGTGGCGGCGAAGTTCGCGCGCTACCTGAACGACTTCCCGCGCGACCACCTGCAGCTCGAAGAGAAGCTCACGACGCGCTCGCTGGACGAGCTCGCCAAGGGACAGCTCAACTACAAGCTCCTGCGCCGGCGTCGCTCGGAGGCCTGAGCATGTGGGCCGGCCGGCACGTCGTCCTCGGCGTGTCGGGCGGGATCGCCTCCTACAAGAGCTGCTTCCTCGCCCGATGGCTGACCGAGGCGGGGGCACGGGTCGATGTCGCGATGACCCGTTCCGCCGCGGAATTCGTGCGGCCCGTCACTTTCGAGGCGCTCACCGGGCGCCCCGTCCTCTCCTCGCTGTGGGAGAAGGACGGGGCGCTCTCGCACGTGCGCTGGGGCCAGCAGGCCGACGTCATCATCGTGGCCCCGGCCACGGCCCAGCTCATCGCCCGCATGGCGCAGGGGCTCGCGGATGACGCACTCACCGCGCTGCTGCTGGCCTCCACCGCGCCCATCGTCCTGGCGCCGGCGATGAACGACGAGATGTTCGCGCACCCGCAGACCCAGGCCAACCTTGCCCGGCTGCGGGATCGGGGTATTTCCATCGTGGGGCCCGAGTCGGGTGCGCTGGCGGAGGGCCCGTCCGACCGGCCGGGCCGGATGAGCGAGCCGGCCACGATCGTGGCGCACGCGGCGCGCCGACTGGCGCGGGGTGGCCCGCTCGACGGGAAGCGCGTGGTGGTCACGGCCGGCCCGACCAGGGAACCCATCGACCCGGTGCGCGTGGTCACGAACCGCTCGAGCGGCAAGATGGGCTTCCGGATCGCGGAGGTGGCGTGGCAGCGCGGCGCCGACGTGCTCCTGATCGCGGGACCGGTGGGACTCGAGGCGCCGGCGGGCGTCGAGCTCGAGCGCATCGAGACGACGGCGCAGATGGAGCAGGCCGTGGCCGCGGCGCTGCCGACGACGGACGTGCTGGTGATGGCGGCCGCGCCGGCCGATTTCCGCCCGGCCAGCCCGACCCGCACCAAGCAGGCGCGCTCGGCGGGTCCGCTGCAACTGGCGCTGGAGCCGACGCGCGACATCCTCCAGGCCACCCTCGGCGCGCGCAAGCCGGGCAGCCTGATGGTCGGGTTCGCGCTCGAGACCGGCGACGCGGAGTCGCGAGCGCGCACGAAGCTCGAGCGCAAGCAGCTGGATCTCGTGGTGGTGAACGATGCCCTCGAGCCGGGCGCCGGCTTCGAGGTCGACACGAACCGCGTCACGCTGCTCGACCGCTTCGGGGACCGGGTGGTGGTGCCGCTGCAGGACAAGCGGGCGGTGGCGGGGGCCATCCTCGACGAGGTGGAGCGGCTCCTTGGCTGACGACCTCAGGCGCCGCTACCTCGCGCAGCAGGCGGAGCTCGGCGGCGACGAAGTCGTCCTGCCGGGGCAGCCGAAGCCCGCGGTTGAGCAGCGCACCGACGGCGGCCCGGACCCGAAGGGCGGCAAGTCGTGGCGCGACGGTGCGCCGCCGATTCCGGGTCCGGGGCTCGAGATCGTCACCGAGGAGGTCCTGCTCGACGCGGCGATCGGCGGCCTGCCGACGCTGCAGGCGGTGGCCGGCGTGATCGCGAGCTGCCAGCGCTGCAGCCTGGCCGGGGGCCGCACGCACACCGTGCCGGGCGAGGGCAGCCCGACGGCGCGCCTGATGCTGGTGGGGGAGGGGCCGGGGGCCACCGAGGATCAGACCGGCCGTCCCTTCGTGGGGCAGGCCGGCCAGCTGCTCGACAAGATCCTCGAGGCCATCGGGATGCCACGCGACACGGTGTTCATCGCGAACATCGTGAAGTGCCGCCCGCCGCAGAATCGCAAGCCGCTGCCCGACGAGACGGCGGCCTGCCTGCCGTACCTGCGCCGGCAGATCGCGCTGGTGCAGCCCGCCGTGCTGATGGCCCTCGGCGGCACGGCGGCGGAGGGGCTGCTGGGCGTGAAGAAGGGCCTGGGCGAGCTTCGCAACAAGGTGCACCGCTACAACGGGATCCCGCTCGTCGTGACGTATCATCCGGCTGCGCTGCTGCGCAACCCGAACTGGAAGAAGCCGACCTGGGATGATGTCCGAATCGCCCGCCAGCTCCTCGATCGCTGAAGCCTTCAGCACCCGTTCGGCGCCGTGGAGCAACGACGCCGAGCAGGCGGTGCTGGGCGCGATGCTGCTGGATCAGGATGCGTCGCTCAGCGCGGCGCAGCTGCTCACCGACGACATGTTCTACCGCGAGGCGCACCGGCGGCTGTTCCGCGCCATGGTCGCGCTCACCGAGCGGCGGACGGTCATCGACCACATCACGCTGCGCGACGAGCTCATCCGGCGTGGCGAGCTGGACTCGATCGGCGGTTACGACTACGTGGCCGAGCTGGCCGACAGCGTGCCGACGGCGGCCAACCTCGAGTACCACGCCAAGATCGTCCGGGAGAAGGCGATCCTCCGCAAGCTCATCGAGACGGCCACCGGCATCATCACCGAGGCCTACGACGGGCACACCACCGCCTCCGAGCTGCTCGATGCGGCCGAGTCGCGGATCTTCACCGTCTCGCAGCAGCGGAGCGAGGAGGGGTTCGCGCGGCTCAAGGAGATGCTCTGGCCGACGATGGAGCGCATCGAAACGCTCCAGAAGAGCGGCAAGGCGATTACCGGGGTGCCGTCGGGCTTTGCAGATTTGGACAACCTGACGTCGGGCTTCCAGGGGGGCGAACTGGTCATCGTGGCCGCGCGCCCCTCCATGGGCAAGACGGCCTTCGTGCTCAACATCGCCACGCACGCGGCGGTGGAGCAGCACGGCGTGGCGATCTTCTCGCTGGAAATGTCCAAGGAGTCGCTGGTGCAGCGCATGCTCACCGCCGAGGCGCGGGTCGACAGCCAGCTGGTGCGACGCGGCATGCTGCGCGACTTCGACTTCACGAAGCTCGCGCGCGCGGCGGGAGTGCTGCAGCAGTGCCCGGTGTGGATCGACGACACGCCGGCGCTCACGCTGCTGGAGATGCGCTCGAAGGCGCGGCGGCTGAAGGCCGAGAACGACGTCCGGCTGATCATCGTGGACTACCTGCAGCTCATGCGGAGCCCCGAGTACTCGGACAACCGCGTCCAGGAGATCTCCGACATCTCGCGCTCCCTCAAGGGCCTGGCCAAGGAGCTGGGCGTCCCCGTGGTGGCGCTGTCGCAGCTCTCGCGCGCCTCGGAGCAGCGCGGCGGGGAGCGGAAGCCGATCCTCTCCGACCTGCGCGACTCCGGCGCCATCGAGCAGGACGCCGACGTCGTCATGTTCATCCATCGTCCCGAGTACTACGACCGCGAGGACGAGTCGAAGCGCGGCCTCGCCGAGATCATGCTGGCCAAGCACCGCAACGGCCCGACCGGGGACGTGCACCTGCGCTTCAACCGCGAGTACACCCGCTTCGACAACCTGACCCAGCGCGACGAGGGCGAGTAGTGGCCCGGGCGCGGTCGGTCTATCGCTGCACGGAATGTGGCCACGAGCACGCGAAGTGGACCGGACGCTGCGAGGGCTGCGGCGCCTGGAACACGGTGGCGGAGGAGCCGATGGTGGTCCCGGGCGGCAAGTCGGGCGGCCGGGACGGCGGGCGGAGCGCCCTGCGCATGCCCGTCTCCGCGCCGTCGCGCCTGAGGGACCTCTCGGCCACCGCGCTCGCGCGCTGGCGCACGGGTCTGCGCGAGTTCGACTTCGTGCTGGGCGGCGGGCTCGTGCCGGGCTCGCTCACGCTCATCGGCGGCGAGCCGGGCATCGGGAAGTCCACGCTGCTGCTGCAGGTGGCCGCGCGCCTCGAGGCGGCCGGCCGCACCGTGCTGTACGCCAGCGGCGAGGAGTCGGCCGACCAGCTGCGGCTGCGCGCCGACCGGCTCGGCGAGGGCGCCGGGGCGGTGCACGCCATCGGCGAGACGATCCTCGAGCAGGTGCTCGCCGCCGCGGTGGCGGTGCATGCCGACGTGCTGATCCTCGACTCCATCCAGACCGTCGCCACCGAGTCCCTGGAGAGCGCCCCCGGCAATGTGGGCCAGGTGCGCGAGTGCGCGGGCCTGCTCATGCGCTTCGCCAAGGCGACAGGCACGGCGGTGTTCGTGGTGGGGCACGTCACGCGCGGCGGCAGCATCGCCGGCCCCAAGACGCTCGAGCACATCGTCGACACCGTACTGTACTTCGAGGGGGAGAGCGCGCTCGACTACCGCCTGCTGCGCGCCACCAAGAACCGCTTCGGGCCCGTGGACGAACTCGGCGTGTTCTCCATGACCGAGCAGGGACTCGCGCCGGTTGCGAATCCGTCGGCGCTCTTCCTCGCGGCGCGCGCCGCCGGCGTGAGCGGCAGCGCGGTCACCGCGCTCATGGAAGGCACGCGCCCGGTGCTCGTGGAGGTGCAGGCCCTCGCCGCCCGCGCGGGCTACGGCACGCCGCAGCGGGTGGCCACCGGCCTCGATCCCAAGCGGCTCGCCGTGCTCCTGGCCGTGCTCGACCGGCGCGCGGGCGTGTCCTTCGCCGACCTGGACGTCTTCGTCCAGGCCACGGCCGGCGTGCGACTCGTGGAGCCGGGGGCCGACCTCGCGGTGGCGGCCGCGCTGCTGTCGAGCCTCAACGACCGCCCCGTGCCCGGCGACGCCCTCTTCCTCGGCGAGATCGGCCTCGGCGGCGAGATCCGCCCGGCCGCCGGCATCGAGCGGCGGGTCTCCGAGGCGTCGCGTCTCGGGTTCACGCGCGTCTTCGGCGCCGCGAAGAGCCTCGTCAGCATTCCCGGCGCGGAGCTCGTGCGCCTCGAGAACCTGAGCGACCTGGTCCGTGCCATCGCCGCGTGACGTCGGTGTCGTCATCGTCGCCGCCGGCCGCGGCGTGCGGCTCGGCGGGAGCCAGCCCAAGCAGTTCCTGCCCATCGCCGGCGTTCCCATGCTGCTGCGCGCCATCCGGCCCTTCGCTTCCCACCCGGACGTTCGGCAGGTGGTGGTGGTGCTGCCGCGGGACGATTCCGCGGCTCCCCCGTCCTGGCTGGCGCCCCACGTCGGGGCGGGGCTGTGCGTCGTGGCGGGTGGAGCGGAGCGGGGCGACTCGGTCGCCAATGGGCTCGCCGCGCTCGACCCCGCCTGCGGCATCGTGCTGGTGCACGACGCCGCGAGACCGTTCGTGACGCGCGACCTCCTCGACGCGGTGATCGCCGCCGCGCGAGCGGGAGAGGGTGCGGTGCCGGCGTTGCCGGTGGCCGACACCCTGAAGCAGTCGGACGGCGGCGAGCACGTCGCCCGCACGGTGCCGCGCGACGGCCTCTGGCGCGCGCAGACGCCGCAGGCGTTCCCGCGCGACCTGATCACGCGTGCCCACGCCCGGGCGAAGGCCGACGGCGTCGTCGGCACCGACGACGCCTTCCTGGTGGAGCGGTTGGGTGGGGCGGTGCGGCTCGTCGCCGGCGATCCGCGCAACATCAAGATCACCACCGCCGACGATCTCGCGCTGGCCGAGGTGCTCGCCGGGACGTTTCGCTGATGCTCCCGCTCCGCTCCGTCGCGGACGCGGAGGCGGTCGTGGAGCAGGTGCGCGCGCATCTCGGACGGGGCGGCGTGATCGCCTATCCTACCGAGACCGTCTATGGTATCGGGTCGGCACCCGAGGCCGGCGCACTGGCGGCGCTCGCCCGACTGAAGGGCCGGCCGCCGCGAAAGCCGTTCCTGCTGCTGGTGTCGGGGCGCGCGATGGCGGAGGAGTGCGGCCTCGTGTTCAATGCCGCCGCGCGCGCGATGGCGGACGAGTTCTGGCCCGGCCCGCTCACCCTCGCGTTACCCGGCGGCGAGGGCCGGCTGCCCGACCAGCTGCGCGGCGCCGAGGGGGGCATCGCGGTGCGCCACACGGGGCATCGCGCGATGGCGCGCCTCATCGAACTGCTCGGCCATCCGGTGACGTCCACCTCGGCCAACCGGCCCGGGTCGCCTCCGGCCCCCGGCGCCGATGGCGTGGCGGGGCTCTTTCGCAGCGCGGTGGACGACGGCACCCTCCTCGTGCTCGACGGCGGAGTCCTCGGCAACGTGCCGCCGTCGACCCTGGTGGATTGCACCACGCCGGTCGCCCGGATCATCCGCGAGGGTGCCATACCGCGCGCCGAGCTGCGGCGCCGCATCGGGCGCCTGGCGCCGTAACCATGAGCGAGACGCGGCACCACATGCACATCCTTCTCGTCTGCACGGGCAACACCTGCCGCACCCCGATGGCGGAGGCGATCCTGCGCAACCTCGTCGAGCAGCGCGGACTCGCTGACGTCGCGATCTCCTCGGCCGGCACGGGCGCCTGGGAGGGGGCTCCGGCTTCCGAGGGCGCGTACCTCGTGGGCCTCGAGCATGGCCTGGACCTGTCGGGCCATCGTGCGCGGCTGCTCTCGCCGTCCCTGGCCGGCGCCGCCGACCTCATCCTCACGATGTCGCGCTCCCACCGGCAGCGCGCCCTGGACGTGGCGCCCGAGGACAAGGTGCACGTGCTGGGCGAGTACGCCGGGCTCTCGGGCGAGTCGGCCGAGGTGCCCGATCCCTTCGGTGGCGACATCGCCGAGTACCGCGAGACGTACGGTCGCCTCGAGCAGATGCTCGGCGCGGTGATGGAGCGCCTCGCGCGGGAGCGTACGGGTGGCGAGCGCTAGGACGCGCGTCTTCGCGGTGCTCGGCGACCCGGTGGGGCATTCGCTCTCGCCGGCGATGCACAACGCCGCCTTCCGCGTGCTGGGGCTCGACGCCACCTACGTCGCCCTCCGCTGCGGGCCCGACGAGGTGCCGACGCTGATGCGCGTCCTGGCGCGGCAGGGCGGGGGCGGCAACGTGACGGTGCCGCACAAGGCCGCGGCGGCTCGTGCCGTCACCCGGCCCTCGGGGCTCGTGAGCCGCCTTGGCGCCTGCAACACCTTCTGGGGGGACGGGCAGGAGATCGCCGGCGACAACACCGACGTGGCCGGCGTGCTCGCGGCCCTCGAATGGCTCGGGGTGCCGGAGGGGCCGTGGCTGGTGCTGGGTACGGGCGGCTCCGCGCATGCGGTCGCTGCAGCGGCGCTGGCGGCGGGTGCCCGGCTCGCGGTGCGCTCCCGGGACGCGGATCGTGCGCGCGACTTCCAGGCGTGGGCCACCGACCTCGGCGTGGCGCCCGCGAGCCCGGGCGAATGCGTCGCGTGCATCAACGCGACGCCCCTGGGGCTGGGCGACGATGACCCGCAGCCCGTCTCGCTGGACGACGTGCCGTCCGCCCGAGTGGCGCTCGACCTGGTCTATCGTCCGGGCGAGACCCCGTGGGTGCGCGCCTGTCGCGCGCGGGGCCTGCGCGCCGCCGACGGCCGCGAGATGCTCGTCGCCCAGGGCGCGGCCGCCTTCGAACGCTGGTTTCCCGCCACGCGGGCGCCGGTGGACGCCATGCGTGCCGCCGTGCATGGGCATCTGGGCTGAGGTTCGCGCGCTCGCCGTGGAGGTGGAGCGGTTGCTCCTCCCGGGCGAGTGCATGCTCTGCAAGTCGCCGCTCGCCGGGCGGGAGTGGGACACCCTCGCCTGCGCGCTGTGCCGCGCCCGCTGGCGGCGGCTCCCCCCACCGTTCTGCGATCGCTGCGGCCAGCCCGGGCTGCCGGACCTGGGTTGCCGCTTCTGCGCCGAGTGGGCGCCCGCCCTGGGCCGCGTGCGCAGCGCGGTGTGGCTGGAAGGGAGTGCCCGCGAGGCGGTGCACCACTTCAAGTACGGCGGCTGGTCCGGCATGGGCCGCGCGCTGGCAGAGACCATGCGGGCGCTCGAGCCGCTGGGGCCCGGCGCGGTGCTGGTGCCCATCCCACTGGGCGCGTCGCGTCGGCGGAGCCGCGGCTACAACCAGGCCGAGGTCCTGGCCGAGGCGCTCGGGCGCGTGGCAGGTCTCGCCGCCCGGCCCGACCTGCTCCGGCGGGTGCGGGAGACCCGCTCCCAGATCGCCCTCGCCCCGTCGGCGCGGGTCGCAAACGTTCACTCGGCCTTCATGGCGGCAGGAACGCTCCCGGATAGATTGGTGCTCGTCGACGACGTCTGCACCACGGGCGCGACGCTGGTCGCCGCGGCGGAGGCGCTGGCCGCCGCCGGCGCGGTGCGGGTCGAGGCCGTGACCTTCGCCCGGGCGCCGTTGCCGGTGCCGGGCAGCATGTGACGGAGGGGCAGCCCTCCGCGATTCGATTCACGAACCACGGGAGAGCCGGAATGGCCATCAAGGTTGGCATCAACGGATTCGGGCGCATCGGCCGCAACGTCGTCCGGGCGGCGCGCCGCATGGGCGTCAAGGACATCGACTTCGTCGCGGTGAACGACCTCACCGACACGAAGACGCTGGCCCACCTCCTCAAGTACGACTCGGTGCACGGGCGGTTCGACGGCACCGTGACGGCGGAGGGCGACGCGCTCATCGTCGACGGCGACCGGATGCGCGTGCTCTCCGAGAAGGACCCGGCGAAGCTGCCCTGGAAGGAGCTGGGCGTGGACCTCGTGCTCGAGTCCACCGGCCGCTTCACCGACCGCGACCAGGCCGCGAAGCACATCGAGGCGGGGGCGAAGAAGGTGGTCATCTCGGCGCCGGCGAAGGGCGAGGACATCACCATCGTCTTCGGCGTCAACCACGCGAAGTACGACGGCGCGAAGCATCACGTGCTGTCGAACGCGAGCTGCACCACCAACTGCCTGGTGCCGGTGGTGCACGTGGTCCGCGAGCAGTTCGGCTTCGTGAACGCCTTCATGACCACGGTGCACTCGTACACCAACGACCAGAACATCCTCGACCTGCCGCACAAGGACCTGCGGCGCGCCCGCGCGGCCGCGCTCAGCATCATCCCGACCACCACAGGCGCCGCGAAGGCCACCAGCCTCGTGATTCCCGAGGTGAAGGGGAAGATCGACGGCGTGGCGCTCCGCGTCCCGACACCCGACGTGTCGGTGGTCATGCTCTCCGCGACGGTGGAGCGGAAGGTGACGGTGGCGGAGGTGAACGCCGCCTTCACGGCCGCGGCGAGCGGCGCGCTCAAGGGCGTGCTCGCGGTCAGCGACGAGCCGCTGGTCTCCTGCGACTACATCGGCAACCTGGCGTCGAGCACGGTGGACCTGCAGAGCACGAACGTGGTGGACGGCACCCTCGTCAACGTCACCGCCTGGTACGACAACGAGATGGGCTACTCGGCGCGCTGCGTGGACCTGCTGCGCTACATCGGGGCGAAGTGATGAAGCGCTCCGTCCGCGACCTGGCCGTGACCGGCCCGGAGAACGAGCGCGCGCTCAACGGGCAGCGCGCGCTGGTGCGGGTGGACTTCAACTGTCCGATCAAGGACGGCGTCGTCACCGACAACACCCGCATCCGCGCGGCGCTGCCGACGATCGCCTTCCTGCGCAACCAGGGAGCGCGCGTCGTCCTCATGTCGCACCTCGGGCGGCCGAAGAAGGGCCCCGACCCCGAGTTCTCCATGAAGCCCGTGGTGCTCGAGCTCGAGCGGCTCCTCGGCGCGCCGGTCGAGTTCCTGGTGGATCCGCTGTCCGATCAGGCGGTGCACGCCACGAAGCACCTGCCGCGGGGCGGGGTGGCGGTCATCGAGAACACCCGGTTCTTCCCGGGTGAGGAGAAGAACGACGAGGACCTCGCGAAGGCCTTCGCGCGACTCGGCGACATCTACGTGAACGACGCCTTCGGCTCGGCCCACCGTGCCCACGCGAGCACCGAGGCGGTCGCCCGCTTCGTGAAGCCCGCGGTCTCCGGATTCCTCATGGAGCAGGAGCTCAAGTACCTCGGCCAGGCGCTCGACCATCCCAGGCGCCCGTTCGTCGCGGTGCTCGGCGGTGCCAAGGTGTCGGGCAAGGTGGATCTCATCGAGGCACTGCTGCCGAAGGTGGACGCCATCCTCATCGGCGGCGCCATGGCGTGCACCTTCTTCAAGGCGATGGGGTTCGAGACAGGCAACTCGCTCGTCGAGGCCGATCGGGTCGAGATGGCGAGGCAGCTGCTGGCGCGTGGGGGAGACAAGCTGGTGCTTCCCGTCGATGCCGTCATCGGCCAGAAGCTCGAGCCGGGCACGCTGACCCAGACCATCGCGCGCGACCGCATTCCCGCCGGCTGGGCCATGTTCGACGTGGGCCCCGAGACGGTGAAGCTGTTCGCCGATCGCATCGCGAAGGCCGGCACGGTGGTGTGGAACGGACCCATGGGCGTCTTCGAGACGCCACCGTTCGACAAGGGTACGCTGGGCGTCGCCAACGCCATGGCGAGCGCCACGGCACACGGCACCATCACCGTCGTCGGCGGTGGCGACTCGGCGGCGGCAGTCGCCCAGGTGGGGCTCGAGGACCGCATGACGCACGTCTCCACCGGCGGCGGCGCGTCGCTCGAGTTCCTCGAGGGCAAGGTGCTGCCGGGGGTCGCGGCGCTGGACGACGCATGAGCCGTCCCCTGATCTATGCGGCCAACTGGAAGATGTACCACCCGCCGGCCGTCGCGGTGGCGTTCGCGGAGCGCTTCCTCGAGCTGACGGCGCCGCGGGAGCATCGGGCGCTGTGGTTCTTCCCGCCGGCCGTGTCGCTGCAGGCCGTCTCGCAGGCGATGGCGAAGCGAGGCGACGTCGCGGTGGGCGCGCAGAACGTCCACTGGGAGGAGAAGGGCGCGTTCACGGGCGAGACGTCGTGCGCCATGGTGAAGGGCGCCGGTGGGCGTGGCGCGCTGGTGGGGCATTCCGAGCGCCGGCATGTCTTCGGCGAGACCGACGCCGAGACGGCGAGGAAGGTGCGCGCGCTGTTCGCGGCCGGGCTGCAGCCGCTGCTCTGCGTCGGCGAGAAGATCGAGGAGCGCGAGGCCGGCCGCACGGAGGACGTGGTGGCGCGACAGCTCGACGCCGTGCTCGACGGATTGTCGAGCGACCAGGCCGGCGCGCTCGTGATCGCCTACGAGCCCGTCTGGGCCATCGGCACCGGCAAGGTGGCCAGGGCCGACGATGCGTCGGCGGTGCATGCCTTCATCCGCACCGTGTTCGCGCGGCACGGCGTCACGGCGCGCGTGCCGATCCTGTACGGCGGCAGCGTGAACGCCGGGAATGCCCTCGGGCTCGTGGCCGAGCAGGAAATCGACGGCGTCCTGGTCGGCGGCGCGAGCCTGGATGCCGAGGGCTGGGCCGAGATCGTGGGCATGGGGGGCTGACGCGTTGCCCGAAGTGGCTGTCGTGACTACCTTTGGCGGCTTACTTCGAGGAATCTGACCGACATGTTCGCGCTGCTCCTGACACTGCTCGTCATCGACGCCCTGCTGCTCTCCGTCGTGGTCCTCCTCCAGGCCGGGCAGGGCGGTGGTCTTGCCTCCCTTGGCGGTAGCGGCACCGAGACGGTGCTTGGCGGCCGGCAGGCCGTGACCATCCTGACCAAGGCCACGTGGTGGTGCGGCGGGATCTTCCTGGTGCTCTCGCTCCTCCTGTCGCTGGTGCAGCGCGGACCGGCTGGCAGCGAACTGCAGGAGCAGCTCCGAAAGGCGGGCGGCAACGCGCCGGCGCCCTCGACGAGCACGCCTGCGCCCCTCCAGGGAGCCACGCCGGTTCCCGCGCCGGTAACTGGGCAGGCCCCCGCCGCCACTCCTTCGGCCCCGGCTCCGGCCGCTCCCGCGCCGACGCAGTGAGCGAGCGTCCGGCCTTCGTCCTGCTCGAGGATGGGGCGTGGTTCGCCGGCACCACGCCACGCCCCATCGACCCCTCCTTCGGCGAGGTGGTGTTCACCACCAACCTCACCGGCTACCAGGAAACGTTCACCGACCCCAGCTATCTCGGCCAGATCGTCGTCATGACGGCGCCGATGATCGGCAACTACGGCGTCAACCTCCAGGACATGGAGTCGTCGAAGCCGCAGGTGTCGGGCGTGGTGGTGCGTGAGCTCTCGAGAACCCACTCGAACTGGCGTGCGGAAGTCGGGCTTGGTGAATGGCTTGCGCAGTCGAATGTGCCGGTGATCGAGAACGTCGACACGCGTCGGCTCACCCGGCACCTGCGTGAGCTGGGTGCGATGCGCGGCGTGATCGCCGAGGGGGCCGAGCCCACCGAGGCGCTCCGGAAGCAGCTGGCCGGGTCGCCGTCGATGGAGGGGCTCGATCTCGCGTCCCGGGCCACGGTGACCGAGCGGTACGAGGAGGGCGAGGGGCCGCTGGTGGTGGCGATGGACTTCGGCATGAAGCGGAACATCGTTTCCATGCTCGCCGAGAGCGGCTGCCGGGTGGCCGTCGTGCCCGCCACCACCTCGGCGGCCGAGATCCGCAAGCTCAATCCCAAGGGGCTCTTCCTGTCCAACGGCCCCGGCGACCCGGCCGCCGTCACCTACGCCTTCGACACCATTCGGGAGCTGAGCGGCGCGGGTCTGCCGACCTTCGGCATCTGCCTGGGGCATCAGCTCATCGGGCTCGCGTTCGGGGGGGCCACGTACAAGCTCCCGTATGGCCACCGGGGCGGGAATCACCCGGTCAAGGAGATCCCGACCGGCAAGGTGCTGATCACCACCCAGAACCATGGGTTCGCGGTCAGGGGTGAGGGGCAGGTCGTCCCCGGCGCGCCGGACCTCGAAGTGACCCACGTGAACCTGAACGACGGCAGCGTCGAGGGCCTGCGCCACCGCACGCTCCCGGTCTTCGCGGTGCAGTATCACCCCGAGGCGGCGCCCGGTCCGCACGACGCGTACCCCCACTTCGCCGAGTTCCGGCGGCTGCTCGGAGCCTGACCGAGGGCTCCAAGCTCTTGACAGACAACAGCTAAGCCCATAGTATCGCCGGTCAGGAAGCCCTGTCCGGGGCTCGCCCAGACTACTCCGGGGGATACATGACCAAGGCCGATCTCGTCGAGCGCGTCACCGAGGCGATCGCGCGGACGTCAGGTCCGATGATCTCCAAGAAGGACTGCGCCCGCGTCGTCGATGCCTTCCTCGACGCCGTCAAGCACGCGCTCAAGGATCAGCAGAACATCGAGGTGCGCGGCTTCGGCACCTTCAAGATCCGCAAGCGCAAGACGCGCATGGCGCGCAACCCACGCACGGGCGAGCCGGTGGAAGTGGCGGCGCGGCCGGTGCCGGTGTTCAAGCCCAGCAAGGAGTTGCGGGCACTGGTCGCCGACGAGGACTACATCCCGGTCGACGATCACGATGACGATGACGAGAACGCGTAGGTGAGGATGGTGTGTCGTGCCCGGGCCGCTTCGGCGGCCCGTTTGCGTTTCGAGTGCTGTTCGCGGGGCCGGGCCGATTTCGCGAGACCTGCCGCATGAGCGTCGCGTCCGAGGTCGTGACGGTGCAAGTGCTTTTGTTCGCGCGGTTTGCGGAGCTGCTGGGAACCGAGCGCCTGGAGTTCGAGTTGCCGCGGCCCGCGTCGGTGCAGTCCGTGCTCGACCGGTTGCTCTCGCTGCCCGGCGGCGCGGGCCTGCCTCGCCGTCCGTTGGTTGCCCTGAACCAGGTCCAGGCGTCGCCGGATACGCTGCTCCAGGACGGCGACGAAGTGGCGGTGCTGCCGCCGCTTGCGGGAGGCTGAGGTGGCGTTCCTGCGCGAGTCCCCGCTCGACCTGGCCGGCCTCATCGCCGCGGTCACGACGAGCGAGCGCGGCGGAGTCGCCTCGTTCCTCGGGCTGGTGCGCAATCATCACGCTGGGCGCGAGGTCCTTCGGCTCGAATACTCGGCCTACGCGCCGATGGCGGAGCGGGAGTGCGCCGCCGTCCTGGCGGAGGCGCACGCGCGCTGGCCGATGGCGCAAGTCGCGCTCGAGCATCGCATTGGCACGTTGAAGATCGGCGACGCGGCGGTGGCGGTGGCGGCGGCGGCCCCGCACCGGGACGAGGCGTTCGCGGCCTGTCGCTACGTCATCGAGGAAGTGAAGCGGCGCGTGCCCATCTGGAAGCGCGAGCACTACGCGGATGGCACGGTGGGTTGGGTCGATCCGACGGCCCCTGGCGGCTCCGTGCCGGCACGTCCCGAGGCGGGGCAGGCGAGCTAACCGCCCCATGCGACTAGATTTCCCCGGGTGACGATACCTGGATTCTCGCCGGTGCTCGATCGCTTCGAGCGACCGCTTGGCAGTCTCCGGCTCTCGGTCACCGACCGGTGCAACATGCGCTGCCGGTACTGCATGCCGGAGGAGAACTACATCTGGCTGCCGCGCGCTTCGCTCCTGAGCTTCGAGGAGCTTGCGCGGCTGGTGCAGATCTTCGCGGGCCTCGGCGCGTCGAAGGTGCGGCTGACGGGCGGCGAGCCGCTGCTGCGCC
>Ga0079037_100000728_pt1 | contig 15722 bp, 13 predicted proteins | sample Mud3Dept4metaG_FD_71479 | JGI IMG/M metagenome (GOLD analysis project Ga0079037, IMG submission 71479) | Freshwater wetland microbial communities from Ohio, USA, analyzing the effect of biotic and abiotic controls - Mud 3 Core 4 Depth 4 metaG | ecosystem: Environmental > Aquatic > Freshwater >... | reverse complement strand
ACGTCGGCAGCTTGCGGTAGGTCTCCGTCGCCACCTTGAAAATCGCCCCGGCTGCGCCCTTCCCGACGATCGCCAGGTCGCCTCGTGGATCGAGGAACACCCGCGGGTAGTTGGAGTAGCGCCTCGGCGCCGCCGTGACGTGCGTCCAGGTGTCGGTGGCCGGGTCGTAGATCTCAGGCGCGTCGGCGCACGTCGACGTGTCCCGCCGGCCGTTGAAGACGGCGATCCGGCCATCGGCCATCGTCGTCACCGACGGGTACCAGCGAATGCAGTTGAGATCGGCGACCCGCCGCCAGCGCTCGGTCCAGGGATTGAACACGCCAACCTCCCTGGTGAGGCCGCCCACCTCTTCGGCGCTGTGCGCGCCGCCGCCGACGATGAAGCGGCCGTCGGCCATGCCGGCCTGACCACCACAGAAGAGCGCCGTGTGCTCGGCGATGATGTCCCGCTGGTCGCCGGTTGCGGGGTCGTAGATCCGCGTGCGGCTGTCGTGGGTCCGGGCGTTGCCCTTCGCCCAGAGCAGGACCTTGCCCGTAGGCAGGTGGAGCGTGTGAATCGCCTGCAGGTCCAGGTCGAAGCGCGGCGCCCAGGCGCCCTCCGTCGCCGGGTCGGACGCCGCCAGGCCTTTCGGGGCCACCGAGGCGGCCGCGTCCGTGCCGAGTCGCCCCCGTTCCGCATCCTGTTCCGCGGCCGTTGCTGCCGTACCAATCCACACTGCGCCGAAGACGACTGCTGCCCACCACGTTCGTCGCACAGGAGTTCCCCCGAGATTGCACGCACTCTGTCGATGTTCCAGAAGACCAAGGATGAGACAGTTTACCCGAAGACCGGACGTTCTGCCGCACTCGACCTGGATCGGATCCCGCCCAGGTTGCACCAGAGCGTGCCAGAATCCGGAGGCGGAGAGGCGAAGGGAGGCGGGGATGAAGGTGCTGGTGGACGTGTCGATCGTACCGCTGGGCGTGGGCGTCTCCGTGTCGCGGTACGTGGCCGCCTGCGAACGGGTGCTGCGCGAGGCCGGCCTCGCGCCCGTTCTTCACGCGTTTGGCACCAATGTGGAGGGGGAGTGGGACACGGTCTTCGCGGCCGTGAAGCGCTGCCACGACGTCGTGCACGCCATGGGCGCGCCGCGCGTCAGCACGACCATGCGCGTGGGCACCCGCACCGATCGGGCGCAGACGTTGGCCGACAAGGTGCGCAGCGTCGAAGCGCGGCTCGCGGAGGAGCCACCCGGCCCGGCCTGATGCGTGTCCCCAGCGCGACGAGCGGTGCCACGCCGTGCGTCTGCGAGCTGCCGGGCGCAGGGCTCGCCTGGCTCCCGCCGGAACGCCACCGTACGCACAGGCGGGCGGAGCACCGTTCGACGCTCCGCCCACCTCCTGCGGCCGAAAACGGCGTCTAGGGCCCGTTCACATGGCCCTGGCGATGACCCGGACCTCGCCGGCGACCTTCGCGCCCGCCACGTCCTTGTAGTCGACGCTGACCTCGTCACCCACCTTGAGGAACTCCGACAGGACGGGCGCCTTGCCCATCGTGTCGAGCTCGCGGCTCTTCGTGCCCGCGCCCTTGCCGATGATCATCGTCTTGGGGTCCACCTTGATCACGTGACTCTGGCCGCCCGCCAGCACGGTGAAGGAGTCCGCGGCGACCGCGGTGACCTTGCCGCTGGCGGTCATCTTGGGCGGCTTGGGCTCCTCGGGTGCCCCGGGCAGCGCGACGCCCGTGCGGATCTCGGTGGCGTGCATGGCGCCGCCCACGTCCTTGTAGTGCACCTCGACGGTGTCGCCCACCTTGAGGACGTCGGCGATCTTCGGCCCGGCCTCACCGGCCATCTTGGCCGCCCGGGTCGCCGTCGAACCGCCCTTGCCGAGGATGTTCGTGGCCTGATCCAGCTTGAAGATCTTGGTGGCGCCCATGCTGTCGACGGTGATGCTGTCGGCGCCGATCGCCTTGACGGTGCCGCGGATGGCCTCCGCCCCGGCGAAGGCCGACCCGGCCGCCACCAGGGCAATGGCCACGGCGGCGGAAAGAACGAACGAAACACGCTTCATCGGATGCCTCCCGTGCAGCCTCGGCCAAGGCCCGGCGGGCACCGGCCCGGCCGCCTGCACTCTACACGCCCATACGATGCTCGAGCCCCCCGCGTTCGCCGGTCGCACGGCAGCAGACAATTCGGGCACAATTGACCACGCCCGGGCGGCCGGTCCGGCCGGGCCCGTCATCCCGGCCCCGCCGGAGGAACTCATGCGCACGCCAATCTACATTGCAGCCTACCACCAATCCGAGTTCGGGAAACTCATGGACCTCGGTGTCCCGGCGATTGTCGAGCGGGCCGTCCGGGGCACCTGCGGCGAAATCGGGGTGGAGCCGAGCGCTGTCGACGTGGGCGCCATCGGGGCGACCTGCAACTTCTCCCTGAACCAGCAGGGCCTGCTGGCGGGGCTCGTTGCGATGGTCCCGGGCCTCGAGGGCAAGTCGATCGAGGCGGTGGAGAACGCCTGCGCCTCCGGGGGCCAGGCCATCCTCTCGGTGGTGCACAAACTGCTCGTCGGTGGCGGCGAGGTGGGTCTCGCGCTCGGGTACGAGAAGATGCGCGGCCCCGACGGGAAGATGGACGGCAAACTCATCGGGCAGGTGCTCGGGTATTTCTCGCACCCCGACGAGCGGCCGGGACGGGTGTTCGTGTTCCCGCACCTCTTTGCCGAGGTGATGGACGAGTACATGAAGGCCTACGGGGTCAGCGAGGCCGATCTCGCCACCATCGCCGTCACCGAGTACGAGAACGCGCGCCACAACCCGAAGGCACAGATGCGCGCCAACAGCGTCACGCTCGAGCAGGTCACCCGCATCGAGGGCCCGAACCGCTACATCGTCGAGGGGCTGCCGCTCAAGACCTTCGACTGCTCGCAGATCACCGACGGCTACGCCGGGCTGATCCTCGCCACCGCGCGGGGCCTGGAGAAGCTGGGCGTGCGCAAGCAGGACTGCGTGGAGCTGGCCGGCTTCGGCCAGGCCACCGATCCGCTGAAGAAGGCCGGCCGCAACGTGCTCCAGCCGGCCGGTGCCAACGCCGCCATGAAGCAGGCGTACACGATGGCCGGGGTCTCCCCGGCCGAGGTCAACGTGGCGGAGGTCCACGACTGCTTCACGGTGATGGGGGCGCTCGCCACCGAGGTCATCGGCAAGGCGGCGCCGGGTGACGGCGCGCGCTACTGGGTGGCGGGGAAGGCGCGCGTGGACGGGGAGTGCGCGATCAACTCCTCGGGCGGCCTCATCGCCAAGGGGCACCCTGTCGGGGCCACCGGCATCGCCATGGTCGGCTGGTGCGCGCTGCAACTGCTCGGCAAGGCGCCGGGGCCGCTGCAGGTGAAAGCACCCCGCGCGGCCGCCACCTTCAACATCGGCGGGCCGATCTGCGCGTCGGTTTGCACGGTGCTGAAGCCCGCCGCCTGACGGGAGGGCACCGACGCGCGTTGCCCTCCGAGGGGGGATGCCGCTTGACGGGAGGGCACCGACGCGCGTTGCCCTCCCGGGGCCTCAGGGCTTCGCCGCACCGCTCGCCGCGTCCTCCTTCGTCCAGCGCGCGAGCCAGTCGAGCACCGTCTGGTGCCACAGGACGCTGTTGGCCGGCTTCAGCACCCAGTGGTTCTCGTCGGGGAACACGAGCAGCCGGCTCGGGATGCCGCGCCGCTGAAGCGCCGTGAAGGTGGCGATCCCCTCGGAGTAGAGCACCCGGTAGTCCTTCATGCCGTGCGTGACGAGCATCGGGGTCTTCCACTTCCCCACGTGCTCGATCGGATTGTGCTTCTGGTATTCCTCCGGCCGCTCCCAGGGCGTCCCGGTGCGCTCCCACTCGGGGAACCACAGCTCCTCGGTGCTGTAGTAGGCGAACCGCTCGTCGAGGTTGCCGGCATGGTTGACGAGGCAACGGAACCCGTCGGGCCAGTTGCCGGCGATCCAGTTGATCATGTAGCCGCCGTAGGAGGCGCCGAGCGCGCAGACCCGGGTGCCGTCCATCCAGGGGTGCTTCTCGAGGGCGGCCGCGAGGCCTTTCTGCAGGTCCTGAAGCGGCTTCCCGCCCCAGTCGTCCCTGATGGCGTCGGTGAACGCCTGGCCGTACCCCGTCGAGCCGTGGAAGTCCACCATCACGACGCCGTACCCGGCCGCAGCGTAGATCTGCGCGTTCCAGCGGTAGTGGAAGTTGTTGGAGAACGACCCCTGCGGGCCGCCGTGGATCAGGAAGGCGACGGGATAGCGCCGGCCTGGCGTGAAGTTGGCGGGCTTGATCGTCCAGGCGTACACGGTGGCGGTGTTCGCGCCCGTGAAGGTCATCTGCTCGGGCTCGCCGAAGGCGACCTTCGCCAGGCGCGCCTCGTTGACGCGCGTGACCTGCCGCAGGTCGCGCCCGTCGGCGCCGACGACGTAGACCTCCGCCGGCGCGCGCAGGTGGTCGAGGGTGACAACCACGCGGTTGCCCGCGACGGCGGGACTCGACACGTGGCCGTCTTTGATCACGGTGCGGACCGACCCGGTGGCCACGTCGATCGCGAAGAGCGACTTCTGTCCCAGGTTGTCGGCCGTCGCATAGAGCGTCGTCCCGTCGGGAGACCAGACGAGTTCCTGTGGCGAGCGATCCCAGTCGGCGGCCACCTCGCGTCGCGGGCCGTCGGGCCAGGTCCACAGCTGGATGCCGAACCGGTCGGCCTCGTACCCTGCTCGGGGCATCGAGCGGTACGCCAGCGTCTTGCCGTCCGGCGAGAACACCGGTCCCGTGTCCCAGCCCGCGTTGTCCCCGGTGAAGTTGTTGATCGGTCCGCGGCCCGGGCCGACCGGGAACACGGCGAGGTCGGCGTCGGTGGACCAGGCCTCCTCGTTCTCGACGTTCTTGAGCGTGGCGACGATGCCCCTGCCATCGGGCGTGAAGGTGAACTCCTCCGCACCGCCGAATGGCTTCGTCGGGGCGTCGGCGTCGATGCCCTTCATCACGTCCACGGCCGGGCCGCCGGCCACGGGCACGACGAAGATGTGCGAGCGGCGCCCATCCTCCCATGTGTCCCAGTGCCGAACGAACAGCCGATCGAACACCATGCCGGTGGCCTGGCGCTTCTCGGCGGCCTGCAGCCGCGAGACGGTGCACTCGAGCGTGTCGCAGCCGACGAACACCTCGAGGCTCACGGCCAGCTGCTGGCCGTCGGGGGAGAGGACGAAGCTGCCCACGTCGAGCGGCAGCCGCGTCACCTGCGCCGGCTCACCCCCGCCGGGCGGAACGCGCCACACCTGCGAGGAGCCCGAGCGCGACGACAGGAAATAGACGCCGGCCCCGTCACGTGCCCACACGGCACTCGTGTCGCTCGCCGGGTCGGTCGTCAGCTGCCTGAGGCCGCTGCCGTCCGCGTTCACGATCCAGAGGTCGGTGCGCCGCCGATTCGCCGCCGCGTCGAGCGAGCTCCGCGTGAAGACGATACGCGCGCCGTCGGGAGAGACGGCGGGCTCGCTCAGACGCTCGAGGGCGATGAGGTCGTTGATGGTGAAGGGAGCCGCTGGCTGTGCGAGCGCCGGAGGTACCGCCGACAGGGCCAGCGTGGCGCAGAACATGACCAGAGCGAACCGGAAGACGGGAAGACGCATCAAAGGCTCCTTGGGAAGTGGGATGCCGGCTGCCCAGCCCGGGAGAACCGGTCAGTCGGTCAAGTCCACCGAGGTCCTGCTGTCGCAGCCCAGCGTCTCAGCGCTGGGCTCAGCGACGTCATCTTGAACCCGGGGGCGCGTGTGGCGCAAGGCGGAGGCTCACCGGTCCGGGTGCGACAGGGTGGCGCGCACCGCGTCGTGGATGGCCGCCGCGGTGTAGAGCCGATGTCCGCCGGCCGGGGTGAACGGGGTGGAGGAGAGATCGACGCGCTGCTCCAGGCGACGCAGGTGCTCGGCGGGGATCGCCACGAGCGTATCGGGCGGCGGCTGGCGCATCGCGAGCAGCACGTCCGGGCCGATCTTCGCCAGCTGCCCCGGCCGGAGCCCGCGCCGCAGGTCGGCGTCGAGGTAGAACACGAGGGAACCCACCCGCTCGTCGAACACCCACAGCCGGGACGGGATGCCGTCTCGGCCCAGCACCGCCGCCAGTTCCCGTGCCGTGAAGACCCGCGACGCCGCCGGGAGCACCGCGAGCAAACCGATGGCCTGCACGGCGGTGGCGGTGACGAGCCACGCGGCGAGCGCGCGGCCCGGCTGGCGCGGTGGGGCACAGGCGAGCCACGCGCCGAGTGCCGCGGCCGCCGCGGCCAGCGCCCATGTGCCCGCCGGGACGGGGATGCCAAACAGCCGGGTGCCGGCGACCAGTGCCGCCGGCAGCGCGAGCCCGAGGGCCGCGCCTGCCACCCGGGAGGCGGTGCGCAGGCCGCGCGGCCGCCCGGGCGAGGCTCCGCCGGCGAGCCACCGATCCCATGCGGTGGCGGCAAGCAGTGACACGGCGGGGAACACGGGCAGCAGGTAGGTCACGAGCTTGGAGCTGGCGAGGCTCAGGAACGCCGTTCCGCCGACGAGCCAGGCCCAGCCGAGCACGATGGCATCGCGGTGCTCCAGCTGGCCCGTCCGCGTGGTCCTCGCGTGGGGGACCGCGAGGATCCACGGGAGGGCGCCGCCGAGCAGCAGGGGAACGTAGTACCAGAAGGGGCGCGTCCCGTGCGGCTGCGTCTCGGTCGAGAAGCCGAGGAAGTGGCGCTCCACCACGAAATAGTGCAGGTACCCGGGATTGGCGGCCTCCATCGCGAGGTACCAGGGTGCCGCGAGGACCGCTCCCACGCCAAGCACGACGGCGCCGACGAGGACGCTCCACCCCGAGAGCCGGCGCGTCCAGACCACCCACGCGGCGAGGGTCACCCCGGCGATCGCGACGCCGGAGAGCCCCTTGGTCAACATGGCGAGGCCGACCCACACGCCGCCCAGCGCGGCGTGGAAGAGCCCGCGCGCACCGCCGCCCGCCCGGACGGCCTGCCAGCCCGCCAGCACCGTGAGCGTCGCCCAGGGCACGAGCGCGATGTCGTGCACCGCCACATGGGCGAGCGCGAGCGGCAGCAGCATCGTGGTGTGGAAGCCCGCGGCGAGCCGGCCGGCGCGGGCGCCCGCCACCCGGCACGTGAGCCAGCCGATGGTTGCGGCACCAAGAAGGCCGAACAGCACGCCGACGAGTCGCACCGCGGTGTCGCTGGGACCGAGCAGGCGAAGGGCGGCCGCCTGGGCCCAGAAGAACAGGATGGGCTTGTCGAGAAACGGCTCGCCGAGGAAGCGGGGCGTGATCCAGTCGTTCCCCTCGGCCATCTCCCGCGCGATCGCGGCGTGCAGGCCCTCGTCGGGGTCGAGCAGGGGGCGATCGATCGCGAGCGGCACGAGGAAGAGCAGTGCCGCGAGGGCGCCGGCCCACAGCCAGGCATGGCCCACGGTGCTGGCAGGGGCGCGCGGGGCCGGGTCGAGATCCGTCACGGCACGAGCACGATCTTCCCGCAGGCCGGCCGCTCGAGCAGGTCGCGGTGAACCGCCGGTGCCTCGGCGAGGGGGCGCTCGGCCGCGACGACCGGCTGCAGCGTGCCCGCCGCAAGTCCGGCTCGGATGGCGGCGTGGGCCTCGGCGATCGCTGCCGGCGGTGCGTTCCAGAGGGACAGGCCGAACACCGACGCGTCTCTTGCCATCACCAGGCGCGGCGCGAAGTCGAGGGTCCCCCGGCTGCCGACGATCACGAGGCGGCCATCACGGGCGAGCAGATCGAAATCGCGCGCCAGGTTCACGTTGGCGAGCATCTCCACGATGACATCGACGCCGCGCCCGCCGGTCAGCGCGAGCGCCTCGGCGAGGTGTGCCTCGTGCCGGTGATTGAGGACGTGGAGGGCACCGCGCGCGCCGACGACGGCGAGCCCGTCAGTCGAACCGGCGGTGCCGATCACGGTGGCGCCGAGCGCCACGGCGAACTCCACGGCAGCCAGCCCCACCGCGCCGCTCGCCCCGTGCACGAGCAGCGTCTCCCCGGGCCGCAGGCGCGCCTTCTGCACCACCGCGCGATACGCGGTGGCGTAGGGCACGCCGAGCGCGGCACCCTGCGGGAACGACGTCCGGCCTGGCAGGTGGTAGACCGCGCCGGCATCGCACACGACGTGCGAGGCATAGGTGCCAGTGCAGCGGCGCGCGTGCGTGCCCGCGAGGTAGACGCGGTCACCGGCCGCGAAGCCTGTCACGCCGGAGCCCACGGTGTCCACCTCACCCGCCCCGTCGGTGCCGGGCGTGTAGGGCAGCGCAGGAACGCGCGCATACGTGCCCGTACGGATGTAGGCCTCGACCGGGTTCACGCCGGCGGCGCGCACCCGGACCCGTACCTCGCCTGCCCCTAGCTCAGGGTCCGGCACCTCACGCAGCGCCAGTACCTCCGGCCCCCCGAACCGCTCCACGAGGATCGCCCGCATGCCCGCCATCATACCGGGGTCTCTCACCAGTTCTCACTGGTGTTGGCCCCAATCCGCCAGAATCACGCCGGTTCACACCAATCCACGCGAATCCCGATGTCCGTCGTGTGCCCGCACGATCACCGGATCAAGTGGAACGCGGTCTGGCGAGGGCCAATCCAGCTCCAGCCATCGTCGAACAAGCCGGCGTCCTCCTCGAGCGCGAACCGTACCGACTGGCCGTTCCACTCGGGCACGGGCGCTGCGACGTTCAATTCGATCGAGTGCCACGTGTCGGGGCGGAACGGGTAGTCGCCCTTCACCGGCACGCCGTCCTGGTAGTCGGTCATGCCGATGGGTGGTCCTGCCGCGTGGCCGTGATAGCCGACAGGATGACAGTAGATCTGCGCTGCCAGCCCCTCCCGCTTCGCCTCGTCGAGCGCCGCCCGCAGCGCCTCGTTGCCGGTGCCGCCAACGCGTGCGTGCTTCATCGCGAGGTCCTGCACGCGATTGGCGGCGCGCAGCCCGGCGCGCAGTCCCTCCGGGGCATCCGTCTCGCCGGGCTTCAGCACGTAGGCGAGGTGCTGCGTGTCGGTGGCGAACCCGAGGTAGACGAGCCCGAAGTCGGTGTGGAGCATGTCACCACGCTCGATGACGGGCGCGCCGCGCGGCGCGGCCGGAGCCCCGCCCGCCCGGTGGATGCTCACCGAGGGATGGAACCATCCTCCGAGCCCGAGTTCCGCCACCCGTTGGCGCATCCACCACACCACGTCGTCGGTCGTCGTGACGCCGGGCACGATCACGCGCGAGGAGAATGCGTCCGCGATGATGCCGTGCGCCACCTGCATGACGTGCCGGTACGCGGCGGTCTCCTGGGGCAGCTTCACCTCGAGCCAGCCGACTGCGAGCGCCTCGGCGCTGCGGATCCGCCTGGCGAGGTCGGGCCCGAGCGCCTGCAGCAGGTTGTCACGTTCGTTGGCACTCAGGCCGTCGGCATGGCTGAAGGCCTCCGACGTGTTGATCCCGATCACGCGCGGCTGCCGTTCCTCGACAACCCGCCGGAGCCCGCCCCACTGCCCGTCGTTGTGCGTGCGCACGACGGTGAACAGGCCGTCGTAGTCGAACCGCCCGATCGACAGCCGCTCGACCCCCTTGTCGCCGCCGCGGTCGAAGAACACCAGCACCGTCCGGCGACGCGACGCGTAGGTGGTGAGCGGCGCCATCGATCGGAACACCGGGTCGTCGGCGTACTCGCGCGACACGATCACCCACATGTCGATCCCGGCGCGGCGCATGAGCTGCGGCAGCCGCGTCTCGAAGCGCTCGAGGATCCAGGCCCGCACGAGGGGCGCCTGCTCGCGGTGGGACAGGACGCGCGGCGCGGCGGGGACGGGCGGTTGACCCGGCGGAGCGGGCTGCGTGCCGGCGTGGGTCGGCACGCCCCCGAGCACGCTGATCCCCAGGGCGACGAGCAGGGTGAAGCGACCCGAACGAATCGTCATGACCAGGACCTCCCGGCCGGAGGGACGCGGGGACCGGCCCGAACGTCTATAACATAAGGAGCATGGCTCGCCCACTGTCCGGCCGCGACGGTTGCCTTGGTCTCCTCGTCTTGGCGCTCGTCGCGGTTGCCCTCACCGCAAGTCCCGCGTGCCGACGCGCCGACGCGCCATCCGCCGGCGGCGATGGACGCCCGGCCGACGTGGCGGCGGCCGCCTCGGGTCCGCGCGCGGGACGCCCGGCGATTGTCGTGCTCGGCGACAGCCTGACGGCCGGCTACGGGCTGCCGCCGGAGGCGGCGTTCCCGGCGCTGCTGCAGCAACGTCTCGACGCCGGAGGCTACGCCTACGACGTGGTGAACATGGGTGTGTCGGGGGACACCTCGGCGGGCGGCGTCAGCCGTCTCGACTGGGCGCTCGACGGCGATATCCGCGTGCTCGTCCTTGCGATCGGCGCCAACGACGGCTTGCGCGGCCTCTCGACGACGGAGCTGCACGACAACCTCGCGCGCATGGTCGACGCGGCCAAGGCGCGCGGCGTGCGCGTCCTGCTGTGCGGCATGCAGGCGCCTCCGAACTTCGGGCTCGGCTACACGATGGCGTTCCGCGAGGCCTACCACGACGTGGCCCGCGAGAAGCAGGTCGCCTTCGTCCCGTTCCTGCTCGAGGGCGTGGCGGGGATCCCGTCGCTCAACCAGCCCGACGGGATCCACCCCAACGCGGACGGGGCCCGCCGCGTGACCGACCTCGTCTGGACGCACCTCGAGCCGCTCCTCGAGGACCTGGGCGCGCGATGATCCGGCTCGACGGCGTCTCGAAGACGGTGCAGAGCGGAGGCCGGCCGCTCACGATCCTGCACCCGACCGATCTGTGGCTGCCGGCCGGACGCACGCTGGCCGTCGTGGGCCCCTCGGGCAGCGGAAAGTCCACACTGCTCGGCCTCATCGCGGGCCTCGACGCGCCGACGACCGGCCGTATCGCGATCGACGGCATCGACATCACGCGGCTCGGCGAGGATGCGCTGGCGCGCGTGCGCGGCCAGAAGATCGGCTTCGTGTTCCAGTCGTTCCACTTGATCGGCTCGCTCACGGCGCTCGAGAACGTGCTCGTCCCGATGGAGCTCTCTGGGGTCGCCAACGCCGACGCGCGCGCACGGCACCTGCTCGACGACGTGGGCCTCGCCGACCGAGGTCACCACTATCCCTCGCAGCTGTCGGGCGGTGAGCAGCAGCGCGTCGCGATTGCCCGTGCGCTCTCGAACGACCCGCCGCTGCTCCTGGCCGACGAGCCCACCGGGAACCTCGACAGCGCCAACGGCGGCCACGTGATCGACCTCCTGTTCGGCGTGAACGCGACCCGCGGGACGACGCTCGTCCTCGTCACGCACGATGCGGCGCTCGCCGGGCGCGCCAGTGCGCGCCTATCCCTGAGCGACGGCCGCATCGTGTCCCGGGCGGGCCTCGACGGTCCGGCGGGTATGGCGGCAGAGCCGCCCGTCGCGGTGGCCCGGCCGGACACGGCGGCAGCGGCCTCGCGGCCGGGCGCCTGAGCACACCATGCGGTTCATCCTGCGCATGGTGCGACGGGAAGCGCGCGCGTCGTGGAAGCGCCTACTCTTCTTCTTCCTCTGCGTCGGGCTGGGCGTCGGCGCCATCATCACGATCCGCTCGGTGATCCAGAGCGTGCGGGACGGCCTCGTCCGGGAGGCACGCACGCTCACCGCAGCCGACGTGCTGATTGCCACCAACCGGCCCCTGGAGGCGGCCGAGCAGGCGCGCATCGACGGCCGGCTCGCCGACGCGCGCGCGGGCCGCCAGAGCCGCAGCATCGAGACGGCCACCATGGTGCGGCCCAGCGCGGGGACGCGACCGGTGGCTCGCGTGGCGGAAGTGCAGGGCGTCGATGCCGCCTTCCCGTTGTACGGACAGGTGACGCTCCGGGGCGGCGCCGGGTACACGCACGACCTGCTGCGCGACGGCGGCGCGCTGGTCCGCCCCGAACTGCTCGCGCACCTGGGGGTGGGTGTCGGCGATCGGCTGCGCATCGGAGAACGCGACTTCACGATCCGCGGCGTCGTGCTCAGCGAGCCGGGGCGCCGGGTGGGTGCGTTCTCGCTCGGCCCGCGTGTGCTCGTGGACCTCGCCGACCTCGAGCGCTCCGGCCTGCTGCAGTTCGGCAGCCGTGCGCGCCACCGCACGATGGTCCAGGTGCCCGACCCGGCGATCGACGGGCTCGTGCGCCTGTTGCGCGCCGACTTCCCCCGGCAGTTCGTGAGCGTCAGCTCGTACCGCACCGCGCAGGACAACATCGGCGAGGACTTGCAGCGCGCCGAGGACTACCTGAGCCTCGTCGGCTTCGTGATGGTGGTGCTCGGCGGGCTCGGCGTGTGGAGCGTCACGCGCGTGTTCGTGCGCCAGAAGATGCACGCCGTCGCCGTGCTGAAGTGCGTCGGGGCGTCGACGGGACAGCTCCTCGCCGTCTATGTCGCGCAAGTGCTCGTGATGAGCCTCGTCGGCAGCCTGGTCGGCGCGGTCATCGCCGCCCTCGCCCTGCGCGCCATCCCCGCGTCGGTCGTGGCCTCGCTGCCGGGCACGGTGCTCGCGCTGCAGCCCTCGGCGGTGCTGCAGGGCATGGCCGTCGGCGTCCTCGTGAGCTTCCTGTTCTCCTTCGTGCCGCTGCTGGACGTCCGCGCGGTGAAGCCGCTGCTGCTCCTCCGCGACGAGCGCCCGGCGGCGGCCGGCCCGCGGCGCGGCGGCCGGCTGCTCAGCCGGTGGGGTGGGCGTTTCGACGCGGCCACGGTGGCCACCACGGTGCTCGTGGGGCTGGCCCTCGCTGGCGTCTCGACGTGGCAGGCCGGATCCACCCGTGTCGGTCTCATCGTCACGGGCGGTCTGCTGACGGTCGCCGTGGCGCTGTCGGTCGTTGGGCGACTGCTCGTGCGGCTCGTGCGCCCGCTGCGCCGGGTGTCGTGGTTCCCGCTGCGGCACGCCCTGACGAGCATCGGTCGGCCCGGCAACCAGACGCAGGTCATCCTCGTGGCCGTCGGGCTCGGCGCGTTCTTCATCCTTGGCGTTCGGGCCCTGCAGTCGAATCTGCTCGACGAGCTGTCGCTGGACCTGCGGTCGGGCGGCGCCGACCTGTTCCTGATCGACATCCAGCCCGCCCAGGCGGAGGCGGTGCGCGCGTTCGTGGCCGAACGCCTCCCGGGCCAGCCCTCCAGGGTCGTTCCCGTCCTGCGCGCGCGCGTGACGGGCGTTCATGGGCGATCGCTGTCGCTCGACAGCGCCGACGAGGTGCGCGGCCAGGGGTCCCTGGCCCGGGAATACGTGCTGACCTATCGCGGTCGGCTCGAGGCGAACGAAACCATCGTGGCGGGCCGTTTCTGGCCCGACACGCCCGCCTCCACGCCCGAGGTCTCGATCGAGGAGAGCCTGCGCGACCGGTTCGGCTTCAGCCTGGACGACCGGATCCGCTTCGACATCCTCGGCCGCGTGGTCGAGGCCCGCGTGACGAGCGTGCGCCGGGTGGTGTGGAGCGACACGCGGGCCGGGGGCTTCATGTTCGTGTTCCGGCCCGGGACGCTCGAGCGCGCGCCCGGCACGTTCATCGCGACCGTGCAGGGCCCGGCCGACCCGGCCGCCCGCGCGCGGCTGCAGGGCGAGCTGGCGATGCGCTTCCCGAACGTGTCGGCCATCGACGTCCTCGAGGTCGCCCGTACCGTCGAGAGCGTCCTCGGCAACGTCACCCTCGCGGTGAGCGTTGTCGGGGCCGTGGCCCTGCTGAGCGGGCTGCTGATCCTCGCGGGGACGGTCGCGATGACCAAGTTCGAGCGACTGCACGATGCGGCCGTGTTCAAGACGCTCGGCGCGAGCAACACGACGATGACGGGGATGGTGGCCATCGAGTACGGGGCGCTCGGACTGCTGGGCGGCCTCGTCGGCGCCATCGCGGCGCTGCTGCTCACCTGGGTCGTGAGCCAGCAGGTTCTCGAGATCCGCTGGCGACCGGCGCCGGGTCTGCTGGCCCTGGGGGTGCTCGCGACGGCGGTGCTCTCGGCGGCTGTCGGCGTGGTCTCGAGCCTCGACGTGCTCCGGCGGAAGCCGCTCGCAATCCTGCGGGCCGAGTAGCGCCGGCGCCGTGGTGCGTGGTGCGTCGTCGCGCGGGCCTCGGCCTGCAGTGGACGCGCCCTCGGCACGATGCTGCGCCGACGGCGACGGCGGTGCGCGGCTGACGAGGCGCAGCGTATGCGCCGGGCGGGAGGCAAACCGGGCGCACAGCGCGGGGCGTCGGGCGTGAGGCGGTCCCGCCAGTGGTATGATTGCGAGTTAATCCCCGGTTCCGGGGACACGGAGAGACCCCTGATGGACGCGTCGGCATACCGGGAGGCGCTGCTGCGGAAACGAGCCGAGATTCTCGGTTCGGGCGGGATCAAGCCGCTGCAGAACTCGATGGAGAACACCCGCCAGGGCGACCTGGCTGATCAGGCCAGCGGCAACAACGAGGTGCACATCCAGCTGAAGCTGCGACAGGTCGACGCGAAGATCCTGGCGGCGATCGAGGAAGCGCTCGCCCGGATCGAAAAGGGCACCTACGGCGCCTGCCGGGATTGCGGAGAGCCCATCTCGGCGGCCCGGCTCAACGCGATCCCCTGGACGCGCGTCTGCATCACCTGCAAAGAGAAGCAACGGTCGTGACTGCCGCTCAACTCGCCGCGCTGCTCAGCGACTTCTACCGGGAGAAGGCGGGCCTTCGCGACCGGCACGTCGCCGGCGCCCGCACCATCTCCGGGTACGATTTCAACAACACCTACCAGAACATCATCGGGCGTGAGGACGCGCAGGTCGCCTGGGTCCGCACGGCGCTCGAGGAACTCGGCGTGCCCGTGCCCGACGCGGCCGCGGCGACGCTGCCCGCCGGTGCGGGCCGGACGCTCGAGGGCGCGATCGTGGAGGACGACCTGCGGACCGCGCGGGACTTCCAGGCGCGCTGGCGTCCGCGGCTCGCCGAGATGACCAACGCCCGGCACCGCCGCATGCTCGAGGTGATCCTCGGCGAGACGGTCGAGCACGAGCGCTTCTTCGCGCAGATGCTCGACGGCCGCAGCGACCTGCTCGGCCGGCGCCACGCCAACGAGGGCACGGGCGGCGGCGTCCTGTCCACCCGGTGGGTGGAGTAACGGATCGGCCCGTCGTCGTTGCGCTCGGGAGCAACCTGGGCGACCGAGCGGCGCACCTGCAGTACGCGGTGGATCGGCTGCACGGCCTGCTGTCCGGTCTCCGCGTGTCACGCGTCCACGAGACAACGCCCGTCGGGATGGCGGGGGAGCAGCGGCCCGTCCTCAACGCGGTGGCCGTGGGGCGGTCCTCCCTGCCGGCCGCCACGCTGCTCGAGAACCTGCTGGGCATCGAGGCCGAGCGGGGGCGGGAACGGCCCCATCCCGGCGCCGCCCGCACGCTCGATCTGGACCTGATCCTCTGTGGCGATGAGATCGTCGAGGCGACAGGCCGGGTGTCCCTGCGCGTGCCGCACCCCCGGTTCCGTGAACGCGCCTTCGTGCTCGACCCGCTCGTCGAAATCGCGCCCGACCTGCGCGATCCGGTGACCGGCCGCACGATCCGCGAACTGCATGCGGCGTTGCATCGTCCCACGTAGGGACGACCGCAGCGGCAGGTCTGGCCCGGCCCCTGAGGGCTGGGCGGCGGGTGACGTGACGGGTGGCCCGCCAGCGCGACGCACGAACCGAGCACCACGCACGCAGAACGGACCACGAACCACGCACCATGGACCACGAACCGACGTG
>Ga0079037_100000727_pt1 | contig 15723 bp, 12 predicted proteins | sample Mud3Dept4metaG_FD_71479 | JGI IMG/M metagenome (GOLD analysis project Ga0079037, IMG submission 71479) | Freshwater wetland microbial communities from Ohio, USA, analyzing the effect of biotic and abiotic controls - Mud 3 Core 4 Depth 4 metaG | ecosystem: Environmental > Aquatic > Freshwater >... | reverse complement strand
AAGGAAGGGTTGAACCCCTGCCCCCTCTGGGAAGGCGACTGCACGTCGCGCCTTGAGACCATAAAGGATATCCCCGAAGGCAAGGCGTGCTATGCCTTTGAGGCCACCGACATGATCAAGGCAAAAGAGGTGCTCGGCGGCAAAGTCTGCATCAGAGGCAACGTGCCTCTTTCAATACTCGTCACAGGCACGCCTGACGATGTCCGCCGGCACTGCAAGAAGCTGATCGACACGGTGGGCAAGGATGGCGGCTATATCATGGACTCCTCCACAGGTCTCGACGATGCGAGACCGGAGAACGTGAAGGCGATGTTTGAGGCTACACGCGAATACGGCACCTACTGAGGGGATGGTGAAGCAGAAGCTCATCTGCGTTGTTGCACTGCGTCTTGCGCTGCTATGACGTACTCATAGTACGCCTCCGCACCTCAAGACTTGTGCGCCTAGCATCTGAAACTTCTGCTTCACCATCCTCAGACTTTCTTCACTGAACAACGATTTCCTTGCTCAAAATGGAAACAGGTACATAGGTTTGGTCAAAATAGTCTTTGTCCCATCCTATAAGGAGATATTTTGGAAGCAGGGGGGCACGATTCTCGATGCGGCCAGGGACGCGGGTGTCTATCTCGACTCGGTCTGCGGCGGGGTGGGAAAGTGCGGGAAGTGCAAGGTGAGGATCGTCTCGGGAGAGGCAAACGCGCTTGCGCCCGAGGAACTGGCGCAGATCCCTGTGCGCGAGCAGACCCAGGGCTTCAGACTCGCCTGCAGGGCCCGGCTTCTCAGCTCCGGTACCGTCTTCGTGCCAGAGCGCACCGTTCTCAAGGGGCAGGCAACAAGAAAAGAATTTACCCCGCGCAAGATCGCGCTCGACCCTGCTGTAAGAACATATTCCCTGACCCGAAGCAAAGACTCGGTTGCTCCAGCCATCACTCCCGAAGGGTTGAAGGCAAGTATCGAAAAGGCCTCCGGCGCGGGCGACCTCTCGATCGATGAAGAGGTCCGGAAGGAACTTCTTTCATTGCCGAAGGTTGCGGCGTCCGGATTGACGGCGTCTGTCTGGATGGACCACGAGGTGATCAGGGTCCAGACAGGAGCGCGTGCGGGTGCATACGGGGTCGCGCTCGACATAGGCACTACTACGCTTGCCCTCTATCTCGTGGATCTAGGCTCCGGTAAACTGCTGGCGAGCAGCTCAGCCACCAATCCCCAGACCATTTTCGGCGAGGACATCATGTCGCGCATCGCTTACTCGGTGAACCATCCAGGCGACGGCGTCAAGAAGATGCAGCACGAAGTGGTCGAAGTAATCAATACCATGATTCATCAGGTGGCGAGCGACAAGGGCATAACCCCTCTCGATGTTGTCGACATGACGGTCGTGGGCAACACGGTGATGCACCACATCTTTCTGGGCCTTGCGCCTGACCGGCTCGGGTTCTGGCCGTTCACACCGACGGTCCAGACGTCAGTCAATGTGAAGGCGCGGGATCTGGGGATCGACATGCTTCAATCCGCAAACGTGCACGTGCTTCCGGTGGAGGCGGGTTTCGTGGGCGCTGACAACGTTGCAGTGCTGATTGCGGAGGAACCGTATGCGCGCGACGAGATTTCGCTCGTCATCGATATCGGCACGAACGGCGAGCTGGCACTGGGAAACAGATCCCGCCTGCTCTCCTGCTCGTGCGCCACAGGCCCTGCCTTGGAAGGAGCCCAGATAGCATTCGGCATGCGGGCGGCACCTGGCGCGATAGAGCGCGTCAGCATAAAGCCGGAGACTCTCGAAGTGGACTACAAGGCGATAGGAAACAAGGGATGGAAGAGTGAAGGCTCGCCCGCAAAGTTCAAGCCGGTTGGCATCTGCGGCTCAGGCATCCTCGATGCCATCGCCGCGTTGTACCGCGCTTCCATCATCCGCAAGAATGGGGCATTTTCGAAGAGCCTGAACACGCCCCGGCTTCGTAAGGGGACCAAAGGTCAGCAGGAGTTCGTGCTTGCCTGGGCCGACGAGACACCTATCAACCAGGACATTGTCATCACGCAACGCGATGTGCGCCAGATTCAGCTCGCAAAGGCCGCTATACATGCGGGCTGCAGGATTATGATGAACCGCCTCAATGTCAGCGCGCCGGACAGGCTGATCATCGCGGGGGCCTTCGGCATGCACATCGACAAGGAGAAGGCGCTCGCCATAGGTCTCCTGCCAGAATGTGACCCGGAGCATATCTCTTTTGTCGGCAACGCGGCAGGCCACGGCGCGTACCTGGCGCTTCTGAACAGGGGCAAGAGGGAAGAGGCAGACCGTATAGCGCGCTGGACCGAGCACATCGAACTGGCAACCGAGGCATCCTTCCAGAAGGAATTCATCAAGGGGCTGGACTTCCCAGATCCCAAGTAATCCATTTAAGAAATCTGTTCTGGTTTCGGTTTGAACCTGCTATACTTGGGCATCGGGGAGGGATAAGCTGTGGCTGTCCGCACGAAGAAACCAAAAGATGCGATCGCATTGAAGCCTGAGGTGATCGTCGATTTCATATTCGACGAAGGCCTCTTCTTCATCGCCGTGCAGAACATAAGCGACCTGCCCGCATATAAGGTATCCACGCGATTCAAACCAGGCTTCACGGGCGTGGAGGGAAAGAAGCGCGTTTCGGAACTTCCCCTCTTCCGGAATATCGAATTTCTTGCCCCACGCAAAGAGATCAGGACATTCCTTGATAGCAGCGCCTCTTATTTCCGCAGGAAGGAACCGGTGCTGATCACTGCGCAGATTTCATACGAAGACGGGGCCGGAAGGAAATACTCCAGGACGATACGACACGACCTGAGCATCTATGTTGAGTTAGGATATATACGGAGGACAGAAGGCGATGAGTGAAGTGCTTCGTGCTTGGTGCCTGGTTCTTCGTTTAGACACCGATCACTGATTACCGATTACCGATCACTGTTTTTCAGGGGGTGAACCAATGCCGGCTGCAAAGAGAAAAGATCCGTATGAGAACTTCAACTTCAGGGTAGAGATTGATGGAATCACACAGGCGGGCTTCAGCGAAGTGAGCGTGCTGGAGGCCAGTGTGGACGTGGTCGAGTACCGGGAGGGAAACGAGCTCTCGCATGTGAGGAAACTTCCGGGCAGAGTGAAGTACGGAAACGTGACCCTCAAATGGGGCGTGACCAATTCGCAGGAACTCTATAACTGGTGGAAGAGTGTGCGCGACGGCAACGTCATCAGGAAAAACATGAGCATCGTCCTGATGGACCAGCAGAGAAACGACGTGAAGCGTTGGAATGTCAGGGAAGCCTGGCCCGTGAGCTACAAGGTCGGACCGCTCGACGCTAAAGGCAATGATGTGCTGATCGAGGAATTGGAGATAACAAACGAAGGGGTAGAGCAGGCGTAAGCAGCACCGTTGCAGGTTACAGGTTCCAATTTGCAGGTTTGTTGCCCTCTAAACTCCCGACATGAGACTAGAAAGAGTTTAGCACTGAGCAGCCCAGCTGCAGGTGCGGCGATGCTCAAGTGACGAAGTGGACACGAGGAGGAGGATGGAATGGCACTTAAGCACATCTATTTTAACGAAGAGGCGTGTACCGGATGTAACACGTGTGTCGACATCTGCATGTGCGACAAGCTCGCTCCCAATCCTGAGAAGGGCAAGCCGCCTGTCGAGATGTATCCTGAGGAGTGCTGGTTTTGCGGCTGCTGTGTGACGCATTGCCCGCAAACGGAGAAGGGTGCGATCCAGATCAAGACCCCTTTTCAGATGCGCGGCTCTTTCAAGAAGCAGAAGGCGTGAGGAGGCGAGCATGACAGAGCTGAAGATGATTCCGGTTGAAACGGATGTGCTGGTGATCGGCGGCGGGCTAGCAGGCTGTATGGCAGCCATCAATGCCGCAGGAGAGGGCGACCTGAAAGTGACCCTCGCAGAGAAGTCGAACACCATGGCGAGCGGCTGCGCCGCGTCCGGCATAGATCATTTCTGGGGCTACATTCCTCCCGTCCATGAAAAAATGGGATACACCCTCGAGGATATGGCGGAGGATCATCGGGTGGGCATCGCATTTGGACTCTTTCGCAAGGACCTGTTCATGCTTGTAGCCGGGACCCTGTACGACCGCGTGCTCGACCTGGAAAAGTGGGGTATCAACTTCAGGTACGAGGACAGCAAAGCGCCCGGCAAGTTCAGGATCGTGGAACAGTTTCACAGCGTGCCTGCAGCGTTCAACATGGACGGTGCACCCTTAAAGCCGACCCTGACGAGGGAAGCCAAGAGGCGCGGCGTAACGATTCTCAACCGTGTGCAGATGACCGACCTGATAATCGATAACGGGCAGGTCGCCGGTGGGGTTGGTATCGGCACAAGGACAGGCGACATCTATTTCATCAAGGCCAAAGCCGTTGTCATGTCTAACGGCAGGTCAAACCGGCTGAGCAGGAACCAGACCGGGTTTGATTTCAACACGCGGCTACCTTCGCCCTTGAGCGGTGACGGCACCTCCATGGCAATGCGCATCGGCCTTCCTATTATCAACGGCGAGTTCCTCGGGTCGAGGCTCCTGGCCCCGTGTGGCAATTACAACCCCAACTACGGTGATCCGCGCAACACAGTCCAGCCTGCAGCCCGCATCGTTGACAACGCAGGGAACGTGATCGCACCCAGGACGCAGTTTTATGACTGGGAGAAGCTGGGCAAGGAGCCTTTCGACGCGGCGGAGAGCCGGAGGCGGTGGCTTGAAGAGAGAAAGGTCTGGCGCGGAGGCCGGAGCACCCTGCCAAAACGGGTTGCACAGGGAGAAGGGCCTTTCTACCTCGATTTCACTGACGCCACTGAGTATGAAGCGAACTATATAGCATGGTCTATCAAGAACGAAGGCAAGGGAACACAATTCATGCGCTACTTCGAAGGCGAGGAAGGTCTCGACCTCAGAGAAAACCCGCAGGAGTACGCGGGCTGGGCCAATCGGGAACTCTCGGGCACGGCAGCCAAGGGCCTGTGGGTGACGAAAGATCTCGAGACCGATATCAGGAATCTTTTTGGCGCAGGTGATGAGGTGGGCGGTCTCCCGTGGGCAGCGGGTCCGGGCGCGATCACCATGGGTTGGCACGCAGGCGGCATGGCAGCGAACCGCGCAAGGGGACAGAAGGCGTTCTTGGCACCGAGCGAGGATACTGCAAAGGCGCGGCGAGAGTTTTGTTCCGCCATACTGGAGAGCAAGCGCGGCTTTCACTGGAAAGAAGTGGAGTTACACATACAGAACCTGATGGACTTCTATTGCGGCGAGGTGCGCGGGGAAAGCATGTTGAGACGGGGACTTGAACGGCTGGAGTACGTGCGGAGCGCTCCGCTGAGGGCGGAAAATCCGCACGAGCTTGCCCGCTGCATGGACGTGCTTTCCATCATGGACAGCGCTGAACTGGTACTCCGTGCATCGATTGAACGTAAGGAGAGCAGGCCGTCGCACGATTTCAGGCGAAGCGACTATCCTGATCAGGACGACAAGAACTGGCTGGTCTTTCTGGCAACCAAACGCGAGAATGACGGAACATTCTCGTTCAAGAAGATGCCCGTGGACCGGTGAAGGCTGCAGGGCTTTCCCCGAAACCGCGTTGGTGGCACCTAACGGCCCAGCCACCGGCTGGGTACCCCCGCCGCTCAAGCCGTGGCGAACGGAGCGTGTATTATGGATGTCGCAGTAGGACAGGGCGCAAGCAACAAAGCTGCACGAAAATTGTAGGAATTTGGATTTGACCCATCGGGCTCCGGAGGGTCATCGCCAAACTCCTGTCTGTAGTCAACAAAAATGGGTTTCTGATCAGAGTGCAAGATTATCTATGGCATTCAATAATGCCAATGAACGGGCAGGTCAGTACAATAGCAGTGAAATCTTGGCACAAGCCTCAGAGAGAAAGAACCGCAGTTCTTTCGCATATCACCATTCTCTATGATTATCGTATAACATACCTAGAACGCCTACGTATTTAGTACGTACTCCATTGATATAGGCAATTCCTCTCTTCCTCCTATACTGACTGTATGAACACACAGACAGATTGTAGGAGGTGTCCGATGACAGTTCTTAAGATTGCATTTCCATTGTGTATAGTTTTTTTAACCTTCTTTGTCACGGGGTGTAGTACCATGAATGTTTATTCAACGCCGCCAGTGCTTTTTGTGGGTATGGAAGACGGCGATGCCTTCACTGTGGTGCTCGAAGAAAACGCTTCTGCGCCTCAAAATTCTGACGAAACAGAACGTGAAATCGGTCAGTGCATTTTTACTGAGATCCAAAGGCAGAAGCCTGCAGTGCGCTTGTTGCCGTCTGACAGACTCAGGTTTATCAGGCTATCGGATGACACTGATGACGCTATGGATCAGCCGTCACCCTGCTCGTACATGAAGGGCTGGTTTTCACCCAGAACTACAACCGAAGAAACGGCGGGGACAGGTTCGGCGGGGACAGGTTCGGATGGGGCGGATGTGCACAAAGAAGGCACTGAGGAAACGCTTACCCCTGAAGCACTCCATCTGCAGAAACAGGTTGCGCATCTGGGCGCGCGCTATGTTATCTGTGCATCGAAACAGAAGTTGGAGGGAGGCGAGGTAAAGGCGGGTGCAGACTCTAGTAGCTTAGGGGTTGGGTACTCAGGCTATAAGTCCGTTCAGCTAACAGCATGGATCTTTGACGTGAAAAACTGGAGTGAATCAGGACAGTCCACCATCACTGTCAGAGATGAGAGCTTCTATGGCGTTGTCGCAGGCGGCGGTGGCGAGGGGGCTTTTATATTGCCGGTAATCTGGCCCCCTTTCTATCGTGATTCTAAGGCCTGCAAGGCTCTCGGTGAAGAGATCGCAAAACTCGTCCTTGAAACACCAGGTACACCGGAACAGGGGAAATGAGAGGGTCAGTCTTGACGTTTGAATATTGGTGCAGATCAACGGGTAGCGTTAAACAATGCCTAAAAGGACCGTGGAATGAGGTACCGACTTGTGTGCTACATTTCCACACGGTTTATTTGCTGTTGACGCCCGCAGAACTCTTTGATAGCATTAAGGATAGGGCGTTCTCGGCTGTAACGACAATGGAGAAAAAGCAGCGAAGGACCCCATCTCGATCGCGCAAATCCACATCTCGAGGCCTACTGCCCATCGAAGAACCATTGCCCGAGAAGAAGCTGCCCAAAGGCTACGAGCCGATCAAAGATCTCCTGCAGAAGGACAGACATCTTAGTAACCTCGTTGTAGAAAACATGCATGACATCGTCTGCACCCTGGACCTGGAAGGCCGTTTTACCTTTGTGAATGACGCGTTGCGGGCAAGAGCGGGTCGCCCCAAGGAGTGGTTCATAGGGAAGAACTGTCTTGAAATGATAGAGCCAAGAGACAGAGATGCCCTGCAAGAATGTCTGAAGGCAGTGTTGCGTGGAGAGGCTCTTCCGGCCTTCGAACTGGCATATCACACTGCAGAAGGCACCGTGTGGGTGGAAATAAAAGCAACCCCTCTAATTGATGATGGCCAATTGACGGGCGTGCTCGTTATCGCCGGCAATATCAGTCAGAGAAAAAAGATCGAAGAAGAACTGGAGGCCTATCGAGGCAGTCTCGAAGAGCTCGTAAAGACCCGCACCAAGGAACTGTTAGATGCCAATGAACGATTGGAGCGGGAGATAAATGAACACAAGAAAACGCTGGAAGATTTGAAAAATTCTGAGCTCTACTACAAGACAATCTTTCAGAATACGGGGACCGCAATGGTCATTATGGAAGAGGATACAACCTTATCTCTTGTAAATGCGGAATCCATCAAGTATATCGGGTATCCGCCTGAGGCTCTGGAGGACAAGAGGAAAGCCACAGAGTTTGTCGCAAAGTGTGACCTGGAAAGGATTCTGGGATATCAGAAGCTGCGCATGCTTGATCCTGACAAGGCCCCGAGAAATTATGAACTGAAAATCGTGGACAGATACGGCAAAATGAGAGACGTACTTGTTACTATAGCACCGATCCCGGGGGCAAAGAAGAACATTGCTTCTTTCCTCGATATTACGGACCGAAAAAAAACGGAAGAGGATTTGCAGACGTCAGAAGAGAAATACCGGAACATCTTTGAAAACGCGAGGGAGGGTATTTTCCAGACTACGGTTGAGGGGGCTATCCTGAGTGCCAACCCCGCCTTTGCGCGGCTTTTCGGGTATAAATCTCCACAGCAGATGGTGAAGTCCGTCAAGGATGTGGCGTACCAACTCTATGCGGATCCCTCGCAGCGAACCGAATTGAAGAATCTCTTTGCCAAGCATGGACAGGTGCATAATTTCGAAGCCCAATGCCGTCGACTTGATGGGAATACAATTTGGGTCAGTATGAACGCCCGGGTAGTAAAGAGCAAAGATGGAAAGGATCTGTTCTACGAGGGAACCGTTGTCGACATCACTGAACGGAAAAGGATGCAGGAAGAGATCGAGAGCAAATCCAGGAGCTTGGAAGAAACGAATGCAGCGTTAAGGGTATTGCTTCAGCACAGAGAGAAAGATAACACTGAGCTTGAGGAAAAGGTCTTTCACAATATCAAAGAATTGGTCCTTCCGTACGTAGACAGGCTGAAAACCGGTCATCCCGCAGACAGGGCTATCGTAGATATCATCGAGTCAAACCTCAACAGTGTGCTTTCGCCCTTTATTAAGAGTATGGCTTCAAGGTATGAAAACTTCACCCCCAAGGAAATCCAGATAGCGGACCTCATGAAGAAAGGCAAGACAACCAAAGAGATATCCCAGATTCTGAACCTTTCTCCAAGAACCATCGACATACACCGTTACAATATCAGGCGAAAATTGAATATTTCAAACAAGAAAATTAATCTTCAGTCCTACCTGTTATCTCTATCATAGCGAATACCGCTCTCATTGAAGTGCCGAGTGCGCCGCCGACGTCCCCGAGTTACCGCCTCTGTGGCCAGTTCCGGAGGCGTTATCCCAGCGCCGGCATCCGCAAGACTGCCTTTTGGCACTAAGGGTCGATTGTCCCGCTCCCACACCTAGATCCGTCATACCTAGTGACGTATGTCATTATACGTAAAAAAGGTAGGTATGAAGTAGGTAATCAGCTGATATCGGTGTATCCGATTTTGCTTCTATACTTTGAACATGATCACACGGAGGTTGCCATGGCGGAGAGATTAGATAGACAGAGTGGTCCGAGGTGGTCTTTCGATGGGGTTGCATCATTCCTGGTTGCTCTCATCGGCTCTGCAGGGTGTGCATTGGCGATCATGAGGAAAAGAATCCAAACCAATAATCATCATAGATTGCGCCAAGGGGGTGGACGATGAGATTCGCAGGAATCGACGTCGGGTCTGTAAGTGTAAAGGTGGTTGTGACAGAAAACGAGGGCGCAATAGCGGTGTGCGAGTATGTCCGTCATAAAGGAAAGCCTCTCGAGGTCGCGGCTGACTTGCTGGAGCAGGTAGCGACAGAGGCGCCAATCGACAGGGTAGCAGCAACCGGCACCGGCGCGAAGCAATTCGCGGCCTTGACCGGTGCTTTTTTCGTCAATGAGATCGTTGCCGTCTCAAAAGCCTTCAGCCGCCTCTACCCTGAGACCAGAACAGTCATCGACATCGGAGGCGAGGATTCCAAACTTATCGTCCTGGAGGCGGGTGATAACGGCCTTCGGGTAAGGGATTTCTCGATGAATGCCCTCTGTGCGGCCGGTACGGGCTCTTTCCTTGATCAGCAGGCCTCGAGACTCCGGTACACCATCGAAGAATTCAGCGAGGTGGCTCTGCGATCCACTAATCCTCCAAGGCTTGCGGGGAGGTGCACGGTTTTTGCGAAATCGGACATGATCCATCTTCAACAGATTGCGACGCCTGATTTCGACATCGTTGCCGGTCTCTGCTATGCCCTGGCGCGAAGCTTCAAGGGAAGCGTAGCAAGAGGTAAAGAGATCAATGCTCCCGTGGCGTTCGTCGGGGGCGTTGCAGCGAACGCAGGAATGCGTAAGGCACTGCGCGATGTATTCTCTCTGGAAGAGTATCAGTTCTTTGTTCCTGATTACTTCCTCTACCTTGGGGCTTTGGGTGCCGTCTATGCGCTTACTGAAGACGGAAACCAGGCAGGCAGAATCGACGGACTTACGACGCTCAGAGCTTCAGTCAATGGCGGGCCCGCTGAAGATGCCCATCCGTCCCTCCCGGTTCGGGCAGAAAACCTTCGGCCCGCCTACGACATCAGAAGCATCACCAAAAGAACGGAGGTGCACCTGGGCGTCGACGTAGGCTCGATCAGTACGAACCTCGTCGTGATTGATAGCGACAGGAATGTGATCGCGAAAAGATACCTTATGACTGAAGGGAGGCCACTGGAAGCCGTGAAGAGAGGCCTTGCCGAAATAGGCGAGGAAGTGGGGGCATTAATTGACGTAGTGGGTGCAGGCACGACCGGCTCCGGTCGCTACCTTACCGCCGACTTCATCGGCGCCGATATCGTCAGGAATGAGATCACGGCCCAGGCCGAAGCCGCGATCAGCATCGACGGCGACGTAGATACCATCTTCGAAATTGGAGGTCAGGATTCAAAGTACGTGAGCATCGACCACGGCGTCGTCGTCGACTTTGAGATGAACAAAGCCTGCGCGGCGGGTACCGGATCATTTCTCGAAGAGCAGGCTGAGAGGCTCGGCATCTCCATAATAGAAGAATTCGGCTCTCTCGCCCTGGGTGCTCACCGTCCTGTAAAGATGGGAGAGAGGTGCACGGTCTTCATGGAATCGGATGTGGTCCACCATTTACAGCGGGGCACCCGGACGGCTGACATCGTCGCCGGCCTTAGCTACTCGATTGTAGCGAACTATTTGAACAAGGTGGTGGGTGACAGAAGAATAGGTAAGAAGATTTTCTTCCAGGGTGGAACCGCCTTCAACCAGGGGGTTGTCGCAGCGTTCGAGAGGACGCTCGGCAGGCCAATCATAGTGCCACCGCACCATGACGTCACTGGTGCCATAGGCGTGGCCATCCTCGCCATGAAAAACAGAGCGTGGCAGAAGAGCGCCTTCAAGGGCTTTGATCTGAGCAAGCGGTCCTACTGTATCGATACCTTTGAGTGCAAAGGCTGCGAGAACCTCTGCGAAATCAGGAAAGTGACGGTCGAGAAGGAGAGCCCCCTTTACTACGGCAGCCGTTGCGACAAATACGACGTCGTGAGACGCACGCAGAAAAGGGACGTTGCGGATCTTGTATCTTTGCGGAGCGAACTGCTAAGGTCGGCGCACCCGCATTCTGCCGGTTCCGGTGAGCCCATAGGGTTACCCATGCTCCTCAACATGTGGGAGCTCCTCCCTTTCTGGATGACCTTCCTTACGGAGATCGGCTATGCACCGGTTCTGTCCGATCCGACCAACAAGAAGACGATCAGAGAGGGCGTGGAGAATATTATCTTCGAGGCCTGTTTCCCGGTCAAACTCGCGCATGGGCAGGTTCTCAACCTCATCAATCGGGGCATCAAACGTATCTTCCTGCCGAGCATGGTCAATATGAGAAGACCCATTGAAAATGTTTCCAATACCTTCGCCTGCCCGTACGCTCAGTCGTTTCCTTACACTGTGAAGGCCTCGATAGACTTTAGGGCCCTGGGCGTGTGCGTCGATACCCCGGTGATCTATTTCGGACAAAAACAGAAAACGACTCTGAAGAACCTTGCCGATTACGTACGACAGCTCGGGCGTTCGAGGGGCGAAGCCAGAAGAGCTTTCGAGAAGGCCCTGCAGGTGCAGGAGGGGTTCTACAGGCGTCTAGCTGCCGAAGGCAGGAATGCCGCCAAACAATGGAGAAGGGATGACATAGCCGTTGTCCTTGTCGGCCGCCCGTACAACAGCACCGACCCAGGGGCGAACCTGAATATTCACCGTAAGCTTGCTGATCTTGGTGTTCAGTCCATTCCGCTCGACATGCTCCCGGGTGCGGATTACATGGAAACAGACGAGGACCTGAAGAACATGTATTGGGCATACGGTCACAGGATCCTCAAGGCGGCTCGGATAATCAGGGAGGAGAGAAATCTCTACCCTGTATACATCACGAATTTTGGGTGCGGTCCCGATTCCTTCATCAGCCATTTCTTCAAAGCGGCCCTCCAGGGGAAGCCCTTCCTCCAGCTGGAGATCGACGAACACAGCGCCGATGGCGGCGCAGTCACCCGCCTCGAAGCGTTTCTGGACAGCGTAAGAAACGCACGTGGCAGGCAATTCAGCGGCAGCCCGACTGTGATTGCGGGATCGCTTTTAGGACGCCGGAACCGAAAGGTCTACATACCCAACATGTGCGACCACGCCATACCGTTCGCCGGCGCCTTCAGGGCCTGCGGGGTCGATGCAGCTGCTATGGACGAGCCGGACGAGGAGTCTCTAAACTATGGACGAAAGCACACTTCCGGCAAAGAGTGCTACCCGTGCGCGCTCACCACCGGCGACATGGTGAAAATGGTGAAGAGAGCCGATTTCGATCGTGATCACACCGCCTTCTTCATGCCTTCAGGGAGCGGCCCGTGTCGCTTCGGTCAGTACAACAAGTTCCACCGTATGGTGCTCGACGAACTTGGATTCCCGGACGTTCCCATATATGCCCCTAACCAGGACGACCGCCTGTATCAGGACCTGGGAATGGGTGACACGTTTCAGCGCCTCGGGTGGCGCGCCATCGTAGCCACTGATTTGTGCATGAAGATGCTGCATGAAGTACGTCCGCACGAGAAGACAAAGGGGCAGGCCGACAGGGCCTACTGGGATACAATCGCCGCAGTTACGGCAGCCATCGAGAGAGGTAATGGCAGCCTGGTTGATGTCCTGGCTCAAGGGGTTCGGGCCTTCCGCGACATCGAGCAGGATGAACCACGCAAACCGATCGTGACGGTCGTGGGTGAAGTCTACGTCAGGCATAACCGGTTCAGCAACAGCAACCTGATCCGGAAAGTGGAAGAATTTGGTGGGCAGGTGTGGCTCGCGTCCTTTGGCGAATGGATCTCGTACGTCAATTACCTGCGCGGTCACCGAATGAGTGGGAGTATGCCTACCCTGTCGGAACTGGTCCGACTCTTCATCGTTCAACACGTGCAACACAAAGAAGAGCGAACTCTTGAGCGGATCTTCGAGAGGCACCTGGGCTGCGGCAGAGAACCCGATGTGGCAGACATTATCAATAAAGCAAGGCCGTACGTACCCTTCTCCTTCGAAGGGGAAGCCATCCTCACCGTGGGCAAGGCGATTGATGGTGTCGAGAGGGGCGCCTGTGGCATCATCAACGCCATTCCCTTTACCTGCATGCCCGGGACGATTGCAGGAGCTCTCCTCGCAATGGTTCAGAAGAAGTATGACATTCCGGTGTTTCATGTAGCCTACGACGGCCAGGGGATCACTAACATAACCACCCGTCTCGAAGCCTTCATGCATCAGGTCAAGGAACGGGCGAAGAGAGGGTGATTCAGCTGGCCCAGATGGAGGGTTGCGCAAAGATCATGATTAAGAAAACCAGAATCAATAACCATGCTACAGTGCGCGTGACTCTACTTATCGTATCACTAGGCATAGTTGTAGGTTGCCTTGGAGGTTGTGTGACCGCTCGAAAGGTTGATTCTTCCACTATGAGCAAGTACGAGGGATTTATTCGCGATGGCACAACCACAAAGCAGGAAGTACTGGACCGGCTGGGGCCTGCCCGGTCGGGCTATGAGAGCGGGCGAATCCTTATTTATCATGTGTACCTGCAGGACGACGGCCGCCTGACCCTGAACGGCAAAGGGACGTGCCATGCGTGTGTGCTGGTGTTTGATGCGGACAATGTTCTCGAACGTCACAGTCTGGTGAAATATGGCTGCCGATAAGTGGTTGTCACTACCTTGCTCGGTCTTAATTGGCGCGCTTTTTCTCGCCGGATGCCTTCCCATACCGACTGTGCCTCACGGTTTGGACGTCGTGCCTGACAAAGAGGCCTTCGCGTCTCTCTGCTCCGGAGCGGCAACCCGTGCAGACGTTCTTCTTCTGATGGGTGAACCCAAGCACAGGCTCGATGATGACCGTTTTCTCATGTATGAATGGGATGTGGCTTATGGGTATGTATTGATTGGAGGTGGTTATAGCGGTGCAATAATCCCCGTGATGGCGCCCCACTACTTCTGTCTCGAGTTTACGCCCGATTCGCAACTTGTGAGGTGTGAGCATTTAGTAGGCTCACTCTATGCAAAACCCGATAAGGCAATTAGGCGCTGCATGAAACAGCCGGAGAAGCCTGATGAGCCGGACGACGCAAAGGAGGAACCCAATGAACCAGACGAAACAAAATAGAGCGCTATCATGGGGCATAATCTGCCTTCTTCTTGCATCATTATTTCAATCCGGTTGTGTGGCGGCGGTGGCGACATTCAAAGGTGAGCCGGGGAAAGATATCAGTTCAGTCAGACCTGGAATCAGCAAGCAGGAGGCCGAAAACGTTCTTGGCTCTCCCATGCGCGAATGGACCACCCCGCTAAATATCCATTTCTGCGTCTATAGTTATGACGCTGGCATCCCACCAACCGTAGGCGATGCAATAATTTTTGCGATTGCTGGAATCATAAGTGCCGGCCTTTATGATCTCTATGATGCAACGGGACTTATTAACACGAGTAAACTAAAGGAGGGGGATAGAGTAATCGAAAACATCGCTATATCATACGATGCAAACGACACCGTTGTCGGAGTTTTTCACCATTTGGGTGATTTTGATGTACTACCTGATGACGGACGTTCAGAGAAATGAAGAAGATGAGCATGATTAGTCTTGGTGTAACAGAGTCGCAGGTGAAATCGATACCCGATCCTTGTACGGGGAGGATAGATGATGGAGACCAGACCAAAGAAAAAGGGGATGATCGGGGGGATTGCCTCATGTATCGCGGTGCTTGTGTGCTTCGCCGGGTGCTCCACTATCGAGGTTCGACATTCCGAAAGAAGTTCTGGACCACTGGAGAAAGGTGACGTCCTCGCGCTGGTATTGGATCATCGGGATCATACAGGTCGATCGCTTGAGGAGGCCGCTAGCGTGGAAGCCGGGCTATCCGAGTGCCTGCGGCGGGCCCTGAAGGAAGGGGCTCAGTCAGTAACGCTTATTCCCCCCGACGAGTTCCGACGGATTGTCTTCCCCGACCTGGATGGTGCCTCGGCTCCGGCCAGTGCCGAGATCTTGGATTCAGTTCTGGAGGCGCCTCACGTTCGACAAAAAATCATCGATGCCCTGCAACTCCGCTATCTAATCATGGCTAGACAAGGGACGGTTTCACAGTGGAAGACCCATACCGCCCCGGACGGCGGCCATTGGACGCATACCAAGACAACACTCCTGTGGGCACACATCATAGATGTGAAGAACGCCACTGAGACGGGCGACCTGACTACCACCGCTGAGTCAAGCGGTTTTTACGCGGTTCTGGGTATTCTGCCCATCATCGTGCCTGCTGGCCCGACAGAATCGCCTGCCTGCAAACGCTTCGGCACGGAAATCGTCAAGTTCATCTCGGGCGAGACGGACAACAAGCCAGCCGGAGATACTCCTTGAAGGCACTGTAATCCCTCACTGGAGCCAAAGAAATGAGGTCGCCCGGAGTATTACTCAACACAAGACAATGGATCTGCTCACGGTCAGCTGAGGATGACCCTTGTGTCAGGGTTTGTTTCAACCCGTAATTCTCACTTTTGCATAACC
>Ga0079037_100000726_pt1 | contig 15730 bp, 13 predicted proteins | sample Mud3Dept4metaG_FD_71479 | JGI IMG/M metagenome (GOLD analysis project Ga0079037, IMG submission 71479) | Freshwater wetland microbial communities from Ohio, USA, analyzing the effect of biotic and abiotic controls - Mud 3 Core 4 Depth 4 metaG | ecosystem: Environmental > Aquatic > Freshwater >... | reverse complement strand
TCGCCAGCGTCGTCGCCTTCTTCATCATCGTGGCGTGCGGGGCGACGCTCTTCCCGAAGGGGATCCGGATCGAGGGGGCCGCCGAAGCGGCCATCGCCCTCGAGCCCCTCGCCGGGAAGTGGGCGAAGGCGCTCTTCGCGTTCGGCCTCGCCAACGCCTCCCTCTTCGCGGCCTCGATCCTGCCGCTCGCGACGGCCTACTCGGTCTGCGAAGGGCTCGGCTTCGAGGCGGGGGTCGACAAGAGCTGGCGGGAGGCTCCGGAGTTCAACACCCTCTACACGGTCCTGATCGTCCTCGGGGCCGGCGTCATTCTCATCCCGCGGGTTCCTCTCTTTCCGGTGCTCTTCCTGTCCCAGGTGCTCAACGGCCTCCTCCTCCCCTTCGTCCTCGTCTTCATGTGCTTCCTCGTGAACCGCAGGGACCTGATGGGCGAGCACGTCAACGGCCGTCTCTGGAACGTCCTGGCCTGGTCGACCTGCGCCGTCATGATCTTCCTGACGCTGGCCCTCGTCGTGACGACGGTCGTACCGGGCCTGACCGGCGCGAACGGCCACCACCCGGGGCCGTGAACCCCCGCCCGGGAACGCGGGTTGCTTGAAGACGAGGACGGGCGGCCGCGTCCGGCCGCAAGTCCGGTTTTGAGGACGCAGGAGGGAACATGAAAGTGAAGACGGCGATTCCACTTCTCGCAGCGGCGCTCCTTCTGGCCGCGCCTCTTGCGGCCCAGGACCGGTCCGGAACGGCCGAGATCAGCCTGTTCGGGGGGGGCTACTTCGGCGGGACGCTTCACGCCGGATCGAACGCCCTCTTCCCGCGCGACGTCAGTATCGGGACGGCTCCGGCCTACGGGGCCCGGATCGGCTACAACGTGAACCGGTGGTTCGGCCTGGAGTTCGGCTGGTCCCAGACGAAGCCCGACATCACCGGGATGGGGGGCGACCTCCTCTGGGGCCAGGGACAGAAGATCGGCGAGATGACCCACAACATCTTCGAGGGGAACGCCGTCTTCAACATGGGGCGGGGCCGCGTCATCCCCTACTTCACGATCGGGGCCGGAGCCATGACCTTCAGCGCGAACGTCCCGAACTCCCCGACCGCGACCGACACCCGCTTCGTCTCGAACATCGGCGGCGGCATCAAGATGTTCGTGACGCCGCAGCTGGCCATCCGCATCGACGGACGTTACCGGAGCGCATTCCTCAGCTCGAACGACTACTACGACCACGAAGGCTGCGGCCACGACTGCTACTACTACTCCGACTCGAGCTGGTACGGCAGCGGCGAGGTTTCGGGCGGACTGACGTTCGCTTTCGGGAAATAGGGGGGCTCAGGGCTCCTCGATCCGGATCCGCCGCGCCCCTCCGCTCGTCTCGGTGATCGTGACGCGGTAGGCGGGGAGGAGGTCGAGGGGAGGGCGCGGCCACTCGACGGCGAGGATGGCGCCGTCGCGCTCTTCCAGCCCCAGCCCGGCGATCTCGACTGCGGTCCTCTCCCCTTCGAGCCGGTAGAGGTCGACATGGAGGAGAACGGGCGGCTGCCCCGCCGGCCCGTACTCGTGGACGATCGCGAAGGTCGGCGAAGCGACCTCCGACGGGTCGAGGCCGAGCCCCTCCGCGAGGCCCCGGACGAAGACGGTCTTCCCGCTCCCGAGGTCCCCGAAGAGAAGGACGGCGTCCCCCGGACGGAGGCGCGCCGCCAGTTCCCGTCCGAGCTGCCGGGTCGCGGCCTCGCCGGAACAGACCCGTTCGTCCATCAGAGTGGGCGCGCCTCCCGGAGGAGGCCGAAGGCGGCGCCGAGGAACTCCGTCACGTCGGAGGCGACGAGAGCTTCCTCCCCCGCCGCTTCGCGCGCGAGGTCCCCCGCCGCCCCGTGAAGATAGGCCGCAGCCGCGGCGGCGTCCCAGGCGGAGAGACCACGGGCGAGGAACGCCCCGGCCATCCCCGTCAGGACGTCGCCCGTCCCTCCCGTGGCCATCCCCGGGTTTCCCGCGAGGACGAGGGCCGTCCGCCCGGCCGGGTCGGCCACCACGGACCGGAATCCCTTCAGGACGACGACCGCCCGGGATAAGGCCGCGAGGCGGACGGCCGCCCCGAGCCGGTCCGCGTTGACGGCGGCCGCGTCCGTCCGGAGGAGGCGCCCCGCCTCGCCCGGATGGGGCGTCAGGACGGTCGGCGCCTCCCGCGCGGCGAAGAACGCCGCGTCGCCGGCGACGGTCAGGGCGTCGGCGTCGAAGACGGCGGGCGCCGCGGCCGCCGCGCTGCGGGCGAGAAGCCGCGCCGCCTCCTCCGACCGCCCGAGACCCGGCCCGACGGCGAGCGCGTCCCACGGGGCGAGGTCGGTCTCCGGCGGGAGGGACATCGTCTCCGGGGAGAGGGCGTGCACGGCGCGACGGACGGCCTCCGGGGCCGCCACGGTGACGAGCCCCGCCCCGCTCCGGTGGGCAGCGCGCGCCGCGAGCGCCGGGGCGCCGCGAAACCCCTCGGATCCTCCGACGACGAGGAGGCGGCCGAACATCCCCTTGTGCGAGGCGGCGTCACGGGGGGGGAAGAGGGGCGCGACGTCCCCCGCCGTGACGGCCTCGGGCTCACCCGGAGCCGGGCGCCCCTCGGGGGGGAGGAGCCCGATGTCGGACACGGCGATCCGCCCGCAGAGCCCGGCAGCCGGGGAGAAGACGTGACACGTCTTCGGGTGGCCGAAGGTCACGGTTGCGTCGGCCGCAACCGACGGTCCCGGCACGTCCCCCCGGTCCCCGGAGAGGCCCGACGGGACGTCGACGGAGAGGACGAAAGCCCGCCCGGAGGAGACGAGGCGGACGGCGCGGGCCGCCAGCGAGTCGGGCGAGATCGGACGGGTGAGCCCCGTGCCGAAGAGGGCGTCGACGATGAGGGTGGCCGACCGGAGCGGCTCGAGGTCCCGCTCGGCGGAGGCGCCGCGGACCACGAACCCGGACTGGACCAGCCGCTCGAAGGTCCGGTTCGCGTCTCCCGTCAGCCGGCCGGGGTCTCCGAGAAGGATCGTCTCGACCGCAGAGGCCGTCCGCGAGACCGAGATGAGCCGCGCCGCCTCGAAGCCGTCGCCGCCGTTGTTCCCGGGCCCGGCGAGGACGACGACCCGCGCCGCCCGTTCCGGCCGGGCCGCGATCGCCCGGGCCGCCTCCCGCGCCACGGCGGCCGCGGCCCGCTTCATCAGGACGAGGCCCGCCGTCCCGGCGGCGATGGTCCGCTCGTCCGAGGCCCGGGATTCGGCCGCGGTCAGGTACCTCACGTCGCGATTTTGCGCCGAACCGCGCCGGACGTCCGGGCGGGGCCGGTCAGCTCACTTTGGCGGGGCCGGCTGGCCCGAGAAGATCGACACGAAGATGGTCTTCTGGAGGTAGCTCGTCGTCGTCGTCGTCTCGTCCCTTACGGCGAAGGAGAGCCGCTGCCGGCCGGGGATCATCAGCAGCCTGACGTCGTAGATGAAGTCCTTCTTCTGGAGCTCCTCGAACCGCTTCGCGTCGAGCTCGACGGTCTTCGACTGCGACGTGAGCTCCGACTTCTTCTCTTCGGCGTCCATGACGATGAAGTAGAACGTCAGCCGGCCCCGGACCCTGGGGCCTTCCGGGAGCATCGCGATGCGGGAATAGGGGATCCGGATCCGGATCGGGACCTCGAAGTTCCCCGAGCTGTGCGGAGTGGGCGTGCCGACCTCGAGGCCGGCGGCGAGCGGGTTCTCGTCCCGCCCGAAGTAGAGCCCCGACTGGACCGCCTCGACCGTCCGCGTCTCGAGGCCCTTCTCGACGTAGCTCCGGCGCGCGCGGGCGGTCAGCCCCTTCCTCTTGACCTTGACCTCCAGCTTGTGGGGGCGGTCGAGGCCCGACCGGAGGCTCCGGTAGCCGATCGAGTAGTAGGACGTGAAGTCCTTCTCCACCTTCTTCAGGCTGGGAAGGACGTCGTTGGAGTTGAGGATCGCCTCGCCTCCCGTCTCCTCGGCGAGGAGCTGGAGCATCGACTGCGAGTTCATCCGGTCGGTGAAGGAGTCGAGCCGGGTGCTCTGGTACTTGTTCTCGGCCGTGACGGTCTGGTCGACGCCGAGCCCCGTGGCATCGAAGAGATAGAGGGTGACGCCGGAGGCGTTGGCCTCCCGGACGAGCCCGAGGTACGAGGACGTGTTGTCGAACTCGAACTGGCCCGACATCGCCCCGGCCGTGTCACGGAACTTGTCCTGCACGAAGCGGAACACCTCGGCGCCCGGCGACTGCGGGAGCCCCTCCGAGACGTGGAGGAGGATCTTCCGGCCGTCCACGCCGGAGAGCTGCGTGATCGTCGTTCTCAGGGCCTCGAGGGTGTAGACGAGGTCGTTCGTCTGCTCCTGGGCCCAGCCGCGGGCGATCGCGGTCGCCTCGGCCGATGACTTCGAGTCGTCGATCCGCTGGAGGATCTCCCGCCGGTTGGAGATCCGGGTCGCCCCCTGTGCCGACTCCTCCTCGATCTGCTTCAGGATGTCGGCGAGGTCGCGCCCGTCGTTCGTGAACCTCCGCCGGATCTTCAGCGAGCGGTTCCAGACGACGATCATCCCCTCGACGTTGTCCTTGACCGTCCCGCGCACCCACTCCTCCACGCTCCGGAGGACCCGGTTCCGGTTGAAGGGGGAGAGACTCAGGCTGTCCACGAAGATGACGATCCGGGTCTTCGGGGGCGGCGGTCCGGCTCCGGGCGACGCCGCCGGCGCGGGCGCCCCCGGCGGGGCCGCCGGGGCGGGGGGAATCTCCTCGTCGCCCACGACCGACATCCGGCCCTGCTCGACGGCGAAGAAGTTCGTGATGAGCTGCTCGACTCCGTCCTCGACGACGACGAAGTCCTCCTTCCGGAGGCCCGTGACCCGGTTCCCCTTGCCGTCCTCGACGACGACATCGACGTTCGTCACGCTGACCGTCTCGCGGCTGATGAAGGTCCCGGCCGGCGTCGGCGCCGGAGAGGGGGCCGGCTTCGACTGGGCCCGGGCCAGCGATCCGGCCGAGAGGCAGGCGGCGGCCGCGAAGAGCGCGAGGACGAAACTGCGGCCCGCGGGCCGCCGGAGGGTCAGCATGGGCGGGATTGTACGGGGAGACCTCGCGCACCCGCCGCCGGCCGGCTGCTAAGATGGCCGAAAACCGGACGCGAGGCAGAAACGGATGCAGATCGGCGGGATTCCCGGCGAGTTCATTCTCTTCGGATTGACGCTCCTCGGCGTCGCGCTCTTCCACCACCACACGCTGAAGGTGGCCCTCTCGGGCCTCGCCGCGATCACCCTCTTCAAGCTGGCCTTCACGGGGTTCAAGGCGGGCGCCGGCCTCCCCGGTCTCGCCGGGCACCTCGCCCACGAATGGGTCACCCTGGCGAACCTCTTCTGCCTCCTCATGGGCTTCGCGATCCTGGCCCGGCACTTCGAGAAGAGCCACGTGCCGGTCCTCCTGCCGAAGTACCTTCCCGACGACTGGAAGGGCGCGTTCGTGATGCTCGTGATGGTCTTCGTCCTCTCCTCGTTCCTCGACAACATCGCGGCCGCGATGATCGGCGGGGCGATGGCGCACCAGCTCTTCCGGGCGAAGGTCCACATCGGCTTCCTCGCGGCCATCGTGGCCGCCTCGAACGCCGGGGGGGCGGGCTCGGTCGTCGGGGACACGACGACGACGATGATGTGGATCTCCGGCGTCTCCCCCGCCAATGTCCTCCACGCGTACGTCGGCTCCGTCGTGGCCCTCGCCGTCTGCGGAGTCGTCGCCTCCCGGCAGCAGCAGGCCTACTCCCCCATCCTCAAGGACGCCCACGGCCACACGCACGCGGACAAGGGGCGCCTCTTCATCGTCGGGACGATCCTCGTCTTCGCGGTCGCCGCGAACGTCATCGTCAACGTCGGGTTCCCCGACGCGGCGGACCGCTTCCCCTTCATCGGCGTGGCCGTCTGGGCGGCGATCGGCGTGACGGCCGGCGTCCGCCGCCACGACTGGGAGATCCTTCCCGAGACCTTCAAGGGCTCGCTCTTCCTCCTGTCGCTGGTGGCCTGCGCCTCGATGATGCCGGTCGAGCACCTCCCTCCGGCCTCGTGGCGGTCCGCCTTCGGCCTCGGCTTCCTCTCGGCCGTCTTCGACAACATCCCGCTGACGGCCCTCGCCCTGAAGCAGGGGGGATTCGACTGGGGAATGCTCGCCTACAGCGTCGGCTTCGGGGGCTCGATGGTCTGGTTCGGCTCCTCGGCCGGGGTCGCGCTCAGCAACCTGTACCCGGAAAGCCGGTCGGTCGCCCTCTGGCTCCGGCACGGCTGGCACGTCACCGTGGCCTACGTGGCCGGCTTCCTCGCTCTCCTCCTCCTCCTGGGCTGGCAGCCCGGGCTCCAGCGCGCCCCCGGGGGAGCGGCGCCCGCCGCCGTGATTCAAGAATCCCCTTGAACTTTTCGGGGGGGTCCGTAAGAATCGCGTTCCCGAGGAGACGAAACCCCTGCGCCGCCCGTCGACGCACGGACCTTTCGGCCTCATCGACAGCCTGACGGAAGCAGAGGTCGTCCGCCTGGAAACCCGATACGAAGGCCGGCGTCAGAGAGATCGACGAGACAAAGCGAATCGTTTGATGACCGGCCACGCGACGTCCGGCCCGAGCCGGACGAGATCAGGCGGCGTTCCTCGTCCTGGAACCCGAACCGCATCTCCCCGGTCTCATCCGGCGCGGCTCGGTTCCTGAAAGGAGAAACGGGGCGATGACGGAAAATCGGACCGTGGCGCTCAGGCAGACGGCGGCCTTCCGCGCGGGCGCGCGGGTTTCGGCCCTGCTCGTCGCGGCCTCCCTCGCGCTCACGGTGACCGGATGCAACCGGCTCCAGAGCCGGCAGCTGATCCGGAAGGGGAACCAGTACTTCAAGGAGCAGCTCTACGCGGACGCCCTCGAGAAGTACAAGCAGGCCAAGGAGCTCGACCCCAAGGAGATCCGGCTCGACAAGTTCATCGCCATGTCCTACATGGGGATGTACAACCCCGCCTCGACGAACCCGAAGGACGCCGAGGCCCTCGAGAACGCCATCGAGAACTTCAAGAAGTACCTCGCCGCCAAGCCGGACGACGAGAAGGCCGCGAAGCTCCTGGTCACGACGTACATGAACTCCGGGAAGATCGATGAGGCCATCGACTTCTTCAAGGACATGCTCCAGCGGAACCCGAAGGACACGGCCGCCGTCCAGACCATCGCGATGCTCTACGCCAAGAAGGGCGACTTCGAGAACTCGATGATCTGGCAGCGGAAACGGGTCGAACTCGAGCCGACGAGCGCCGAGGTCTACTACACGATGGGCGTCACGGCCTGGGACAAGTCCTACAACACCGTCCCCGAGGCGATGGCGGCCGACCAGAGGCGGGCCATCGTCGACCAGGGGCTGAAGGACCTGGACAAGGCCCTCGAGCTGAATCCCGACTACTTCGAGGCGATGTTCTACGTCAACCTCCTCTACCGCGAGCTCGCCAAGATGGAGACCAACGCGGCGCAGCGGGCGCAGTGGTCCGCCAAGGCGGACGAGTGGCAGAAGAAGGGCCTCGAGTTCCGGAAGAAGGTCCAGGAAAAGCAGCGTCTGGAGCAGGCCAAGCAGAATCCCCTCGAGGGGATGTAGGCCGAAGGGTCGCCGGGAGAAGCCACCATGTTCGAATCCGCGCTGATCGAATCCACGAAGCAGAAGGTCGACAAGAAGCGCTGGATGACGCTTCCGCTCGCGGTCATCCTGCACGTCGTCATCATCGGCAGCGCGGTTGCCCTCTCGCTCTGGTACATCGAGGAGATCCCCGATCCGCCGATCCCCGTCTCCTTCTACGTCCAGGCGGCTCCTCCGCCCCCCCCGCCGCCGCCGCCCCCCAAGGCCGCGGCGCCGAAGGTGGTCCAGAAGGTGGAGCAGCCTTCGAACTCCATGACCGCTCCGGCCGTCATCCCGGACGCCCTTCCGAAGCCATCGGCCGACACCGGCGGCGAAGGGGTCGAGGGAGGCGTCGAGGGCGGCGTGCCGGGCGGCGTCATGGGGGGCGTTCTCGGCGGCGTGCCGGGCGGCGTCCTCGGCGGCATCCCGGGGGCCGAGGAGCCGATGCGCGTCGGCGGCGAAGTCAAGGAGCCGGTCGAGATCTCGCGCGTCAAGCCGGCGTACCCGGAGGCGGCACGCAAGGCCCGGATGCAGGGCGTCGTCATCCTCGAGGCGATCATCACGAAGGAGGGCTCCGTCGCGGACGTCCGCGTCCTGCGGGGCATCAACCCCCTTCTCGACAACGCCGCCATGCGGGCGGTTCAGCAGTGGAAGTACAAGCCGGCCACGTTCAACGGGCGCCCGGTCCCGGTCTACCTGACGGTGACCGTGACCTTCACGCTCAACTGACGCGAGACCGGGCGCGGCTCACAGAGACTTTGAAACTCGACCCGTTCGGAGAAAAGGAGGACGTTTAGTCATGTCGATGGATTGGGCACACATCTGGTCGCAGATGAGTCCCCTCGTCAAGGGGATCATGGCGCTGCTGGTTTTCCTCTCGATCTACTCCGTCGCCGTCTTCATCGAGCGGCTTCTGACCTTCAGCAAGGCGCGGAAGCAGTCGGTGAAATTCGCCCTCGAGATCGGCCAGCTCCTGAAGCAGGACAAGATCCGGGAAGGGATCGATCTCGCGAAGAAGTACAAGGAGAGCCACGTCGCGAAGGTGGTCTCGGCCGGCCTCCTCGAGTTCAACTACGGTGAGCACGGCACCGTCGTGGGTCACGACACGGTCGCCGCCGCCGAGCGGGCCATCGAGCGCTCCACCCTCATGACGACCGCGGACATGAAGAAGGGCCTCGGGGGCCTCGCCACGATTGCGACGACGGCGCCCTTCATCGGCCTCTTCGCGACGGTCATCGGCATCATCCGGTCGTTCGCGGGCATGGCCGCGACCGGTACGGGCGGCCTCGGCGCCGTGTCGGCCGGCATCGCGGAAGCCCTCTACGGCACGGCCGCGGGTCTCGGCGTCGCCATCCCGGCCGTCTGGTTCTACAACTACTTCCTGAACAAGATCGAGCGCTTCCAGGTCGAGATGTCGAACTCGTCCTCGGAGCTGGTCGACTACTTCCTGAAGCGTCAGGCGGCCAAGGCGGCATAAGAGGGGGGCGCGGGGGAAGCCCTTCCCCCGCCGGAAACAGGAGATTCGCTCATGGGCATGGAAAGCTACGGCGGCCGCCAGGATGTGAAGAGCGAGATCAACGTCACGCCGCTGGTGGACGTCTGTCTCGTGCTCCTGATCATCTTCATGGTCGTCACGCCGATGCTGCAGAAGGGCCGTCCGGTCCTCCTGCCGCAGACGGACAACCCCGGCAAGAAGCCGGAGTCGCAGAACGAGGTGCTCATCTCGGTCCAGGTCGACAAGACCATCTTCATCGACACGAAGTGGTTTCCCGACAAGGAGTTCCTCGCGAAGATGAAGGAGCTGGGAGAGCGGGCCTCGAGCAAGGAGATCCTCATCAAGGCGGATTCGCGCCTGACCTACGGCGACGTCCGGAACGTGATGAAGATGGTCAAGGAGGGCGGCTTCGAGAAGGTCGCCCTGATCACCGAGAAGAAGGGCGACGACAAGTAAGGGAGACAGCGCCATGAGCATGGACACCGGCGGCACCACCAGCGGTCCGAAGTCGGAGATCAACGTCACGCCTCTCGTGGACGTCGTGCTCGTCCTCCTGATCATCTTCATGGTGATCCAGCCGCTCATGCAGCGCGGCTACGACGTCTCGGTCCCCCCCAAGGCGGAGATGAACACGCCGCCGCCCCAGTCGTCGGACCAGCTGATCGTCTCCCTGACGGCCCGCCGGGAGATCTACCTGAACAAGGAGCGCGTGGAGGCCGGCAACCTCGCCATCCGCCTCCAGGAGCTCCTGAAGAACCGCGGCAACAAGGTCGTCTTCTTCTCGGCCGAAGACACGGCGAACTACGGCGATGCCATGAAGGTCATGGACATCGTCCGGAACAACGGGGCCAAGAACATCGGCATCGTCATGGACTGGGTCAGCCCGGCCCAGTAGGGTCCTCCCGGGGCCGGTCCCGACAGCCGGCCCCCTCCGAACGGAATCCCGACGTCCCCGGCCCACAGCCGGGGACGTTTGCTGTATAAACGGCGCCAACATCGGGCTGAAATTCCCGTCTCGACCCCGAGACGTTCGACTGGAAAGGACGCCGCACCATGAATCTCCTGCCGACCCTCCGCCGCGGCCCGGCCCTCCGGCTCCTCCGGACGCTGCCCGCCGCCCTCCTTCTCCTCGCGGCCGCGCCCGCCCTCGCTGACGAGTCCCAGCTCGTCCTCCCCGACCTCGGATCCGTCTCGTTCCTCGGGATGTCGGGCCGGACGCTCCTGACCTTCGGCATCTTCGTCTGCCTCTTCGGCCTGGCGTTCGGCCTCATGAAGTCCGTGCAGCTGAAGAACTTGCCGGTCCACCGGTCGATGCGCGAGGTCTCCGAGCTGATCTACGAGACCTGCAAGACCTACCTGATCACGCAGGGGAAGTTCCTCCTCATCCTCGAGCTCTTCATCGGCACGATCATCGCCGTCTACTACGGCGTCCTCCGCCACATGGAGCTCTACAAGGTCGTGATCATCCTGATCGCGAGCGTCGTCGGCATCGCCGGGAGCTACGGCGTCGCCTGGTTCGGCATCCGGATCAACACCTACGCGAACTCGCGGACGGCCTTCGCGAGCCTGAAGGGGAAGCCCTTCCCGCTCTACGAGATCCCGCTCGCCGCCGGCATGTCGATCGGGACGATGCTCATCTCGACCGAGCTGATCCTGATGCTCGCCATCCTCCTCTTCATCCCCGCCCACCTCGCCGGCCCCTGCTTCATCGGCTTCGCCATCGGCGAGTCGCTCGGCGCCTCGGCCCTCCGGATCGCGGGCGGCATCTTCACGAAGATCGCCGACATCGGCTCCGACCTGATGAAGATCGTCTTCAAGATCAAGGAGGACGACGCGCGGAACCCGGGTGTCATCGCCGACTGCACGGGCGACAACGCGGGCGACTCCGTCGGGCCGACGGCCGACGGCTTCGAGACCTACGGCGTGACGGGCGTCGCGCTCATCTCGTTCATCCTCCTCGCCGTGCCGAAGGCCGACGTCCAGGTCAAGCTTCTCGTCTGGCTCTTCGTCATGCGCATCATGATGATCATCGCCAGCGTCGCGTCGTACTGGATCAACGAGGCCGTCGCGAAGGCGCGCTTCGGGAACGCCGACCGGATGAACTTCGAGGCGCCGCTGACGTCCCTCGTCTGGATCACCTCGATCGTCTCGGTGGCCCTGACGTTCGTCGTCTCCTACCTTCTGATCCCGGAGCTGGGCGACGGGTCGCTCTGGTGGAAGCTGGCGCTCATCATCACCTGCGGCACGCTCGCCGGCGCGATCATTCCGGAGCTCGTCAAGGTCTTCACGTCGACCGAGTCGCGCCACGTCCGCGAGGTCGTGACCGCCTCGAAGGAAGGGGGCGCCTCGTTGAACGTCCTCGCGGGCCTGACCGCCGGGAACTTCAGCGCCTACTGGATGGGGATGGCGATCGTCTCCCTGATGTCGATCGCGTACCTGACGTCCACCGGCTTCCCCGCGGGGATCATGCTCGACAAGACCTTCGCGGTCTTCGCTTTCGGCCTCGTCGCCTTCGGCTTCCTCGGCATGGGCCCGGTCACGATCGCCGTCGACTCCTACGGGCCGGTCACCGACAACGCCCAGTCGGTCTACGAGCTGTCCGTCATCGAGGGGCTCCCCGGCATCAAGGAGGAGGTGAAGCGCGACTTCGGCTTCGACCTCTCCTTCGACAAGGCGAAGCACTTCCTCGAGGAGAACGACGGCGCCGGAAACACCTTCAAGGCGACGGCCAAGCCGGTCCTCATCGGGACCGCCGTCGTCGGGGCCACGACGATGATCTTCTCCATCATCGTCCTCCTGACCCACGGCCTCACGACGAACATCGACAAGCTGTCGCTCCTTCACTCCCCGTTCTTCCTCGGCCTCATCGTGGGCGGAGCCGTGATCTACTGGTTCACGGGCGCGTCGACGCAGGCCGTCTCGACGGGGGCCTACCGGGCCGTCGAGTTCATCAAGAAGAACATCAGGCTCGACAGCTCGGTCGAGAAGGCGTCGGTCGAGGACTCGAAGAAGGTCGTGGAGATCTGCACGACCTACGCCCAGAAGGGGATGTTCAACATCTTCCTGACGATCTTCTTCTCCACGCTCGCCTTCGCCTGCCTCGAGCCGTTCTTCTTCATCGGCTACCTCATCTCGATCGCCATCTTCGGACTCTTCCAGGCCATCTTCATGGCGAACGCCGGCGGCGCCTGGGACAACGCGAAGAAGCTGGTCGAGGTGGAGCTGAAGGAAAAGGGCTCCGAGCTCCACGCCGCCTGCGTCGTCGGGGACACCGTCGGCGACCCCTTCAAGGACACGTCCTCGGTGGCGTTGAACCCGGTCATCAAGTTCACGACGCTCTTCGGGCTCCTCGCCGTCGAGCTCGCGATCGAGCTGCCGGCGGGGACGAGCACGGCCCTCGCGGCGCTCTTCTACGCGATCTCGGTCGTCTTCGTCTACCGGTCGTTCTACATGATGAGGATCGAGAAGGGCGTCGCCGCCTGACCGTCCGTTCATGGGCTCCGTGACGCATCCGAAGCTCGCGCCGCCGCGGGTCCTCCCGCGGCGGCTCGGGCTTCTCGACGCCACGACGGTCGTCGCCGGATCGATGATCGGCTCCGGGATCTTCATCGTCTCGGCCGACATCTCCCGGCAGGTGAAGAGCGCCTCGCTCCTCCTCCTCGTCTGGGTCTTCACGGCTCTCGTCACCGTGGCGGGCGCCTGGAGCTACGGGAAGCTGGCCATGGTCTTCCCGAAGGCGGGAGGCCAGTACGTCTTCCTCCGGGAGGCGTGGGGCGATCTCGGCGGCTTCCTGTACGGCTGGGCCATTCTTCTCGTCATCCAGACAGGGACGCTCGCCGCCGTCGGCGTCGCCTTCGCGAAGTACCTCGGCGTCCTCGTTCCCGCGGTCTCCTCGAAGCACGTCTTCTTCCAGGCCCGGTTCCTCCGCCTCTCGCCCGTGGAGCTCGTGGCCATCGCCCTGATCGCCTTCCTCACCTGGTGGAACACGACGAGCGTCCGGAACGTCGCGACGCTCCAGAACGTCTTCACATCGGCCAAGGTCCTGTCGCTCCTGGGCCTCATGGCCGTCTGCTTCGTCGCCGGGAGCCGCCTGCCCTCGATTTCCTGGGCCCTCCCGGCCGCGAAGGACCTCGCGATCCCGCTCCTCTGGGCCTTCGCCGTCGCGACCGTCGGGTCGCTCTTCGCCGCCGACTCGTGGAACAACGTCACCTTCCTGGGCGAGGAGGTGCGCGACGCCGAGCACAACGTCCCGAGGGCCCTCGTCTACGGAACGGGCCTCGTGATGCTCCTCTACGCGCTGACGAACGTCGGCTACCTGAACGTCCTCCCCGTCGGGGAGATCGCGGCGGCCCCGGAGGACCGCGTGGCGACGGCCTCGATCGCCGCCGTCGCGGGGGACAGCGAGACGGGGTTCGCGGGGACGGCTATGGCGATCGTCATCCTCGTCTCCACCTTCGGCTGCCTCAACGGCCTGATCCTCTCCGGCGCGCGCGTCCTCTACGCCATGTCCCGCGACCGCCTCTTCTTCCCTCTCTTCGCGGAGGTTTCGGCGAAGTCGCAGATCCCCGTGCCCGCCCTCGTGGCGCAGGGCGTCTGGGCGTCCCTCCTCTGCCTTTCCGGGAAGTACGGCGACCTTCTCGACTACGTCATCACGACCGTCCTCGTCTTCTACATCGCGACGATCGTGGGGCGCTGGCGGCTGGCCCGGACGACTCCCGGCCTCGAGGCGCGCACGGCGGCCGAGCGGATCGTCCCCGTCCTCTACGTCGCCGCCACGGCCTACGTCTCGATCGCGCTGGCCCTCTACAAGCCGGCCTACACGATTCCGGGCCTCCTCATCGTCGCCCTCGGCGTCCCGGCCTTCTTCGTCTTCCGGCGCCGCAACGGCGCGGCGTCGCCGGCGGCCTAGAGGAAGAGAACGAAGACCTCGTTCGAGAGGAGCACGCCCTTGCGGGTGAGGCGAACCCTCTCTTCGTCTCCCTCTCCGGCGACCTCCAGAAGGCCGACTTCGAAGGCGTCCCGCATCCGCGAGGCCTCCGCGGCCGGCAACGAGCACCGGATCTCCTCGAATGAGGAAGAGAGGACGCCCCGGGCGAGGCGAAGGCCGAGCATCAGGGTCTCTTTCCTCCTGAGAGGATCCGACCCCCCGTCGCTCTCTTCGACCGTGGCAGTCGTCGACTCGCTCGCCCGTGTTCGGCGGAGGTACTCCGTGAGCATTCCGGTGTTGGCGCTCCGGCGCCTTCCGTCGAAGGAATGGGCCGCGACGCCGAAGCCGAGGACCGGGACCGAGGTCCAGTACTTGAGGTTGTGGCGGCTCTCGAAGCCGGGCCGGGCCCAGTTGGAAAGCTCGTAGCGCGGCAGGCCGGCGGCCTCGAGGATCTCGTCCGTCTCGAGCCACCGGTCGGCCATCTCGTCGTCGTCCGCGAAGAGGTCCGGCCGGTCCGTCTTCAGCCGGACGAGACGCGGCGCCTTCTCGATCTCGAGGAGGTAGGCGGAGAGGTGGACGATCCCGGCGCCGAGGAGCCCGTCGACGCTCCGCCGCAGCGTCTCCCGCGTCTGGCCCGGAATGCCGATCATCAGGTCTGCCGAGACGTTCCCGAAGAGCCGGCCGGCCTCCTCGACGGCCCTCCGGGCTCCCGCGGCGTCGTGCCGGCGCTCGAGGGGCTCAAGCTCCCCGTCCACGAGGGACTGGACCCCGATGGAGAGCCGGTTGATGCCGGCGGCGCGCAGTGCCCGGAGCTTCTCGCCGTCGAGGTCATCCGGATTCGCCTCGGCCGTGATCTCGATGTCCGGGGAAAGACCGAAGACCTCTTCGAGTGTCCCGAGCAGACGGCGAAGGTGCCGCGCGTCGACGAAGCTTGGTGTCCCTCCCCCGAAGTAGACCGAATCGAAGTTCCGGATCCCGCCTTCGGCCTCGGCCGCCCTCGAGCGGATTTCCCTCCCGACCCCTTCGAAATAGCTCCTCTCCTCCGACCGTCCTTCGAGCGCGACGAACGAGCAGTAGCTGCAGCGGTGCGCGCAGAAGGGGATGTGGACGTAGGCCCCGGGATTCAAGAGGAGAGGAGCTCTCGGAGGCGGGCGTCCTTCGAGGACGACCCGAGGCGCCCCTCGAGCATCCGCTCGACATACTTCGCGAGGACGTCCACCTCGACGTTCACGAGGTCGCCGGCGGCTCTCTCCCCGAGCGTCGTCACCTCCCAGGTGTGGGGGATGACGGCGACGTCGAATTCCCCGTCGCGGAGCGAAGCGATCGTCAGGGAGATTCCGTCGAGGGAGATGGACCCCTTCTCGACGACATAGCGCGCCCAGGCCGGGCCGAGGGCGAACGAGACGGTCCAGAAATCGGCCTCGCGGACGATCCGCGTGACCGGAGTCGTCGCGTCGACGTGCCCCGCCACGACGTGCCCTCCGAACCGGTCGCCGGCGGACAGGGCCCGCTCGAGGTTCACGTTCTTTCCCTTCGCGAGGGAACCGAGCGTCGAGCGGGAGAGGGTCTCGGGCGAGAGATCGAACCGGAGCGGCTCTCCCGGCCTGCCGGGGAGGACCGTCAGGCAGACGCCGGAGACGGCCACGCTCTCCCCGGCCTTCACGTCCTCCCAGCCGGCG
>Ga0079037_100000725_pt1 | contig 15746 bp, 14 predicted proteins | sample Mud3Dept4metaG_FD_71479 | JGI IMG/M metagenome (GOLD analysis project Ga0079037, IMG submission 71479) | Freshwater wetland microbial communities from Ohio, USA, analyzing the effect of biotic and abiotic controls - Mud 3 Core 4 Depth 4 metaG | ecosystem: Environmental > Aquatic > Freshwater >... | reverse complement strand
CGAGGACGGGTTCGTGCTCGAGCAGCCGTACATGGCGGACACGCTCATGGTGGCGCCGGGGCAACGCTTCGACATCCTCGTCAAGGCCGACTACCCGGGCGTCTGGGCGTACCACTGCCACATCCTGCCCCACGTCGAGGGACCCGAGGGGATGTTCGGGATGGTGACGGCCTTCGTGGTGCAGTAGCCGGCGGATCAGAGGGGGATCAAGATCCGCAACGTGGTGCCCTGGTCGGGGGCGCTCTCGATCGACGTCTTCCCGCCCAGGGCCTCGGCGCGCTGCTCCAGGTTCGTCAGGCCGTCGCCCCGGCGGGTCGTGTCCAGGTCGAACCCTCGGCCGTCGTCGTCCACCTCCAGCACCGCGCTCTCACCCTCTCGGTGCAGACCGAGGCGACAGGTCGTGGCTTCGGCATGGCGTCCGACGTTGGAGAGCGCCTCGCGCGCCGCCTGGATGACGTCGGCGGCGCTCGAAGCCAGCTCGGCGGCGACCGTCTCGTCGATCTCGACCACGGTCACGACACCTGAGCGCTCCTCGAACTCCTTCGCGGTCTGCCGCAGGGCCTGGTCGAGCTGTCGATCCGCCAGGATGCCTGGCCGCAGGCCGAAGATGTAGTTCCGCAGGTCCCTGATCACGCGGTCGAGCTCGGCGACCGCGCTCTCGACGCGGGACGCTTGATCGGCATCGCCGCTCGTGAGCGCGGTTCCCTGCAGGCCCATGCCAACCGCGAACAGCGCCTGGATCACGCCGTCGTGGAGCTCCTTGGCGATCCGTTCCCGATCCTCGAGCACGGCGACCCGCTGAGCCTCCCGCTGGGCCCTGGCGTACTCGAGCGCGATCGCGGCTTGGTCGGCGAAGCGCTGGAGCAGCTCGACGTCTTCCTGCGTGAACGGCTGTTCCCCATGGAGCCGGGCGGCGTTGAGCGTGCCGATCGCCCGTCCGCGCTCGGACAGCGGCACGAGGATCATCGGCCCCATGTCCCCGATCCTGACGACGGGCTGGTACGCCCGGGAGTCGCGGCTCGCGTCGGGGACGACGATCGCCCGGCCGCTACGGATGACCTCGCCTGAGATCGAGCCCTTGGGCGGGAAGCTCGCGCCGCGCAGCTCCCCCGCGTGGGCGCCCTCCGCCACCTGGAGCGTGAGCCGACCGACGGGGTCGAGCGCAGCGACCGTGGCGAGGTCGGCGTGGACGAGCTCCATCGTGCGGCGGGCGACGAGCGTGAGAGCTTCATCGGACCCGGTGCCGGTGAGGATCGCGATGGCGATCTCACGGAAGGCCTCGAGCATCCGTTCGTCTCGCTGCGACTCCGCGTACAGCCTGGCATTCTCGATCGCGACGCCCGCCTGGGAGGCCAGGATCGTGAGGGCCTCCTCGTCCTCGTCGGTGAACCCCTCTGCGCCCTGCTTGTCGGTCAGGTACACGTCGCCGAACACGGTTCCGCGCACGACGATCGGCGCGCCGAGGAGCGAGGTCATCTCCGGGTGGTGCGGCGGGAACCCCACTGACCGGGGATGGCCGCGGATGTCGTTCACACGTATCGGACGGCCCTCTTCCATGAGGACCCCGAGGATCCCCCGGCCGACGGGGGGGTCGCCGATCGCCTCACGAACCTCCTCGTCGATGCCGGTCGTGACGAACCGAGCGAGGCGTCCGTCGGCTCCGATCACACCGAGCGCCCCGTACGTCGCACCGGTGATGTCGACCGCGAGTTCGATGATGCGCTGCAGGATCGTGCCGAGCGTGAGCTCCGACGAGAGCGTGAGGCCGGATTCGATCAGGCGGCGATCCACGACGCTCCCGAGCGTACCCGCTCGGGGTGTGCTCCGGCCGCCCTCCGGCCACTCCTCGGGGGGTGTCGACCGGCCCTCCGGCCACTCCACGGGGGGTGTCGACCGGCCCCCCGGCGCCCGGGACCCCGGACCCGGGGCCCCGGGTCCCTCGGCCGTTGGGCTCGCGGCGCGTTCGCCCTACCGTGGAGCCGGAGGAACGAGGGGAGGAGGCGCGATGAAACGGACGGTGTCCGACGTCATGACCCGTACCGTCGTCGTCGTGAACGTCTCCGCGCCGTTCAAGGAGGTCGTCCGCCGGATGCACGACTATCGCGTGAGCGCCGTCCCGGTCGTCGACGACGAAGGCCGGCTGGTGGGGCTCGTCTCGGAGGCCGACCTCATCCTGAAGGAGGACCCCGAGCTCGAGGAGAGCGCCCATCTGTTCGAGGGCCGGCACCGTCGGCACGACCGAGAGAAGGCCGCCGGGCTCGTCGCGCGAGAGTTGATGACGACGCCGGTCGTCACCGTGTTGCCCGCCGCCAGCCTGGGAGAGGCCGCGCGGCTGATGCACCGCAAGGGCGTGAAGCGCCTGCCGGTCGTGAACGACGGTGGCAAGATCCTCGGCATCCTGTCCCGCGCGGACCTGCTGAAGGTCTTCCTCCGCGAGGACGCCGACGTCGGCCTCGAGGTCCGCGAGGACGTGGTCCGCCGGACGTTGTGGATCGACCCCGACACCGTCAACGTGACCGTGCACGACGGGGTCGTGAGGCTGGATGGCCAGCTGGAGCGCCGGAGCCTCATCCCGGTGCTCGAGCGCCTCGTCTCGGCGGTCGAGGGCGTGGTCGGCGTCGACAACCACCTGTCGTACGTGGTGGACGACACGGTGGTGCCCTCGGACGTCCCACTGCCCTGGACGGCGGTGGGCGGTTCGCGCTGACCGTCGTCGCGGCGCGGTAGGCTTCGGCGCATGACCGACCGGGTGTTCCGCCGCGTGCTCGTGGCCACCGATGGCTCGCCACGCGCGGAGGAAGCGGCGCGCCAGGCCTGCCGTCTGTCGGTCGCCCTCGGATCGTCCCTCGAGGCCGTGTTCGTCGTCGACACTGCGCATCCTCACCGAGCGGATGTCGAGACCGAGGGGGAGGCCGCGCTCGCCCGGCTCGCGCGGATCGCGGCGGATGTCGGCATCCAGGCCCCGACGCGGCTCGTGGCGGGCGAGCCCGAAGCCGCGATCGTCGAGGAGGCTCGTGAGCACGACGTCGATCTGGTGGCGGTCGGGCCCGACGCCGGCGTGCTCGGCGGTGCCATCCGCGTCGGCAGGGTGGCGGCGCATGTGATCCGCGAGGCGCCGTGCTCCGTCCTGCTGGCGCGGGAGGCCGGTCCCACGTTCCCCCAGCGTCTTGCCTGCGGCATCGACGGGTCCGAGGGCTCGGTCACGACCGCCGGCCTCGCGGCCGAGATCGCCGCGGCGTGCGGCGCGGAGCTCCGGCTGCTGCACGTGATCCCGGTGTTCCGGGGCGACAACGCGGAGTGGACCCTCGACGAGGACGAGCCGAGCCCCCCGGACATCGAGCCGTCCGTGCATGCCGCCGTCGCGCACGGTGTTGTGCCCGTGCGCGAGATGGCGATGGGGCGTCCGGAATCGGCGATCGTCGCCGCGGCGGCGCGCGACGACACGGACCTGGTGGTCGTCGGGCACCGAGGGCTCGGGGGCGTCGCGCGCGCACTGCTCGGCAGCGTGAGCGAACACGTAACGACGCACGCTCGGTGCTCGGTGCTGGTCGCGCGGCCACGCCGCGATCCTGACTAGCCCAGCGCGAGCAACGGCTGAGGCGGCGGCACCTCGCTCAGGCGCACGCGGGCGTCAACGACGAGGGCGCCGGTCGGCAGCACCATCACCGGGTTGCAGTCCATCTCGGCGATCTCAGGGTGGGTCTCGACGAGCTCCCCGACGCGCAGGATGGTCTGCTCGAGGGACGCGACGTCGGCCTTGGGCGCCCCGCGGAAGCCGTCGAGGAGCGGGAAGGTCTTCAGGGATCTGACCATCTCCTCGGCGTCGAGGTCCGTGAGCGGCGTGATCCGAACCGCGACGTCCCGGACCAGCTCCACGGCGGTGCCGCCGGCGCTGCACGCGACCACCGGACCGAAGAGCGGGTCGTGCGCGACACCCACGAGCATCTCCACGCCGCCGGGGACCATCTCCTGCACCACGAACCCCTGTGCCGTCACACCCTGGGCGGCGAGCCGCTCCGTCATGAGCTGGGCCGCCTTCGCGACCTGGACCGAACCCGAGAGGCCGAGCTCGACCGCGCCGATGTCCGTCTTGTGCACGATGTCTGGACCGAAGGCCTTCACCGCGACCGGCCGCCCGATCCGGGCGGCGGCCGCGGCCGCCTCCTCGGGCGTGGATGCGCGCTCGCTCCGGACGAGGGGGATGCCGTAGCAGGCCAGCAGATGCTCGACCTCCGCGTCGGGGAGCCAGCCGCCGCCGGCGGCCAGGCCCGCGGCGATGATCGCAGCGCCCTCTTCTGGCTTCGTGTCGTGGAAGTGCGGCCGCAGACCCTCCGGCCTCGAGCGCCACCTCCCGTACTCGGCCGCGTGTGCGAGCGCGATCGCCGCCTGCTCGGGGAAGGCGTACGAGGGGATGCGTGAGTCGCCCTGCTGCAGCCCCTCGGGGAGTCCTCTCGCCGACATGAACGTGGTGACGACGGGGATGCGCCCGCCCACGTCGTTGATGCCCCGTGCGATCGCGTGCGCGATCTCGGCCGCCTTCGCGGCCTGGGGTGGGATGTAGATCACGATCAGCGCATCGACGTCCGGGTCCTCGCCCACGGTGCGGATCGCGCGCTGGTAGTCCTCGGCGGTCGCCGAGGCGATCATGTCGATCGGGTTCCCAACCGACGCCTCGACGGGCAGGAACCCGCGCAGGTTGGCCTTCGTCGTGTCGGAGATCGGTGGCACCGTGAGTCCGTTCGCCTCACACGTGTCGGCGCACAGGATGCCGAGGCCGCCGGCGTTCGTGACGATCGCGACCCGATCGCCCTTGGGCGGAGGCTGGTTCGCGAGGAGCGTCGCGACGTCGAACATCTCCTCCAGCGTGTCCGTGCGGATCACGCCTCCCTGACGGAACAGCGCGTCGACGGTCACGTCCGACGTCGCGAGCAAGGCACCCGTGTGTGATGCGGCCGCTCGGGCCCCGGCCGTGCTCCGCCCGGATTTCACGGCCACGATGGGCTTGTCTCTGCCGACCTCCCGCGCGAGGTGTCCGAACCGACGGGGGTCGCCGAACGACTCGATGTAGAGCAGGATCACGTCGGTCCGCTCGTCGGTATCCCAGTAGGCGATGAGGTCGTTGCCGGAGATGTCCGCTCGGTTGCCGACCGACACGAACGTCGACAGCCCGAGGCCAAGCTCGGTCGCGTACTCCATGACCGCGAGGCCGAGCGCACCGCTCTGCGAGAGGAACCCCACCCGGCCTGGTGGCGGGTAGACCGTCGCGAACGTGCCGTTCAGGCTGATCTCGGGATCGGTGTTCACGATGCCCATGCAGTTCGGCCCGATCACCCGCATGCCGAACGCCCGGCAGATGTCGACCAGCTCCTCCTGCCGCTTGGGCCCGTCCCCGCCCGTCTCGCCGAACCCGGCGGAGATGACGACGAGCCCGCGAACGCCCTTCTCACCGCACTCTCGGGCCACCTGTGCGACGAGCGCAGCCGGCACCGTCACGAAGGCCAGCTCGACGTCCCCCGGCACGTCCTTGATCGACGCGTACGCCGGCACGCCCTGCACCACCGTGGCCTTGGGGTTCACCGGATACACCGCGCCGTGGAACTCCGACATCAGCAGGTTGCGGAAGAGCTGCCCGCCGATGCTGGAGGAGTCGCGCGACGCTCCGACCACGGCCACCGACGAGGGCCTGAGGAACGTGCGGACCGCGTTGACCGCCGATTCCGTGTCCCGCCGATCGAAGTGCTCGATCGCGTCCTCGGTGATCGAGATCGGGAACTCGACCTCGAGGCTGCCGGGCGTCGCCCGGATCGACACCGGGAACCCGCTCGCCCGGAACACGTTGACCATCCGGTGGTTCTCCGGGAGCACTTCGGCGACGAACGTGATGATGCCGCTGCCGGCGGCCGCCTGCGCCATCTGCCCGATGAGGATCGAGCCCATCCCCCGACCCTGGTAGGCATCGGCGACCGAGACGCCCAACTCCGCTCGGCCCCCGTCCGTGCGGATCCACTGCGCGCCGCCGATCATCGTGCCCTCGTCACCGCCGGTGAGCGCGAGGAGCGTCATGTGATCCCGGTAGTCGACGTCGACGATCTTCGCCGCGAGGGTCCGGACGTCGATCGCCTGCGACCAGAACCGCAGCCTCCGGGTCTCCGGCGACATCGCGATCAGGTAGTCCTCGACACGTGTGGCGTCCGAGCGTCTGGCGGGCCGGATCCGCACCGTCGAACCGTCCCGCAAGACGACGTCCGAGACGAGGTGGGAGGGGTAGGCATCGCTCATGTGGTCATCCTACGGTCACGCGTCCAGGAGCCGGGGGTCCGACGGACGTCCCCACCGAGGCCGAGCGGCATGGAGCGAGGGGGATCGGCTCAGGTGGAGGGCCCGTTGCCGCCGACGAGCACGAGCGGCTCTTCGGCCCCGACCGGGTGCTCCTCGCCCGCCGGCTCGACCTCCCGCGCGGGAGCTCGCTCTGGCGGTTGGCGACGCTCGGGCCGCAAGCCCACCGTGAGCGCGCGGACGATGACCAGGAACACCGCGACGAGACCCGTGACCACGTACGTCCACCACATGGCGGGGCGGGCGGTGTCGGAGCCGGCGAAGATCCCGTGGAGCATCGCGACCGTGAACGTCGGGATGGCGAGCACGTGGGTTCGCCGCCACCATGTCGTGCCGATGGGCCTGCGGAGCCAGGACGTGACCAGCACGAACACCAGCAGGTACATCCCCGCGATCCCCACCGCGACGGCCACCGGTCGGTAGGTGCTCCGGAGGGGAACGAGCAGGTCCGGGACGGAGAAGGGGATGAACCCGTCGATCAGGAGACCCCCGAGGTGGATCGCCAGGAGGAACAGCCCGCAGGTCGCCATGAACCGGTGGACCAGGTTGGCCGACTGCTTCGACACGCGCGAGCCGAACAGCGCGGTCGTCGAGATGAGGCCCCAGACGACCGAGAGGAAGAGCATCACGTAGGCTCCGATCCCCGCGGCCCGCAGCACGATCCAGGTCGTCACGCCGCCACCTCCACCTCGGCTCCGAGGTTCGTCGCGATGCACCCATCGTCCGTGACGAGCACCGCGGGCAGGTGATCGAGCGCCCGCTCGCCTTCCAGGAGCGCCTCCTTCGAGGCCACCTCGGCGTCCGCGCACGTCGCCGCCCAGGTGGTGGCCTGGATCACGCCCGACGACGCGGGGGCACCGGTGGACGGGTCGATCAGGTGATGCAGGCCCGCTCCCCAGGCCCGTCGTGTCGTCGAGGACGTGGCGAGCGCCCCGGACCCGAGCACCAGGCGGAGGATCTCGGTCTCGCGGTCGTCCGGGTCCTCGACGGCGACGCCGATCCCGGGGCTCGGGGGGGTCCCCACGATCCGCAGGTCGCCCCCGGCGTTCACGACGGCCCACCGGGGGCCCGAGCGGACGGCCGCGTCGGCCGCGAGGTCGACGGTCCACCCCTTCGCGACGCCACCGAGGTCGAGACCGACGCCGTCGGGGAGCCGCAGCTCGCCGCCGTGCAGGGTGACCTCGGGCCAGCGGCCGCAGGGCCGCGGTGGCCGCAGGGCACCTCTGGCGCCTACGAGCAGCTCGTCGAAGTCACGGTCGTACCCGGCCGCCATCACCGCATCGAGCACCGTCGGGTCGAACCGACCCCTGGTGCGCCGAGCGGCCTCGAGTGCGAACGCGACGAGCGTGGCGAATCCCGACGAGACGGACGTCGTGCGCCCCGCCCTCGCGTTCACGCGGGAGAGCTCACTCTCGGGCCGGAAGCGGGAGAAGCGCAGCTCCTCACGCACGAAGATCCGCTCGACGCGCTCGGCCGCGCTCCGGAAGCCGTCGACATCGTCCGCATCGGCGAGGAGCGTCACGTCGGTGCCCATCGCGCGGAACGTGTGGTGCCCGCTCGCCGACGCGGGGGATCGCATCAGGAACCTCCCGTCGATGTCGACGCCGGGGCGGCGGCGACCGCGCTCGAACCGGTGGACGAGCTGGAGCTGCTCGATGAGCTCGAGGTGCTCGGCGAGCTCGGCGCGCTCGACGAGCCTCCGCCCACGTAGACGTATCGAACGGGCAGCGGCTCCGGGGCCGGGTGCACCACGATCCGTCGTGTGATCTTGCGCACGATGATCACGCGGCGCGGGCTCGCACCGTCGCCGGCCGTCGCCGGCCTCGGCGCGGCCGTGAGCGCGGCGAACGGCGAGGCGAAGGCCAATCCCCCCGCCACCCAGGCGAGCGCCCGCAGCGCTCGCCTGGACAGTCGCCGCCTGCGTGCCGGCGTGTCAGTCATCCTCGTGCTCCCCGCCGTCCTCGCTCGAGCGATCTGAGACCGAGTCGTCCGAGCCCTCGGTCTCGTGCTCGCCGTCCTCGGAGCTCTCGCTCTCGTGCTCGTACGCGTCGTCGCCCTCGTCCTCGTACGTGTCGTCCGACCCGGACACGTCGCCCGACGCCGGGGCGGAGGCGACCCGCACGACCTGCACCTGCTGCTCCGCGGGCTTCGCGTCCTTCTCGATCGTGACGGTCCTGTGGATCGTCCTCACGATCGGTTCGGGAGCCTTCCCCTCGGCCTGCGCCGTGCCGCTGCCCGACAGACCGAACGACAGCGCCATCGCTCCGGCCATCAGCGCCGCGACGAGTCCCGCGGCCATCACGATCGCCGACCTCTTCGTCATCCTGATCCCCTCCTTCGGGTCCGTGTCCGGCTTCCACCGTAGGGCCGTCACCCCCAGCAACCTGCCAATCGGGGGTTAAGGGGCGGCCAAATCGGGGGGACGGGCTCCGCGCAGGTCGCCGAGCTCAGCGCAGCCGGGCCGAACGGACCGCAGCGTCGGGTCCCCCCGTCCGTGGCCTCGCGGGGCGCGCGGCGGGATGCTTGCGTGCGGAAGGAGGAGACGGAGCATGTTCGAGAGGATCCTCCTCGCCGTCGACGGGTCCGAGCACAGCATCAAGGCGGTCCCGGTCGCCGGCGAGCTCGCGCGACGCTACGGGGGGGAGGTCATCGTCCTGCACGTCCGCGAGCACGAGATCACCTGGGGCGCGGACATCGACGTCGAGACGGCCGAGGAGGCCAGATCGCTGGTCGACGGCGTGGTCCGCCAGCTCAAGGACTCGGACACGAACGTCCGCGGTGAGGTGGTGCGGGTCCCACTCGGCCAGACGCCACGTGCCATCTTGGACATGGCCCGGGAGGAGGGGGCAGGGCTCATCGTGATGGGCACGAGGGGGCTCTCCGACTGGGGGCGCCTCCTCATGGGGAGCGTCGCCCACAAGGTGGTGCACCTGGCCGAGGTGCCCGTGCTGGTCGTTCGCTGAGCGCTCGACCGCGCGGCGGTCAGGCGGACGTGAGGTCGGCCGTGAGGATCGGCTCGCTCGTCGGAGCCGAGGGGCACGACGAAGACTCCACCGTCACCGCCATCGTCTCGGTCGTGCCGAGCTCGACGTCCACGTAGGTGAAGAGCGAGCCGTCGGCGCGCGGAGTGAGGCAGGGGCCGGGCACCGGTGTGTCCTCCTGGATCATCCACACCTCGTACACCTTCCCCGCCGGCGGGGCCGGTAGGTCCGAGCCGAAGACGTACACGCCGGCCACGCCCGGCCGATAGGCGACCGCGAGGCTGCCGCTGGCGCCCTCGAAGGTCACGACCTCGGCCCCCTCGAGGGCCACGGCAGCACCGTCGCTCGACGGCTCCGCGAGGTCGCGAACGACCCAGCCGCCGGCGAACAGGACGAAGGCGGCGGCGATGCCAACGGCGGCTCTCCAGGCTCCGCCGCGGCGATCCCTCCCCGCTCGCTCGTCGAGCCGCGTGAACGGGACGACGGTCGCCCCTCCCTTCACGGAAGCGACGAGCCGGTCTTCCATCCCGGTCGGAACCGGCACCGGGTCGAGGGCGAACGCCAGGCGTCCCGCCGTCTCCTCCAGCTCGGTCACGAGCCGCCGGCACTCGGCACAGTCGGCGCCGTGGGTCGCCATCTCACGCCCGAGAGCGGCTTCGTCCTGCGACTCGAGGCCGCCGAGCGCCCGCAGGGCGAGCAGCTCTTCGATCCGCTCGTGATCGGTCAACGCTCGAGCCCTCCCAGCGCGGCGCGGAGCCGCCGCATGCCGAGCAGCGTGCGCGACTTCACCGTGCCGAGCGGCAGCGACAGCCGCTGCGAGATCGCCGACTGCGAGAGACCGCCGAAGTACATCAGCTCGATCACCTGTCGCTGCTCCTGTGGCAACTCCTCGAGCGCGGCCCGAACCGCGCGCTGCTCCTGCGGCAGGCTGACCTCCTCGAGCACCCGTTCCGCCGGATCCTCGACGGTCTCCACCTCGGCGCCGGAGGCATCCTCCGCCCGTCGCCGCTGCGCCTCCTCGCGTCGGACGGCGTCCACCGCTCGGTGGTGCACCATCCCCATGAGCCACGAGCGGACCGAACCGCGCCCCTCGTCGTAGGCACCGGGGTTCCGCCACACCCCCAGGAAGGCCTCCTGCACGATCTCCTCCGCCAGGAACGTCTGTCGCGCCACCCGCCGAGCGAGCGCCAGGGCGTTCGGCGCGTACCGACGGAAGAGACGTCGGAAGGCTTCCTCGTCACCGTCACCCACCCGTTGCAGGAGCTCCCGGTCGTCGGCCTCGGACGTGTCGATCATCGGGTCGACCTCCATCCGAGGCTCCACCGGTGAGGCGAGCGTGAGATCCGCCACCTCCTCTTCACCGGTGCTCCCGGTGGCATTCGCGTCAGAGCCGCGCTCGGATCACCGATCATGGGACGCGGGTCCCACGATCGCGTCTGCGGGTCGGTCGTCGGCCAGGTGCCCTCGAGCGCTCCATCGGGCCCTAGCTTAGGCAGGCTCGGCCTCGATGCCCCGGTGCCGGAGGCGCCGGATGGCCTCGAGGGCCGCGGGGTTCTCGAGGCTCGAGAGGTCGCCCGGGTCCTCGCCGACGACGGCCGCCCGGATCGCACGCCGCATGATCTTCGCGGAGCGGGTCCGCGGCAGCTCGTCGACGAAGACCACCCGGGCGGGACGGAACGCCCTGCCGAGATGGTCCGCCACCAGCCCTGCGATCTCGTCGGCGAGGTCGTCGGTCCGCTCGGTCGCCGGCGTCGTGACCACGAAGCACCACACCGCCTCCCCCTTGACCGGGTGCGGGACGCCGACGGCGGCCGCCTCCGCGACCCCTGCGTGCGCGGCGAGCACGCTCTCGACCTCGGCCGGTCCGAGGCGCTTGCCGGCGAGGCTGATCGTGTCGTCCGAGCGCCCGTGGAGGAACCAGAAGCCGTCCTCGTCCACGCTGGCCCAGTCCCCGTGGACCCATACGCCGGGGAACCGCCGCCAGTACGTGTCGAGGTACCGCTCCGGATCGCCCCAGATGCCGCGGGTCATGCCCGGCCACGGCTGCCGGCAGACGAGCTCACCGACCTCGCCGCGGGGGACCGGCGTACCGGTGGCGTCGACGATGTCGAGGTCCATCCCGAGTGATGGACCTCGGAGCGTGCAGGGCTTCAGGGGCGCGATCGGGTGCGGTGACAGGAAGCACGCGCCGACCTCGGTCCCGCCCGACAGGTTGATGATCGGGCATCGTCCTTCGCCGACGACCTCGAAGAACCAGTGCCAGGGCTCGGGGTTCCAGGGCTCCCCGGTCGAGGCGAGGATGCGCAGGCTCGAGCGGTCGTGCCGGCGGACGTGTCCCTCTCCCTTCTGGATGAGGGCGCGGATCAGGGTGGGGGACACGCCGAGCGTCGTGATCCGGTGCCGCTCGACCATGTCCCAGATACGGTCGGGCGAGGGGTGGTCGGGTGCGGCGTCCGACAGGAACACCGTCGCGCCGAGCGCGGTCGCACCGATCACCTCCCACGGGCCCATGATCCATCCGAGGTCGGCGAACCAGTACAGGATCTCCCCGGGGTGGAGGTCGACCTGGTACGCGACCTCCTCGGCGACCTTCACGAGGAACCCGCCGTGGACGTGGATCGCGCCCTTCGGGCGGCCGGTGGTGCCGCTCGTGTACGCGAGGAACAAGGGATGCTCGGGGTCGAGCGCCGGTGTGTCGAAGCGGTCTGGCTGCGCGGCGAGGAGCTCGTCCCACCGGACGTCGCGTCCCCGCGTCCATGTGAGATCGTCGCGTCTCAGGCGGTCCCACACCAGGACGTGCTCGACGCTCGGCGAGGCCGCAGCCGCTTCGTCGCCGACCTCCTTCATCGGGACCGTCCGGCCGCGCCGAGGGAACCCGTCGGCGGTGATGAGCACCTTCGCGGAGGCGTCGCGCAGCCGCACGGCGACGGCGTCGGCGGCGAACCCGGAGAAGATCGGCAGGAAGATCGCCCCGAGCTTCGCACAGGCCATGACCGAGGCGACGGCCTCCGGGGACATCGGGAGGAAGATGCCGACCGCGTCACCGTCCCCGACGCCGAGGGACGCGAGTCCGTGCGCGAGCCGGTCGGTCATGGCGCGGAGCTCACGGTAGGTCATGCGACGGACCGAGCCCTCCTCTCCCTCCCACAGGACCGCTGGGGCATCCGGCGTTCGCTCGGCCCAGCGGTCCACGCAGGCGTGCGCCACGTTCACGCGCCCTCCGCCGAACCACGTCGCCCACTCGATGCCCCGGGACACGTCGAGCACCGTGCGGTAGGGCTCGGCGAACTCGATCCCTAGGTCCTGAACGACGGCATCCCAGAACCACGGAACGTCCGAGACCGAGCGCCGCAGGAGCTCCTCCTCGTCGGCGATCCCGTTCGCCTCCATGAACCTCGTCACGTTGGCTCGTTCGAGGTACGTCTGGGAGGGTCTCCACACGATCGCCACGGCCCCCACCTCCGGTCCCGGGAACCTCCCGGTAACCTCTTCCCTCGGAAGCGTATGACCGACCCGGACTCCACGCAGCGCTCGAGGAAGGGCCACCCGCACTGGCGTCGGGCCTTCCTCGGCGTCACGGCGGCCGTGGCTTCGTTCGTCATGGTGCTCGGCGCCGCGGGCTTCAGCGGCTACTTCTGGACCAGGGCGCAGATCCGCACCATCCCCGATGTCGATCTCGGGCCGATCGCGGCGTCGCCCGGCGCGTCGCCGGGCGCGACCCAGGAGCCGGACATCGGCGGCAGGTGCGTGCGCGAGGCGTGCACCTACCTGCTCCTCGGGAGCGATTCTCGGCAGGGCCTGTCGAAGGAGGAGCAGATCGCGTTCGGCACCGACGCGGACATCGGCGGCGAGAACCGCTCGGACACGATCATCCTCGTCCGCACGGACCCGAAGCGCCAGGAGGCGGTGTTCCTGTCGTTCCCACGCGACCTCTGGGTCGAGATCCCCGGCAAGGGCGAGGGGAAGATCAGCTCCGCGTTCGAGGGCGGGATCGAGGGCGGGGGCGCTCAGCGTGTGGCTCGAACGGTCCGGACCCTCACCGGCCTGCAGGTCAACCACGTGATGTACGTGGATCTGGCCGCGTTCCAGGGCCTCGTCGACGCGCTCGGCGGCGTCGAGATGTGCGTGCCCTACCCGATGCAGGACCCGCTCACCAGCCTGGACATCCCGGCCGGGTGCCAGCGCTTCGACGGCGCGACGGCGCTCGCCTACGTGCGAACGCGGCACCAGCCGTGCGACACCATCCCCGACTTCGCCCGGATCGGGCGGCAGCAGCAGTTCCTCCGCGCGGTCATCTCCAAGCTGCTCTCACCCTCCGAGCTGCTCCGTCTGCCCGCCCTCGTGCCCGACCTGCTGAAGAACCTCGTCGTGGACGAGGGGCTCCGCAACCCGGCCGAGCTCGCCTACCTCGCCGGGCAGCTGAACGGCGTGAACACGGGCGCCGCCGACTTCCGTTCGGTCCCGACGGTGACCGACGGCATCTACGTGAACGGCCAGTACCTGTCGATCGTCCGCGCGGTCGAGCCGGCGGCGAGCCAGCTCTACGCGGCGCTCCGCGACGGTGAGCCGCTCGGCGACCTCGGCCAGGAGCTGCCACAGACGCCGCCGTCGCCCGCGAACATCGCCGTCGACGTGTACGACAAGGACTCGGTCGGGGTCGCCGACGACGTGTTCCGGACGCTCACGCAGGGGGGCTTCCTCGTGGGTCCGGAGCTGCGCGAGGTGCGGGATCTCGACGCCGAGGTGAAGGGCTCGGTGATCCTGTTCGCTCCGGGTGAGGAGGCCAAGGCCGAGGTCGTGGCGAGGTACGTCCCCGGCCTGCGGGCGGAGCCGGCTCCCCGCGGCTCGCTCGGCGGCGCCGACGTCGTCGTGGTGATCGGGCCGAACTTCGTGCCCGAGCCGCTCGAGGAGCAGCCGGCGCAGACGACGGCGGACTGCTGATGCGCGCGCTGGTCCTTTCCGGAGGCGAGGGATCGCGGCTCCGGCCGATCACGCACACGAACGCGAAGCAGCTCATCCCGATCGCGAACACGCCGATCCTGTTCCACGTGCTCTCGGCGATCCGCGACGCGGGCATCACCGAGGTCGGGATCGTGGTCGGCCAGACGGCCGCCGAGATCGAGGCCGCCGTCGGCGACGGCTCGGCGTGGGGCCTGACGGTCACCTACATCCCGCAGGAGGCGCCGCTCGGGCTGGCGCACGCGGTGCTCACCGCGGCCGACTTCGTCCGAGGACGGCCCTTCGTGATGTACCTCGGCGACAACGTGCTGCTCGAGGGCATCACCCGCTTCGTCGAGGAGTTCGAGCGCAACCGCCCTGACGCGCAGATCTTCCTCGCGCGCGTGCCCGAGCCCGAGCGTTTCGGCGTGGCGGTGCTCGAAGGCGACCGCGTCGTGAAGCTCGTCGAGAAGCCGCGCGAGCACATCAGCGACCTCGCGCTCGTCGGCGTGTACCTGTTCGACGACCAGGTGCTCGAGGCCGCCGAGGCGATCGAGCCCTCGTGGCGTGGCGAGCTCGAGATCACGGACGCGATCCAGTGGATGATCGATCACGGCCGCACGGTACGCGCGGAGATGGTCGGAGGGTGGTGGAAGGACACCGGCAAGCCAGAGGACCTCCTCGAGGCGAACCGGATGATGCTCTCGACGCTGGAGCGTCGCGTCGACGGCGAGATCGACGCCACGTCGCGGCTCGAGGGGACGGTCGTCGTCGAGGCCGGGGCGAAGGTCGTCGGCTCCACGATCGTCGGGCCCGCCGTCGTGGGCCCGGGGACGCTCGTCGAGGGCTCGAGGATCGGTCCCGACGCCTCGATCTCCGGAGGGTGCGAGATCCGCGGCAGCGGCGTCGCCGACTCGATCGTGATGGAGGGATGCCGCATCGTGGGGGTGCCCGGCATCACCGGCTCGATCCTCGGCCGCAGCGTCGAGGTCCGGCACGCGCGCCCTGGCGGCCTGCACCGCCTCGTGCTCGGCGACCAGAGCCGCGTCGAGGTCGACTAGCGGCTAGCCTTCCGGCCGTGCGAGCCGTCATCGACGCGCGTCCCGCGCTCGACCCCGGACGGACCGGGGTCGGCCACTACGCGCAGCAGCTGATCCGTCACCTGCCGCACGTCGACCCGGACGACCGGTACGTCGCGTGGTACCTGCACGCGCGGGGGCTGTTCCGCCACCGGCGGTTCTTCGACGACGTGCGGGCTCCCAACCTCGAGGAGGCCGCGAGCCGGTTCCCCGCTCGCGTGTTCCAGCCCGTGTCCTGGCGGCTGAACACGCCGCGCGTCGAGTGGCTCGTCGGTGACTTCGACGTGCTGCTCGCGACGAACTTCCTCCCCCCGCCGACGGGACACATGCGGCGGACGGTCCTCGTCGTGCACGACCTCGCGTGGGCGGTGTACCCGGAGACCGCGCCGCAGATCGACGAGCGGTGGCGCCG
>Ga0079037_100000724_pt1 | contig 15782 bp, 9 predicted proteins | sample Mud3Dept4metaG_FD_71479 | JGI IMG/M metagenome (GOLD analysis project Ga0079037, IMG submission 71479) | Freshwater wetland microbial communities from Ohio, USA, analyzing the effect of biotic and abiotic controls - Mud 3 Core 4 Depth 4 metaG | ecosystem: Environmental > Aquatic > Freshwater >... | reverse complement strand
TCGCCGAAACCGAGGAGGCCTTTCCCGCCGAGCGTGCGCGGCTGGAGGACACGGCCCTTCTCGACTTCGTGAACGGCGTGCAGCTGAAGACGACGGGCGCGGACCTCTCGATGACCTCGCTCCTCCCGGGGGGCCGGTACGCGGGCCTCCCGAAGGGGCGCGTGACGGTGCGGGACGTCTTCGCTCTCTACCCCTACGAGAACCAGCTCGTCGTCCTGGAGATCGACGGCGCCCAGCTCAAGGCCTGCCTCGAGCGGGCCGCCGAGTTCTACGCCGGGGCGTCGATCGAGGGGGGAAAGCTCGTCCTCGTGCCCAACGCGAAGATGATTCCGTACAACTTCGACGCCGTGCAGGGGGCGTCGTACCGGATCGACCCCCTCGCCCCGGTCGGACAGCGGATCCGGGAGCTCTCCGTGAAGGGAAGGCCCGTCCAGCCGACGGACCGGTTCACGCTGGCCGTCAACTCCTACCGCGCGCAGGGGGCCGGAGGCTACACGGCCCTCCGGAACGCGAAGGTCGTGAGGAGCCAGCCCGTCGAGATCCGGGACCTCCTGATCGAGGCGCTCCGCTCCGCGGGCCGCCTCCGGCCCTCCGTCGACCGGAACTGGATCGTCGCCCCGGAGGTCGTCTTCGCGCCCCCGCCGGCCCGTCCTCCTACCTGAGGTCGAAGGCCCGGGAGATGTTGAAGCCGATGTGGAGGTTGCGGTCGGTGACGTCGCCGTTGAAGTCGCCGCCGATCAGCTGATCCATCGTCGTCGGAAGGGCGTTGCCGATCCAGATCAGGAAGCGGTGGTGGTAGACCTGCTTCTCGACGGCGAACGACCACTGGTAGGTCGTCTCGGGCGACCAGTTCTTCTTCGGGACGAACTCAGCGATCGCCGCGAGCGACGAGCCGATCCGGACCTGGGCGACGAGGGGAACGTTCCAGACGTCCGCGTGGTACGGCGTCCGCTGGACCCAGGCCGGAGCGACGGAGAGCGTGACGCGGTCGGCGATCGTGGCCGCGACGAGAAGCTGCCCGAAGGCGCCCGACTGCTTCTCGGCGTAGCTCGCCGTGATCCAGTTCAGCCCTCCTCTCAGGCCGACGGCGAGGGGGAGCTTCTCCGTCGGTCGGAGGAGAGTCCCCTTCAGGGCGAACTCGTAGTCGTAGGACGCGTTCGACCAGGAGACCTGGACGGAGAGGTTCTTCACGAGGGCGTAATCGAGGCCGAGAGTGACGTACGACCCGCCGCCGAGGCCGAGAAGGCCGTTTCCCTCGGAGTCCTTGGCCGCCTGGGCGAAACGGTGCGTGAAGAGGGCCTCGAGGACCCCCGAGTCGTTCGTCAGCGGCGTCTGCGTCTGGAGGAAGCGGTTCCCGACGCCCGTGGCGACGCCCGGAATCCCTCCCTGCGCCCGGGCCGGCGCCGCGGCCAGGGCCGCCGAGAGGACCAGGCCGAGTCCGAGCGCACGCCTCGGGAGAAACCCACCGCCGGTCATCCTGGAGCTCCTCCTCAGCGCGGAACGATAGCCGCCCCGACCGCGTCGGCGTCGAGGGTCTTGAGGTCGGTGCGGATCAGCGTCGTCGAAACCGGGCCCGCCCCGTCCGCCGGGACGACGTCGAGCCGGCCGAGATCGGTGGACCCGCCCGCCACCGCCGACCAGACGCCGGGAAGGAGGCGCGTCTCGCGAGGCGCGAGGGTGAGCGTCTGCGTCCCCGCGCCCGTCCCGTCCGCGGCGACGAGGTTGATCGTCACGTCCGAAGGGGTCGGGAACTGGTTGACGAGGACGAGATCGGAGCGGAAGGCGTCGTTGTCGGCGACGGCGAGGAAGACCCCCCGCGATCCGGGGTTCACCGGAGGTGCCGCCGAGGCGCCGTAGCCGTACGTCCCGCCTCCCTCCGCGACGGCACGGACCCGGGCGAACGCCTGGACCGGCTGGTCCGAGAAGACGTCGAGGCCGCCGACGACGGCGCCGATCCCGGCGGCTCCGAGGACGTCGACCAGCGTCACGTTCTTCCCCGGAGGGACGGTGACGGGAGGCAGTTCGCCCGGAGGGACCGGGACTCCGTCCGGCCCGGTCACGGGCCGGAGCGAGAAGGTGACGGAGGCCGGGCTGGAGCCGGGGTTCGAGAGCATGAGATCCGTCGTAGCCGACGGCCCCAGCGGACCGGCGCCCCGGGCGATCAGGAGGAGCGTCTGTGCGTTCGTGGCGTCGCGCGGCCGCATCAAGGCGAGGTCGGTCGGGTCGCCCGTCGTCGGGTCGAAGGCGATGCCGAAGGGGAAGAGCCGCCCCTTCTCGGGCGCGAAGACGATCCGGCCGCCGGGAAGGGGCGGGGAGGCGAACGCCTCCCAGATCGTCTCCCCTTCGGTCTGGAAGCCTGCGGGCCAGTCGTATCGGAAGGAGCCACGCGTCACCCCGTCCGCGTCGAAGAGCGAGATCGTACCGACGGAGTCCTCGAGGACGGCGACCCCGGCGTAGACCTCGTTCGCGGCCTCGCCCGGCGGGACGAAGACGAAGGCGGTTTCCCCCGGGCCGACGGCGTCGGGAGCCCGCCGCCCCGCTGCGGCCGAGCCGTAGGTTCCTCCGTCCGCGCGGGCCGTCTCGATCCGGCTCGAGACGAAGAGGTCGTCGCTCCCCGTCTCCGCCGAGAACCGGAGCGCGCCCTGGTTTCCCGAGGCGTTCATCTCAACCCCGATCGGGTCGACCTGCCTGATCAGGGCTTTCGCCGGAATGGTCAGAATCGCTGTCGGCTGGAAGCCGACGATCCAGTTGGCCGGGAGGAGCCGCTCCCCCGTGGTGATCTGCTTCGTCGCCCCGCTCGTTGCGTCCGGAGTCCCCCGGTTCCAGAGCACGACCGAGGTCCGGTAGGCCATGCCACCCGGACCGGCCGCCGAGCGGGCCGTCGGGACGAAGACGTCGCCTGCGTTCCCCGGGGTCGGCGGCTTGAGGGCGCCGATTCCCGTCGTCGTGTTCAACCAGATCCGCGCGCGCCGCTCGTCCACCTGGATCGCCGAGATGGGGGCTCCGTTCGCGGCGGGAAAAAGCGTCGCGCCCGGAGTCCCGACACCGGCGATGACGGTCGTCTCGGCGGACTTGGGGGCCGCGTCAGCCGGCTCGACGGTCCGGCTGGAAGGGGAGGAGACGTAGGTGGCCGTCGCGTTGTCGGTGACGGTCGGGGTCAGCGTCAGCGTCGACGAAGGGGTTGCGACCTCCGGGTCCAGAAGGGAGATCACGCCGGACTGCTGGTCGGAGTAGAGGATCCGCCCCCGGTACGGATGGAGATCGTAGGGGCGGCCGCCCAGCGGAACGTCGTAGATTCTCAGTTCGTTCGTCTTGTCGTCGAACCGCGCGAGTTGTCCCGACCCCCAGAGGGTGATCCAGAGCCCCCCGTCGGGAGCCCGGATGATCTTCGACGGGGAGTAGTAGCGGTCGGTCGGGAGGTTCCAGCGTGTGGAGACGAGGCCGTCCGGAGAAAAACGGATGATCCCGGGGTACTGGAAGTCGCACGCGAACAGGGTGCCGTCGGGGTCCATCCAGGGATAGGAGAGCGTGTAGGCGGCCGGGCGGAAGTAGGTGAAGAGGCTCTTCTCCGGGTCGAACCGGGCGAGGGCGCCGCCGGTCTCGGTGAGCCAGAAGGTGCCGTCGGGGTTCCGGAGGAGCGACGTCGGGCGGCGGAAGGAGTCGGGCCATTCCGTCAGCGTGTTCGTGGCCGGATCGAGCCGGCCCACGTTGAAGCGGCCGAGCTGCGTCATCCAGACCCGTCCGTCGGGATCGAGAAGGAGCGAGCTGGGGGTGGTGTCCGTCTCCAGCGTCCAGCTCCGGATCGCCGTCTGGTCGGCCGAGAGGCGAATGACGACGTTCGCCGGGCCCGACGCGGACCAGACCTCTCCGCCGGGGGCCACGACCACGTTCGCGGCGTCGTAAGCCGTTCCGCTCGGCATTCCGTAAAGCGTGACGGCCGCAGACTGTCCGGGCGTCGGGGTCGGCGTCACGGTGGCGGTCGGGGTGGGCGTCGGGGTCGGAGTGGGCGTGGGCGTCTGGGCCCGGGCCGAGAGCGACGCGGCGAAAAGGAAAGCCGGCACCAGCCGGCGGACGGTCCGGTTCATCACGCGGCGCATTGTATTCGCCTTGAAGCCTCGCTGCCCGGCGCGCATATTGAAGGGGATGGAGGAGACGGATCTCGGAGCCCGGATTCGGGCGCTGACGCGGGGCGCCGAGCTGGCCTTCCCCGAGAAGGAGAAGGTGCGATGCGTCGCCTGCGGACACCGCTGTCTCGTGGCCGAGGGGCACGAGGGGATCTGCCGGGTCCGGTTCGTGAAGGACGGGGAGCTCCGCGTCCCCTGGGGCTACGTCGGGGCGCTGAACGTCGACCCGATCGAGAAGAAGCCCTTCTACCACGTGACGCCGGGCGCCCGGGCGCTCTCCTTCGGGATGCTCGGTTGCGACTATCGCTGCCCCTACTGCCAGAACTGGGAGATCAGCCAGGTCCACCGCGACCCCCGGAGCGATCCCCTCGTCGAGGCGCGCCCGGTCGGCATCGACGAGCTGGTCGGCCTCGCCCTCCGGTCGCGGGCCACGATGGTGACGTCGACCTACAACGAGCCCCTCATAACGTCCGAGTGGGCCGTCGCCATCTTCCGCGCGGCGCGCGCCGTCGGCCTGATGACGGCCTACGTCTCGAACGGCAACGGGACGCCGGAGGTCCTCGACTACCTCCGCCCCCACGTCGACGCCTACAAGGTCGACCTGAAAGGAATGCGCGAGGAGGGCTACCGGCAGGTGGGCGGGAAGCTCTCGACGGTCCTCGACACGCTCGAGGGGCTGAAGAGGCGGGGGTTCTGGGTCGAGGTCGTGACGCTCGTCGTTCCCGGCCTCAACGACACCGACGAGGAGCTTCGGGACGCGGCGCGCTTTCTCGCCCGCCTCGACGCCGACCTCCCGTGGCACGTGACGGCCTACCACGACGACTACCGGATGGAGGGCCGGGGCGGAACGCCTCCCTCCCGCCTCCTCCGCGCCGCCGAGATCGGGCGCGAGGAGGGGCTCCGGTTCGTCTACGCGGGAAACCTCCCGGGGCGGGTCGGGGAGTGGGAGGACACCCGCTGCCCTTCCTGCGCCGTCCCCGTCGTCGTCCGGCGCGGCTTTCGCGTCGTCCGCTGCGCGGTGGGGGGGGATGGCGCGTGCCCGTCGTGCGGGGTCCGGCTTCCCGGCCTGTGGCGCGTCCCGGCCCGGGAAGCCGCCGTTGACGCCGCGGCACCCGTGGCCTTAGGATCCGTTCCGGCATCGGGTGGTCGTTGAGCTGACGGACGAGGACGTTCGTCGGCGCCGGCCGAGGAAAGTCGGCCGCACCGCCCCGCTCGCTGATCGAGTTCGAGACGCCGTGCGCGGGCGGTCCGCATGGACGCGACCGGCGGCCCCGGACAACTCAAGGGTTCGTGCCGGCCTCGGAACGGGGCTGGCGCCGGAGGACAGCTTGGACGAACGGGATCCCAGGGAGCGCGCCGGAGCCGCCAAGGAGGCTCCGACCGTGGCCGAATCCGCCGAGGAGTTCGACGCGGACGGTCCGGAGGACGAGGCCGACGAGGCCGGGCCCGAGCCCGGAGCGAGCGGGAGGGAGACGGCCGCCGAAGGGGGGCCGGGCGTCGAGCCCTTCCGCCGGCGCCGGCGCCGGCGCCGGCGCCGGGGCCGGAGCCGGTTCGGCCCTTCTCCGGCGGAGACGCCCGCCGGCGGAGCCGAAGCCGCCCTTGCCGAAGGGGCCGCGCGCCGCGAGCCCTATCCGCAGGCCGCGCCCCCGGTGGCGGTCAAGGGGATCCTGAAGCTCAACGGGGATCACTCGGGCCTCATCGTCTCCGCGAAGGAGTTCTTCTCCGAGCGGGGCGACCCGTTCATTCCGAAGCACCTCGTCGAGGCCGAGGACCTCGAGGAGGGGCTCCTGATCGAGGCCGAGGCTGTCCCGCGCGGTCCGAAGGGGCCCGTCGTCCAGCGGATCCTGTCGGTCGAGGGGATGCCGGCGGCCGACTACCGGTCGAAGTACGTCCAGTTCCACAAGGGGGTCTCGGTCGATCCCGATGCGCGGCTCCGGATGGAGACGGCGCCGGACGAGGTCTCCGGGCGGGTCCTCGACCTGGTCGTCCCGGTCGGCCGCGGCCAGCGCTGCCTGATCGTCGCGCCGCCCAAGGCGGGAAAGACCTTCCTCCTGAAGACGATGGCGAACGCGATCGCGAAGAACGACCCGGACGTCGTCCTCTTCATGCTCCTCGTGGACGAGCGCCCCGAAGAGGTCACCGACATGCAGCGCTCCATCCAGGGCGAGGTCGTTGCCTCCCCCTCCGACATGAACGCGGCGCGCCACATCGCCGTCTCGGAGCTTTGCTTCGAGCGGGCCAAGCGACTCGTCGAGATCGGCCGGGACGTCGTCATCTTCTGCGACTCGATCACGCGGATGAGCCGCGCCTACAACAACGAGCAGAGGGGGAGCGGCAAGATCCTCTCCGGCGGCATCGACGCGCGGACGATGGAGAAGCCGCGCCGCTTCTTCGGCGGCGCGCGGAATCACGAGAACGGCGGATCGCTCACGATCGTCGCCACCTGCCTCATCGACACCGGCAGCCGTATGGACGACATCATCTTCGAGGAGTTCAAGGGGACGGGGAACAGCGAGATCATCCTCGACCGCGGCCTCTTCGAGCGCCGGATCTTCCCGTGCATCAACATCCCGGCCTCGGGAACGCGGAAGGAAGAGAAGCTCTACGACGCGGAGGAGCTGCCGAAGATCCACAAGCTCCGCCGGGCCCTTGCCTCGGTGAAGCCGGTGGACGCGATGGAGCTCCTCCTGTCGAAGCTCACGAAGTTCCGGACGAACAAGGAGTTCCTCAAGTCGATTCTCTGAGGGCCGGGGCAGGGACACCGCCCTCCGTCCCGCCCTCCTTCCGGCGGCGGCGCCGCCGCCGCTTCCGGCCCGGGGCGGGCAGAGCGGCGGGCGTGAAGCCCCCGTCCGGCGGCTCGAGGCCGAAGGCCTCCCGGGTCCAGAAATCGGGCTCGACCTCCTCTCCGTCCGGCCCCGCCGCAGGCGGCTCGGGCCGGGGCGCCGGCTTCGACTCGGGCTCGGCGGGAATCTCCGGCGCGCTCTTCGCCGGGGCCGGCGGCGGAGCGGGCGGCGCCTCATCCTCCTCGTCGGCCGGGCCGAGGTGACGCGGCCCTCCCGACTGCATGCCGCCACCGCTCCGGCGCTCCGGCTCGGGCGCCCGGAAGACGTAGAGGTCTTCCGAGGCGAACTCCGTCGGGATCTTCATCCCGATCAGCTTTTCGATGGCCGCGAGGGAGAAGACGTAGTTCTCGTCCGCGAGGGCGATCGCCTTCCCCGTGGCTCCGGCGCGCGCCGTCCGGCCGATCCGGTGGACGTAGTCCTCCGGGTCCTGGGGGAGGTCCACGTTGACGACGTGCGTCACGCCTTCGATGTGGAGGCCGCGCGACGCGACGTCCGTGGCCACGAGGATCGGGAGCCGTCCCGTCTTGAAGTCCGAGAGGATCTTCAGCCGGCGCGCCTGCGGAAGGTCGCCCGTGAGCGCGGCGACGTGGAAGCCGTGCCGCTCGAGGGTCGAGACGACCCGCTCCGCGAACCGCTTCGTGTTGACGAAGAGCATCGTCCTCGCGGCCCCCTCCTTCTTCAGGAGTCCGAGAAGGAGCGGCAGCTTCTCCCGCGCGCCGACGTGGTAGAGGATCTGCGTCACCCGGTCCGCGGTCACCTGCTGGGGGCGGATCTCGATCTTCTGCGCGTCGTTCATGTGCTCCCACGCCAGCTCGAGGACGCGGACCGAGAGCGTGGCGGAGAAGAGCATCGTGTGGCGCCGGTGGGGGGGCGGACAGCGGCGGAGGATCCGCCGGAGGTCCGGGATGAATCCCATGTCGAAGAGGCGGTCCGCCTCGTCGATGACGAGCGACTCGACCTTCCCGAACGAGGTCGCTCCCTGCTGCTCGTAGTCGAGGAGGCGTCCCGGCGTCCCGATGAGGAGGTCGCACCCCGCCCGGAGCTGGTCGCGCTGCTTGCCGTAGTCGATCCCGCCGAAGACGGTGACGATGCGCGGCTTCACGAAGTGCCCGAGCGCCACGGCGTCGTCGCGGATCTGCACCGCCAGCTCGCGGGTCGGGGCGACGACGAGGGCGCGGGGCGGGTCTCCGGGACGGGGCGGGCGAGGCGCGGCCGAAAAGCGCGAGAAGATGCTGATGAGATACGCGGCGGTCTTCCCGGTTCCCGTCTGCGCCTGTGCGGCGACGTCCTGGCCCCGGAGAAGGAGGGGAAGCGTCTCCGACTGGATCGGCGTGGCCCGGACGAACCCGCAGCCGGCGATGCCGGCGCGGACGGAATGCGGAAGCGGCAGGTCGGAAAAGTAGACGTCCGAGAGGTGGTCCTCGAACGCCCGGGGGGCAGGACCCATTCGCCGTCATTGTAGCCCCGTCCCCCGGCCGGCGCCGCGTATACTCGCGCAAGTCGTGCCGCTGAAGGATCTGACGAAGAGGGTCTTCCTCGGCCGAAGCCGCGACCCGCTCGATCCCCAGGTCTTCCACCAGCTTTCGCTCGTGGCGTTCCTGGCGTGGGTCGGGCTTGGCGCCGACGGGCTGTCGTCCTCGGCCTACGGCCCGGAAGAGGCCTTCATCGCCCTCGGATCCCACGCGCACCTCGCCGTGTTCCTGGCCCTCGCGACCGCCGGGACCGTCATCCTGATCTCCGCGTCCTACTCGCAGCTCATCGAGCTCTTTCCCTCCGGCGGAGGCGGCTACCTCGTCGCCACGCACCTTCTCGGCTCGAAGGCCGGCCTCGTCTCCGGGACGGCGCTCGTCATCGACTACGTCCTGACGATCGCGACGTCGTGCGCGGCCGGGGTCGCGGCCCTCTGCGCCCTCGTCGGGACGGTCCCGGCGCCGACGCAGCTCCTCCTGACCCTCGGCTCCGTCGTCGTCCTCGTCCTCCTGAACCTGCGCGGGGTGAAGGAGTCGATCCAGTTCCTGCTCCCGATCTTCATCGTCTTCCTCGTCTCCCATCTCGTGATCCTTCTCTTCGGCCTCGGCCGGCACGTCGGGGAGATCCCGCACCTCGTCGGGGAGACGGCCGTCGAGACGCGGCGGACCTGGGCGGAGCTGGGCGCCTGGGGGACGATCGCCCTCCTTCTCAAGGCCTTCTCCCTCGGCGGAGGCACCTACACCGGAATCGAGGCCGTCTCGAACGGCATGCAGATCCTCCGAGAGCCGCGGGTCAAGACGGCGCGCCGGACGATGACCTACATGGCCGTGTCCCTCTCGTTCATGGCCGGCGCCCTGATCCTCTGCTACCTCCTCGCGGGGGTGAAGAAGACGGAGGGGACGCCGCTCAACGCGACGCTCTACCGGACCCTCGCAGGGGAGATGTTCGGCGGCGAGAGCGCCGCCTCGCACGGCTTCGTCTTCCTCTGCCTCGTCTCCGTCGGCCTTCTCCTCTTCGTGGCGGCCCAGTCGAGCTTCCTGGCGGGGCCGCGGGTCCTCGCGAACATGGCGCTCGACTCGTGGGTGCCCCACAAGTTCAGCCTCCTGTCCGAGCGGCTCGTCACGCAGAACGGCGTCCTCATCATGGGCGCCGCCGCCGCGGGGATGCTCCTCTACGCGGGCGGATCCATCCACATCCTCGTCGTCATGTACTCCATCAACGTCTTCCTGACGTTCTCCCTCTCCCAGCTCGGGATGTGCGTCCACTGGTGGCAGGTGCGGCGGAGCGACCCGACGTGGCTCCGGCGCTTCGTCCTGAACGGCGCCGGCCTGTTCGTCTCCGTCCTCATCCTGATCGTCTCGGCGACGCTCAAGTTCCGCGAGGGCGCCTGGATGACCGTCGTCGTGACGGGGTCCCTCGTCCTCTTCTTCGCGCTGATCCGGAAGCACTACGAGTCGGTCCGCCTCCTGATGAAGAGGGCCGACGATGTCCTGACGACTCTGCCGCGCTACAAGTCGGCTGACAGCTCCGGCGTGACGCCGAAAGCAGAGCCCGTGAGCCGCAACACGCCGACGGCGGTCTTCCTCGTCTCGGGATTCAACGGTCTGGGTATTCACTCGCTGCTCCAGGTGCAGAAGTACTTTCCGCGCTACTTCAAGAACGCCGTCTTCCTTTCGGTCGGGGTCGTCGACTCGCACAGCTTCAAGGGGGTCTCCGAGATGGAGAACCTGAAGAAGGACACCGAGAGGGACCTGAACCGTTACGTGGAGTTCGCGCGCGGCCTCGGCATGCACGCGGAGCACCACTTCTCGGTCGGGACGGACCTGCTCGACGAGATCGTGAGCCTCTGCCAGGAGGTGAAGGAGCGGTACGACCGGCCGATCTTCTTCGCCTCGAAGCTGATCTTTCCCGACGAGAACATGGTGAACCGGCTCCTGCACAACCAGACCCCCTTCGCCGTGCAGCGACGGCTCCAGTTCGAGGGCCTCCAGACGGTCATCCTCCCGATTCTGGTGAGCACCTAGGCCGCGTGCAGGTGAGACGGCCCCCGTCCGTCGCCGCCCGGCGGCCGCTGGCCGCCTCTCTCCTGCTCACGGCCGGCGTCCTCGTGCTGACGGCCGACGAGCGGCACTTCGGCCTCGTGATCGACGGCCGGGTGATGGTGCGGACGGCCGTTTCGATGGTCCACCTCGGCGAGATCGGCATTGCCCGCGGCCAGGTCATCGGAGTCGACCGGCCGGGCGGCGACAGCGTGTCGCGCTACGGGCTCGGCCCCTCCCTGACCCTGGCCCTCCCGACGTTCTTCGCCGAGTCGTTCGACCGCGGGCTCGTTCCGGGCGCGTCGCAGACGCTCTACGTCCTGCACCAGATCCTGCTTCTCCTCGCCGCAGCGGCCGGGGCCGGGGCGCTGGCCCGCGCCTGGGGCGGCGACGCGCGGGCGGTGTTCCGCGCCTCGGTGGCGACGGTTCTGGGCTCGCCGCTCTGGGCCTACGCGGGGGCCGACTTCTCCGAACCGCTTCAGGCGGCGCTCCTGGCCGCGGCGCTGGCGGCGGGCGCGGCGGCCGTGGCGCCGGGTCTTCCCTCCCGGCGGGCGCTCTTCCTCTCGGCGGCGGCCGGGGCGGCCGCCGGATTCGCCCTCCTGACGAAGTCGCTCCTCGTCCTGGTCCTTCCGGCGGTGCTCGCGCTCGTCGTCCTCGGCGGGGAACGGGAGGGGCGCCTCCGGCGTGCGGCCGGTGTGCTTCTCGGCTGGCTGCCGTTCGCCGCCCTCTGGCTCGCCTTCGAACTGGTCCGGTTCGGGCGGCCGTTCGCGTCCTACGGCGGGGAGCGATTCAGCCACCCGCCGCTCGACGGCCTCTGGCGCCTCACGGTCGGCCCGAACAAGGGGCTCGTCCTCTACTTTCCGCTCGTCCTCCTCGCCGGAGCCGGCCTCCACGGGCTGTTCCGGCGACGTCGTGCCGCGGCGGGCACGTCGGCGGTCTTCCTCGGCGTTCTGCTTCTCGCGGCGGCGGCCTGGTGGGCGTGGGACGGGACGTTCGGATGGGGACCTCGGCTGCTCCTTCCGGCGATCCCGCTTCTGTCGGCGCTGGCTGCCCTCGGCGCCTCCGGGTTCCGGCCGGTCGTCTTCCGCCTTCTCTTCGGCGCCGGCGCGGCCGTGAACCTCGTCGGAGTGCTTCAGGCGGACGCCGACACGGTGGCCTACTTCGGGGTTCTTCCGCGGCGGACACTCTCGGCCTCCGAAGCGGCGCGCTACCCGCCGTTCGCGTACGAGGCCGACCCGGCCACGGGGGGCGGCCTCCTCGACACGCAGTTCTGGGTGGCCGAGGAGCCGGAGCTGTCGCCGCTGAGGGTCGCCTCCTGGCTTCTCTCCGGCCGCATCCTCGGCGGCGACCTCCTTGCCAGGCTCCGGACGCCGCCGTGGCCGACGTCGCGGCCGGGACTCGGCGTCGCGACGCCCCCCGAGAAAGCGATTCCTCCGGCGAATCTCGCCCACCTGACCCGGCCCTTCGGCTGGCCGCATCTCGGGATGTCGCTCGCGAGGAAGAAGGGGGATGCGTTCTGGGGGCATGCCTACATCGAGGGGCTCCTCGATCAGGCGCTCCGGGCGCAGGACATGAGGCGACCGGATCGCGCCGTCGACTTCTCGGAGCGTCTCTGGGCGGTCCTGCCCAACCCGCAGACGGCCGTCGTCCTGGCGGAGAGCTACCGGCTGGCGGGCCGGAATGAGGCTCTGCGCGACCTGCGCGAACGGGTGAGAGCGCGGCGCGGAATGGACCCTCGCTTTCCCGTGGTTCTCGCCCTCTTCGCCCGGGATTCGGGTGACTTCACGACGGCGCGCGCCCTCGTCGAGACCTCTCTGGCTCTCGGCCCGCAGCCGGCCGTCCGGCGTCTCCTCGAACTTCCCGTGGCGGAATGGCCGGCGACCCTTCGGGACGTGACAGGTGACAATAGGACCCCCCTGCGGCCAGGCGCCGCCGGGATGTCGACGCCATGACTCACGGACTTCTCGCCGTCGCCCTCGTCCTCGCCGCCGCCTCGTCGTCGCGTCCCGTCCTCGAGGCTCTCCGTCCCGAGCTGGAGAAGGCGGCGGGGGGAGCGGTCGAGCTCCGCTACGGAGAGACGGGCGCCCTCGTCGCCGAGATCCGGAAGGGGGCCGAGATCGACCTCTTCCTGGCCTCCCACGAAGGGTCGGTCCGGCGCCTCGCCGAGGACGGCCGTGTCGACGAGGCGAGTCTCTCCCGCTGCGCCACGGGAACCCTCTCCCTCGTCGCCGTGAAAGGCGCCCCGTTCGAGCTGCCTCGCCGCCTCGACGGCGCGACGGCTCTCGCCTTCGTGAAGCTCCCCGTCCGGCGCCTCGCGATCCTCTCGGCGAAGACGGCCCCCGAGGGAGTGGCCGCCGAGGAGGTTCTGGAAGCTTCGCGAATCCTCCGGGAGATGCAGGAGAAGCTGATCCGCTCGGCCACGGCCGAGGAGGCGATCGAGGCGGTCCGCACCGGAACAGCCGACGTCGCGATCCTCCCGTCCTCGCTCGTCCCGGCCTCCGGGTTCGCGTCCTCTCCCGTCGACCCGACCCTTCATGGGCCCCTGAAGCAGACCGCGGCGGTGGTCTCGGCCTCGACGAGAAAGGACGCGGCGCTCCGCGTCCTCGACGTCCTCTCGGCACCCGAGACGCGCGAGACCTGGAAGCGGCTCGGCTTCTCGGCCCCCTGAGCGCCCCGGGCGGTAGGATGCGCGCGTGAGCCCGGCTTCCGCCGCCCCTCCGATCCGGATCGTCTCCCCGGCGACCGGAGCGCTCCTCGCCGAGGTCCCCGACGAGGGGGAGGCGGGGATCGCGAGGGCGGTCGAAGCGGCGCGCGGCGCCTTCCCGGCGTGGGCGGCCCTTCCTCTCCGAGACCGCGCGGAGGCGCTTCTCAGGTGGCGCGACGGGATCCTCGACGACCCGGGCGTCGTCAAGACGCTGGTCGAAGAGAGCGGCAAGCCCCGGCAGGAGGCCGAGGGGATCGAGATCCTCTACCTCTGCGAGCTGATCCACTTCACGATCGGGGCGGCCCGGCGCGCCCTCCGCCAGGAGACGCGCCATCCTCTCCTCTTCCTGACGAAGAAGACGCGCCTCGTGAGGCGTCCGCTCGGGGTCGTCGGCGTCATCGGGCCCTGGAACTTCCCGATCCTGAATAACTCGGCGGACTGCGTCGCCCCCCTTCTTGCCGGGAACACCGTCGTCCTGAAGCCGTCGGAGGTGACGCCGCTCGTCTCCCTCCGCCTCGCCGAGCTCTGGCGGAAGGCGGGCAATCCTCCGGATGTCTTCCGGGTCGTGACCGGGCGCGGCGCCACGGGGGCCGCTCTCGTCGAGCGGGTGGACGGCGTCATGTTCACCGGCTCGGTGGGGACGGGCCGCAGGGTGGCCGCGCGGGCCGCCGAACGGCTGATCCCCTGCGTGACCGAGCTGGGCGGAAAGTCCCCTTTCGTCGTTCTCGCTTCGGCCGACCTCGAACGGGCGGCGGAGGCGGCCGCCTGGTCGAGCTTCGTCCACAGCGGGCAGGCCTGCATCCGGACGGAGAGGATCTACGTCGTGGACGCGGTCGCCGACCGCTTCGAGGAGCTGCTGGCGGGACGCGTGATGGCGCTCCGGCAGGGGGTTCCGGACGGCGCGGCCGACGTCGCGCACGACCTCGGATCCGTCACCTTCCCCCGCCAGCTCGAGGTGGTCGAACGGCACCTCGCGGACGCGCGGGCGAAGGGGGCCCGTCTCGTCACGGGAGGAAAGCGCCGGACGGACCTCGCCGGCTTCTTCTTCGAGCCGACGCTCCTCTTCGGAGCGAAGCAGGAGATGGCGGTGATGCGGGAGGAGACGTTCGGGCCTCTCGTCGCCGTCATGAGGGTGAAGGACGCGGACGAGGCCCTTCGGCTCGCGAACGACACGCACCTCGGCCTGAACGCGACCGTCTTCGGGGCCCCGGACGAGGCGATGGCCTTCGCGCGGAGGCTCGAGTCGGGACAGGTCATCGTGAACGACGCCCTCGTGAACTACATCGTCGTCGAGGCCCCTCTCGGCGGCTGGAAGCAGAGCGGCCTCGGCGTCCGGCACGGAATCGAAGGCGTGCGGCAGTGGACGAAGACCCAGGCGATCACCGTCCGCCGCCCGCTCCTGGCTCCGGTCGAGCGGCTCATCTCGAAGCTCCTGGCCTTCCCCTACGATCCGCGCGTCCTCGCCGTCATCCGGCGGGCGCTCCGGCTCCTCTACCGGCGCGGCCTCGCCGAGAAGCTCCGCCCGGCGCCCGGCGACCGCCGCCCGTAGAATCCCGGCGATGAAGCTCGCCTCCGGCGCTCTCGCGGTTCTCCTTCTGTCCGCTCCCGTCCCGCTCCTTGCGCAGTCGCCGCCCAAAGCGACGCCGAAGGCCGTTCCGACGCAGCAGCAGTCCGGCGGCGGGATCTCGGTTCAGGCCGGTCCCGAGGCGCCGAAAGGAGCGGTCCCCGCCGAGGTCGAGGACCTCCGGCTCCTCGGAGGCCTCGAGAACGACCCGTTTGCCCTCGAACGGCTCGGGCTCGGTTCGATCCGCGCGAACGACCTCGCCAGGGCGCGGAGCTTCTTCGAGAAGTCGTGGAAGCTCGGGCAGCTTCCGACCGCGGCCTACAACCTCGCCTGCGTCGACGCGCGGGAGAAGAAGACGGACGCCGCTTTCGCGAGCCTCGACCGGGCGCTCGGGGCCGGCTTTGACGACGCCGACCTCCTCCGGACCGACCCGGATCTCGCCTCCCTCCGCGAATCGCCCCGCTACAAGGCGGTGCTCGACCGGGCGGAGAAGAACCGGGTGGCCGGTGACGCCGCGGCGGTGAAGGAGGGGATCTTCGTCGCGCCGAAGGGGAAGCCGGTCGCGATCCTCGTTCTCCTCCACGACGCCGCCTCCTCGCCGCTCGCGGTCTCGGGACCGTTCCTCGGTGAGGCGGGCCGGCGCGCCCTCTTCGTCGCGGTGCCGCGGGGCCCGGGAACGTCGGCCGAGCGGCGGTTCGGATGGGGCTCGGCCGAGCGGGCCGGGAAGGCCGTCGACGGGGCGATCGCGGAGGCGCGCAAGCGCGCGAAGGACGCGAAGCTCCCGGTCCTGATCGTCGGCGTCGGCCGCGGAGGGACCGAGGCGTTCACCGTGGCCGCGAGGAAGGCCTCGGGGTCGCTCGCGGGAGTCGGGTCCATCGGCGGGCCGTTCGACCCGGGGGCCGCGCCGAAGCCGGCCGGGCTTCTGGGCGCGCGTCTCTTCCTCGGGATCCCGCGGGACGCGGAGCCGGCCCGCGCGGCGGCGTTCCGGCGGGGGATCGACGCGCTCCGGCAGATGCGCTTCACGCCGGCCGTGACCGA
>Ga0079037_100000723_pt1 | contig 15803 bp, 16 predicted proteins | sample Mud3Dept4metaG_FD_71479 | JGI IMG/M metagenome (GOLD analysis project Ga0079037, IMG submission 71479) | Freshwater wetland microbial communities from Ohio, USA, analyzing the effect of biotic and abiotic controls - Mud 3 Core 4 Depth 4 metaG | ecosystem: Environmental > Aquatic > Freshwater >... | reverse complement strand
GGGGATAGGGGATAGGGGATAGGGGATAGGGGATAGTCGGAGTTGCGGGCCAGCCTGGCGCACTATTGGCAATCCGCAATCGTGCCGGTGATCTTCACGCAGTCGCGGCAACTCCGACTATCCCCTATCCCCTATCCCCTATCCCCTATCCCCTATCCCCTTTCTTGACGGTCTGCGCTCGCCCGTGGATACTGCGGTGCGAGATGAACGTAACCGCGCAAAACACGCTGAATACCCGTTGGTGGTGGCGCCACTTCTAGGAGTGGGGCCGGCCGCGTCAGTCTCTTTCGCAGGATTCCAGGACCCATCTCCGCGCAGCACCGTGGGATGGGTTTTTTATTGTCCGTCCCCCGGGCCCCCGCGACAGAGGAGCCGCAGGTGACGACGACCTTGTTCGACATTGCAGCCGACCTCGACACACCGGTGTCGGCTTATCTCAAATTGAAACCGTTCCGCCCGCGCTTCCTGCTGGAGAGCGTCGAGGGCGGCGAGCGTCTTGCCCGCTACTCGTTCATCGGCTTCGGCGACTGCATGGAGTACCGGCTCGATGCCACCGGCCTGACCGTGAATGGCGTGCGCGAACCCCGGCCGACCGACCAGGCTCAACTGCTGGCCTCCCTGCGGCAGGCTCTTGCGCGTTCACCCCGGCCCGACGTGACCCAGGCAGGTTTTCCGCTGCTGGGAGGCCTGGTCGGGGCGGCCAGCTACGACCTGGTGCGCTATTTCGAACGGCTGCCGTCCAGGGCACGGGCCGAAGGGGATGTGCCAGACGCGCATTACGTCGCGCCGCGTTCGGTCCTGGCGTTCGACCACCTCACGCGCCGAGCGGCATTGCTGCACGCCGGTCCGGAGCAGGAGCGCCTGGCGCTGCGTCGCGAAGTGATCCAGGCCCTGCGGGGCGGGTTGCCGGGCCCGGTCCGTGCAACGAAGTTCGGGCCGGCTGCAGCCAGCCTGTCCGAAGAGTCTTTCCTGCAGAACGTCGCCCGCACCAAGGAATACATCGCGTCCGGGGATGTTTACCAGCTCGTGCTGTCGGTGTGTTTCGCAGGCCGTTGCGACATGGATCCGTTCGAGGCGTACCGGGCGCTGCGATTGCTGAACCCTTCGCCCTACATGTATTTCTGCGAACTCGGCGACCGCGTCATCGTCGGTTCGTCGCCCGAGGCGCTGGTGAAGCTTGAAGGTGGCGTTGCGCACCTGCGGCCGATCGCAGGCACGCTGCCGCGCGGCGCTGACACGGCGCAGGACCTCGCGAACGAAGCCAGGCTGCTCGCTGACCCGAAAGAGAACGCCGAGCACGTCATGCTGGTGGACCTCGCGCGCAATGACCTCGGTCGCGTGGCTGCAGCCGGCAGCGTGCGCGTCGATCCCTACCGGTCGATCGAGCGCTACAGCCATGTCATGCACATCGTCAGCGGCGTCATCGGCCGGCTCGCGGCGGGCCGCGACCAGTTCGACTTGTTCGCTGCCGCGTTCCCGGCCGGTACGCTCGTCGGAGCGCCCAAGGTGCGCGCAATGGAAATCATCGACGAGCTCGAGCCGGTACGTCGTGGATTCTACGGCGGCACGGTGGGCTATTTCGGAGCGGGTGGCGACATGAACCATGCGATCACGATCCGCACGATGGTTTTCCACGGCGACACCTACAGCTTCCAGGCCGGTGCGGGCATCGTGGCGGACAGCGTGCCGATGAACGAGTACCGCGAGGTGTTCGCCAAGAGCGAGGTGCTGCGGCGCGCGCTCGAAATTGCGCGGGAGGGGCTGTGATGACGAAGGCCGTTCCCCGCCTGCTGCTCGTCGACAATTACGACAGCTTTACCTACAACCTCGTGCAGGCGTTCCTGGTGCTCGGCGCCGAGGTGCTCGTGCATCGCAACGATGCGATCACGATCGCACAGGCGCAGGCATTGCAGCCGACGCACCTGTGCATTTCGCCGGGTCCCGGTACGCCGCATGGCGCCGGCGTGTCGATGGACATGATCCGTGCATTCGCCGGACGCATTCCCGTGCTCGGTGTGTGCCTCGGGCACCAGTCGATCGTCGAAGTGTTCGGCGGGGAAGTCGTGCGTGCCGGGCGTCTAATGCACGGCAAGGTCTCGCCCGTGCATCACGACGCGAAAGGCGTGTTTGCCGGTGCGCCGCAGCCCATGGCGGTGGGCCGCTACCATTCGCTGATCGCGAAACCCGAGACGTTGCCATCGACACTCGAGGTCACGGCCCGCACGGCGGAAGGCGAAATCATGGGCGTGCGTCATCGCGAGCTGAACGTCGAAGGCGTGCAGTTCCATCCGGAAAGCGTGCTCACGCCTGAAGGTCCGCTGCTGATGGGTAACTTCCTGCAGTTCACGGGAGGCCGGCGCTGAGCCCGACGCACGATGGCGGAACTGCGCGAAACACTCGAGCGACTGCTCAACCGCGAGGACCTGACCGAGCCAGAGGCTGCTGTGCTGCTCGCCGCGCTCACCGATCCGTCCATGGCGCCCGCGATGGCCGGTGCGCTGCTGGCAGCGTTGCGCAGCAAGGGGCTGACGGCCGACGAAGTCCGTGGATTCGCGTCGGCTATGCGGCGTCTCGCGCGCCGACCGAGCCTGCCACCCGGACCACCCGCCATCGACATCGTCGGCACCGGTGGCGACGCGTCGGGCAGCTTCAATATTTCGACGGGCGCTGCGCTGCTGACGGCGGCGATGGGCGTGCGCGTCGTCAAGCACGGCAACCGCTCGATCTCGAGTCGATCCGGCAGCGCGGACCTGCTCGAGTGTCTCGGCTTGCCGCAGCCGCTCGACGAGAAGCGCTCGGGCGAGTGCCTCGCGGCGACGGGCTTCACGTTCCTGTTTGCGCCGCACTACCACCCGGCGATGAAGGAAATCGCGCCGGTGCGCCGCGCGCTGGGCGTGCGCACTGTGTTCAACCTGCTCGGTCCGCTGACCAATCCGGCCGAGCCACCTTTCGGGTTGATCGGCGCGTACAGCAGGGACGCGGCACGCTTGATGGCGGAAACGCTGGCCGGCATGCCGATCCAGCGCGTGTTCGTCGTGCACGGTGAGCCCGGCTGGGACGAGCCGACACCGTGCGGCCCGTTCGAGTTGTACGACGTCACGCCGGGCCACGTGGTGCGTACGGAGCGCGATCCGCTCGACTGCGGGCTCGCGCGTTGCACGCCGCAGTCCCTCGCCGGCGGCGACGCCGCGCACAACGCCGTTGGAATGCGTGCCGTGTTCACGGGACAGGATCGCGGTTCGCACCGGGACGCGCTCGTGCTTAATGCGGCACTTGCATTGGAAGTGACGGGTACCGTCACTGATCCGCACGCGGCCATTCGCGCCGCCAGTGATGCGCTCGACCGAGGCGATGGCGCGCGCCTGCTGGAAAAGCTGGCCACGTTCGGCCGCTCGATCGGCGGGGCGCCCTGATGGGGCTGCTGTCCGACATGGCTGTCGGCAGCGAACATCGGCTGGTCGCGGCACGCGCCGTGGTCGGCGATGCGGAGTTGCGAGAACGCTGTGCGGCGCTGCCACCGCTTCCGCGCCTGCGACTTTCCGCCGCTGGGTTCGACCTGATCGCTGAACTGAAGCTGCGTTCACCCGCGCTGGGCGATCTCTCCGCGCAAACGATAGATCCTGTCGCACGGCTGCGCAGTTACGCGGAGGCGGGCGCAGCGATCTGCTCGATCCTGACCGAGCCCTCGCGGTTCGACGGCGACCTCTCGCACCTGCGACAAGCCGCAACGACGCTCGCGCCTTACGGCGTGCCGGCGATGCGCAAGGATTTCCTGGTCGATCCGTACCAGGTGCTCGAAGCGCGGGCCAACGGTGCCGGTGGCGTGTTGCTGATCGTGCGCATGGTCGAGCGTGATCGCCTCATGGCGATGCTCGACGCCGCGGCGGAGCAGGGACTGTTTGTCCTGCTCGAGGCCTTCGACGCCCACGATCTCGAGGTCGCTGCCGAGCTCGCCGCTGAACGTCGCGGTCGCGACGAACAGGTGCTGATGGGACTCAACTGTCGCGACCTGCAGACGCTGCAGATCGAGTTTGCGCGCTTCGAGCGGCTGCGCGAGCGGCTGCCGACGGAGTGGCCTGCCGTTGCGGAGAGCGGAGTCATCACGCCAGAAGACGCTGCACACGTGGCGCGTCTCGGTTATCGGTTGGCACTCGTCGGCACCACGCTCATGCAGCGTAACGATCCCGCACAGGCCGCCCGTGAACTGCTCGCGGCCGGGCGCGGAGCTGTGCGATGAGGCACTTGTGGATCAAGGTGTGCGGCCTGCGAACGACGGACACCTTGGCGGCTGCCTTGGACGCAGGCGCGGATGCAGTCGGCTTCGTGTTCCACGCGGCTTCGCCGCGCCATCTTGCAGCGGCCGAAGCTCGCGCCATCGCAGCGGCAGTGCCGCCGGGCATCGAGAAGGTGGCCGTGTTCCTGCACCCGACGCAGGCGGAGATCGACGCCGCGATCGATGCTGTGCGCCCTGACTGGGTGCAGACCGATGCCGCGGACCTGGCCGCGCTCCGGCTGCCGGCTGGCCAGAGAGCGCTGCCCGTGTATCGCACGGGCCGGCCATTGCCAGCGCAGCAAGACCTGCCGCGCCGGTTTCTGCTCGAAAGCGGGCGCAGCGGAGCAGGCGAGCGCGCTGACTGGAATGAAGCTGCGCGCCTGGCGGCCACTGGCGAACTTGTGCTCGCCGGCGGACTCGATGCTGGGAACGTCGCCGACGCAATCGCGGTCGTGCGCCCGTTCGGCATCGACGTGAGCTCGGGCGTCGAATCCACGCGTGGCGTCAAGGATGCCGTGCTGATCCGGAATTTCGTGAACGCGGCGCGTGCAGCGCATGCGCGGGTCGCGTCATCGTCTTTGGGAGTAATTGAGCAATGAAGACCCAGGCCCTCGAGATCGACCGCGAAGCGCTGCTGGCACAGACGCTGAGGGGCGAGTTCCCGGACGCGCGTGGCCGCTTCGGCCCGTTCGGTGGGCGCTACGTGCCCGAGACACTCGTGCCGGCGCTGGATCGCCTCGAACAAGGCATCCGCGACATCCTGCCGGATCCTGCCTTCAAGGCCGAGCTCGACATGCAGTTGCGCACCTGGGTTGGCAGGCCTACGCCGCTTACCTACGCGGCGACGTTGTCGCAGCGCTGGGGCGCGGAAGTCTGGCTGAAGCGCGAGGACCTCGCGCACACCGGCGCGCACAAGATCAACAATGCGATCGGGCAGGGCCTGCTGGCCAAGCGTCTCGGCGCGAGGCGCATCGTCGCGGAGACGGGCGCCGGTCAGCACGGCGTGGCCACCGCCGCCGCGTGCGCACGCCTCGGCATGCCGTGCACGGTCTACATGGGTTCGATCGACATGGAGCGGCAGGCGCCGAACGTCGGCCGCATGAAACTGCTCGGTGCCGAAGTCGTGCCCGTCACGGGCGGCGACAAGACGCTGCGTGCCGCCATCGACGAAGCCCTGCGTGACTGGGTCTCGGATCCGAACGGCACGTTCTACATTCTCGGTTCGGCCGTGGGCCCGCACCCCTATCCCTACATGGTTCGCGAATTCCAGCGCGTGATCGGCGTCGAGGCACGCGCACAGATGCTCGCACAGGCGGGCGCGCTGCCGGACGTCGTCGTGGCCTGCGTTGGTGGTGGCTCGAACGCGATCGGCCTGTTCCATCCGTTCATTCCGGACACCGAGGTCAAGCTGCTCGGCTTCGAGGCCGGCGGCATCGGGCCGGGTCTCGGGCAGAACGCCGCTTCGCTCGCGTACGGCACGCCGGGAGTGCTGCAGGGCTGCTACTCGCTGCTGCTGCAGGACGAGCACGGCCAGATCCAGGAAACGCAGTCGGTCTCGGCTGGGCTCGACTACCCGGGCGTCGGGCCGGAGCACGCGCTGCTGGCGAGCATCGGTCGCCTCGGCTTCGCCGCGTCCGAAGACGATGAGTCGCTCGAGGCGCTGTCGGAGTGCAGCCGGTACGAAGGCATCCTGCCGGCCATCGAGACGGCGCACGCATTCGCGGGCGCTCGCAAGTACGCGAAGAAGAACCCTGGTTGCCGCATCCTGATCGGCCTGTCCGGCCGCGGCGACAAGGACATGCCGACGTTGCAGCGCACGCTGCTGAAGGGGCAGATCTGATGACTACCAGCACTGCGCAACCGCGCGACAGCATCAGCACGGCGATCAAGGACGCGGCTGCGAGCGGCCGGCCTGCCGTCGTGGGATTCATGACCGCGGGTTTTCCGGACCGCGCGCACTTCACGCAGAACCTGCGAGCCATCGCGACCGAGGCCGACGTCGTCGAAATCGGCGTGCCGTTCAGCGACCCGATGGCCGATGGCGCCACCATCCAGCGCGCGAGCTTCGCCTCGCTGCAGGGCGGCTTCACGCTGCGGTGGCTGCTTGATGAACTCGAGACGATGCAGCCGCGCCCGCAGGCGCCCGTGCTGCTCATGAGCTACCTGAACCCGCTGCTTGCGTTCGGGCTCGAACGGTTGCCCGAGGTGGCAGGCAAAGCGGGTGTGTCGGGATTCATCATTCCCGACCTGCCGTATGAAGAGAGCGCGGACGTGCGCGCGGCGCTCGACCGCGTCGGCATCGCGCTGGTGCAGATGGTCACGCCGGTGACGCCGGACAAGCGACTCAGGATGCTGTGCGCAGCGAGCCAGGGTTTCGTGTACGCGGTGACCATGACGGGCACCACGGGCAAGTCGGTGGCCGTGCCGGACGAGGTGCTGGACTACATGGATCGCGTGAAAGCGATGTCACCCGTGCCGGTGTGCGCGGGTTTCGGCATTCGCACGGCGGAGCAGGTCACGCGCATGCAGGGCCACGTCGATGGTGTCGTCGTCGGCTCGGCGCTGGTCGAGGTGCTCGAGCGCGGCGAGGATCCGGCGAAGTTTCTGCGCGGACTCAAGCCCTGACGCACCGCATCCGCGGTCTGCCCGCGGCGCCCGCGACTGCATTTCAGGTCGTTTCGACCGCCGTGCGGATGTGGCGGATCACCAGCGAGCGCACGGTTTCCAGCGGATTCTTTTCCCAGGTGAACACGGGCGGCGAGCGTCGCAGCATGTTCCAGTTGCTGGTCTCGAGCACGCGCGTCAGGTAGGCCAGATTGCGGTTGATCGCTTCCAGGTACGGGTTGCGGCCGCCATACAGGGTCTCGACGTAGCGGTAGGCCCCGCCGAACTCGCCGTCGAGGCGCGTGCGCATCGTGTATTCGAAGAACTGCGGCGTCTGGCGCAGCACGTCGAGCCCCGAGCCGTACTGGACCTTGAGGCCGCCGTTGTCCTCGCGCTGCATGGCGACGCCACCGAGCACGAATTCGGGGTAGAGGCGGTCGCGGCATTTCTCGAGATAGCACCGGTCCGACATCTGCGCGAGCATGTCCGCCGTGCCGAGCAGGTGACCGACGCGGCGGTCGCGCGCGTCATCCAGCCGGATGTCCTTGAACGGCACCTCGTAGCCGGTGAAGTGGATCACCTGCGTCGCGACCGGCACCCAGTTTGCGAGACCGATGGCCGGCAGGTAGCGCGAGAGAAAGTTTGCGCCCCGCATCACGTGGGTGCGGGTGAACTCCGCGCCGTTGCGATGCATCGTATCGTCGCTCTGGCGGATGTAGCCCGCGTCGTGGAACAGCCCGACGATGATGCCGAGCAGTGCGCGGTCGGCGCCGAGGCGCTGCTCAGGTTCGTGCGTACGGTCGTAGCCGGCAAGCAGGCGCGCCATCGCGAGCGTGTCGTCCAGCGAATGCTGCATGTCGTGATAGACAGTGTCGCAACCCAGGTAGCCCGGAAACTGACCGGAGAACAGCCGCTCGAAGTCGGCGAACGCCGTCGTCAGCCGCTCGGTGTTCGCGCCGGGCCAGGTCTGGAGAAAGAGTTCCTCGACGGCCCTGCGCACGGACGCCACCGAACTCACCTGCACGGTGTTGGTGACGTCGTAATCGCTGCGGCGAAATTGCATGGGCGGTAGGGCGCGCACTGGTTTCGGGCGAGTCTATGCTCTTGGCCCGAAAGTGCCAGAGCCAAAAAGACCATTACCCCGGAAATTCTGGCGTTTACGACCTGCGGCAGGCTCTATATGTCAAAACTCGCGACGACGGGAGTGTGGTCCGACGGCCGTTCCAGCTTGCGTGGCGCCCTGTCGATGTGACACGCGCCACACTTCTGAGCGAGCGCGTTCGAGGCGAGGATCAGGTCGATGCGCAGGCCCGCATTGCGACGGAATGCCATCATCCGGTAGTCCCACCACGAATACGATTTCTCGGGCTGGTCGAACAGCCGGAAGCAATCCGCGAGCCCGGTGCCCAGCAACGACTGCAGCGCCGCGCGTTCGGGCGGGCTGACGTGCACCGATCCTTCCCAGGCTTTGGGGTCGTGCACGTCGCGGTCTTCCGGCGCGACGTTGAAATCGCCGAGTACGACCAGGTGCGGATGGCGCGCCAGTTCCGCGGCGACGTACTCACGCAGTGCGTCGAACCAGCGCAGCTTGTAGGCGAACTTGTCCGAGCCGACCGTCTGTCCGTTCGGCACGTAGACGTCGATGACGCGCAGGCTCCCGAGCGAGGCCGCAAGCACGCGACGCTGTTCGTCGTCGAAGCCCGGAATGCCCGCGACGACGTCGGTCGCCGGCTCGCGGCTGAGGATGGCGACGCCGTTGTACGTGCGCTGTCCGCTGAACGCGGAATTCCAGCCGAGGGCCTGCAGGTCGGCTGCGGGAAAATCGGCATCGGGCAGTTTCGTCTCCTGCAACGCGATGACATCGACCGGGTTGGACGTGAGCCACTCGGTCAGGTGCGGCAGGCGTACCCGCAGTGAATTCACGTTCCAGGTGGCGACCGTCCGCGTCATGCCGCCAGGCCCAGCTGCCGTAACAGCGGCTCGAGTTCGGGCTTGCGGCCCCTGAATTCGACGAACGCTTCCATCGCATCGCGGCTGCCGCCGCGCTCGAGGATCGAGCCGAGGAAGCGACGGGCAGTCGCAGCATCAAAGATGCCGGATTCCTCGAACGCGCCGAAGGCGTCCGCCGACAGCACTTCGGCCCACTTGTAGCTGTAGTAGCCGGCGGCGTACCCGCCCGAGAAGATGTGCTGGAAGCTGTGCGGGAAGCGGTTGAACGCCGGCGGACGCACGACGGCCACCTCGTCCCGCACTTGCGCCAGCGTCTGCATCAGCCGCGAGCCGTGTGCGGGCGAGAACTCGGCGTGCAACCGGAAGTCGAACAGCGCGAACTCGAGCTGCCGGACCGACTGCATGCCGGCCTGGAACGAGCGCGTCGCCTGCAGCTTGCGCAGTGCCTCGAGCGGCAGCGGCGCGCCGGTCTCGACGTGGCCCGAGATCAGCGGCAGCACCTCCTCACGCCATGCGAAATTCTCCATGAACTGGCTCGGCAGCTCGACCGCATCCCACGGTACGCCGTTGATGCCGGCCACGCTCGGGAAGTCCACGCGCGTCAGCATGTGGTGCAGGCCGTGGCCGAACTCGTGGAACATCGTCAGCACTTCGTAGTGCGTCAGCAGCGAAGGCCGGTCCGCGCCCGGCGGGGTGAAGTTGCAGACGAGGTAAGCGATCGGCAGCGCGTGCGCACCGGCCAGCTCGATCCGCCCCAGGCATTCGTCCATCCAGGCGCCGCCGCGCTTCTTCGGTCGCGCGTACAGGTCGAGGAAGAATCCGCCGCGAGGTTCGCCGTCGCCGCCGATGATGTCGTAATAGTGGACGTCGGGCTGATACACCTCGACGCCCTTGCGTTCCTCGATGCGCACGCCATAGAGACGCTGCGCCAGGGCGAACAGGCCTTCCAGCACGCGCGGCAGGGGGAAGTATGGGCGCAGCTCCTCTTCCGAGACGGCGAGGCGCTCGCGCTTGAGGCGCTCCGAGTGGAACGCCACGTCCCAGGCCTCGAGCCTGGTGCCTGCGAACGCTTCAAGTTCGGCGAACTCACGCTGCGCGGCCGGCCGGCACAGGCGTGCCAGCCGACGCAGGAAATCGAGCACTTCGGCGGGATCGCGCGCCATCTTGGTGGCCAGCGAGTATTCCGCGAAGCTGGCGAAACCGGCGAGCTGCGCGGCCTCGTGCCGCAGCGCCAGGATTTCCTCGATCAGCGCCGTGTTGTCCCACTGCGCCGGACCCTGCTCGGAGGCGCGCGTGAGCCAGGCCGTGTAGAAGTCCTGGCGCAGCTGCCGGTTTTCGGCATGCGTCAGCACCGCCTGGTAATTCGGTGCGTCGAGCGTGAACAGCCAGCCGCTGCGACCGGCCTTTTCGGCTGCGGCACGCGCACGGGCGATGACGGCGACAGGCAGGCCGGCGAGCTCAGTCTCGTCCTCGACGTCGCGCGTCCAGGCATTGGTCGCGTCGAGCACGTTCTCGTCGAACTTCGCCTGCGCCGTCGACAGGCGCTCCATAAGCTCGCGGAAGCGCTGCTTGCGGTCGGGCGCGAGCGCCACACCAGAGAGACGGAAGTCGCGCAGCGCGTTGTCAACGAGCTTGCGCTGCTCCGGCTTCAGGTCGGGGTATTGCGTGTCCCTGATGCGCTGGTAGGCCGCGCACAGCGCCGCGTTCTGCGCAATCTCGGTGTGATACGCGGTGAGCAGCGGCAGGCACGTGTTGTAAGCCGCCCGCAGCTCGTCGCCGTTCGCGACGCCATTGAGATGACCCACGGGAGACCAGGTGCGCGCGAGCCGATGCTGCATTCGTTCGATGGGAACGACGATGCCGTCCCAGCCCTCGGCGCCCGAATCGAGCAGCTCCTGCAAGCCGCGCCGATTTTCTTCCAGCACCTGGCGGATGGCGGGCTCGATGTGTTCCGGGCGGATCGCAAGAAAGGCGGGCAGGGTCGCATCGTGCAGGAGGGGGTTGTCCATGCCCGCCATTCTAGCGGCGCGGCGGCCCCGGATTCAGCCGAACCCGCTCTGCAGCAGCCAGCCGAGCGCGTACACGGCAGCGACGAAGCCAAGGAAAGCGAAGGCTGCGCGCCTGCGGTAACGGCGGGTCAGGTCGCCTGGTGGCAGCGCGGCGAGCAGGAACAGCCGGTCGCCGTCCGGACGGCGCAGGACGTGGTAATTCTGCCGGGGCGGGCGCTCAGCGCCGCGCTGCGTAAGGGTGTGCCGAGCCTCCTGCCTTGCAGCTTCCCACTCGACCAGGTCGATCCGGCCATCACCATCCTGGTCGAAACGCTGCAGCAGGGCGGGCTGATCCTGTTTCCATTCCGCCAGCACCTGGGCCAGTTCCACCTGCGGGTCGGGTTCGCCGGACGACGCCGTCGAACGAAAATCGCCCAGGGCATACAGGCGCTCGTGCTCGTAGATACGTTCCTCGACGTAGCGGTAATTGCGGCCCCCGGTCAGCGACAGTCCCTTGCCCGGTCCCGACGCGGGCCAGGGTGTGTCGCCGTACCAGGTGGTCGACTCGGTCGGCACGACTTCAGCGCCGTCGGGTTGCACGATGCACTGGCCGGTCTCGTCGTCGAGCAGGAAAGCGACCGACGAGCTGCCTGACGCAATCGTTTGCCAGCTCCTGCGCTGGCCCTTGCCCGCGCCGCGTTCGGTCCGCTTCGAGATCCTGTAGCTCCACCAGATACAAGGCCGTTGCGTAAGCGGCGCGGGATTCTTCGTGCCCGGCAGGGGTAAGCCGTTGCCCGCGAGTTCGACGTAGCCCTGCGCCGCCGATCGGATGCGCGACGTCGGCGTGTCTTCGATGAGCCGCGCTATCTTGAGCCAGCGCAGCGCCGCAGCTCCGCCGGCTACGACAGCGACGCCAAGCGTCAGCAGCCAGAACCAGAAGTCGCTCTCAGCCAAAGAGCTTGCCCAGGTCCACGTCGCGCTTCTGTTCGTCGGTGAATTCGAGCAGCTGTGCCGGCTTGAACTCGAACATCCGCGCGATCAGCAGGTCGGGGAAGGTCTGGATGCGGATGTTGTTGAGATTCACCGACTCGTTGTAGAGCTCGCGGCGGTCCGCAATCGCTTCTTCCAGTTCCGAGATGCGCGTCTGCAGGTGGCGGAAGCTGTTGTCGGCCTTGAGGTCCGGGTAATTCTCCGCCACCGCGAACAGGCGGCCGAGCCCCTGGCGCAACTGGTCCTCAGCCGCGCCGACCGCGGCGACGTCCCCGCGACTCTGCGCCTTGAACACCGCGGAGCGTGCCTGCATCACGCGCTCCAGCGTTTCCTGCTCGTACTGCATGTAGCGCTTGCAGGTCTCGACCAGCTTCGGTAATTCGTCGTGACGCTGAGTGAGCAGCACGTCGATGTTGGCCCAGGCTTTGCGTACGTTCTCGCGCAGCGCGATCAGCCCGTTATAGATGCGAACGAAATAGACGGCCGCCACGAACAGCAGCGCGGCAAACAGCAACAGCATGACCAGCATCGGCGGCTCCCTGTCGTTTTCCGGGGCGGGAGTGACCCCGCGAGCGGCTAGATTGCCGGTTGCCCGGTGGCAGCGTCTAGACTGTGCGTCCCAGATCCGGGGAATGCGAGTGATCCAGCATGGCGATTCGAACCTGTCGCGGCGTGTCTCCCACACTGGGGCCGGGCGCGTGGGTCGATCCTGCGGCGCTGGTCATCGGCGACGTCGTGCTTGGTGCGGACGCCTCGATCTGGCCGTTCGTGCTGGTCCGTGGCGACGTCAATCGAATCCGCATCGGTGACCGCAGTAACGTCCAGGACGGCAGCATCATCCACGTCTCGCGTCCGTACCCTGGCAACGACGCTGGCTGGGCCACGATCCTTGGCGAGGACGTCGTCATCGGTCACAAGGTCGCGCTGCATGGCTGCACCATTGCGGACCGCGTGCTGGTCGGTATCGGCGCGATCGTGCTGGATGGCGTCGCAGTCGCCAGCGACGTGATCATCGGCGCCGGCAGCGTCGTCACCCCGGGCAAGCAACTCGAATCCGGCTACCTGTACGTCGGCAATCCTGCGCGGCGATCGCGCGAGTTGCGACCCGAGGAGATTGCGCGCATCCCGAAGATGGCACGCGATTACGTGCTGCTCAAGAACGAGTACGCGCAGCTTCCGCCAGGTAAATAGCGCGGGCGTTGAGCACTTCCAGCACGGGCCGCGTCTGCGGGCGCACGCCGCGCCAGACGAAGAACGCCTCGGCCGCCTGTTCGACGAGCATGCCCCAACCCTGCGCCACCCTGGTCACGCCGCGGTCACGAGCCCATTGCGTGAAGGGCGTTTCACCGATCCCGTACGCCATGTCGTAGCACGTGGTGTTCCTGTCCACCGCGCGGGAATGGATCGGCGGCACCTCGCCTTTCAGGCTGGCCGACGTTGCATTGATGATCAGGTCGAACGGTTCCAGCGGCTCTACACCGTCGAAGGCGGCGCCGCTCACTTCACCGAGACTGGAAAATTCCGCGGCCAGTTCGCTGGCGCGGTTGGCCGTGCGGTTGGCGATTACGAGAGTCGACGGCTTCAGCTCCAGCAAAGGCCCGATCGCGCCGCGCGCTGCGCCGCCGGCGCCGAGCATCAATATGCGTGGCGCCGTGAGCTGCAGCCGGAGGTTCTGCGTGAGATCGGTGACCAGGCCGACACCGTCCGTGTTGTCGCCGATCAGTTCGCCTGCGCGCCGCAGGACAGTATTTACGGCATCCGCGCGCTGGGCCCGCGGCGTGAGTTCGTTGACCAGGTCGGCGGCCGCGCGCTTGTGCGGCAGCGTGATGTTTGCGCCGCACCCACTCTGCTCGAAAAAGAACTCGAGCAGGTCGTGACGGAACTGTTCCGAAGGAGTTTCATGCAGCCGGTACACCATGTCCTGCCCGGTCTGCCGTGCGAAGAGACCATGGATGAACGGCGACCAGCTGTGATGAACCGGATTGCCGAAGAGGGCGTAGGAGTCAGACATAGGGGATAGGGGATGCGGGTTAGGGGTTAGTCGGAGGTGCAGTGGCGCGTTGGTCTCCGACCAGGCCTCCAGCCGCTAGCGGCCTTCCTTGAGCCATTCGGCCGCACGCTTCGCAAAATAGGTCAGGATGCCGTCGGCGCCCGCGCGCTTGATGCAGCTGAGTGATTCCAGTGCGACCGCGCGCTCGTCGAGCCAGCCGTTCTGTGCCGCGGCCATGTGCATCGCATACTCGCCGCTGACCTGGTACACGAATGTCGGCGCGCCGAAGCGGTCTTTCACGCGGCGAACGATGTCGAGGTACGGCATGCCGGGCTTCACCATCACCATGTCCGCGCCTTCGGCGAGGTCGAGCTCGACTTCGCGCAGCGCCTCGTCCGAATTGCAAGGATCCATCTGGTAGTTGTACTTGTTGCCCTTGCCGAGGTTGCCGGCCGAGCCCACGGCATCGCGGAACGGGCCGTAGTAGCTCGACGCGTACTTGGCGGAATAGGCGAGGATGCGCGTGTGGATGTGGCCCGCGGCTTCGAGCGCGTCGCGCAGTGCACCGATGCGCCCGTCCATCATGTCGGAGGGAGCTACTACATCGGCACCTGCTTCCGCATGAGAGAGGCCCTGCTGCACGAGCGCGGCGACCGTCACGTCGTTCATGACGTACCCGCTCCCGTCGATGATGCCGTCCTGGCCGTGGGTGGTGAAAGGGTCGAGCGCGACGTCGGTCACCACGCCGAGCTCCGGCACGGCTTGCTTGATTGCACGCACGGCACGCTGTGCCAGGCCATCGGGGTTCCAGGCTTCACGGCCATCGAGGCTCTTGACCTCGGGCGGCGTGACCGGGAAGAGGGCGAGTGCCGGGATGCCGAGGCGCGCGACTGCTTCAGCCTCGCGGACCAGTTCATCCACCGACACGCGCTCGATGCCTGGCATCGAGGGAATCGCCACGCGCTGCTTCGTGCCTTCCATGACGAACATCGGGTAGATGAAGTCGTCCGGCGTCAGCACCGTCTCCCGCATCATGCGGCGCGAGAAGCCGTCGCGGCGCATGCGGCGCATGCGGACACGTGGGAACTGGCCAGGGGAGTCGGGGTGGGTCATGGCGGCGGGCGCTGGTGCGGTGGGAATCCAGACTTTATACCCGAGCGGGACTGGCCGCGAAAAGGACGCAAAAGCCGCAACGGCGGAGGCAGAATCCGTGCATGAGCACGAAAGCCCGTTCGACCCGGCTGCCGGCAGCCCCAGGCCGCGCAAAGACTCCTGCCACCAAGGCTGCCAGGAAGCCTGCTCCCAAGGTCAGAACGCCCAAGGCAGCTGCGGTTCTGCCCGTGTCTTTTGCCCCGGATGCACGGCCCCGGTGCGGCTGGTCGTATTCCGGCATGAGCGCGGAGTACGTCGCCTATCACGACCAGGAGTGGGGGGTTCCCGTTCACGACGATCGGCGGCTGTTCGAGTTCCTGGTCCTCGAGGGCGCGCAGGCCGGCCTCAGCTGGTCGACGATCCTGCGCAAGCGCGAGGGTTACCGCGAATCGTTTGCCGATTTCGATCCGGTGAAGGTGGCGAAGTTCGATTCGCGCAAGGTCGAGAAGCTCCTGCAGTTCCCGGGCATCGTGCGCAACCGGCTCAAGGTCGCGGCCGCGATCACCAACGCGCGCTGCTTTCTCGAGGTGCAAAAAGAGTTCGGCAGCTTCGCGCAATACAGCTGGCAGTTCGTCGGTGGCCAGCCGATCGTGAATCGATGGCGCGACATGTCACAGGTGCCGGCGACTTCGCCGGAGTCGGATGCGTTCAGCAAGGACCTGCAGCGGCGTGGCTTCAAGTTCGTGGGCTCCACGATCATGTACGCACACATGCAGGCGACGGGGATGGTGAATGATCACGTGGTGACGTGTTTCAGGCATGAGGAAGTGAAAGGAAGGGGATAGGGGATAGGGGATAGGGGATAGGGGATAGGGGATAGGGGTTAGTCGGATGTGCAGTGACTGCATAACGATCA
>Ga0079037_100000722_pt1 | contig 15804 bp, 13 predicted proteins | sample Mud3Dept4metaG_FD_71479 | JGI IMG/M metagenome (GOLD analysis project Ga0079037, IMG submission 71479) | Freshwater wetland microbial communities from Ohio, USA, analyzing the effect of biotic and abiotic controls - Mud 3 Core 4 Depth 4 metaG | ecosystem: Environmental > Aquatic > Freshwater >... | reverse complement strand
GCATCCTTGAGAAGATACCCCTCGCGTGCCGCCTTCCTGCGCCTCCCCATCACGTGAGGAGTCGGTACTCTTTTTTTCTGCTAAGGATGTACGGAACGATGCCGCCTGCCTCGACAATGGCCATCATGAAATCGGGAAGGGGTTTCGCCTGGATCTCTGCTCCTGTGGTCAGGTTCTTGATCGTGCCGGCCTTGATGTTCACCCGGACTCGATCTCCTGTCCCGATCTTCTCCATCTCTTTCCCGACCTCAAAGATCGGGAGCCCGGAGTTGAGTGCATTCCGATAGAAGATTCGAGAGGCACTGTGGCACACGATCACGCCGATCCCCTTGTTCTTGAGATAGAGCGGGGCATTCCGCGAAGAGGAACAGCCCAGGTTCGATCCTCCTGCCCAGATGTCTCCCTTCCTCATCTTCTTCGGAAAATCAGGAATCAGGATCTCACCGATGTGGTCCATGATGTCGTTCGGTCCCTCGTGAAGCCATCGGCTCGGGGTGATGCTTTCCGTATTGACGTTATCCCCCACCTTCCAGGCCGTGCCTTCAACGATCCATTCCTTTTCTTTTTCTATCTCTGCCACCCTTCTTCCTCCTGTCCTCAGTGCTTACAGGTAATTTCGAGGGTCTGCGATCTTACCCTCGACAGCGGTTGCTGCACACGTCGAGGGCGAGGCGAGGTAGGTCAGTGAGCCCTCTGCAGTCCTTCCCGGCCAGTTCCTCGGCCCGGGATGCATCTGCGTCTCTCCCGGCGACAGATGTCCGATGCTCAGGGTCTGGCAGGTGCCGCAAAAAGGCGGAAACAGGTTGCAGCCGCTCTCCACAAAGATTTGCAGAAGCCCCTCCTGAGCGCACTGCGCAAGCACCTCCTGTGTCTCCGGGACGATCAGGGTCCGGGACGTCACTTTCCTCCCTTTGAGAACCTTCGCCGCTTCCCTCAAATCATGGATGCTCCCGCCGGTGCAAGTCCCGATGCACACCTGGTCGATCCTTACCCCGAGCGCCTCCGAAAGGGGGCGGGTGTTCTCGGGAGACGACGGCGTGCAAACCTGCGGCTCCAGGCTCGATACATCGAACCGGAAGGTCTTCTCGAATTCAGCCCCGGGATCGCTCTTGTAGACCTTGAAAGGCGTTTTTACCCTTCCGCGAAGGTATTCGAGCGTAATGGGATCAGGTTCGATGAAACTGCACTTGGCCCCCAACTCGACAGACATCAGGGAAAAGGGGAACCGCAGAGGGACCGGCAAACGGTGGATGTAAGGCCCATCCCATTCGATCGCGCAGTAAACCGCACCGTCCATCCCCACCTCGCGGACAATGTGCTGGATCACATCTCTCGGGTAGACCCCTTTCTGTGTCTCTCCCTCGATGATGTATTTGTGGGTCTGCGGGACCTTAAACCACAACGTCCCGGTGAGAAAGACCTCGACCATCTCAATGCCCGCCTGAGTCGACATCGCCCCCACGGCGCCGTAAGCGGTTGCGTGGCTGTCGCTGAAGACACACACAGCCCCGGGGTACGCCAGTCCCTCTTCCATGATGAGGATGTGAGCAATTCCGGTGCCGAAATCATACACCTTGACCCCGAGTTTCCCGGCCCACTCCCTGGTCCGTTTCTGGTTTTCGGCCAGTTCGTCGCTGTGGGCCGAGCAGAAGTGGTGGCTGAGGAAGATCCCCACCTTCCCGGGGTCAAACACGCCCGTGATCTCGCCCAGGTCCTTGAACATCTCAAACTTGCGGGCATCCCATCCCTCGTGGACTCCTGCGTAGTCAATGCGGCAGGTGACGATATCTCCAGGAGATATCGATCTCGCGGGATGGACCGAGTGATCCATGAGAATCTTCTGAACGGCTGTCAACGGCATGCTTACGTCACCTCGGGATGTCGAATTTTTTTCAGAAACTACTTTCCCCCCAGGAATACGAGACTCACGCCGGGGAAATAGGTGATCACGAAGAGCCCGACGAGAAGAAGAACAAGAAAGGGGAGAACCCCTTTGATCACCTCGGCGATCGATTCCTTGCAAACGGCACTCATGACGAAGAGGTGCATGCCGACCGGGGGGGTGAGAAAGGCCAGCTCCATATTGATGGTCATGAGAATGCCGAAGTGAATCCCGCTGATCTTCATTTGCTGAAGGAGGGGGTAGACGATGGGAACCACGATGAGGATGATCGATCCCGGGGAGAGAAACATCCCCATGATGAAGACCGCGATGTTGATGATGGCCAGGAACATCCAGGGCTTGATGTCCGCGGCCGCCATCGCTGCCAGGAGACGGTCCGAGAGTTGCTCCATGGTCACCAGGAAACCGAAGAGCGTGGCCGCCATAAGGATAAAATAGATGATGGATGTGAGAACCACCGAGTCGTTAAAGATGAGAATCAGTTCCTTAATGCCGATGTTTCGATAGACGAAAAAACAGACGAAAACAGCGTAAAAGACCGCAACCACTGAAGCCTCGGTCACCGTAAAGATCCCGCTGTAGATTCCCCCCATGATAATGAAAGGCATGAGAAGGGCCCAGAAGGATTGTTTTGTTTTCTCAGCCACCTCCTTCCAGGAGAACCGGTCTCCCGGTTCAGGTCGACCGTACCCCTTGTATTTGCAGATCAGCCAGATCTCAATGCTCAAAGCCACGCCCAGAATAAAACCAGGCAGGAAACCGGCGATGTAAAGATCGGAGATCGACTCCCCTGCCACAGCTCCGTAGAGGATGAGGACGGTGCTCGGGGGGATCAGGATGTCGAGCGTGCCGCCTGCGCCGATCAGACCCATGCAGAACCGTTTCGGGTATCCCTTTCCCATCATCCACGGGATGGCAATGATCCCCAGGGTTGCAGCAAGGGCGGCGCTCACACCCGAGATGGCTGAGAAGATGACCGCGGCGAACATGACCGCAATGGCCAGGCCTCCGTCAATTCTCTTGAGCAGCGCGTAGCCCAGTTCGAGCAAAGGCCTGGCGAGTCCTCCTTTCATCATCAGGTTCCCGGAGACAATGAAATAAGGGATCGCGATCAGGATAAATTTATTGACGCTCCAGAACATCTTGGGTGCGATGCCGTCCACCTTGATCATTTTGAAGAAGAGGAGACAGACCAGGGACGCGATCCCCATCCCAAAGGCAATGGGCATGCCTGCAAACAGCATCACCACCAGGAGCAGGACAAGGGCAACGGTGATATCGATCCGAAGGGTGAGGATGTACGCCAGAATCGCCGAAAAAAAGAGGATCGCGTAGACCATGGGGTCCCTGAGTACCCGCTGGCCTTTGAGACTCTTCCCCAGGGTAACCAGACGCTCCACCATCCGAAAGGAAAGGAGGAGCCCACCCAGGGGCATGATCAGAAAAGGAAGGTACATGGGAAATTTGAGATGGCTCTCCGAGGTGACAAAGGCGGCATGCGACTTCTTCACCATCACGTACCCCCCCCACGCCACGACAAGGACAAACCCCAGAGCAAGAAGGCCATGGAAGAAATTGAGGATATTCCGACGCTTTTCGGAAAGTCGTCCGACGAGCAGGTCCACCCGGACATGGTCGTCCGTCTTGATCAAGGCGCTGATGCCGAAAAAGGTACACCAGATGACCGCGTAGGCCGCGATCTCGTCCGACCAGTCCAGGGGCCAGTGAAAGACATACCGAGCCACCACGCTGTAGAATGAAAGGATCACGGCAAAAGCCATGAGCCCCCCGGAAATCCACTTCTCCGTGCTGTCCCACCTGGTCATCGTGCGAGAGCGCCAAAGGCCTGACGCGCCCTTCTTCTCCGTCCTCCCCATGGGGTTATCTCCCTACGATCTGTCTTGACTCCTCCACGCCCGGGCAGGGAGAAATCCTACTTGGTCTTACTGAGCCGTTCAACCTCCTGCTGCGTCGCCTTCACCAGGTCCGTCCCGATAATGGGCGTAAACTCCGTGTAAACCGGCTGGAGCGCCTTTTTCCAAGTCACCTGGTCTTCTGCCGTGAGCGCGTACACTTGAACACCCTTCCCGGCGATCTGCTCAAAGATCTTCTTGTTCTCCACCTCGATATCGTCCCGCATCTCTTTGACGGTCCGCTGGAGACAATCGGAGAGCCCGCTTCGAACATCCGCCGGAAGCTTCTGCCACCACTCTTTGTTCCCGAGGATAAAGGCGAAGGTCGCGTTCAGCATCCCTCCGTTGGTGACAAACTTCTGCACATCGAAATATTTCCGGGCTAAAAAGACGTTCGCGGGAGTCGTCAATCCGTCGATGACCCCCTGTTGCAGGGCCGTATAGGTTTCCTCCGAGGGCGTCACAATAGCCATGGCCCCCATGGCCTTCAGGGTCGCGGCGCCCATTCGCCCGAAGGAACGCATCTTCAGCCCCTTGCAGTCGTCCGTGTTTTTGATCAGCCGCCTGTTGTTTGAGATGGCCACGTCTCCGGAGGAAACCATGCCCAGGATCTCCACCCCTTTTTCATCTATCTTTGAAAAAAGTTTCTTGCCCACCGGACCTTCGAGACATTTGTAGGTCACATCGATGTTCGGGAAGAGGAAAGGAAGCTTGAGCAGCTCCTGGCTGGGGTCGAGCAGTTCCAGCGTCGACCCGATGACGAAGGCCATCTGGATCTCTCCCTTGATCACGGCTTGAATCTCCTCCTGGCCGCCGTAAAGCTGCGCGGCCGGGTAGGCGCGCACCCGGACCTTGTCCTTCAGTCTCTCCTGGATGGTCTTCGCTAGACGATCAATCCCGACGCCCATCTGCTGTTGTTTGAGCTGCACCGTCGTGATCTTGAGGTCCACAGGTTGCTGGGCCATCACCTCAACGAAGCCCGAGAGAACGAAGATCACGACAAAGGCAACGACAACGAACCTTTTTTTTCTTTCCATACCACACCCTCCTTTTCTGGGACGAACGCTGGGTTCACCCGTTGTTTGTGAAGTGCAATGACATCCACAACTCATTCACCTTGTGCCTCCTCCATGATCCTGGCCCTCTTTCCTCTGACCTGCGAAACCAGGGGGATGAGCAGGATCAGGATGCCGGCCATGATCAACACCAGGCAGATGGGCCGCGTAACAAAAATGCTGAACTTCCCCCGGGAATGAAGCAGCGATTGGCGAAGCGCATTCTCCATGATCGGACCGAGCACCAGGGCGAAGACCAGCGGGGCCTGGGGGAACTCGGCCTTGCGCATGATGTAACCCACAGCTCCGAAGATCAACATAATGAGCACTTCATAGTGATTGGAGTTGATGGTGAAAGACCCCACGAGGCAGAAGATGAGGATCATCGGAAAAAGGACCCCGTAGCGAACCTTCAGGAGCCGGACCCAGACTCCGATCAGAGGCAGATTCAGAACGATGAGGAGCACGTTTCCCACGTACATCGAGCAGATCACACCCCAGAAGATCTGCGGGTGTTCCTTGATCAGAAAGGCGTTGGGGCGAACCCCGTGGATCAGCATCACCCCCAGCAGGAGCGCCATGCTGACATTGGAGGGAATCCCCAGGGAGAGCAGCGGAATCATGGCCCCGCCCGTGGCTGCGTTGTTGGCCGTCTCCGGACCGGCCACTCCCTGGATGGCGCCCTTGCCGAAGGTTTCCGGCTGCCGCGCCAAACGCTTTTCGACAGCATAGGACGTGAATGCCCCGAGAATCGCCCCGCCCCCGGGGAGGATCCCGAGAAAGAAACCGATCAGCGACCCGCGGAGGATCGGCCCGGCAGACTCTTTCCAGTCTTTCAGCGTCGGCAGAAGTCCTTTGATCTCCGACCTGAAAACCTCCCGGACCTTTTTCTCCTCGAGATTGGTCAACACCTCTGCGATTCCGAAGAGCCCCATGCCCACAGGGACCAATCCGATCCCGTCCATGAGGACCGGAGCTCCGAAGGTGAAGCGCTGAACTCCGTCTACAAGGTCGATGCCCACGGTCCCGATAAAAAGACCGATGGCAATTGAGATGAAGGACTTGATCATGGATCCTTTCGAGAGGAACGTCAGAACCACCATCCCCAAAAACATCAGGCCGAAGTACTCAGGAGGACCGAACTTCAACGCGAATCGGGCCAGGAAGGGAGCCAGGACCATCAAACCGATGATGCTCGCCGTGCCGCCGATGAAGGAGCCGAAGGCGGAGATGCCCAGGGCAGGCCCCGCTCGCCCCTGCCGGGCCATCTGGTATCCGTCAAGACAGGTCATCACCGCGGAGGCCTCTCCGGGAATATTGATGAGGATGGATGTGGTCGACCCCCCGTACTGCGCTCCGTAGTAGATCCCGGCAAGCATGATCAGCGCCGTCTCCGCAGGAAGGCCGAAGCTGATCGGCATCAGCAGCGATATCGTGGCAGGGGGACCCAGGCCGGGGAGAACACCCACCAGCGTCCCGATGAGAACCCCGGCAAAACAGAAGAGCAGGTTCATCGGTGCAAGCGCGACGCCAAAACCAAATTGCAGGTGATGTAACAGCTCCATCCGTGCTTGACTCGAATCCTTTTTCCGAGCCGCCGTTCAGATGCCCAGCAGCCCCTGCGGAAGCTGGCCCTTCAGAATGACGTTGAAGAGCACATAGGCAAGGGTCACGAAAATGAAAGCGGTGACCGTGGCCACGGTTATCTTTTGTCGATCGATGACGACGAAAAGGAAGATCATGAGCAGGAAACCCGCGATGACAAATCCGAGAAACTCGAGCGTAAAAAAGTACGCCAGAAGGGACCCGTAAATGATCACCACCCTGCCCAGAGACCGGAGGGATAAAGGCGACGACTTCTTTTTTTCCTTGGGGGATGGAATGATCAAGAAGAAAGAGAGGGCGATCAGGATGACCGCGATCAGGCACGGAAAAAATCCGGGGCCCGGGGACCGGAAGGTCCCGATGCGAAGCGCCATGGCCTGCCAGAGAATAGCGGCACCCAGGAAGAAGACGACGATTCCGCTGATACGGTTCATGTGACGCCCGGATCTGAATCCCTACTCGGTGATCTTTACCCTCTTCACCACCTCGGACCAGCGCTTGATCTCCGCCTCGATGAAGACCTTGGTCTCGGCGGAATTCAGGTAGCTCGCACGAGCCCCGGATTTGATCACGGCCTCCTGAACCCCTTTGTCCTGGACGGCCCTTTCCAACGTGCTCCCCAGCCTTGAGAGGACCGGGGCAGGAGTTTTGGCCGGAGCGTAAAGGATTCCGTAGGTGTAGGCAATCGCATCCGGATACCCGACCTCGGCCGTCGTTGGCACATCCGGAATGTCGGGATCGCGCTGGGTGGCCATGATGGCCAAGGCCCTGAGTTCGCCGGCCTTGATCTGGGGCAAACAGTAGAGGACTTCGAAGATCCCGAATTGAACGTGGTTCCCCATGAGGGCCACCATTCCCTGGCTCATTCCCGGGAAGGGAATGTACTGGGCGTCGATCTGGGCCTTGTCTTTAAACACCTCCGACCCGAGACGGGGGATGCTGCCGCTGGTCCCTGCGGAATAAGAGATTTTCCCCGGATTCTTCTTCACATAGGCGATAAGTTCCGAAACACTTTTTACCGGCAGGTCCTTGTGGACCACGATCATGAAATTGCCACTGACCATTCTCCCGACCGGCGTAAAATCCGTCACCTTGTAGGGAACGTTGGCCTGGGTCATGGGGAGGGTCAGGAAACTTCCGGCTCCGTCCAGAAGGGTGTACCCGTCCGGCTTTGACGTCGCGACAAAGGCGGTGCCGATCGACGCTCCGCCTCCCACCTTGTTGACGACAACCACAGGGACTCCCATGAGGCTGCCCATCTTCTCACCGATCACCCGTGCGGTCAGATCGTGGGTTCCTCCCGGAGAAAACGGAACCACGATTTGAATCGTCTTGTTGGGAAAGTCACTCTGGGCGTAAGCAAAAAGCGCGGAGAACAGAACGAAGATACCGACAGCCACCTGTGTCGCCTTCTTTACGTTCACCATGATCATCCCTCCTTTGTGGATTCTCGGATTAATATTCGCTGCTCACTTTTATCGCAGGGAGTAAATTTAACGGATTTTTTCGGGAATACCACTGCACAGCGTTCAGCCGGAGATCCGTGGAAGAGAATGACGTACAGTATCGCATTAATACAAATGTGATGTCAAGCACCTCGCATCACATTGAAAGCCACATTCCTTCACTTGAATTTCATCATCCCGGAATCGGTCACGGTCACATTGTAGCTGTATGCGGAACGCAGCATCTGGGTCTCCAGAAAACGACGCCCCTCGGATGTGTCCGCACAGCAATCCACCGGAACAACAACCTGGTAATGCCTCACATGAAATCCGATCACCGCGTGATAGACACAGATACTTGCGGCGATCCCTGTGACAACCATGGTGTGAGTTTCAGGAAGAATGCCTGACCGCTTCAGGAGGCTGTCCATCCGCGTCTCATAGAAACAGTCGTGTGTGTTCTTCTCGATAACGGTTTCGCCCTTCCCGGGAAGCAGTTCGTCAATGATGGCCGACCCCCACGTGTTTTTGAGGAGGAACGGGGTTTTCCCGAACCGCGCAAATTCAGGCGAATCGGGGTATCGGACCGATTGAACAAAGAGGACCTTGACCCCGGCGGACCGGCATCGTTCCAGGAGGGCTGCAAGTTTCGGGATGACCTCTTCAACCCCGTCCGGGCGGTACCTCTTCCCGCCGGGCTTGCAGAAGTCATTCTCCATGTCCACGACCACAAGGACCGTGGACGTTGGATCCAGCTTCGCGGTTTTCGCTTTCTTCTTGGACTGAGCCATGGTTTCCCTCCATAAAGAAACATCCCATCCCTTTTGTCGGAAGCGTACCCTTTTTACGCGGTCAGGACCTCATATCCCTCTTCCCCGACGCAAAGGGTTTCTCCGTAGATAAAGAGATCCTGATCCATCTTCTTCTGAAAGGTAAGGCTGAAGACCATGTTCTTTTTCCTGGGAATCTCCTCAAGACCCGGGGTGATCGACATAGGGACATCGGGGCCGACAGGGGACTTCATCTCCACGTCCCAGCCGCGGGCCTTGGCCGCCTTGAGACCCTTTTCCAGATCTTCCAAGCGTTCGGCTCCCTGAATGGAGGAAACCAGGGCAGAATACGCGCGGACGTCTTCTTTGCGCCTCTTCATTGTTGTCGGGGACACCGTCGTCCGGGCGATAACCGCCCAAGCCCCCTTGTACTGTGAAAGAAGAGAAAAGCTGAAGTATCCCTGAATGTCCCTGTCATCAGGAAAATCCAGGACTGCCATTTTTTGTGTGCTGCACAGGAGGGAGTAGTCCTCTCCTCCTCGCGATCTCACCGCCCATTCTGCCTGAGCAGACACCCTTCTCACCTTCTTCTTGAAGATGCCCGGATCGGTAAGGACCTTTGCTGCATGTTCAGCCAGGAGTGCCGCTCTTTTCACCAATTGGATATCAGCAGCATCCTTTGTGCAGCGGAGGGTTCGATACCACTCGCTCAGGTCGACAAACTCGGATCCGGGAAACTCTTTCAGCAGGTGATCGAACAGCACCTTTGGAAAAAACCTACCCACAAACCCGACCTTCCCTGAAGTGAACCCGCCTTTTTTCATGATGTCCGATCCCTTGACCAATCCGGCGGAAAAGGAAATGTCCTGGGATGGAACGGGGGTACATCCGACGATCCACTCCCGGTCGCGTGGAGTCATGCTGGAAACCAGGGAGAGTTTCCCTCCCGGGCTCAGGACCAGCAGGCAATCCCGGGTATACGTGTTGAAGTTGGAGAGATACTGGATGTCGTCGCACTGCCACACATCCCCGTAGATCAGAAGACAGGCGACGCCCTCCTCCTTCATCTTCGCGGTGACCTCCTCTTTCCGTTTCTGAAAATCCTCTTCACGGATTTCCCGTTTATCCCAATGGATAAAACCCCTCTTCATCATGGTTCTGTCTCCTTGTCATGCCCGAACGGGCTAAACGCTCTTCAATTCTCGATCGGCCTGGGTCAGGATCTCAACGCCGTCCTTTGTCACAATCATCGCGTCACCGAGGACGAGGTAGCCCACGTCGGGGATATACGTGTTGGGGTGAACGATCATGACCTGGTTCTCTTTCAAAACCGCCTTGCTCTCCTCGTTGATGATGGGAGGTTCGCTCTGCCAAAGACCGAGCGCATGCCCTCGCGTTCGGGTATACTGGACCGTCACATAGTCTCCCAACCCGTGGGCCCGGAACACATCGTTCTGGGCCTTGGCCACCTCGGCCACAGGGACCCCGGCTTTCATGATCTTGATCGCCTCTTCCTCTGATCTCAGAAAAATATCAAACCCCTTGATCTGAGCCTTTGTCGGCTTGCCCTTGACGCAGGAGCGGCAGATCTGGGCGCAGTATCCGTCGACAAAAGGGGTTATCTCCGTGCGGATCAGATCGCCTTTGACAGGAACCCTGTCCGTCGGAGGAGCCATGGCCATGACCTCTGTGTTCCCGACGCCGACGATCATGAAATTGTCTTCCGCTCCTCCCCGCTTTACGGTCCGCTCCACGTCCGCCATGATCTCGTAGGCATTTCTACCGTCCGCCACACTGTCAAGGAAAGTCTGGTACGCCTTGTCTGCCAAGGCAGCGGCCTTCCTGATCCGTTTGAGTTCTTCCTGGGATTTGGTCAGCCGGATCCGGTTCTCCATTTCTGTGAGGGAGACCATCGTCACTCCTCCGAAGACCCTTTTCATCTGTTTGAGCAAGGCCACCGGTATCAGGTCCATTCCGGAAACCCCGAGGTTTCCCGTCAGGCCAAGTTTCTCCCAGGCCTTGACGACCTTGCCCAGGGTGGGATCTTCCAGGATCACCTCTTCGAGCCAGGGGAGTTCCTCCTTTGCCTTGACGTAATCTGAAACAGAGGATACCCCCATCCGCATTTTCCCATCGGGAGTGACGAGAAGGATATTGAACGGGCCTGTAAAATTAAATCCCGCCAGGTAGCGGGGCATTTCTCTGCGCCAGACATTGGAGTAGAAGAAGAGCGAACCCATCCCGTTTTCCCTGGCTGTTTTGCTAAAGAACGTCATTCTCGGTTGATACGTCTTCTTAAAATCCATCCCTTCCTCCTCATCATTCTTCATTTCACATCGCTTTTCACTCCAGTTTATAGGTCTTCTTGGCCAGGCGGTAGCTGATGTCAAGGATCATCTCACGGGCGTCCTCCATATCCACAATCCCGCGGACAACCAGGCCCGCAATCCAGTTGGCGCCCACGCGGCGCCAGAGATCGTGCCGCGCCGGAATAGAAAGAAAGGCACGGGTGTCGTCATTGAACCCGGCTGTGTTGTGAATACCCGCTGTCTCCATGACCCGGTCAAAATACCGATTCATGCCATTGATGCTGTCATGAAACCACCACGGCGGACCGAGTTTGACCGCCGCGTAGTGCCCGGCCAGGGGCGCCAGTTCGCGCGCATATGTCGATTCATCCAGTGTGAACAGAATCAGCGTCAACCGCGAATCGATCCCGTATCGATTGAGCAGCGGACGGAGGTTTCGCGTGAACTCGCTCGCAACGGGAATGTCAGCCCCCTTGTCCGCACCATAGCTTCGGTAGACGAGTTCATTGTGATCACGGAGCGCCCCTACATGAAGCTGCATCACCAACCCGTCCTCAATGCCCATGCGCGCGCTCTCCATCACCATATGGGCGGTGAAGCGATGGGCATCCTCGGCATTCGCCTTGCCCTGCAACCCGCGCTGAAAGATGGAGCCTGCTTCTGCCGGACTCAATTCCGCTGTGTACGCCGACTCAACCGCGTGGTCCGTTGCCCTGGCCCCCATCGACTTAAAGAAGGTCCGGCGCTCCTCCAGGGCCTTGATAAACCTGGGGTATCCGTCGACGGCGATTCCACTCAGCTCGCCCAGTTTCCTGATGTTTTCGCGCCAGGAGGGATTCAACAGGTTGGTGACCGCATCGGGTCGGAACGTCGGACGGACATTTCCATTCCAACCGGAGGTGCGGATCGACTGGTGGTAGGTCAGCCGGTCCGTGGCTGCGTCCGTGGTGCACAGCACCTCTATGTTAAACCGTTTGAACAATGCCCGGGGCCTAAATTCCTGGGATCTCAGTTTCGTCTCGATCTCATCGTAGATCCCCTGTGCCGTCCCCTTGGTCAATTTTTCCTCGATGCCGAACACGTCGCGCAGGCTGTGGGCCAGCCAGGCTCCCGTCGGGGTACCGCGAAAAAGGGTGTAATGCTCCGCGAAGACCTGCCAGATCTTACGATGATCTTTCTCTATCAGTACGCCGTCCGTGCGAGGGATCCCCAGGTCTTTAAGACGAATCCCCTGCGAATAGAGCATGCGGAACACGTAATGGTCGGGGATGATCAGCAGGTCGGCAGGTGTACCGAAGGAGGCATGGTCGTCGGCCAGGAGGCGAGGGTCCACATGTCCGTGGGGGCTGATGATGGGAAGGTCAGCCACGGAGGCGTACAATTCCATCGCGACCCGCCGCTGGGCCGGATCCGGATCAAAATATCGGTCTTCGGGTAAGTACCACTTTGGATGGGCTGTCATCTTGCTTCCTCCTTTCGCGAAACCCCGTATTCCACGGATACTGAACGTGGTTGTCCGTCGATTATACCTCTCTTGCACAAAATAGGAAATTCTTTTCTTTGGGTTCTTGCCACCGCTTAAAAAGGGAAGAGGAAATCCTTTTCAATAAGCTGTGACCCAGAAGGATAGGTTACTTTCCGAAACGTTTGAACTGTTCTGAAGGATTCAAAAAGGAACTGAACGAAAAAAAAGGCCGGAAGCTTTTCCGGCCGGGTGACCTAATCGAAAATGAAAGCCCATCGGCTGAGCCGTTTTACGTCTTGCTCAGGACCGGCGTAGAGAGCCACAAGTCGAGCAATGGGTTGCGTGGGGGAACATCCATCTCATCGACCTCACCTCCCTTCATTACTTTTATGATAGAGCCGTTTCTTCTATCTGTCAAGGAAGCAAAAAATATCCCAAGGCTTCCGCCCCGGCGGTTCACACCTTGCCCTTTTTCTTCAAAAGGTCGAGAAAGTCCGATTCCTGGGCGGATCTTGTGGCGATCTTCTTGTCTTCAGTCTCGGTCTTCAATTCCTGCCTCTTCCACGCGGTCTCTTTGACCATGTGTTTTTCGATCCAGCGGTCGAGGGCCTTGATATCGAAGACAACCCGGTCTCCGATCTTGAGGTAAGGAAGCTTCTTCTGGGAAGCCATCCGATAGATCGTGTCCGTTGAGAGGCTCAGGTATTGTCCAGCCTCCTTGGCCGTGATCAATCTCCGGAGTTCCGGGATCTTCTTCATGCGTTCGTCGATACGCTCGAAGTATTTCTCAGCGAGAAGGTCTGCCAGCATATTCAGGAATTCGTTAAGCGGGGGACGAACGTTCTCGTCGGACATGGAACCCTCCTTCGCAAGGATCGCTATCCCTTGCAGATCGCTGTCTGAATCTTCTTCAAGAGCTCGATGTTTTCCGTGTGGCCGGTCAGGCGTGCAACCACACGGCCTCGAACCGGGCGGTTGAGCAGGTAGAGATCGCCGATCAGGTCCAGGACCTTGTGACGGACAAATTCGTCAGGAAATCGAAGCTCCGTGTTCACGATTCTCTCATCGTCAACCAGGATGAAGTTGTGAAGCCGCCCTCCCTCTCCCAACCCCATCCGTTCCAGCATTTCGACGTCTTTGAGAAAACCGAATGTCCGGGCCGGAGCCACCTGGGCCTTGAAGGCCTCCTCTCCCTCCATCACAAAGTCCATGGTTTGCTGGCCGATGGGCGGCGGGTAATCAAGGAAATAGTGAACAGAGAAGACGTCTGCGGGTTCAATGACAACAGACTTATTCTTTCGGACGATCTCCAAACGCCGATCGATCACCAGTTCATCCACCCGCTCTTCCTGCTCTTCGACCCCTGCCTCTTCGATCATCTTGCAGAATTCCAACGCCGAGCCGTCCATGATGGGAATCTCCTCGATCATCTTCACCATCAGGTTGGTCACGCGATAAGCGTGGAGCACGGCCATGAGATGCTCGATCGTCTTGGCAATGGCCATCCCCCTCTTCAGGGAGGTTGCCAATTCCGTGGTCTGGACATAATCGAGGTGCGCCGGAACCACCTCATCGGACGAAACGTTGCCGAAAAGGATCCCGCTGTTCGGCGGAAGCGGTTGGAGCAAGAGACCTGTCTTCATCCCTGAATGAAGTCCCGTCCCATAAACCACCATGCTTCGTTTAATGGTTCTCTGTGAGAGGAAAGCCGTGCTCTTCCCTCTCGGGCTTTCTTTCGACTGCAAGACGGCTTCCTGGACAGGGGACGATACGGAAACCGTCCGTGGAAGATCCTGGGCAACGGGTTCCTCGGATCCTTTTCCCTCCCGCAACTCCTTTTGACGATCGAGGGCTCGTCGAACCGTCCTCAGAAGGACATCCAGGGAAACGGGTTTCTCGATGAAATCAAGTGCCCCCAGCTTCACCGCCGTCATGGCCGTGGAGATGGTGGCATGCCCTGAAATCATAATCACCTGGCTGTCAGGGGATATCCATTTGAGTCGCTTCAAAACCTCCATCCCATCCATCTCCGGCATCCAGATATCGAGAAGGGTCACGTCCGGCTGTTCTTTCTCGAAGACACGGATCGCCTCCTCTCCACTCCTGGCGGCGACAACGCGAAATCCCTCGTCTTCCAAGACGCCTGTAATCGATTGAACAATTCTCGGCTCATCGTCCACGATGAGGACTTTCTTCTCCATCGACTCCCCCTTGATCATATCCTGTTGCCCTTCATCATAGCACAAAATCTCCCCAAGACATAGATTTGGCAGACATTCCAAATGACAAATCCCAAATTCCAAATAAGTCTCAAACTACAAATTCAAATGGCCCAAACTGCTTTCCTTTAATTGAGATTTGGACGATTGGACATTGTTTGTCATTTGGTGCTTGTGATTTGGTGCTTCTGCGGCGCGGCACACATTCTTATGACCATTCCGAGTGTCATCTCATCCGTGGAGAGATCAACCTTCTTCTATTTGTCGATCTGGGCCTTTTGCAGCCTGCCGCTGAAGTCCCGGTAAATAACCTTCCAGCGGCTATAGGTGTCGAGTGCGCCGCCGCGGCCTCCTGCCTCTTTTCTGCCATACCCGGACTGTTTGATGCCCCCAAACGGCAGCTGAATCTCTGCACCGATCGTCGAAGCATTGATATAGACGATTCCCGTCTCCAGGTCCCTCTCAGCGACAGCGCTCCTGTTCACATCCCGTGTGTAGATGGAGGAAGAAAGGCCGTACGGAGTCCCATTGACGATCCGGATGGCGTCCTCAAGACCTTCTGCCCTGATGACGGAAACAACCGGTCCGAAGATCTCCTCCTGTGCGATTCGCATTTCAGGGGTCACGTCACCGAAGATCGTGGGTTCGATGAAATAGCCCTTTGCACAGTTCCCCTCCTGGTATGCCTTGCCTCCAAAGAGCAGGGTGGCCCCTTCTTTCTTTCCGATTTCAATGTAATTCAGGATCTTCTTGAATTGCGATTCGTTGATAACGGGCCCGACATCGGTCTCTTTGAGAAGCCCATCTCCCACTCTCAGGCGGGAGGCTCCGGATTTGAATTTTTCTATGAAAGCGGAGTAAACGGCGCGATGAACTACGACCCGGCTGGCCGCTGTGCAGCGCTGCCCTGTCGTCCCGAACCCTCCCCAAATGGCCCCTTCTACGGCCAGATCGAGATCGGCGTCATCCATGACGAGGACCGCGTTCTTTCCCCCCATCTCAGTGACAATCATCCGGTGGATCGCCCCGCACATCGCCTCCAAGCGCTTCCCCGTGTCGGATGAGCCGGTAAAAGAAACAGCCGTTATGCCGGGGTGGGTCACCAGGTATTCCCCGACCT
>Ga0079037_100000721_pt1 | contig 15809 bp, 6 predicted proteins | sample Mud3Dept4metaG_FD_71479 | JGI IMG/M metagenome (GOLD analysis project Ga0079037, IMG submission 71479) | Freshwater wetland microbial communities from Ohio, USA, analyzing the effect of biotic and abiotic controls - Mud 3 Core 4 Depth 4 metaG | ecosystem: Environmental > Aquatic > Freshwater >... | reverse complement strand
TTAGGTTTTACAAAAGCAAGTTCGCCACCCTCTGCTTCAATTTCGCTGTTTGTCCATCTGTTACTGTCAGAATGTTTCTTTACATCACCACCTACAAAATTCATTATATAACCATCAGGTTCCTGCATCTTAGTGAAATAAAGATTTCCCCATTTTAGCTCATCCAGAATCTTTGCCAGATCCGGGTATTTCTTATCCTGCAAGTCATAGGTTTTGGCAAGTCCTACCATTCCGTATATGGTAGCACCAACCCATTTCCTGAGATCACTTGCATCGTGCCAGCCTCCTGTTACACCCTGGTGTTTGCCATTATCCATTCGTACACCGTCATCAAGATGGCATGGGGCCAGATATCCTGTAGTGCTCGGCCCGCACCGCTGAAGCGAAAAATATCCCACTATCAGATCCATAGCCGGCCTGTAAACCGATTTTGAAATTAAAAACGGCCAGGACCGCAGTGTATCGGACTTGATATAGTATTTGCCTTCCTTCGTCAGTGAACTGAAATCACCTGTTGAATAGTCTCCAAAATCTCCTGAAGCTGGCTTAAAAGTTCCGGTAAAAGCAACTTCCAATGTCACGGTATTAATAACTTCAAACTTACTTTTTATTAATCCTCTTGTAACAACTGATTTTCCTGCTTCAGGCACATAACCAACCTGATTTATCCATAAATCGACAATCAAATCTCTTGATAACCGTTGACCGCTTGCTTCAAATCTCGCAGGCATCAAAATGAAAAGGATTAATATTAAAACCGGTAATGGGATAAGATACTTAGTTCCGATTGCAATTTTGAAATGATTTTTCAGATGATTTTTCATTTTTTCTGGTGCTAGGGTTGATAATAATTAACATGTGTTCACTTTCAATAGCCAAAGTATAAATATTCACCTAATCAGGTCTGGATATTACGGAAGTCAGCCACAAGGTATAGCATACCATGGGTGTCCAGTATTCCGAAACCTGCCAGTTTCCGTTTCCAATATCCGGTTGATCAGCCTTGTCACCGCGTATGCCATTCATAACAGCTCCCGGCAATAGTGGTGTAAAAGGTTTAAATTCACTGCTGTTAAATGGTTTTGGATTATTATACCCTACAAAAACGATAGTTGAACTGTTAAATGGATTTACTCCTGTTATCCAGTCAAGCTGCCTCTGGGCCAGAGTCCTTAATTTGGGATCATTTAGTATACTTGCAGCCTTCATCAGACCAACACCTGCGGCAGCCAAATTAGCATTGATCCCAAGACGGTCCGGTTGATCGAAATACCTGTACCAGTAATTCCCGACTTTCTTATTTCCTACTGTATCAGCCTGTGTAAAAAGGCCATAGGGTATTATGCCGAAACTGTTCTTTTGTGACATGAATACGAGATACTGATTTGCGTAAGCAGTAATCATTTCCTTCCATAAAGACACATCTTTATATGTCGGAAACTCTTTAATAAGATCGCATAATGAAATAAAATCCAGGCAACCACGTGAAATATTTTTATAAGGTTCCCGGCTGGTCGATGAGGTATAAAAAAATCCTCCGATACCATTTTCCGGTTTTGCCTGCAACTCTTTTAGCACCTGTGCTTTTTCAAAAGCGAAATCCCTGTAAGTATCCTGACCAGTGGCTCTGTACAATTCTATTGCAGCCTCTATTGAAGCACCAATAGTACCAGAATTCATGTTTTCACCCGATTTTTCACACCAATCAAAGCACTTAACTGCAGCCTGCAGACATTTTTTTGAATACTCCGTTTCTTTTGTTTTCGTGATTTTTGCCATCATCGCCTCTGATGTAATGAAAATATACTGTGTAAGCATATTTGCAGGGTCTGTGCGGATCACTCTGTCGTCATTCGATCCAAATATCAGCATGTCCTGCGAAGATCTTCCTGCTGTTGGTTTTATATACAGCAGCTCACCTCCTTCCGGTTCAATTTCATTGTTCGTCCAACGGTTACTGTCAGAATGTTTCTTAACATCACCGCCAACAAAATTCATGATATATCCTTCCGGTTCCTGCATTTTAAGGAAATAAAGATTACCCCATTTAAGCTCATCCAGGATTTTAATGAGACCAGAGTCATTTTCGTCCAGCAACTGATAAGTCTTTCCAAGACCATACATGCCAAAAATTGTGGCAGCAACCCATTTCCTGAGATCACTTGCATCGTGCCATCCCCCTGATACATCCTGGTGTTTTCCATTATCCATCCGGATACCATCATCAAGATGACAGGGTGACAGATATCCTGTTGAACTTGCGCCGCATCGCTGAAGAGAAAAATATCCGACAATCAAATCCATTACCGGCCTATAAACATTTTTTGAAATTGAAAATGGATAAGACCTCAGGGTATCGGACTTTATATAGTAGTGCCCTTCACTGGTTAACGCACTGAAATCACCAGTTGAATAATCTCCAAAATCGCCCGGATTTGGCATAAGTGTCCCGGTATATACAACCTCTTGCGTTGCTGTATTAATAACTTCAAACTTACCGGTTCTTATCCCTTTTGTAACAATTGTTTTCCCCGATTCAGGTACATATCCGACATGATTAATCAACAGATCGACATTCAAATCTCTTGATAGTCTTTGGGCTTTCAATTTCGGAATCCCTCCTGCAATTAGTAATAAAAACGACAAAACCAATACTCTCAAAGAGTTATGGTTTAAAATGCTCAGGGCTTTTGTAATTATTAAATTCAAGTTTCTTAATTGTTTTCTCATGTTTCCATATTTTAACATTTTTTTGACAACAAAACAAGCTTCTAAAGATTATAAAACATTAATAATCTATATATTAACAATTATTAAAGATAATCTAATCTCATCTTTTAATCCTGACAACCAAAGATCTTTTAAAATCGGGTAAGAGGATTTTCATACCTTCCGGCTTAATTTTTTTCCATTTATCCTGCCAGGGATCATATATAGTAATTTCACCGAAGGACTTTTTGATTCCAAGCTTTTCCAGATCAAGAAGAATTCCCGTATTTATTAAAGGAGGCTGGCCGTCTCTGAGTTCTGACTCCCATGTGTTCTTTTTGTCGCGAAGCCATATGAGGATCGTATTCTCTCCATAAAGCATGTACTCCCTCAGATCACCTGCTTCTGATTTGGAGGTCACAAATTTTTCTGTTATCGGATTGATCTCTTTCACCGTCTCGCTGAATCTCTTAAAATGGTACCATAGATTATTTTTCGCTACATAAGAATCCCAATGCCAGGCCATTCCGGTCCCAGCCGAGCCGGAAAAAAACGGAGCAAACAAAATATCGTGGAGTAAAATCCCTGCAGTATCAAGCGGATAATACTTACTGGGACCTGTATGATTAGGTTCTACAGCCCCGGTTTCAGCCAGCATCATTGGCTTTCCGGTTTTGTAGGAAATTAATTCCTCAATAGCGGAGGAGCAGATGATGTCCATGGATGTATGACAAACTTCCATTTTAGCACCAAGGTCGAGGTATCGATGAATCTGTGCAACCTCGTTCCCGGGCAACAGCATCATTTTTTTATAAACAGGCCTTCGGCTCTCCGCATCAAAGCTACCCAGGCTTTGCATAACAAGGTTTTTGGGAAATCTCTTTTTTACCTCCTTCAGCATCTTTTCATTCCAGGCAAAGAAAATGCTGTCTTCAGGTCCCTTCATTGCATTCATTTCGTTCCACAATTCCCAACCAAAAAACAGAGGATCGTTGCCATAACGTTCTTTGTAAAAATCTACTTTATCAAGGAATAACTGCTGTCCTACATTTGAAGTCAGGTATTGCCGTATACTGTCAAGTGGTCCACCATTTGAGGTATGATATACAAATTTGGTCGCCCATCTTTGAGGATTTTCTTCCAGGGTAAGGCTGCGGAAATGCTCTAAAGTCATTTTAATTCTCAGATTATATTTCCTTGCCATTTCAATGAAGCGATCGATCCTTGCTGCCTTTTCTTCACTATATTTTCCGGCTTGTGTATCCTCAATATCCCAAAATGATTGGCTAATCCAGATCCTAACATAATTGCCCCCATTATCAGAAAGGTTTTTCATCCATTGCTCGATTTCGTAAAGCGAGGAATCAGGATTATTCCGATACTTTCCGCTCGGATTGATCATATTTATCCCGATCGGAATATAAGGTGAACCATCAGATGACTGGAAATAGGACGGATTGTCTGAACTCACTTGAATAAAGCCATGAGAGTCGGAATTTGAGCGATTTTTGCCGGAATTATCATTTTTGCAGGCGATGCAAATCATGATCAGCATTGTTATTTGCAGCAGGTGCTTATATAATTTCATAAATATTAAGTGTTTGATTTTTAAGTCTGTAAAGCTCCTTCTATGCGTCTATTCAAAAAAGATGACAACGCATTTTAAGTTATATATTAGATATTTCTGCCATTAACCAGGATGTAAATGCTACCATTGGTGTCCAGTATTCTGATTGTTGCCAGTTATTTTTGATTATAAGGTCTGGTTGATCATTATGATCTCCTGTCAATCCATTCATTACAGCTCCGGTTAAAAGAGGCACCGGGGGCCGGAATTCACCGCCGTTGATAAATCGTACAGGATTATTGTAACCTACCTGAATCATAGTTGAACTATTAAACGGATTTACCCCTAATATCCAATCAAGTTGTTTTTGGGCAATAGCTTTCAGTTTCGGATCGTTTAAAATCCTTCCTGCCTTCAATAAACCTATTCCAGCTGAAGCAATATTGGCATTTATTCCAACATACCATCTTAGTTCCGGTTGCATGAAATACCGGTACCAGTAATTCCCTGCTTTTCGGTTTCCTCCGGGATCCTGTTTTGAAAAGAGACCATAAGCGATAATCCCGAAACTATTTCTTTGTGAAAAAAATGAAAGATACTGATTTGCGTAATCGGATATCATCTCTTTCAATATAGGTACATCTTTGTGGTCAGGGAATATCTCAATTAAATCACATAATGATATAAATTCAAAGCAACCCCACCAGATATGTTTATAAGGTTCCTGGCTGGATAATGACGTATAAAAGAAACCTCCGACGCCAACTTCCTGTTTTTTTGCCTGCAGTTTTTTTAACTCTGCAGCCTGTGCCACTGCAAAATTCTTATATATATCCTGGTTGGTGGTTTTATACATCTCAATTGCGGCCTGTATAGAAGCGCCAATTATTCCCGGACCTGTTTCTTTATCAGGCTCAATACTCCAATTAAAACATTTTACTGCTGCATCAAGGCACTTTTTAGAATAGTTAACGTCTTGAGCTTTTATTATTCTTGCCATTATAGCTTCAGAAGTGACGAAATTAAATTGTGAAATCATATTAACAGGATTTGTTCGGATAATTCTGTCATCCTTAGTTCCGATTTCACTGTCTGTCCAGCGATTCTCATTACCTCCGATATTATTCATCAGATAACCCTGTGGTTCCTGCATCTTGAAGAAATACTCGTTACCCCATTTAAGCTCTTCCAGAATCTTTTCTCTCTGCGGGTTCGCTATATCATGTAATTCATATGTCTTCCCAAGACCAAACACGGTGTATAATGTAGCTTCAACCCATTTTCTTAAATCACTTGCATCGTGCCACCCGCCGGTTACATCCTGGTATTTGCCATTATCCTGTCTAATTCCATCATCAAGATGACACGGGGACAGATACCCGCTTATGCTTGCTCCGCAACGCTGATGTGAAAAATACTCAACAATTAATTTCATTGGTGACTGATAAATCTCTTTGGAAATAGCAAATGGATAGGAACGCAATGTGTCAGATTTAATATAATAATGTCCTTCCTGGGTAAATGAAGTAAAATCACCGACTGAATATTCACCAAAATCACCCGTATTTGGCTTAAAGGTTCCAGAATAAACAACATTTTGAGTCACCAAATCAATCACCTCAAATTTCCCGGTTCGTGTTCCTTTTGTAACAACTGTTTTTCCTGCCTGAGGAACATAACCAACCTGATTAACAAGGAGATCCACATTTAAATCTCTTGATAACCTCTGACCGCTTGACTTAAAAGTATTACCCGGAATAAACAATATAAAGGACAAAACCAATACTTTCAAAAAGGTAGAGTTTAAAATACCCGGGATTTTCGCAAGCATAAAATTCAAATTATTTGATATTTTTTCCATGTCTTCAGAATGTTTTTAATTGATAATGATCCTGTTTTGGTTTCTTTTCCTTTATAAAATTCTATAATTAATATCGAATTCCAATAAGAATAAAACCATCAGACACCTGGGTTCAATTTATGTTTAAGATTCTCTATGGGTCATATTTATAGACTGCCACCCAGTCGATCATGAGATTTCCCGAATGCTAACCATACCCATTGGTTTCATTCTGAAGCTGCCAGCGTATGGGTGCATTTGGTATCAAAAAAGTAACTTCATCCGTTAATGAATGAAGTTACTTCCTGATTAAAGATTAATCCCAGCCGGGATTTTGCCCAAGCTTATTATTTATGAAATATTCGGTTTTCGGAATCGGGTATAAATACATTCTGTCATTCCAGAACCGGGTCTCTACCACTTTTGGTGTATAGGTAATTACACCGGTACCAGTTTCTTTCGTCAAATTAACACCATTAATAGATGTGGTCGAAGAACCAATCTTCCATCTTCTGATATCCCAGAAACGATGATCTTCAAAAGCGAGTTCCACCCTGCGTTCGTTTCTCAGTTTATCCCTGAAAGCAGATTGTGACATTCCGGTCGGGAATGGCGGCATTGCAACACCAATCCGTGCTCTGACAATATTTACTGCTTCCAATGCTGTCATATTGTCTAGAGGTGATGGACCTAAGCCTTCCGGTCCATAAGCCTCATTCATTGCTTCAGCATAATTCAGAAGAACTTCACCATAACGGAACAAAACCCAGACATGAAGTCCTACACCTAATTTTATTGGATCCAGTGAAATACTTTCAACCATATATTTCTTGAGGTAATACCCTGTTTTAGTTGTATTGGCTTTTGGAGGGCCGTTTAAACCATCATGCCAGACTTCAACAGTCTGCGGAGTTTTCCAGACGGCACCGTTATAGAGAATTGTCATTGCAAGTCTTGGATCTCTTGCTGAAGCTCCTGTAGTTGAATAAGGGTTAGTTGCATCATAAGCAGGGTCTTCATTAATTCCTAAACCTGTTGTTTTCATTTCGTAAGCATCAACCAGGTTCTGAGTGGGACAGGTTCCTGTCCATCCCCCGATAAATCCCATGGCAGTATTTGCTTCCTCAAACGCCCTGTCATCAGCCATCCTGCGCTCAAAGATCAGTTCTTTCGATGTCAGATTGTTTACAATTTTTGTGTAGTCTTCAAGAGGTCCATAAGTGGTTCCCAAAGTATCAATAATTACTTTTGCAGCTTTTGCGGCAGCGATCCATTTCGGATCATTGGTTGCAGCAGGTGTAGGATTATGCAGCAGGCTGGCAGCATATAATAAAGTACGTGCCTTTAATGCCAATGCGGCACCTTTTGTGGCACGACCTGTCTGTGTGCTGATGAAGGTAGTAAAAGTAACCGGTAGTTGAGCTGCTGCTGCATCACATTCCCTTACAATGAATTTGACAATGTCATCATATGAGGCAGGGCTGACATTATTCGCTTCTTCCGTCGTCAGAACGGTTGTATCAAGAGGTACATTTCCGTATCTTTTAATTAATTCGAAATAATAAAATGCACGCAAAAACCTTGCTTCATACGGGTAGAGATTATATGCTTTCATCATATCAGCGTATCCCTCATTCCACTTCAATTCATCAAATGTCTGGCCAGTAGCTTCCTTTATGAACACATTTGCAGTCCTTATTGCCGTATACATATCGTTCCAGACATTATCAAGAACTACAGTCGAGTTCCAGCTTCCATCGTTGAACTTTTGAATATCGGATACATCCCATACATGTTCTGCATCATCAGAAGCAGAAGATCTCATCGCCCCGTCTATTCCGCGATTTGGTCCATTAAGATCACTGGGAAGATAACTATAGATATTGTTCAGGATATTAGAGGTCCGGTCATTGTAGTAGAAAATCTCATCCTGAGTATAAAAATCTGATTCAGAGTAATCTAAGTATTCGCAGCTCCAGAGCAGTGGAATCATAACGACAGCGATAAGAAATAACTTTACGGATTTCATCAGCAGAATATTCGATTTTTTAATTTCTGATTTAGCAGATACTGATTGAAATCGTATAAATTCATTTTTATCCTTTTGCATGTCTGATAAATATACTTGTTTCATAATTATAAGTTTTAATAGTTTAAAATCCTACCTGAATTCCCAAATTGTATGAAGATATTGTAGGATAAGTAATCCCAATTTCTTCAGGATCGACAATCTTAATATTGTCAATCGATAATAAATTCATCCCTCTAACATATAACCTGGCATCACTGACCTTTAATCTCGAGAGAAGGTTTTTAGGAAAATCAAAGTAGAGTTCCACTGATCTTAGTTTCAGATATGAGCCATCGACATACCAGACGGAATTAGGTTTATAATTATTGGCATTTTCTAACGTGGAAAGTCGTGGCAGGGTTGCTGTAGTAGCAGTTGCCGGGGTCCATGCATCATCAGAGAAAGTACTTATGTTGGTGTTTGACCTGAGTGGCAGGAAAATGCTTGGTGTATTAAGATAAATTGTCTGGTTTGCGATACCCTGTAAAACGGCATCGATTCCAATACCCTTGAATTCCAGACCAACAGACCCTGAGTAATATAATTCAGGAACCTTGGTATTGTAATCAATAGGTATTTCATCGAAACTATTTATAATATTATCGCCATTCTGATCTTTATATTTAATATCGCCTGGTCTAACGATCGCAAAAGTTTGTTTAGGACTTGCTGCAATGTCATCCGCATCCTTAAAAAAGCCGATTGATTCTAATCCGAATGCCTGATTAATGCTTTGACCTGTTCTTTTCAGATACTCTTCCGGTCTATACACTTCAAGCATGTCGATAATTTTGCTCTTAGAATAGGATAATTGTCCGTTCACATGATAATTAAAATCACTTATGTTCTGGTGGAGATTTAATCCAAGTTCAATCCCTTTATTAGTAGTAATACCTGCACTGCTATATGGTGGATTAACTCCAAGAACTCCTGAAATTGATCCGCCAGTCTCGACCAGTATACCCTTTCTCTTGTCATAAAACAGATCCAGGTTAATGTCCAGCATCTTAAACATACTTGCGTCAATCCCAATATTGGATTTATATGAAGTTTCATAGGTCAAGGGAGATGATGCAAGACGTCCTTCCCTGTAACCGCTATTGCTGCTATTTGTTTTTGAGAAATAATATCCCGATGTCGATATCCATGGAGTCAAATAAATATTTTGTATAATCTGATCATTCCCGGACATACCCCAGGAAGCCCTTAGCTTTAAATTATCAAACACCGCGCTTCCTTTAAGAAATTCTTCATTTGACAATTTCCATCCTAATGAGAGTGCCGGAAAGAATCCAGCCCGTTTACCTTTGGGCAATACATTAGTTCCGTTATATGATAACGACAGATCGGCAAAGTATTTCCCGGCTTTTCCATAATGTGCTGTGCCAGCAGCCAGCAGATGCCGGTAAGTATTATCTTTTGAAGGTTTTGATAATTCTTCCATCTGGAACAAAAGCACCGAGCTTAATTCATTGTCTTCCCAGATTTTTGAATACTTCAGGTCTGCAAAAGCTGTTGTACGACGCCAGTGCGTAGGCTCAGAGGAACTAAAAGTAAATGTTGTAGTTGACCCGTATGGTGTTGCTATTGTATCCAATATGGCACCCGTCGAAGGATCAATAACCGGCTGAAGCTGTTCATATAGAAACTTCCGTGTTCTGTTATCCATATAATCAAATGATATGTCAGCAGAGAGACCTCCCTCTACCGATAAACCTTTTAATAAATTATCCAGATTTCTCTTCAGAATAAAATCGGACATTAATTCACGTCTGCCCTGCAGAGTATAACCAACAGCGGAAATTAATGCCACCGGGTTAGTGTATCCGTAAGTGGTTGATCCTCCCCAATTTTTCTTGGCTTTATCCGGAGGATTGAAGCTGTATACCGGGTAAGCAGCAGATGGTGTGTTATAGATAGCAGAAAAGATATCGCTTTCATCATTAGATGTTGCAGGTCTGCTGTTTTCTCCTAAATTTCCGGCAAGGTTAACCGTAAATTTTAGCGTCCTGGTAAGATCAATATCAATATTCGTTCTGAAATTAAACTTACGACCACTGCTTTTTGTACTGTAACCCTCGTTCAGATCGACAGGACCAAATAAGCCGTTTTCGTGATCATAATTTATTATAGCGAAATATCTTACAGAGCTTGCCTGTTCCTGAAATGAAACGCTGAATTTATCCATAGTCGAGAAATCATTTAAACTCTCCTTAATCCAATTAACATTCGGATATAAGTAAGGTGAGCTGCCTGACTGAAATCTGTTCAGCTCCGGTTGCAAATAAAGTGGAGTCAATCCATCGTTATCGAGGGCCTGGTTTACTGCTGAAGCATAACCGTATGCATCAAGAAATGTTGGTAATCGAAATGCTTTGGTAATTCCGTGGTCATAATTTACGTTTATTGAAAGTCCTTTCCCTGTTGCTCTTTTCGTCGTAACCAGTAAAACACCGTTTGCACCGCGCATGCCATACATTGCAAGAGCAGCGGCATCTTTAAGCACCGCAACACTTTCAATCTCAGCTAGTGATAACGAAGAAATCGGTCGTTCAAATCCATCGACAATCATCAGTATGTTCGTATTCACAAATGAACCGATGCCAAAGGTCTCAACCCCTCTGATAAAAATGTCGGGGTTATTATTCCAGCTTGGGCCTCCATTTTGAAGCACAGTCAGACCAGGTATCTTTCCATAAAGCGCATTGGCTGGATTACGTACCGAGCTTTTTGTCAGTTCATCTGCTTTGACTATACCAATTGCTGAGGTCAGCTCTTCTTTACGAAGCTCCATTCTGTTACCCACAGGTATCATGTCATCGTTTTCGCTCATTGTAATAAGAATCTGATCGGCTTCAATCCTGAGCGATTTATACCGCTGGTTCCTTGTTGCCACTTCCAGAATCTGGCCTTTTTCTCCCATAATACTGAATTTTCCCTCGTTGTCAGTGAAAATTCGCATGCCGGGTTGTTCTTTAATGGTAATCATCGCATTTGCAACCGGATTACCTTTTTCGTCATTTATGGTTCCTGTAAACATTTTTTGTTGGGCTAAACCAGGGTATGATATTAGCAATAACAAAAGCCACAGATATAGGTATTTTATTGTATAATGCTTTTTCATCATTTCGTATTTTAATTTTTATACTTGTATAATTTGTTACTCCCATCCCGGGTTTTGAACCAATCCATATCCTTTTAGAACTTCACCAGCGGGGATCGCACTCAGATACCATTTGGGTGAAAAAGTCGTATTCCAGTATCGAACGGGAAGTTCCCATATTGTATAAGTTAATGTCGTACCGGATTTGGTGATATCACATCCATGAAGACGTTTTTTGAAAATATCTTCCCGCTTCCAGCGGATAATGTCGTACCACCGCACTTCTTCGAAAGCAAATTCACAAGCTCTTTCAACCAGGCATTGTTCGCGGAATTGCTCTTTGGACATGCCTGCAGGCAGGTCGGGCAGTCCGACCCTGTTTCGTATAATATTGACACACCTGTAGGCTTCGGCGTCGGGTCCGTTATTGAATTCGTTGCTTGCTTCGGCGTAGGAGAGGTATATTTCGGCCAACCTCAGATATGGCCAATGGACAACAGCTCCATAGCTTGTGTTAACATCTGCATCAAGAATAAACTTTCTCATTGGATAACCGGTGGCGGCAGCTGTATTTGTTCTATTTGTTCTGTCGCGTCCGCCAATCCATAGTTCTGCTGTTCTCCCCCTGTATGTATCACCATTGACCCGTACAGTTTCATATAGTCTCGGATCCCTGTTTATATAAGGATCATTCGGATTATATCCCGATAAAGGATCGGTTATGGGGAGCCCGTTAGCCATCGGAAATATTTCAACTAATTCCTGAGTTCCAAGACCGCAGCCCCATGTAACAGACGCGTAAAAATAGTAGCCCTGTGTCTGAGACGAAGATGATTGTGCCTTGTATACATGTCTGTTGGAAATAAGCATCTCTCCGTTACCTCTCAGATAATAAGCATCCTGGAAATCCTTTCTGTAAGTGTTTCCGGGTTTGTGGTATATCTTGTAATCACCTGTAGCTTCAGCCTGGGCAATAAGATCATGGGCTGCATCCATAGCTTTCTTCCAGAGATCTGCATCATACTTTCCATGCCATGTCATTTTCCTCGTTGATGCCGTTCCTGCAAGGAAAGGTGAGTCGGAGTTAAAGATCGGACTTGCGTTAAAGAGAAGTATGCGTGCTTTAAGCCCCATTGCAGCTGCCTTTGTAAATCGTCCATCCCATTCTTCAGGATTCGCAATTTTCCATGGTAAATATTTTGCTGCTCTGTCGCACATTGCAACAATAGTGTCGCATGTCGTCTGGGCTGTCATCCGTGGTATCGAATCAATAATCTCTGTAACAGAATATGCATGAAAGACAGAAGGTGCACCTCCAATATTTCTATACATCTCATGGTAATGACAGGCTATGACCATTAAGGCTTCAGCTTTAAGCTGTTTTACGTAAGCAGGGTCCACATTCGGTACGCGGTCGATATTTTCGATAAAGAGATAGGCTTTCCTTATTCCTTCAAATGCACCTTCCTGGGTTAAACAATATTTGGACATACCATTCTCAGTTGCTTTATATCCACCGTTATAGTAATTTCTGACTGCTCCTCCATCCATAAGATAAGACTGACACAGATCGGTAATAGATTCAAGGTAATCCCGTCTCAGTAAATCATCTTTCCCCCCCGCATCAGCCGTATTTAATCCATAGCGTAAAGTCCGGTAAGCACTCCACAAAAAGCGTTCTGCATATTCAATGGTGGAAAAGACAGTATCCTGAGTTACATCAATCCCGGGAGCTTTTGAAAGGAAAGCATTACCGACCGGAAGCTTTTCGCATCCCAGTGTAAAGAACAATCCTATAGCAAAAAATATAATAATACTGCGTTTCATGATATTTACGTTTAAAAGTTTATGTTAATCCCAAAATTTATAATCTCAACCAATGGATATTGTGCATTATCTCCTGATTGTTCAGGATCAATCATTTTTAATTTACTGAAGGTCAGCAGATCGAATCCGTTTGAAAAGACTCTCATGCTGGATATTCCCATACTTTTTAATCTGGAAGTCTGAAAAGTATATCCTACTTCTAAATTCTTCAAACGCATATAGGTTGCATCCTTGAGATAAACTGAACAGGTGGCTGAATTGTATGTCATGCTTGTAAGAGACATACGTGGCCATGTTGCTGTGGCTGCAGTTTCGGGTGTCCAGTCGTTATCGGCCATATATTGCATTAATCCGCGCTCATAGGTAACACCAAAATTAAAACGGAAGCCGGAATTCAGTCCTCTTGAACAATTTGTTACTCCGTTAAACAGGAAACTGAGATCAAAACCTTTATAATCTAATCCTCCTGATATGGCAAAATTATATTCAGGATAATCAGGGTAACCGATTACTTTCTGATCATAACTATTAATAACCAGGTCACCATTAAGGTCGGCAAATCTGATATCACCAGGCTTTACACTAAAGCCAGGATCAGGGTATTTTGTAGGTTCGGCTTTTAATTTCAGTATATCATCTGCTGTATAAAAACCATCAAATACATATCCGAACTGAGCACCAACACTTTTGCCAGTCAGGACAAGATATGGGTCATGTTTTGGTGCCTCGTCCATAAAAAGTATTTTGTTTTTGGCGTACGATACATTGCCGCCAATATTGTAATTAACATTACCAACGTGGGACCTCCATCTCAACTCCGCTTCATAACCATGGTTTTCGACTTTTCCAAGATTAACTGCCGGTAAAGAGATAGCAACAAGGGACGGAACAACACCCCGTGTAGTTAAAATGTTATTTCTAAGTTCATAGAAATAATCGAAGTTTATTGAAAGTCCTTTAAATGCCCTGATGTCAATCCCATAGTTCTGTTTTCTTGCTTTCTCCCATGTCACATCAGGATTCCCGACTTTTCCTTCTGTAGCGTATAACTGAAGTACAGAAGTACTGGTGCCGAAACTATATCCATGTATTCCACCGGAGGGATTAGCTCCATAACCGGTATCAAGTGAATAACTGGTGGGCAGATAAAGAAATCTGTTACCCCCCTGATCGTCATTCCCTACAACTCCATAAGAAATTCTCAGCTTCAGATAATCAAGAAACGATATTCTCCCTTTCAAAAAATTTTCTTCTGACATAACCCAGCCAATTGATGCTGCCGGAAAAAATCCAAAACGCTTGTCAGGTGCAAAATTCTCTGAACCGTTGTATCCAAGGTTGAGATCCAACAGGTATTTTGAACGATAGCTATATGTTGTTCTTGCGGCTATACCAACATAACCTGTCGGGATATCGGAATATGTCCCTCCCGGATATGGATTTTTACTGCAATTATATAACAAAAGCCCTGTTACATGATGAGGTCCGAAGTCACGGTCATACGAAAGGGCGGTTTCCAGATACCAGTTCCTGGATTTTGAAGATGATTCACTGTAACTTAGCAGTCCTACTGACCCGCTCTTCCTTTCTACAATTGAGCTATCGCCAACAGCAGCCGGATCAAGAGTACATTTAAAATAAGCTCCATATGCAGGCTGGGAAGTACTTCTTGTTTTGTTAAGTCTTATTGTAGAGTTATTGGATACTTTAAATCTCCACGCAAGCCCTTTTGTGAGGAAGTCCAGTTTTTGTAAAAGGCCAATGTCCAGGTTAATAGGATTGGCGGTAGCCTGTTGGTAACCTGTTCCATATCCTATTGCCTGCAGGCCGTCCGCCCATGAGGGAATGTATTGACTCTGGGCCCAATAACGTTTTCCATTGGATTCTGTTCCGGAGAATGGAGTTGAATAAAGGACATCCGTAAAAGAACCTGTCAATGACTGACTGGCGGGTGCCCGGCGTCTTTCGCTTCTCCCTCCTATTGTCAGAGATAATTTAGTTAATTGAGTTATATCTATATCTACATTGGCACGATAATTATATCGCATATAACTCCAGCCGTAAGTGTTTACACCCGGAGTTTTAAATGCGCCGTCCTGGAAAAAGTTACCCAATGAAACAAAATACTTTACAATCTTACTTCCACCTGAGATATTAATATTTTGCTGTTCCTGAAAAGCAGCAGGCTTAACGAGAATTTCAGTCCAATCTGAATTCGGATAAACCAACGGATGTTTACCGTTTTTGAATGCCCAGAGTGCTGTGGGGGAGAATCTCAGTCCTGATGGAAGAAGAGCGGGATTATCATTTGTTTGAGCAAGGTTATAGTGAGTTGCATATGTATAACTATCGGCCATATCAAACATGTATGTTGGCCACTGGAATCCGGCCTGGGAAGTAACACTTATTTTGGGAGCTCCTTCTACCCCGCGTTTTGTGGTAACTATTATGACCCCGTTAGCACCCCTGATCCCATAAACTGCTGTTGCTGATGCATCCTTTAATATAGAAATACTCTCGATTTCATTTGGATCTATTTGAGCAAATTCCCGTTGCACACCATCCACGAGCATTAAAGGTTTTGAAGCTGAAGAAGAAAGTGATCCTACTCCGCGAACATAGATTTCCGGGTCACTGCCACCAGGCACTCCTGTGTACTGAACTGTTGTTAATCCGGTAACACGTCCGGCAA